>WPCH01113110.1_pt1 | contig 166846 bp, 177 predicted proteins | sample 5399881 | NCBI WGS metagenome assembly WPCH01 (sample SAMN12869468, study PRJNA574797) | sludge metagenome | isolation source: wastewater treatment of pH5 | place: China:Beijing | collected 2019-05-20 | reverse complement strand
AAAAAAGAGGATTCCTACCCATGGAAATCCTCTATCAACAAGCATTCGTGTATTAATATACTAAACCGCCGTATACGGTTCCGTACGTACGGTGGTGTGAGAGGTCGGTAAATGAATTAATCATTTATCTCCTACTCGATTGAATATTGGAAAATAGAAAGCTTAAACATGTAATCTCAAGCAAGCAAATCATGGACACATGTTGTTGTTTCTGTTATAATTGCAAATACGGATAAAGTAAAATTTATTCCTTGCCTGAAAAGGCCGTCAGACCAGAAGGAGGTGTACACATGCGTAAGTATGAATTAATGTACATTATTAACGCATCAATGGATGATGCCGCACGCCAAGAGGTTATGGAAAACTTAAAAACCATTGTAGAAGATGGTAAAGGAAGTGTTTCTGAAGTAACCGAAATGGGAATGCGCGAGTTTGCATATGAAATTAATCATATGACAAAAGGTTATTATGTTCTTATGTACTTCGAAGCGGATGTCGATACAGTTGTTGAGTTAGAGCGTCAAATGCGTTTAAACAACAAAATCGTACGTCACATGAACGTTAAACTAGAAGAAGAGTAAGGAGCAATTATGGTAAATCGAGTGGTATTAGTCGGAAGACTCACAAAAGATCCAATGTTAAGAAAAACGCAAACAGGAAAATCAGTGACTTCGTTTACGGTTGCAATTAATCGTAGGTTTTCACAAAATGACCAAGCTGATTTTGTTAACTGTGTAGCATGGGAGAAAACAGCTGAAATTGTTTCTCAATATGCACGTAAAGGTTCTTTAATTTCACTTGAAGGCCGCATTCAATCCCGTAGCTATGATGATAAAGATGGCAAACGGGTGTATGTACAAGAAGTTGTGGCTGAAAATATACAACTACTTGAAAGCAAATCAGTAACCGAAGCGAAATCGTCATATGAAGATCCCTATCAAGTAAACGTGGATTATAATGATTACAATGACCAAAGTGAAGACGATGGTCCTGTATTAGATATTTCTAGCGATGATTTGCCTTTTTAAATGATGAAAGGAGAATATTATGGCTTTTAGAAAACAACGTGTGCCAAGAAAGAAAGTATGTTATTTTACAAAAAATAACGTGACTACTATTGACTATAAAGACATTGAACTATTGAAGCGTTTTATTTCAAGTAACGGAAAAATTATTCCAAGAAGAGTAACAGGAACCCGTGCTAAATATCAAAGAATGCTTGCAGTAGCAATCAAACGTGCTCGTCAAATGGCGTTACTGCCATATGTAGCCGACTAAAAATGTAAACCTCCATCCTGTCGGTGGGGGGTTTTTTTAAAAAGAGGAGAGTATGAGCAAAGATATAAGAAAAATTACTGAAGGTTCGATGATTGTGGCGCTTCTAGGTGTTTTGTTTATTGTTGATAGACAAAGTGCTGGGATACTCAATTACATTATTGCTTGGGTTGTACCATTACCGTTTGTTATTTATACTGCCAAACATGGGATAAAAGATGCGCTTGTTCCTTTTGTGGCAAGTGTGTTTGTATCAATTATGTTATCTTCCCCTGTCTTTTTTGTGTTTACAATAATGTATGGATTGATTGGGATAGTATATGGTTATGGTGTACATAAAAAGTGGCAGTCTCGTTACTTGTTTTTTGCGACTGTTGTTGGGACAAGCGTTGTCTTTTTTGTGACTATTATCCTATTTTCAGCGTTTTTTGGCTATAGCATTGTAGAGGACATGGATATGTTTTATCAAGTTCTTGATATGGTGGAAGTACCACCCAATGTGAATGTTCAGCAAGTTGTGACTAGTTCATTAGTTGTGATGTATTCAACATCGGTTATACTAGAAGCATATTTTATTCATATGATTTCAAAAGTAGTATTAACTCGCTTTAAGATAGTTGTGGCACCATCAAAAGCCATTGAATCCGTGAGCTTTCCTCGTTGGTCAGGTTGGGTTATGTTAGGTTCTTTGTTTATTTATCCAATAAGTAGATCGCTATCTGCTTCAGAAGCGATTGTTACCGCAACTTTTGCAATCTATGCTTGGATTGTTATCTTATTGCTCTATCAAGCCTTTGTTTTTGTTATAATAGTTCAAAGAAGGTATAAACGAAAGTTTTTACTTGTAACTGTTGTGTTTGCATTGTTATTGTTACCAACACTAATGATTGATGTATTAATGATTATTGGTTTATTAGATATATTAAGTGATATGAGATCAAAAATAACCGGGGTGAACAACCATGCATGATCGATTCGAAAAGTTTAAGATTCAAATCATTACTTTACTAGCAGTACAAGTTGTCGTAGTCGTAGGACTATTGTTGTTTCGATTTACTTGGGCTTTTGTAGCGCTGCTTATCTTTTTTGTCGCAGATGTTGGAATTATTGGGGTGTTGCTCTATCAATATCAAACGGACTTAAAACAGCGAGTTATTGATATTACTCGTATTTTAGGTAAGGAAGCCAAGGATGCCCTTCTTTTAGGTGGGGTTGGTCTAATTACCTATGATGATGATTATGTTGTAAGCTGGGCTAATGAGTTGTTTGAACGACATGGAATGTACATTATTGGGGAGAGAATAACTAACTTAGACCCAAAAATTAATGAACTAATTACTGGGGATAGTGAGTCAATTACCTTAGAAGTTAACAACCGTACCTATCAAGTAAGTAGAAAAGAGAATGCCTCATTATTGTTTGTAAAAGATGTGAGTGAGTATAAACTACTTTCTGAACGATACAACAACGAACAAGTGGTGATTGGGTATATTCATTTGGATAATTATGAAGAATCCACACAATATGAAGAAGAACAAACAATTGGTTTTATTGATACGAAGTTACGTCAGCCAGTCATTGAATGGGCGAAAACACGAGGTATGTTTGTGCGTCGAATTAAGTCAGATCGCTTTTTAATTGTCTTAAATGAGCGCATATACAATCAAGTTGTTAGTGAACGCTTCAATATTTTGGATTATATTCGAGAAACTGCACATCAAATGGATGTGAGTATAACACTTTCGATGGCATTTGCTAGAGGGATTGCGGATTTTCTAACACTTGATGAAATGGCTAACAGTGCATTAGAGTTGGCACAAAGTCGTGGTGGAGATCAAGTTGCAATTAAACAATACAACAAAGACATCACATATTTTGGTGGAAGTTCACAAGCTCAAGAAAAGCGATCAAAAGTACGTGTTCGTGTGATGGCTCATGGATTAAAAGAACTGCTAATTCAATCATCACAAATTATCATCGTTGCCCACAAAGAAATGGATTTCGATTGTATGGGTTCTGCGATTGCGATTAGTCAAATTGCAAATTCTTTATCTAAACCAGTATACATTGTTTCAAAAAGTGGTGGAGTAGAAGAAAAACTAAGCAAAGCCCTTACCTTACATAAAAAACATTTAGAAGAAAGGCATACTTTTATTAGTGAAAATGAAGCTGTAGAGTATTACACAGATGATACATTGATCATTATGGTCGATCATCACAAAAAAGAACAAAGCAATGCTGCAGCAGTGTTAGATATAGCTAAAAAAGTGGTTGTGATTGATCATCATCGTCGTCAAAAAGACTTTGATTTTAATCCAGTGCTTGTTTATATTGAATCATCTGCCTCGTCAGTGGCAGAGTTAATAACCGAGTTGATTCCATATTTTGCATTGCCTGTAGATTTATCAACGGTGGAAGCAACCTTTATGTTAACAGGTATAATGGTAGACACCAACCGATTTAGAAACAGAACGGGATCTCGTACTTTTGAAGCAGCTTCGATGCTTAAATCATATGGTGCAGATCCGATCGATGCGGATGCCATGTTAAAAGATGAGATTAATGAGTTTGAACTAAAAACAAAAATACTAAGTAATTCCGTGTATTTAGATCATGGTGTGGTTGTTGTGCCATATGGTGAAAACAAAGCTATTTCAAGAACCGTTATGTCACAAGTAGCGGATATGCTTTTAAATGTAAAAGGTGTAGAGGCTTCTTTTGTTTGTGCTAAAATTGATAGCAACACAACCGCAATATCGGCACGATCAAAAGGAACAATTAATGTTCAAGTGATTATGGAAGCAATGAATGGTGGTGGACACTTTAGTGCAGCGGCTGTACAAAAAGAAAACAGTAGTGTCGATGAAATGGTTGAATTATTAAAACAACACATTGAAGATTATTTTAAGCAGAAGGAGCAAGCATGAAAGTAATTTTATTAAAAGACGTAAAAAATGTTGGAAAAGCAAATGAAGTTGTAGAGGTATCGGATGGATATGCTCGAAACTTTTTGTTTCGTCAAAAATTGGCTGTTCAATTAACTGAAAAAAGTAAAGATGTGCTAAGTCAACAAAAAGAAGAAGAAGCACTTGTTCAACAAGAAGTTAAAGAAAAAGCGATTGAACTAAAAGAAAAAATCAAACAACTGACGTTGGTGTTCAAACTAAAAACGGGAGATCAAGGCCGTGTTTTTGGGTCGATATCGACCAAGCAAATCAGTGATGAATTATTAAAAAAACATGATATAAAAGTAGATAAACGTAAAATTAAAAGTGATGCATTAGGTGAGTTAGGGATGTTTAATATAGACATTGAAGTTCATAAAGAAGTAACTGCAACATTGAAAGTTCACATAAAAGAGCAGGAGTAACCATGACAAGACAACTACCCCATAGTTTGGATGCAGAAAAAGCACTTTTAGGTGCTATGTTAATGTATCCATTTGCCATTAAAAATGCAAGTGAATTAGGCTTATTAGCTGATGATTTTTATGCGGAAGCACATAAAAATATATACAGAGCAATGAATGATATTGCTGAGGCTGGGAAAGTTGTGGATGCAACAGCATTAATTTCGAGATTAAGTGATTTGTCATTGTTGGCTCGTATTGGTGGTGCAGACTATATTGTGGAATTAGCTGATCATTCTATTTCATCCGCTAATATTAAATATTACATTGAGATTGTTCAAGATAAAGCGTACATGCGTAATTTGATTTTAACTGCGCAAAAGATTGCTGAGCAAGGTTTTCATAATGAAGAAGACATTGATGATTTAATGGATGATGCTGAAAAGCAAATATTAAATGTTACGCGTACTCGAAGAACAAGTGATTTTAGAGATACAAAAGAAGTAGTAAGCAGCGTGATGGATAACATCACAAAAATGAGTGAACAAAAAAGCAACATAACGGGTTTAAAGACATCGTATCGTCAATTAGATAACACAACCAATGGATTACAAAAAGGGGATTTAATTATTTTAGCTGCTCGTCCTTCTATGGGAAAAACAGCTTTTGCAATTAACTTAGGTATTCAAGTAGCACGTCATAATCATTTACCGATTGCAGTGTTTTCTTTAGAAATGCCTGCCGAACAACTAATAATGAGAATGCTTTCTGCCATTGGATTAATTGAAGGTGGTAAGCTACGTTCGGGCTATTTAAACAACAAAGAGTGGAATGCCCTTAATGAAGCTGCAACAGAACTAAGAAATTTACCTATTTATATTGATGACACACCATCAATTAAAGTATCTGAAGTATTTTCAAAGTGTCGAAAATTACGTTCAGAACATGGACTTGGATTAATAATCATTGACTATATTCAATTAATTAGTTCAGCTAAGTCTTCTGAAAATAGACAACAAGAAGTATCTGAGATTTCACGTAACTTAAAAGCACTAGCTCGTGAAATGAAAGTACCTGTTATTGCTCTTTCTCAACTATCTCGTATGGTTGAAAGAAGAGAAGATAAGCGACCAATGCTTTCTGATTTACGTGAATCTGGTGCACTAGAGCAAGATGCTGATTTAGTGTTGTTTTTGTACCGTGATGATTATTATCAAAAAGATAGTGAAGCTCAAGGACAAGAAAAGGTTGAGGTGGACATTGCAAAGCATCGTAATGGACCGACACGCAAAATTGAGTTAGCATTTGACCGTAACATCAATGCATTTTATAATTATGCAAAAGAAGATTAATTGATGAAAGGAGCAAGCATGAAAAAATACTTACCTTTGTTGGTAACATTGTTTGTTAGTGTTGGACTTACAATCGTTAACACATCAACAGTTCGCTTGTTTTCAACAAGTGCAGAAGCAATAGCGATTGCTGAACTTGAGAATGCTTTGCTTTCACAAGAAATTATTTCAACGACAACAACTCAACGAGATGTATACAAAGTATATGAAAAAGGGCAACTTATTGGGGTTATTAGTCATCCTAATAAAGTTCAAGCCTTATTAGATAAAGTATATGAAGAAGTTTATTCAGTTGATTTTCCTGAATCCATCATAGGTCTTAACGAAGATATTTTCATTGTTAATGAACCAAGTGTATTTATGTATAGCGATGTTGATGATGGTATTTTAGAATACATTGAAGAAAATGATTTATTTGCTATTGAAGTAAACCGCGTTGAATTTTCCAATGGGGCTGTTATTTATGTACGCAATTTAGATGATTTTGAAGCTGCAAGAAAGCAATATTTACTAAATTTTATATCTGAAGAGGCATACGAAAGGCTTCGCAATCAAGAAGAACTGCCACCACTAGTTGATTATGGTAGCCGTGAAGTGAAGTTTAATGTTTTAGAAAGCATTAGTGTGAGTAAAGGGTTAGCCTCTCGATCAGATATACTTAAAAATAAAAATGAAATTGTTTATTTTTTAAGTTATGGATATGGAACTGAGATGGATACGTATGTTGTAGAACCCTACGATACCGTAGAAGGGGTTGCCTATAAAAACAGCTTAACGATCCAACAAGTGTTATCGATTAATAGTGATATTCTTCGCTCAGAAACACAATTGTTAGAAGAAGGGCTTGAAATTAATGTGACGTATTTTAATTCTCCTATTAATGTAGAAGTTATTAGAGAAAGAAAAGTTGCAGAACCTGTTTATCCACAAAGTGCTCAATATTTACCAGATAGTAGTTTACGTGAAGGATTGACTCGAGTTGAGACAAGAGAACAACTTGGATCAAAAGATGTTGTTTATGAAGAGCGTTATATCAATGGCGTGTTAGTTGAAGGTAAAGCGATATCTTCACAAGTCACTAGACAACCTGTACGAGAAGTTATTCGCTATGGAACTAGAGTAGTACCAGGTGTTGGTAGTGGTAATTTCCGTTGGCCAATTGATAATCCAAATGTAACTTGTGGGTGGTATTGTTATCGTGGTCATACAGCTATTGATATTCAAAATCGATACAATCGTTATGGCCCAATTTATGCATCAGATCGTGGTGTTGTGGAAAGACGAAGTTATGATGGAATTTCTGGGTATTATGTTATTATTAATCATCAAAATGGCTATCGTACCTATTATGGTCATATGCAACGTCCATCACCATTCCCTGTGGGAGTAACTGTAGAAAAAGGTGAAATCATCGGATACATAGGTATGACTGGATTTACAACTGGACCGCACGTTCACTTTATGGTGTATCGTAATGGGGTTGTAATTAATCCTTGTAGTGTATTAGGGTGTTAGTATGAAATACATAAGTATTGCAAGTGGTTCAAAAGGCAATTGCTTTATTATACAAACTCAAAAAAGTAACATTATGATAGATTGTGGATCAACAAAATCGCATTTGATGCGCTCTTTTGGTGAACTTTCATTATCATTGGATGATATTGATGCTTTATTAATTACGCATGACCATAGTGATCATGTCTCGCAAATTAAACATTTTGTAAATGTACAAACATTTTCTCCTATAAAGCTAAAGACAAATCATCAAGTGCTCATAAAAGAACGAGAGTCATTCTTTATTAATGAGTGTGAAATCACTCCTATTGGATTATCACATGACACTTCATTAACGGTAGGTTATATCATTGATGATAAACAGGAGAAGTTAGTGTACATCACCGATACGGGTTATGTTAAAGAAGAGTTACTTCCTTTGATTAAAAATGCAAATTATTATATTATAGAGAGCAACCATGATCCGATGATGTTAATGAAACTAAATCGTCCACATTATTTAAAAGCTAGAATATTATCGGACAACGGGCATTTATGTAACCAAGATAGTGCCATTGTATTGTCGAAGATTATTGGTGATAAAACAAAAGAAGTGTTGTTAGCACATATAAGTGAAGAAGCAAATACTATCGGATTAGCACTTGCGACAGTAAAGAATTATTTAAAACAACACACTCATTTTCCACAAATCAAAGCTGCAAAGCAGTATGAAATTGTGATTGGAGGATCCATCTAATGAAAAAGTTTGTTTACCTGCTTGTCTTAGTATTGTTTGGGTTTAATCTTTATTTATCCATCGAAGTAAATCGACTGCAGAATATGTTGGACGATGTTAGTGGTGAACAAATTCAGATCATTGAAAATAAATACATTGACTTTATGGATGATGTTACGGATGTTGTCGATCAGTCCATCAATAAAGTTGTCGGAATAACATCGTATGCGAATAATCGCTTATTAGGAACCGGAAGTGGTGCGATTATTGAAGTAAGCAACAATGATGTGTACATTGTAAGTAATCATCATGTCATTGCAAATGCAGATACTATTGTTGTTGTTTATGCAAATGGTCGAGAATTTGAATCAGAACTAGTTGGTTCAGATGTGTTTAGTGATTTAGCACTTATTAAATCCAATCCTGATTTTCCAGTTAATGCATTTCGAATTGGAGAATCATCCTCTTCTAAAATTGGAGAGTTTGTGTTGGCTATTGGAAGCCCATTAGGGTTAGACTTTCAAAGTTCTGTAACTTTTGGGGTGTTATCAGGGAAAGATCGCACAATCTCTGTTGATTTAAGCGGTAATGGTATGGCGGATTGGGATATGAATGTTTTACAAACAGATGCGGCAATCAATCCTGGTAATAGTGGTGGACCGCTTATTAACCTTAAGGGAGAGATTATTGGAATAAACTCAATGAAAATAGTGTTGGGTGAAGTTGAAGGTATGGGATTTTCAATACCAATTGATGAAGTAGAACCTATCATTGAGCAATTAAAAGAGTTTAACGAAGTGATTCGACCAGTACTAGGTGTTGCGGCTATTGGTGTATCAGATATGTCTTTGTATCAAAAAAATGCCCTTGGTATTGATTTAAATCGTAGTGAAGGTGTTTTTATTACAGAAGTGATGGATGAAAGTCCTGCTGAAAATGCCGGGATTGAAGAAGGAGATATTATTGTTGCTTTTGATGATCAACGGATTGAAAGTTTTAAACAATTTAGACAAGTCCTATACAGTAAAAGTATTGGTGATGTAGTCAACATTACAATTTTACGAAACAATCGAGAAGTAACAGTTTCGGTTACCTTAGAATGATTACAATTGTTTGTGTTGGAAATGTAAAAGAAGCTGCTTTAAAACAACTTATACAAGAATATCAAAAAAGATTAAGTAAACCATACGATGTAACATGGATAGAACTTGCGGAAAGTAAAAGTAAAACAACATCACAAAAACAACTCCAACAAGTCATTGATGATGAGTCTACTCGTATAATGGAGAAACTAGACAGTAAAGATAGCGTAGTATTATGTGATGTTAGTGGAAAAGCCATCAACTCTATAGACTTCAGCAAACTGATTGACGATAACTTTACATATAATACGTCCAATTTGGTGTTTGTTATTGGTGGATCATATGGTGTAAATGAAACATTAAAAAAGCGGGCTAATACCCGCATAAGTTTTTCAAAGTTAACGTTTCCACATCAGCTCTTTCGTGTCATACTAATTGAGCAAATATACAGAGCATATACCATAGTGTCTAACATTACTTATCATAAGTAATGTTTTTTTGTTTATGTTTATTAATAAAGAATAAAATAATCTCTACAAGTGCTCCAGTAACAATACCAATACCTAATACCATCATCATTTGTATTAGACCAATGAGTCCTTCCCATCCGGTCATGTCTGTGGATGATGTATAAAGCATCGTAGCAAATGCAGCCACATAGCCTATGGTAAAAATAGTAAAACCAATTTTTCGTTTTAAAATAAAAAACACAACACTAATAATTGAGACTAGTAGTGAAAAAACACCAAATGCTAAGTAATTTTCCACTAGTATTTCATTGTTTAATAACATTGAGACATTTATATACATTAAACCAAAAGTAACGATAAAAAATAACGCCCCCACCAAATAAACAATGTTTTTTGGCTTCATAGAGTGGCCTCCTTTGATTTCAATAATAGCATATGAAAAGATAATGTAAACTAAAATAATCAAGCTATTGCATAGGATAAACTTTTAAAACCGAATGAAAAGGTTTTCTTTATTGTTTTTAAGGTGAAAACCTTGTAAAATGAAGTTATGATTCGGAGGTATTTTACATGGTAGAAGTTAAAGTAGTCGTAGTTGATCCTGTTGGGCTACATGCACGTCCAGCAACCGTTGCGGTTAATGCAGCGAGTAAATTTAAAAGTGAAGTAAAGATTTCATTCAAAGGTAAGACAGTAAATATGAAATCCATTATGGGAGTTATGTCATTGGGTATTCCAACTCAATCAGAAGTCACCATTACTGCAGAAGGTGATGATGAACAAGATGCAGTAGATACAATCCAAGAAATCTTACGTACGCAAAAAGTAATCGATTAACATGAACGCATTAAAAGAAGAATGCTCTTCTTTTTCTTTGAACGGGGGTGAAAACGTTGAGCAATCAACGCTTTTATCGTTGGAAAAACTTTGAAAAGTTAGACAACGATTTAAAACAAGAATTAAATCAAATGAATGAAAAACAAATTGATGACGCTTTTACAGGTAAAGTTGCCTTTGGCACAGCTGGTATGCGTGGTCTTTTAGGTGCAGGAACGAATCGGTTAAACATATATACCATCAGAAAAGCAACGGTAGGTTTTGCGAAATATTTAAAAGATATTGGTCAAGATCACAACAAAATTAATGTAGCTATTGCTTATGATAATCGTTACATGTCAAAAGAGTTTGCGTATGAATCCGCAAAAGTATTAGCAATGTATGACATTGGAAGTTTTGTGTATTCTTCGCTTCGTTCGACACCACAACTATCTTTTACAGTACGACATTTACGTTGTCTTGGTGGTATTATGATTACCGCATCGCATAACCCAAAAGAGTATAATGGTTATAAGGTGTATGATCATACAGGTTGTCAAATTGTGCCTGATCAAGTGCAACGAATTATTGATTATATTGATGAAATTGAAGATGAGTTAGACATTGATATTGTATTAACCAACAAACAGAAAAATCTCATTCAACTTGTGGATAATGATGTGGATGGGGATTACAAAAATAGAGTGTTGGACATTCAATTAAGACCAGAAGTAGATAAACAATTGCAATTTGTGTTTTCTGCCCAACACGGTGCTGGATTTCCAACAGTGTTTGATGTTCTAAATGCTGCAGGTTACGATGTTTTACTAGAAGAAAAACAGTGTGTACCTGACCCTGCTTTTACTCACACAAAAACACCAAATCCAGAAGAAGAAGATGCTTATATCGCTTCTATAGAGCTTGCGAAAGCCAATGATGCGGATGTCATATTAAGCACTGATCCGGATGCTGATCGTGTAGGTGTTGTCGTTAAACACAAGGGTGAGTATGTACTTTTAAGTGGAAATCAAACAGGTTCCATTTTATTAGAATACATTTTCTCGACGCTACAAAAAAAGAAGATGATGCCACCTAATCCTGTTATGTTTAATACCATTGTAACTTCTGATTTAGGTGAAAAAGTCGCTAGTGCACATAATGTTCAAACAGAAAAAACATTAACAGGGTTTAAGTATATTGGTGAAAAGATTGAAAAGTACACAAAAACAAAAGAAAAGACATTTGTTTTTGGCTATGAAGAAAGTTATGGTTATTTAATTGAACCTTTTGTGCGGGATAAAGATGCAGTGCAAGCGTGTTTAATGATTGCGGAAGCTGCAAGTTATTATCACTCACAACAAAAGACACTTGTTGATGTGCTTGAAGATTTATACAAGAAGCATCAAACATACCTTGAAAAACAAACTTCATTAACATTACAAGGTGTTAAAGGAAGCGAACGTATTAGTGCGATAATGAAACACTTTAGAGATCATCCATTACAAAAAGTTGCGCAAGTTCATGTAATGGCTAGTGAAGACTATTTAATGCAAAAACGTTTAAGCAATAACCAAGTTAATGACATTGTCGGTTATGACAAATCTGATGTTATTAAATTATTTTTAGAAGATGGTTCATGGATAGCAATCCGACCATCAGGGACAGAACCAAAATGCAAGTTCTATTATTGTGTTGTCGGAAACGATGAAAAAGAGGTTCACCAAAAGTTCATTGACTTTGATATGTTTATTCAAAAAGAAATTGAAAAAGTATAGGTTTCCTATGCTTTTTTTATCCGTTGAGAAGGAGGGGTTTTATGTTACAAGCAAGTTTATACAACCAGTTTTTTGAAGGTCATTGTTTGGATGCTCATCAGATTTTTGGTGCTCACTTTGCCTATGAAGGTTGTTCAGGTGTTCGTTTTAGTGTGTATGCACCTCATGCGCGAAATGTTCAGGTCGTTGGTAATTTTAATAACTGGAATGGACAACATCATTTTATGGAAAAGATTTCTGATAAAGGAGTATGGTCTTTGTTTGTTCCAAATGTGGTGGAATGGAGCTTGTACAAATACCTTATAGAGGATGCTCATGGTAATTGGTTAGAAAAATCTGATCCCTTTGCCTTTTCAAGTGAAGTACGTCCAAAACATGCTTCATTAGTCGTGAATTTAAGAGATTTTTCATGGGAAGATCACATGTGGATGTCCTATCGTCAAAAAAACATACATAAACCACTTAATATTTATGAGTTGCACGTTGGATCATGGAGGAAAAAACATGGTCATGAGTGGTTAAATTATGAAGAGCTAAAAAGAGAGTTAATTCCATACATTAAAGAAAGTGGATACACCCACATTGAGTTAATGCCTTTAAATGAACATCCTTTTGATGGTTCTTGGGGGTATCAACCAACTGGTTATTTTAGTGCCACATCTCGTTATGGAACACCAAAGCAACTGATGGCTTTTATTAATGAATGCCATATGCATGATATAGGGGTTATATTAGACTTTGTTCCAGTTCATTTTGTTAAAGATGCTCATGGGCTAGCGAAGTTTGATGGAACACCACTTTATGAATATCCTAATGAGCAAGATGCAAATAGTCCTTGGGATACACTCATGTTTGATTTATGGAAAGAAGAAGTACGTAGCTTCTTAATGTCAGCGGCTTCCTTTTGGTTTGATGTGTATCATATTGATGGAATCCGTGTGGATGCAGTTGCTAATGTCATTTTCTGGCAAGGCAATAAAAATAGTGGGGTTAATGAAGGTGCAGTCGCCTTTATTCGTCGGATGAACTATCACTTAAGTGAACGTTACCCTAATGCCATTCTTATTGCAGAAGACTCATCAGATTATACCAATGTCACAAAACCAACCTTTGATATGGGATTAGGGTTTGATTATAAATGGGATTTAGGTTGGATGAACGACACACTTAAATACTATGCGATTGATCCAATTTATCGTAAATACCACCATCATCAACTAACCTTTAGTATGGCATATTTTTATTCAGAGAAATTCATTTTACCATTATCGCATGATGAGGTTGTCCACTCAAAAGGAACTATACTAAATAAGATGTGGGGAAGTTATGATCAGAAGTTTTCTCAAGCAAGGAACTTATACGCATACATGATGGCTCATCCAGGTAAAAAGCTAACCTTTATGGGAAATGAGCTAGGACATTTTAGTGAATGGGATGAAAACAAGGAACTTGATTGGCATTTACTACAATACACTCGACATAACGCCTTTAACCGCTTTATTGTAGATCTTAACCATATTTATAATCATCATTCTTGTTTAAGTCGATTTGATTATGAACATCGTGGATTTTCGTGGATTGACGCAGATAATGCAAACCAGTCCATCTACTCGTTTTATCGTGAAGATGAAAAGAGTATTATTGTCGTTATCTTAAATATGACTCCAGAGTCATATGAACATTATCAAATAGGTGTTCCAGTCGCAGGTGAGTACATCGAGTTAATTAATTCAGAAAAAGATATTTATGAAGGATGTAACATGTGTAATTTCGAGCCTGTGCACAGTTATGAGCAATCAACACATGGGTTTAATCAAACTATTAATGTTCGTATCGCACCATTTGCGGCAATCTATTTTGAAGTGTGTAAAAATTAACTGAATTGTGTTTGCACGTATAATCAGTTATAATAAGCAAGGGTTTTTTAGGAGGCATTATGTTTCAAAATAAACATGAATTTAAGCGCGATTTTATTCAGCGTGTCGAAGAGACGTATGGTCGCTCGATTGCACAATCGCATAAAACAGAACGATACATTGTATTAGGTGAAATGGTAAGAGACTATGCATCCATTCACTGGAAGTCAAACAAAGAGAAAATTGCTGAAATAGGCGCAAAGCAAATGTATTATTTTTCCATGGAGTTTCTCATTGGACGTTTGCTTACAAGTAATTTAATGAACTTAGGTATTTATGATACTGTTAAAGAAGGTTTAGAAGAACTATCCATAAATATTAATGAGTTAGAAGAACTAGAGTCTGATGCAGGACTTGGAAATGGTGGACTAGGTCGTTTAGCAGCTTGCTTTATGGATTCACTAGCATCATTATCATTACCAGGTCATGGGATTACACTTCGCTATGAGTATGGGTTGTTTCAACAAAAAATAGTGAATGGTTATCAAGTAGAAGTACCTGATCAATGGTTACGACTTGGTAATGTGTGGGAAATCCGCAAACCAAAACATGCAGTGGATGTAAAATTTTGGGGTCGCATAGAAATGCGCAAAGATGAAAACGGTAAATTAATCTTTGATCATGTGGATGCAGAACATGTACGTGCTGTACCTTATGATATGCCAATCGTAGGTAAAGAGACCGACCAAACAAACACATTGCGTTTATGGGGTGCTGAGGCATCGGATATTTTACCTAAGAAAAAAGATTTTAGACAATACATTACGGAAGTAAATGAAATTACACAAAACGTATATCCTGATGATTCTACCGAACATGGGAGATTTTTACGTCTTAAACAACAATACTTCTTTGTAAGTGCTGGATTGATGGCACTTATTAAAGCACATTTACGTGTGTATGATTCACTGGATAATTTCCATGAGAAGATTGCCATTCAATTAAATGATACCCATCCTGTGTTAGCTATTCCTGAACTAATGAGAATACTAATGGATGAGTTTGATTATGTGTGGGATGATGCATTTAATATCGTTAAAAAGACAATTGCATACACTAACCACACGTTATTAGCAGAAGCATTAGAGCGTTGGCCAATTCATTATGTTCAAACATTACTACCACGTGTGTATATGATCATTGAAGAAATCAATCGTCGCTTTGTAAGTGATCTACGTAAGCAACATCCAAACGATAGTAATTTACAACATCAACTATCAATCATAAAAGATGGTCAAGTTCATATGGCCCACTTGGCTGTTGTTGGTGCTTATTCGGTTAATGGTGTGGCTAAGTTGCATTCGGATATCTTAATGAGTGATGTAATGAAAGATTTCCATGAATTATACCCAGGGAAATTCAACAACAAAACCAATGGTATTACACATCGTCGTTGGTTAACATACACTAATCCACAACTGCATGCGTTACTAAATGATACTATTGGTGATGAATATGTGTATGAACCAAGTAAACTAGAAGCATTAATGAAGTTTGTTGATGATGAGAATGTTCAAGCAAAATTCTTAAAAGTTAAAACAGAACGTAAAGAAATATTAGCGAAAAAAGTAAAAGAATGGACCAACATCGATATTGATCCAACATCGATCTTTGATGTACAAGCTAAACGATTGCATGCATACAAGCGTCAATTGTTAAATGCATTGCACATTATGTATTTGGTGAATGAAATTAAAGAAAATCCAGACTTTGATATGCACCCAACAACCTTCATCTTTGCGGCAAAAGCTGCACCAAGTTATTACTTTGCGAAGAAGGTAATTAAGCTTATTAACTCTATTGCAGAGGTAGTAAACAATGATGAACGCATAAGCAAGTTTATTAAAGTTGTGTTTATTCCTAACTACAATGTTACTATTGCTGAGTATCTAATGAACGCGGCAGATGTAAGTGAGCAAATTTCAACAGCTGGTAAAGAAGCAAGTGGTACCGGAAATATAAAATTTATGATGAATGGAGCCTTAACTCTTGGTACACTTGATGGTGCTAATGTTGAGATTGATAAATTAGTAACTCGAGAAAATACTGTGATCTTTGGACTTGATGTGGATCAAGTAAATGCACATCGTAAAAATGGATACGATGCATTTGCAGAATTAAACAAGCAACCAAAACTTAAAAAGGTAGTAGAATCGTTGATTGATCCTGTGTATCATACTAACAAAGATGAGTTTAAAGTTATTTATGATGAACTAATGTATCGTAACGATGAGTATTTCTTATTAGCTGATTTTGATGGCTATGTTAAAGCACACCTAGAAGTTCAAAAACGCTATCAAGATAAATCATACTGGGCAAAAATGTGTTTAGTTAATATTGCTCAATCCGGATTCTTTTCTAGTGATCGTACGATTACTCAATATGCTAATGAGATTTGGAAGATTTATCCACTAAAGTAACAATGGAGCCTTGTATAAAGCAAGGCTTTTTATAAAGTGCTTTCAAAAACCACACGCTATGCGTGTGTGAAAAGAAACTTATAGAGTGGTAAAAGAAAACCTCCTTTGATAAGATATCAACGACTGACAATCGAAGAATCAACCAAAGGAGGCAACAACTTGAGCTCAAGTGAAAATAGTTTATCACATACAAGATAAAATTGTAAGTACCACGTAGTATTTATCCCAAAATACAGACGGAAAGTAATTTATGGGAAATTACGAGAAGACATAGGGAAAATACTAAGACGTTTGTGTGAGATGAAAGATGTGGAGATATTAGAAGCGCATGCATGCATTGATCATATCCATATGCTAGTGAAGATACCACCGAAATTAAGCGTATCAGGATTTATAGGATTTCTAAAAGGGAAGAGCACATTGATGATATTTGATCGACATGCAAACTTGAAATATTAGCAAGGAAACCGAAATTTTTGGGCAAAAGGATATTATGTAAGTACTGTGGGGTTAAACGAAAAAACAGTACAAGAGTACATAAGAAATCAAGAAGCAGAGGATAAGTTACGAGATCACATGACAAAGAAGGAATATATCGATCCCTTTAAGGGATAGTAGGTAACATTCAACGGTTGTCAGTCATTTTAAAGACTCTTTAGAGTCAAGTGAGTAAAATGCCCTTATAGGGCGAAACTAAAACTACCCGTTTTACGGGTAGATATTTATTTTTAAGGAAAAATACAAAAGCAATCAAAAAGAATGTTGAACATAAGTATGTTTATACTGTATGATGTGTATTAAGGTGACTTTATGAGAAAAGAGAAAAGATTTGAAGCACACTTGGATGATTTTAACACCATTACAGTGTATTTGTCCAAACAGTTCTATCAAGGAAAAAGTGATGTTTTTTATGCCCGTGAAGAAGATGGTACGTTGCATAAGTTAAGCATTAAATACAATGAAAACACATCGAATGACTATAGTAAATACATAGTTAGCGATTGTGAATTTATCGAATTTGGGAAATATTACGACATTGTCGAACAACATGGTTTAACAACACCGTTGCAAATAGGGCTTGTTGTTAAAAAGGATGCTTTTGACAAGATGTTTTATTATGACAAAAATGACTTAGGTGTAACTGTTAACAATGATCAAACAAGCTTTGCAGTGTGGGCACCAACCGCAATACAAGTTTTTGTAAAGGTAGAAGTTGATGATAAAATAAGCACATACGCATTAAAACGACATGATAAAGGTGTGTTTAAAACTACCGTTAATAGCAACTTGCATTTAGCAAACTACACATATTTAGTGTTTGTTAATGGTGTTTATAATGAAAGTATAGACCCGTATGCAATCGCATCCACTGCCAATGGTACAAAGAGTGTTGTTGTGGATAAAAACAAGTGTGATGTAGATTTATACAATGAATCATTAACACCACTAAAATCAATGACGGATGCCATTATTTATGAGACATCAGTTCGAGATTTTACTAGTGATGAACACACATCACACAAACACAAAAGAACGTATGCTGGATTTATCGAAAGAAACACTACAACCCCTCAAAACACAAAAACAGGGTTTGACTATATGTTGGATTTAGGAATAACACACATTCAGTTAATGCCAGTGTATGATTTTGCGACGATTGATGAAAAAAACATTGATGTGTTTTATAACTGGGGTTATGATCCTCATCAATACAATGTACCAGAAGGAAGTTATGCAACAAATGTGGATGATCCTTTATCTCGAATTAGAGAACTAAAACAGCTTGTAAGTGAATGTCACAAACATGATTTACGTGTAGTAATGGATGTTGTGTACAATCATGTTTATGATATGCATCGTTCATCCTTTGAAAAGATTGTGCCATATTATTATTTTAGAAGAAGTGAATCTGGAGCGATATCCAATGGTTCATTTTGTGAGAATGATGTGGATAGCAATCGATTAATGGTTCGCAAATACATCGTCGACTCATGCAAAATGTGGGTTACTGATTATGGCATGGATGGGTTTCGTTTTGATTTAATGGGAATATTAGATGTCGATACGATGAACATTATTGATAAAGAAGTTAGAAAGATTAAAAAAGACATTGTTCTTTATGGTGAAGGTTGGAATATGCCAACAATTTTAGATCACCATAAAAAAGCCATGCGTGAAAATCAGCATAAAATGAAAAATATTGGTCATTTTAATGACTTCTATCGTGATCATGTCAAGGGTAGAACTGCAGAGCATGAAATTAGTGTAAAAGGATATTGTAGTGGTGATGTGAATTATCAAGAGGCAATGAAAATGTGTTTGGTTGGAAACACATTAGAAGAACCTTTTGTGCATTTGTTTGATTCACCAACAAAATCAATCAATTATGTAGAATGCCATGACAATCGAACATCATGGGACAAGCTTAAAGCATGTTGTAAAGAAGATGTTCGAGAAATTCGTATACGAAAACATAAAATGATGATTGGTTCTATTATGGTTTCTATGGGGGTTCCATTTCTACATTCTGGACAAGAGTTTTGTCGCACCAAAAATGGTGATCACAATAGTTTTTTAAGTGGCGATTTAATCAATAAAATGGATTGGCAACGGAAAGATCGTTATCAAGAAGTTGTTAACTATACAAAAGATATGATTGCACTTAGAAAAACATTTTCAGTATTACGCTTTAAAGAAACTAAAGAGATAAAAAAACACGTATACTTTCAAGATTTAGAAAATAACGTGTTGTTGTATGGATTTAAAGATGTATCGAAATACATCGATTATAATGAATTGCTTATCTTTTTTAATCCTACAAAAGAAGTCGTCTATCATTGTTTGGATGGAGATGGAACACTTATTGCTAATGAAGCAGGTTTAATAGAACAAATCCAAGTTCAATGTGTAACCATTAACCCTCACACAATGGTCGTTGTGGCGAAATAACTAGTTACTTGTTATTTCAATAAGAACTACTTCAAAAGGTTCAAACTCAATAGTCATAATACCATATTCATTAATAAAGAGATCATCATGATCTTTTTCTTTGCTTGAATACACACATTGGATTGATTTTATGTCCTTTTTAAAGTTAACTGGCAAACTATCTAGTTTAATGGTGTGTGTCATTGAGTGATTAAACTCAGTATTAACTATGGCAAGTAAACATTGATTATCTTTTTGATAAGCGATTCCAGCTGCTCTATCCCATGGAGCATTAAAACCAATTGGATAGATGTGTTCGTTATTAAAGATAGCTTCTAAGTATTTTTGTCGATAGACATTCACTTTTTGTAGTTGATCTACAATCACGTGACGTTTTGGATGAATGTAATTAAAAGCAAAGCGATCAAACAATGCAAGTTTTCCATAATATGGATGATCCTTATCTAGTTGATATGCTTCATCAATGCGACAATCTAAGCCTGTATTCATTGGTTGTTTTTCAAACACTTCTTGTCCTGAATTTAAAAATGGTATTGTATTAGGAATAAACATATTGTATATACTTATCATTTCACCTAAATCTTCTTTACCATCACGAGCAGAGAGGCGTGGTGTATCATGTGTTTCTCCTACTGCAAACATCGGTGCTTCTAAGTTGATTGCACCATACACAAAAGAATTAAACAACCCTTCTTTTACACGTGGCAATCGCATAAACCCATCACCAATAATCATGTTGTATCCTTTTTTCATCGAAATGGCTGCATTTTCAACATCCAACTCTTCTGCAATAAAGGTAAAGTTTGGATCTATCTTTCGTGCTTTAGATAGTATTTGAGAAACTAGTTCTTCAGGTAGAGCATGCCCCATATCGATACGACAACCATCGATACCATACTCTTTAATGTATGTAGGGAGTATGTTGGTAATAGTATCCCATAAGCTTTCATTAATCACTGTACCAGGGTTGTACGAGGCTTTAGCAACGTCGTATAAAATGTAAGGGGCTACATCTTTCATTTTCTTTAAATAGGGTAGAGAAGCTTTAGGATGGTCCATATACAACCTAAAGAATGTAACATCACTCCATGCTGGTTGTGGATCGTTAATACGATCTGAAAAAGCTGGAGCAACAGTTAAGTTAAAGGTCTTTTGTACCAAATCAAGAATGTTTTGTTCAGGATTGGCTTTATATTGATTCACTAAATCTTCCCATTTTTGTGGATTGGTTTCTTTTGGGTTGTGTTTAAACTTTTTAATGTGTTTAATGACTTCTTTGCTTTCAAACATTTCTTTAAAGTATTGTTCTTTTGCAGGAAGTCCTTTGTCTAATGAGTCAACCATTGGCGGTTTATAATCAGCTAAATCATCCAATGAAATCCAATAAAACCATTCAGGGTGTTCAATAATAAAATCAGAGTTTACAGAATTTGTTCTTGGGATAATATCAATAATTACTTTGATACCAAAAAGATGACAAGCTTCCACAAACGCTTTGAATTGATCATCAACACTTAACTCTTCCACTAATGGATCAGCAAGATCATCATCCAATGCAAAGAAATTACTAACACCATAAGGAGATCCTAGCTCGCCTTTTTTGTCTTTGCGTGAGTATTTTGATATTGGCAACAAATACAATGCATTGATTCCCATTTTCTTTAGTGTTGGTAAGTAAGCAAGTGCCTTTAAAAAGGTGCCTGTTTCTTTTAATCCATATATGTTCTCACTTTGTAAGCTACCACTACGATCATGATCATAGCTTGCACTTGCTCTTATCATCATCGAGTAGACAAACGCATCTTTAATCCAATCACCATTTTCTTTAGATGAAACAACTTTTGGTGGTGATTGTTTTAAGATGACGTTATCAATTAATTGAGTGAAAAAGTGATAAGGATTAACCATCACATTGCCATCGTATATTCTTATTTTTTCATCTTCACAAACATCTCGATGATCCCAAAGATCGGGTATTACATAATTGAAAATATGTCGATTGTTTTTTTCTTGCTTAGCAAGAGCTTTTGATACTTTTTTTAAATGTTTCATAATGCCTTCCTTATATAAATAATCATATCATATTTAAGGGCTTTCATATAGAAACATTTCAGGTTTAGTGGTTTGGGAAAGTGTAAATCATAGTGTATAATAGAGTTGTTATAGGAGGCAATATGGAAAACAATCAGTTAGCAACAATCGCGAATAATCTTCGCAAAAATGTAGTAAGGATGGTTGCCAATGCAAAAAGTGGTCATATTGGGGGCTCACTTAGTGCTGCAGAAATAGTCGCAACATTGTACTTTGATGAAATGAACATTACAAAAGAGAATTTGAAGAACAAAGAGCGTGATAAATTTGTTCTTTCAAAAGGACATGCAAGCCCAATTTTATTTAGTGTACTTGCAGAAAAGGGTTTTATTGAACAAGAAGAGTTAATGACTTTTAGAAAGATTGACTCAAGATTACAAGGGCATCCTAGTATGGTGTATGTCGATGGCGTCGATATGTCTACTGGCTCACTTGGTCAAGGAATCTCGGCTGCGGTAGGGATGGCATTGTCGTATAAAGCAAAAAATCTTGACTATCGTGTGTACACCTTAGTTGGAGATGGTGAATCTCAAGAAGGACAAGTTTGGGAAGCTGCCATGGCTGCAGGTCATTACAAGCTTGATAATTTAGTGTTGTTTTTAGACTTTAATGGGTATCAAATTGATGGTGACATTACCAAAGTAATGAACCCACTACCTTTAGACAAAAAATTCGACGCTTTTAATTGGAATGTCATTACTATTGATGGTCATAACTTTGATGAAATCAAAGCTGCTTTAAAACAAGCGAAAGAATTTAAAGGAAAACCAACTGCAATTATTGCACATACTGTAAAAGGGAAAGGCGTTGATTTTATGGAAAACAACTATGCATGGCATGGTACGGCGCCAAATCAAGAACAGTTTGAAGAAGCAATGAAACAATTGGAGGGCAAGTAAGATGGGAAAAGTTGCAACAAGAGTTGCTTATGGTGAGGCTCTAGCAGAATTAATCCAAAAAGACAATCGTATTTTTGTGTTAGATGCAGACTTATCTAAATCAACCAACACACATAAAGCACAAGAAGCAAAACCAGAACGTCATTTTAACATGGGAATTGCCGAAGGTAACATGATGGGTGTTGCGGCAGGTATTGCGACTGGTGGCAACATTGTATATGCTTCATCGTTTGCGATGTTTGCGGCAGGACGTGCTTTTGAGCAAGTTCGTAATTCGATTTGTTATACAAAATTAAACGTAAAAATTTGCGCTACTCATGCAGGAATTACCTTAGGTGAGGATGGTGCAAGTCATCAATCAGTGGAAGATATTGCACTTATGAGAGCTATTCCAAACATGCGTGTTATTCAACCAGCTGATGATGTAGAAACAAAACAAGTCATAGAGAAAATCGCGAATATCGAGGGACCATTTTATGTTCGTTTAGGACGTAGTGGTGTTGCACGAGTTCATGATGAGAACTACTCCTTTAAGTTAGGTAAAGGGAATGTCTTATCACAAGGTAAAGACATTGCAATTATTGCGACAGGAGTCATGGTTGAGCAAGCACTACTTGCGAAAGAAACATTAAAGGAAGATGGCTTTGATGTGACAGTGGTTAATATGGCGAGTATCAAACCTATTGATGAAGAAATGATTTTACAATTAAGTAAAACTCATAAAGGAATTATTACAGCAGAAGAACATAGTAAATTTGGTGGACTAGGTTCTGCGGTTGCGGAAGTATTAAGCAAACACAACCCAACAAGATTGCGCATGATCGCTATTGAAGATACTTTTGGTGAAAGTGGTACTCCTGATGCATTGTTAGAAAAATATGGATTAAGTGCCCCATCTGTTGTTAGACATGTAAAAGAATTTGCTAAGGAACTTGAATAATCAAGTTTCTTTTTTATTGCAACCTTGAGTGTGTTTTGATACGATAAGAGCGTTAAATTTGGAGAGTATATGAAGAAAACAACGCTACTATTAATGTTGGTAACTGCAATCGTTTTAGGAGTTAGCATTTCAGTCATTAACGAGTATAAAGTTTGTGAAGCAGATGGGTTTACTGTTTGCTTTGATGAAGAAAAAAGATCATTTATTGTCGAAGAAAATGCTTCGCTAACCGTATATGTAAAAAACAATGAACAGAAAGATTTCCTTTTAAATAAATTAACCAGGGAAATTTTAGACTACAAGTTAGACATTAATGTATTGATAAAACCAAAAGCAACAGCATGGCAAGCTGTGTATGAGGAAGATGTGGATATATTGTATATGCCTCTACAAGAAGCAGCGATGATGCATGAGTATTTAATGGAATTAGATGAAAGAATTATTAATTTACGATCACATCAAGGTATAGAACATATTACAGAAGTAATTAATAAAGACAAAAAGGTGTTTTTACCAACGACATATCAAGGGCAACTTTTTGTTTATAATCTTACGTTGTTAGAAAGTTTAGGTTTTGACATACAAGATGTGGATGAGAAAAATAGAGTTAGAGAGTTGAATAGTTGGGATAAGATTATTAGGTTATCTCAAGCATACAAAGAGGATTTGCCACTACAAAAAGTGCATAGTGTCTTTCCTTTTTCTGTCAGTGAACCTTGGCAATTTTATCCATACTTAACAGCTGGAAATTGGCAAATGTTTGAAAGTATGGATGCTTCTGATCCAGGCTTTTTAACAAGTGATTTTTTTCAATCACTTTTGTTTGTAAAAAAGTTATTTGATAATGAGTGGTACTATAATTCCATGGATGAACGTTCATGGAATTATGAATATGCATTAATTAATCAAGCATCATTAATGTCGATTGCGACTGAATGGTTAAATTGGGAAGATATTGCACAATACACAAATCAACAATATCAGTACAGTGCTTTTCCAGATCACAACAATGTTCCATTAGCACCACTTGTTCAAGTAAGTGGTCTTGTTGTAAAAGACAATGAATATCCTTCACTTAGTCACAAAATCATTAGTGTTTTAAATAGTTTAGAAAGTGTGCAAATTCTACATGATAGTACTTCACTAAATCTAGTCGTTGGTTTAGATGAACTTACTCAAGTAAACTTTAATCCTGCTCGTCATCAAAAATCATTAGCATACTCATACAGTGATGTACAACCATTAGTTGCGTTAGAAAAGAACCCTGAAGTGTTAGGGTGGGATTTTTATTTACAAGGCGACATGTTTGAAGTAGTGTTACGTTTGTTTGAAGAAAAGATAACAATAGAACAAGCTCAAGCAGAGTTGGTCGAGTTGTACAACACTTGGTATAATCAATATAATCGATAAGGAGTTTTATGGTACAAACAAACTGGGATGACTTCTTAAAAAAAGAATTTGAAAAAGAGTATTTTAAAGAACTTGCTTCTTTTTTAAGTGTGGAGTACATAGATAAAGTTGTTTTTCCAAAAAAAGAAGATGTTTTTTCAGCATTTGGATATACAAACATTGAAGATACAAAAGTAGTCATTGTCGGTCAAGACCCTTATCATCAACCTAACCAAGCACATGGGTTAAGTTTTTCAGTAAAACCTCAAGTGCCTTTACCACCAAGTTTACGTAATATATTTAAAGAACTTGTCGATGATTGTCAGGTTGCATTTCCTAACAATGGATATTTAGTCCCATGGGCAAAGCAGGGGATTATGTTATTAAATAATGTTCTTACAGTTGAGTATAACAAGCCTAACAGTCATAAAAATAAAGGTTGGGAACAATTTAGTGATCGTGTTATTGAAGAGTTGAACAACCAAGAAAAGGCAATCATGTTTATTTTATGGGGTAAAAATGCACAAGAAAAACGGCGATTGATTACTAATCCACTGCATGGTGTTATTGAAAATGTACACCCTTCACCACTTTCTGCTCATCGTGGTTTCTTTAAGAGTCAACCATTTAGTAAAACAAACACGTTTTTAAAACAGCATCATCGTACTATGATTGATTGGAGTTTATAATGAAAGCATTTACGACGTTAAAAGAAGCACTTCTAGTGCTGTATGATCGAACATCAAGTGCAACATTTGAGTTGCGTGAGTTTAAACAATGTATATCGGATTTAAACAATCCACAATTAAAATTAAAAGTGGTTCACGTTGCAGGGACAAATGGTAAGGGTTCGGTAAGTAATTACATATCAACATCATTAGAGATAGCGGGATTTAAGGTAGGACTTTATACATCTCCTTTTTTGATTACTCATAATGATCGTTTTCGAATTAACCATCAACCTATTAGCGATGAGAAGTTGTTGCATTATATTAATCTTTCCATTCCTTATTGGAATAAGTATAATTTGACAATGTTTGAAATTGATACACTCATTGCTATTTGGTATTTTTTAGATGAGAAAGTGGATTGGGCTATTTTTGAGGTCGGTCTTGGGGGTCGCTTAGATGCGACCAACATTGTGTTACCTGAAGTAAGTGTTATTACAACAATTGGTTATGATCACATGGATTTTTTAGGAGATACATTGGCAAAGATAACATATGAAAAAGCGGGAATCATTAAACACAATGTTCCAGTAGTAACGTTTAATAAAAACAAAGAAGTGTACGATGTTATTTTAGATGTAGCTTTGCAACAACAAGCACCCATTGTATTAACAAAGAAAATACAACCAATCAATCAAGAAATGTTCTCTCAAACCTTTAAATACGATAATCATACAATAGAGCTATCTAGTGGAGCATCTTATCAGCGATTAAATGCTGCACTTGCCTATGAAACACTTAAATTGATCCAAAAAAAACATCAAAAGTTAAAAGACAGACACATTCTTAATGGGCTAAAACAAGCAACATGGCCAGGTAGATTTGATGCGATAAGCAAAGATCCTTTAATTGTTGTGGATGGAGCACATAATATTGAAGGGATTGAGGCACTTGTTGAAAACTTTAAGAATTTATTAAAACCAGTTACTGTTGTCTTTGCGGCATTAAAAGATAAACAAACAAAAGAAATGTTAGAAATTCTTGATCAACATGCGGATAGCATTATTGTAACTGAGTTTGATTTTTATCGTGCACAATCAGCACATAAGTTGGCGTACAAAGAACATTATCAAGTAATTACGGACTATGAGTTAGCTATTAAAGAGGCGATTAATCACAATGAAAATGGTACTGTCATGGTATGTGGGTCGCTTTATTTTATCTCGCAGGTGTATAATAGTGTTGTATTAAAGCAACATAAGGAGCACTAGTATGGCATTAGCATTACAAATAGCGACGTTTGTTATTATCGTGATCATTGGGTTTTTAAGCTTTACATACTTCCCAATTGTTATTAACACAAAAAACATTACATTAACGGCGATGCTCGTTGTTTTATCCGTTGCATTGCAGTTTTTCTCTTTAATGATTCCACTTTTTGGATTTCCAAGTTTTAGAGTTGGCTTTTCACAATTGCCTTTAATGGTGGTAGGTGTGTTGTTAGGTCCTTCTTGGGCATTTGTGGCTGGAATTATTCAAGATATTTTAGGTTTAATTTTAATTCCGACTGGTTTTCCATTTTTTGGATTTATGCTCAATAAAGTATTAATTGCAATGATTCCTGCAGTGGTGTTTTTAACAGTAAAGAAATTGGATCATAAGAATATGCATCATTTAGTATTGAGTTTATTATCTTTGTTTATGATTGGAGCACTATGGTATGTGTTTAGTAATGATCAACTCATTGTGGAAAACAACATTATTGAAATAACCACGACAATTAAATGGTCAGTTTCGATTGTTATTGTTGTGTTAATAAGCAGTTTGATGGTATTTGTCAAGCTAGCACAAGATGCACAACATCTTAATAAAGTACCAGTTTCCTTTTGGACATTATCTGTATTACTAGTGGAAGTTATCGTCACGTTAGTGTTAACACCAACGTGGTTGTATGCCATGTATGAAATACCTGTGATGTTAAGTTTTTTAGTTCGCGTGGTTAAATCAGCAGTGATGGTGCCATTGATGATGTTTGTTGGGTATGGTTTATTGAACATTATTGTAAAAAACAGAGCATTTGCAAGTTACCTAAAAAAATAGAGGATTTTTATAAAAATAATGGATAATCCTTTGTGTCATTGTTTATGTTGAAGCTATGAAATGGATTGGGATTTGGATGTTTAAAAGTGGGGAAACCCACTTTTTTAGTTTGAATATGCCAACTTTTAAAATCAATGATAAAAAACAAGCATTGACAATGCTATAATGAAGATAAGAAACAACATTAGGGGGTAAAACTCATGAAACAAAATAATATGTTGGCGATGATCTTAGCAGGAGGAAGAGGATCACGTCTACAGGAACTAACCGACAAAGTTGCGAAACCAGCTGTGTTTTTTGGTGGTAAGTATCGAATCATCGATTTTCCATTAAGTAACTGTGCTAACTCAGGTATTCAAGTTGTTGGTGTATTAACACAATATGAATCTGTTCTGCTCAATTCATATGTTGCACAAGATGAGAAATGGGGCTTAGATGCAAAAAACAGTGGTGTGTTTGTGTTACCTCCACGTGAAAAATCGGATGGATTTGGATTGTATCGTGGCACTGCTGATGCCATTACACAAAACATCGATTTTTTAGATCAGTATGATCCAGAGTATGTGCTTATTTTATCAGGTGATCATATTTACAAAATGGACTATTCACAAATGCTTGACTATCATAAAGAAAACAACGCGGATGTGACAATAGCCGTGTTGGAAGTAACCTTAAAAGAAGCCACACGCTTTGGTATTATGAATACGGATGAAAATGATAAGATTTATGAATTTGAGGAAAAACCAGAACAACCAAAAAGCAACTTAGCTTCGATGGGAGTGTATATCTTTAATTGGAAAACACTTCGTAAAACATTAGTAGCCGATGCAAAGGATGAAAATTCTAGTCATGATTTTGGTAAAAATATAATTCCAACATTGCTTAATGATGGGAAAAGGCTTTTTGCTTATCGTTTTAAAGGGTATTGGAAAGATGTTGGAACGATTGATAGTTTGTGGGAGTCCAACATGGATTTATTAAAAGAGCGTAACAAGCTTGGTTTGTTGGATTCGGACTGGAAAATATACACCGAAGATGTCGCAGCATCTCCACAAATCATTCAAGAAGAAGGTAGTGTAAAATCAAGCATTGTCAATCAAGGGTGTGTTATTAATGGCCATGTGGAAAACTCAGTGTTATTTACAAATGTCATTGTAAAAAAAGGTGCAATTATTAAAAACTCAGTGATCATGCCAAATAGTGTCATTGAAAGCAATTCTAAACTAGATAAAGTGTTAGTTGGACCCGGTGTAAGAATTTCTACCAATACTGTAATTAAAACAAAAAAAGGACAAGAAGTTAAACTTGTCTATAAGGATATGTAGGAGGGGCATGATGAAAGACGTATTAGGAATTATTAAATTTGAAGATGCTACTGTCGATGTTGCTGGTCTTGGTGAATATCGCCCAATTCCATCACTAACATTTTTAGGTAGGTATCGTTTGATTGATTTTATGATGTCAAACATGTCAAATTCAGGCATTAGTTACATTCAAGTATATGTAAAAGAAAAACCACGATCGGTGTATGAACATCTTGGATCAGGGCGTTCATTTAACATTAATTCAAAACATGGTAAACTTCGAGTTCATCATGGCGAAGAAACATTACAATCAGAAGCATACAACACGGATATTCGCTCTTTTATTTCTAACCGACAGTTTATTGAAGAAGCGAAAAAAGAGTATGTTTTAGTAGGATCTAGTTATATGGTATACACGTTAGATTATAATGATGTACTTGCTGAACATCAAAAATCTAACGCGGATATTACGGTTGTTTATAGTCCGGTTAAAAATGCCAATGAATCATTTTTTGGATGTGATACGTTGCGCATTAATAAAAACAAGCGTGTTACCGGTATGGCAAAAAACCTAGGTAAGTACAAAACTAGAAATGTGTCTTTAGAAACATACCTTATGAAAAAATCAACATTTTTAAAACTATGTGATAGTGGGTATAAAACAAGTTCGTTGTATTGGTTTAACAATATACTTCAAGATGAGCTAGAAGATTATAATGTAATGGCTTATCGACATAATGGATTAGTTTATCCGATTAATTCATTAGTAGAATACCATCGAGCAAATCTAGAACTTACAAGTTACAACATGGGAAAAGCACTGTTTAACGATAAGTGGCCAATCATGACGCGTACAAGTGATTCTCCTCCAGTTAAATATGGAGAACATGCAATTGTATCCAATAGTGTTATTGCAAATGGGTGTAAGATCAATGGGACTGTGATTAATAGTGTTTTAGGCCGTGGTGTCGTTGTGGAAAAAGGTGCAGTAGTTGTTAATTCCAATGTTTTACCAGGATCTAAAATTGGTAAAGGAATTCATTTAGACCATGTTATTGTCGACAAAAATGCAGTTGTAGAAAAAGTAAATGAACTTAAAGGAGCATTGGATGCACCAGTATATGTAAAACGTCGTGATCGAATTTAAGGAGGACAGAATATGAAAAAAGTATATTTTGTAGCTTCAGAAGGATTACCCTTTATTAAAAGTGGTGGTTTAGCTGATGTAGTTGGATCATTACCGCAAATATTAGTTCAAAAAGGATTGAAAGTAAAAGTTTTTTTACCACTTTATAAATCCATTGCTGAAAAATGGATGGATTCTATGAAAAAGGTATGCCACTTCGATTTGAATGTTGGTGTTATTAAAACGGTAGTTTCTGTGTTTAATATAGAGAAAGATGGTGTTGAGTATGTTTTTATTCAACATCAAGGCTATTTTGAACGTGAAGGACTATATGGTTATCCAGATGATGGGGAGCGATTTTCATTTTTCTCTCATGCTGTTTTAAAGACCTTTGAACAGTGCGATGATTTTCCAGATGTGCTTCATAGTCATGATTGGCATACAGGTGTAATTCCTGTATTAAGCAGGGTATATTATAAGCGTCAAAAGAAATATCAAGCCATTAAACATGTGTATACCATTCATAATCTTGCCTATCAAGGCATCTTTCCAAGTGAAATGGTGTTTAGCTGTTTAGGACTTGATCAAGGTGTATTAAGTGATGGATCTTTACGTTTTCATGATGGGATTTCATTTATGAAAGCTGGGATATTGTATGCACATAAAGTAACAACGGTTTCTCCAAGTTATGCTCAAGAGATATTATCACCAGCATATGGAGAAAAGATGGAAGAAGTGTTGCGTTTTAGACAATATGATTTAATTGGTATTTTAAATGGTATTGACACAAAAATGTGGAATCCAGCCACCGATGAGCACTTGCATGTAAATTACGATCGTTCGACTTTAAAGGATAAAGTAAAAAATAAAACAGCCCTACAAAAAGAACTTGGATTGCGAGTGAGCAAAGATGTCTTTGTCATTGGTATGGTTTCTCGTTTAACGTGGCAAAAAGGTGTTCATTTAATTTTAGATAAAATGGCTGATGTGATGGGACTAGATTTGCAGTTAGTTGTTTTAGGTAATGGTGAAAGTTCAATGGAATCTAGCTTGCGTTATTTTGAAGACAAGTACAATCGCAGAATGGTGTATTACAACGGTTACAATGAAGCATTAGCTCATCGAATTTATGCAGGTGTTGATTGCTTTTTAATGCCTTCGCTTTTTGAGCCTTGTGGTATCGCTCAATTAATTTCGATGCGCTATGGAACGCTTCCATTAGTTAGAGAAACAGGAGGACTAAAAGATACTGTAATACCATACAATCAATTCGAAGATATTGGAACAGGATTCACCTTTAGTCAATTTAACTCAGAAGACTTCTATCATGTGTTACGATTAGCAACTTTCTTGTATTATTTACACCCAAACGAATACAAAAAGATGATGAACAATGCAATGAAAAAAGATGTAAGTTGGGAAAATTCAGCTCACCAATACTTAGAAGTATACAATAGTGTATAACCATAAATCTGCCTTGAATAGGGCAGATTTTTCTGTTAAGATTTTGTGAAAAAATAAACATTAAGCGGTGATTACATTGTAAAGGAATGCATAAAATGATATAATTCTAATGCTTAGGAGGAAGTTACTGATGAAAAAAATGACAGTAAAAGATTTAGATGTTCAGCACAAAAAAGTCTTAGTTCGTGTTGATTTTAATGTGCCTATAAAAGATGGTGTGATTGGTGATGACAATCGTATTCTTGCGGCGTTACCAACCATCAATTATTTACTTGAACAAAACGCTCGTGTTATTTTATTTTCTCATTTAGGGAAAGTTGATCACAAAGACCCTGAAAAGACTGAGAAAGATAAAGCAAAAAATAACATGGCTCCTGTTGCAGCTCGCTTGGCTGAATTAGTGGATGCAAAAGTAGAGTTTGTCGATCAAACAAGAGGATCAAAATTAGAAGAAGCAGTTAACGCCATGCAAGATGGTGAGATCGTTGTTATGCAAAACACTCGTTATGAAAAAGGTGAGAGTAAAAACGATTTAGAACTATCAAAATATTGGGCTAACCTTGCGGAGTGTTTTGTTTCGGATGCCTTTGGTTCGGCACATCGTGCACATGCTAGTACCGTTGGTGTCGCTGAAATATTACCAAATGCACTTGGCTTTTTAGTTGAAAAAGAAGTAACAGCATTAGCCTCTGCAGTGTATAAACCAAAACGTCCAATGGTGGCGATTATTGGTGGTGCAAAAGTTTCTGATAAAATTGCCGTTGTAGAGAATTTATTAAACATTGCCGATAAAGTATTAGTTGGTGGCGGTATGGCATACACATTCTTTAAAGCAATGGGATATGAAGTGGGGAAATCACTACTTGAGGAAGATCGTGTTGAACTAGCAAAAGAGTTTATTGCTCGTGCAGGTGAAAAACTAGTGTTACCAATTGACAATGTAGTGGCAGATAATTTTGCGGCAGATGCAAACACAAAAGTTGTCGATAATAAAAACATTCCAAGTGATTACATGGGGTTAGACATTGGACCGGAAACAATAGAACTATTTAAAAAGCAACTTCAAGGTGCTAAAACAGTAGTTTGGAATGGTCCAATGGGTGTATTTGAAATGGAACCTTTTGCGAAAGGTACATTGGAAGTTTGTCGTGCAATCTCAGAACTAGAAGATGCCAACACCGTTATCGGTGGTGGAGATAGTGCTGCGGCTGCCATTCAATTAGGATTTAAAGATAAGTTTACACACATCTCTACAGGTGGTGGAGCTTCCTTAGAATTTATGGAAGGTAAAGCATTACCTGGAATAGAAGTAATTACAAACAAGGAGTAGATACGATGAGAAAACCAATTATATTTGGAAACTGGAAAATGAACAAAACCATCAACGAAGCATCTTTGTTTTTTGATGGTGTTAGAGGAAATTTACACGATAAAGCCGATTTTGGTGTTGCAGTACCATTTACATGCTTAGCACAATCAGCGCTTATGGCAGATGATTGCTTAGTTGCGGCACAAAATGTACATTTCGAACCAAAAGGAGCATTTACAGGAGAAATCTCAATTGAAATGCTACAAGAGTTAAACGTTCAATGGGTAATCTTAGGTCACTCAGAGCGCCGTGCTTATTTTAATGAAACAGATGAAACTGTAAATAAAAAAGTAAAAGCAGTGTTAGATGCAAACATGTTCCCTATTGTTTGTGTTGGTGAAACATTGGATGAGTTTGAAGCTGGACGTACCAAAGAAGTCGTTCAAAACTCTGTCGCAAAGTCACTTGAAGGATTAAGCAAAGAACAAATGAGTCGTGTAGTTATTGCTTATGAACCTGTATGGGCTATTGGTACAGGTAAAAATGCAACACAAGAAATTGCCCAAGCAACATGCAAACTTGTTCGTGAACAAGTAGCGTTGATGGTTGGACAAGAAACAGCTGATAAAGTACGTATTCAATATGGTGGATCTGTTAAGCCAGATAACATTGCACAGTACATGTCAGAACCAGACATTGATGGAGCACTTATTGGAGGAGCTTCATTAAAACCAGAATCATTTATTGAAATCGCAGAAGCGATTAAGTAAAATATAAAAGGAAACAAAAGAAGGAGGCTAAATGATGCCAATTATTATTGATGTATACGCACGTGAAGTGATGGACTCTCGTGGTAATCCAACGATTGAAGTTGAAGTAGTTACCGATTCAGGAGCATTTGGACGTGCTATCGTTCCAAGTGGAGCTTCTACTGGTGAAAGAGAAGCACTAGAACTACGTGATGGTGATAACGACCGTTTCTTAGGTAAAGGTGTTGAGCAAGCAGTAGAAAATGTAAATGAAATTATTGCCGATGCAATTATTGGTATGGATGTTCGTGATCAAAACTTAATTGACCACTTAATGATTGAATTAGATGGTACACCTGATAAATCTAAATTAGGTGCTAATGCTATTTTAGGAGTTTCTATGGCTGCAGCATATGCTGCTGCGGATTTCTATGGTATGCCATTATACAAATATCTTGGTGGATTTAATGCTAAAGCATTACCAGTACCAATGATGAACGTAATTAATGGTGGATCTCATGCAGATTCTTCAGTAGACTTCCAAGAGTTTATGATTATGCCTGTTGGTGCTCCAACATTAAAAGAAGCAGTTCGTTGGGGAGCTGAAGTATTCCACGCACTTAAAAAAGTATTAAAAACAAAAGGACACATTACCGCTGTTGGTGATGAAGGTGGATTTGCTCCTAACTTAAGCTCTAATGAAGAACCATTAGAAGTTATCATGGAAGCTATTAAAGCTGCAGGTTATAAACCTGGTGAAGAGATTGCACTTGCAATGGATGTTGCCGCAAGTGAGTTTTATGATGTTGAAAAAAATGTTTATGTATGGAAAAAATCAGGTGGAGCTGTTAAGACTACGGATGAAATGATTGACTTCTATGAAGAACTTATTAAGAAGTACCCAATTGTTTCTTTAGAAGATGGACTTGGAGAAAGAGACTGGGACGGTTGGAAAAAATTAACGGATCGTCTTGGAGATAAAATCCAAATCGTTGGTGATGACTTGTTTGTTACTAACCCAAAAATCTTACAAGAAGGTATCGATAAAGGTATCGCAAACTCGATTCTAATTAAAGTTAACCAAATTGGTACGCTTACAGAAACATTTGATGCAATGGAAATGGCTCGTAAAGCAGGATACACATCTGTAGTATCTCACCGTTCTGGTGAAACTGAAGATGTTACTATTGCAGATATTGCAGTAGCATTCAATGCTGGACAAATTAAAACAGGATCACTTAGCCGTACAGATCGTTTGGCTAAATACAATCAATTGATTCGTATTGAAGATGAACTTGGTGATATAGCACTTTTCCCAGGAAAAGACACATTCACAAACATTAAATAATTCGTTATACTAAGGGAAGAGAAATCTTCCCTTTAGTTTATACTAGTAGAAAGAAGCATGATGAAATCAAACTCAACACGTGTCCTTCAATCGTTTTTTGTAACGTTTTTGTGGTCGACATCATGGATATTAATTAAGTTAACGATTACGAACATTTCACCACTGTACTTTGCAGGGTTACGTTATTTAATAGGTTTTATCGTTTTAGCTATTGTTGTACTCATTCAAAAAAAAGCTGAAAAACTATCATTGCATTCTTTTTTATGGATTAGTGTTTATGGTGTAATCATGATAACACTAACGCAAGGATCTCAGTTTGTGGCTCTATCTATTTTGCCAACGATTATGGTTTCACTCGCTTTAAATGCAACACCAATTGTTGTGGCGATTGTTGGGTATTTTTTATTAAAAGAAAGACTTGTAGGTTATCAAAAGGTTGGAGTACTATTATACAGTGTTGGTGTTTTGATGTATTTTTATCCATTTCAAAAAATAAATGACATCGCATTAGGATTGCTTGTCGCATGTTTAGCCATTGTATTTAATGCAAGTGCTACATTACTTGGAAGAAAGATCAATCAAAAAAGACTCACTAACTCAACGTTATTGACAATGATATCAATGGGTGTTGGTAGTGTGTTGTTACTAATGATTGCAAGTCAAGTAGAAACATTTCCAACACTGGGTGTTTTGGATGTTTTTACGCTACTATGGTTAGGAGTAGTAAATACTGCACTAGCTTTTACACTATGGAACCATGCTCTTGAAAAAATCACAGCAACATCCGCTAGTCTAATTAATTCAACCATGTTAGTACAAATAGCATTGCTTTCATGGGTGTTTTTATCAGAAGCATTAAACTTTCGACAAGTTATCTCAGTTTTGATTGTCTTTGGTGGTGTTATGATGGTTCAAGTCTTTAAAAAACAAGGGGTAACACAAACATAAAATTGTGTATTACACTGTTTGCATTTCATCTACTGATTTGATACAATAATGAAGCAATTAAGGATGGTAGATATTATGCTATTAGATGTGCTATTAATGATTGTAGCAGCCTCGATAATTATTTTGGCTCTACTACAAAGTGGAAAATCAGAAGGAATCAGTAGTGCCTTTACTGGAAGTGGGGGCTTAAACCTGTTTGCTAACACCAAGGAAAGAGGTCCTGAAAAGATCATTGCCAACTTGACAATGGTTATGGGTATACTTTTCTTTGTGCTTGTAATTATTATCCGCATTGTATAGGCCATAGGCCTTTTTTTGTAGGAGAAAAACATGGACTTAAAACAACAAATTATTCAACATATTCATCAAAAAGAGTATCAAGCTAAAACAAATGAAGAGTTAGCTGCTTTTTTTAATGTACCGACAAAAGAAATAAACAGACTAGCTAAGGAAATCATTGACGAAGGAAAAGGTGTTCTAAGTAAAAAGAGCAAACTGATCTCATTGAAAATGGCTAACATGTTAGTTGGCACTATTATGATTAACGCAAAAGGGTTTGGCTTTTTAGTGAATGATGAAAGTGATGAAGATATATTTATACCAACACCCTATGTGAAATCTGCCATGCATAAAGATGTGGTGATAGTTGTTAAACACACTGACAAAAATGAAGTGGTTGGTGAAGTAGTAAGTATAATTAAACGTGCAAAAACACAACTAGTAGGTACTGTAAAAATAAAAAACAAAAAAGCGTATTTAGCAAGCTTAGATACAAGAATGGATGATTGGATAGTTTTAAAATCAGACAACAACAATCGTCCAAAACGTGGTCACATGGTTGTTGCAAATATTGAGAGTTATGATCCATTAGTTGTTATGTACTCTCATAGTATTGGTCATGCATCCGATCCTCAGGTTGATATTATGGGAATCCTATTAGAACATGACATTAACTTAGAGTTTAGCAAAGAAGTACTTTCGCTATCTAAACAAGTATTAACAAAAAAAGATAAACAGCAACGTGTTGATTTAACTCACCAGTTGATTTTTACCATTGATGGTGAAGATGCGAAAGACTTAGATGATGCAATATCAATAAAAGAAACCAACGATGGTTATATTTTAGGTGTTCATATAGCGGATGTGTCGTTTTATGTGGAAGAAGATAAAGCCATTGATCTAGAAGCACGTGAAAGAGGAACATCTGTGTATGCTACCGATGTGGTAGTCCCGATGTTACCAGAAGCTTTATCTAATGGTGTTTGTTCTTTAGTGCCTAATGAAAGAAAATATACCATTTCCTGTGAAATGGAAATAAGCAAAGATGGGAAAATACAATCAAGCAAAGTATTTCCAAGTATTATTGAAAGCAAGCAACGATTTAGTTACACACAAATCAATGACATCATCAAAAACAGAGATTTTGATGATGAGCTAAAAGAATATGTTTCTATTATCAACATCGCCAACACTTGTGCTAAAGCGATGCAACAACATCGTCAAAAGCAAGGTGATTTGGATTTTGTGAGTTCTGAATCCAACTTTATTATGGACAATGGTAAGGTAATTGACATTACATCTCGCAAACAAGATGAAGCAGAACAACTAATTGAAAGTTTCATGGTTGCGGCGAATGAATCAGTTGCACACTTAATGAAAATACAAGGTATACCAGCAATATATCGAGTGCATGAAAAACCAGATGCAGATAAGATACGAGAATTTGCCAAAATTTTAAGCATGCTTGGATACTCACTAAAGGCAAACCCAAATAGTATTCATCAAAACCAATTGCAAAAAGTACTTCTTAAGTTTAAAGATACAAACTTAGAACCAGTAGTGAACATGATTGCATTACGATCAATGAAGAAGGCAACGTATGAAAGTACACCGATTGGTCATTATGGATTGGCTCTTGAAGATTATTTGCACTTTACTTCTCCTATTCGTCGCTATCCAGATTTGATTGTACACCGCATGCTTCGTCGTTATTTGTTTGAACATGAACTAAAAAGTGAGCAAATAAAGAAAGATCAAAGTAGAAACACAGAGTATGCTAAATTATCTTCTGAGGCAGAGAGAAAAGCCATTGATGCTGAAAGAGCAGTACAAGATATGAAAAAAGCAGAATACATGCAACAAGTCGTCAACGAATATTTTGAAGGTGTTATTAGTGGCGTCACAGGATTTGGTTTTTTTGTTCAACTAACCAACACAGTAGAAGGTCTTGTTCATATTCAAACATTGAATGATGATTACTACCACTTTGATTCTGGTTTCTTTCGTTTAGTAGGTGAAAAAAGTAAAAAGGTATTTGCTTTAGGTGATAAGGTATTAATACAAGTTAAAAAAGCAGACAAAGAAAAAAGACAAATTGATTTTGTGTATAAAAAACACGTTAAAGATAAGAAATAGATTGTAAAGAGTTTATTGGAGGTGAGTCAATGAAAAAAGTGATTGCAAATAATCGTAAAGCATTTCATGATTATTTTATTGAAGATAAATTTGAAGCAGGGCTAGTATTAGTTGGGACAGAAATTAAATCGATACGAAAAGGTTCTGTTCAATTTAAAGATGCCTATGTTGATATTGTAAACAATGAAGCATACATTGTAGGCATGCATATCGCTCCTTATGAGTTTGGTAATCGATTTAATCATGATGAGCTACGTGATAGAAAACTGTTGCTTCATAAGCTTGAAATAAAGAAGCTTTCTAAAAGCGTTCAACAAAAAGGGTATACCATCGTCCCTTTGTCTTTATACTTAAGTGAAGGAAAAGCTAAAATGGAAATAGCCCTAGCAAAAGGGAAAGCAAACTATGATAAGCGACAAACACTAAAAGAAAAAGATGCAAAACGAGAAATTGAAAAAGCATTAAAGAATAAATATTAAAAAATGATCGACAACAGCTATCGATCATTTTCTTTTGATGTAAGTTAGCGCCAGCCGCCACCGCCGCCACCACCAAAGCCGCCGCCACTAAAGCCACCACCGCCGCCTCCGAAGCTACCGCCACCACTTCCACCTTTTGAAGGTGGGGGAGCACTCATACTTGAAGCGAGTGTGTTTATTGAACGGTTAAAATGAGACATAAATATCAAGTGATTCATTGGTGTTGGTCCCGCATACCAAGATGGTGGAGCAATCGCAATGTCCTCAAACTTCTTTGACCATTTATCGGTTACATTAAGTACATAAGCAAATGGAAGAATGTGATAGAAATACTCAGGATCATCATCCACTAAGGCAACTAAACGGTCTTTTTCAGCTAGTTCAATAAAGTTCTTTAATCCTAATATATCATTATAATACGATAGTCCAAGTGCTGTTCTTTGGTGCATTCTAGCATTGACTAATAGTGCAATCAAATATAGTAAATACAACACAAATACAATAAAGAACTGTGTTTCCGCTATAAAGGAAGCGCCTAATACAATTAATGAATAAACAAATAAAAGCAACACGATACCAAGTAAGCTAAATGTTTTACCCGCTGCTTTAAAGGTGTGAAATTTCCTTTGTACTAGTATTGTCACAACAGATACAACCAACCCAATACCCCAAACAAATCCCATAATCATTAAGGCATCAATGAAATAGTAAGTGATTTGATAATAAGAAAAAGCAAAGTAAACACCAAGTATGCTTGGAAGTAAAAATCCAAACAACATTTGTAATCCATCAGAAACCTTTGAGAAAATATGTCTTGCTTTATTACCAGTGAAATAACGAGTGATGTTTCTTTGGCCATGAACAAGGGTTGTATAAAAAGTAAACTTCAAATCATCGTTTGTTACTTCATCACCTTTTGAAAACAATTCTTTAAATACAGTTTTTTCTGCCACAATGGCATCACTTGGAAGTTCTTGAACTTTCGTAAGTTTAATGGTCTTTTTATCAACTTCTTCAATCGTTAAATAACCATAAGCAGCCCAATAAATAATAAGTGATATAACATCTTTAGAGTCAGTAAATCCATCGTAGATATACCCAACCTGAGCACTAGATAATGATTGAGGTGCACTAAATTGAACTGTTGGAACTGGCTTTTCATCTCTACCATATTTCATAAACATAAAAATGACAAAGCTAAAAAGCAACACACCATAAAGCAAACCAATGATCGATGCATCAAGTTGATATGGATAATCAAAATACCCAGCTTCTAATTCTATATCGACTGTTAATGCTTCATAAGGATTAAAAATGGTTGTCGTTTCACCAGATAAAACATTATTATTAAATTCATACGTAACATTAGCTTGACTTACGCTACCGTATCGACCACTGTAAAAGAACACTTCTTCATTTGGCAAATCTTTTGGAAAGTAAATATCAAAGGTAATTTTTTCCGTTACCATGTCCCATTGATCACCTAGAATGTTAATGTAAAAACGTTGTCGTCCATCTAGTCGTAAATCTTTGGTGTTCATCGTATAGGAATAACGATATTGCTTATCACCAGAAACATAAACTCCAGCTTCACCTAATCGAAGTTGTACACCTTCTGATTGACGTTCAAACTCATGTGGTCCTACAATATCAAAATCGTCCAAAGGAAAAACATACCTCCGATTAACAGAAGTACCATCTTCTAATTCCCAAGTCATGTTGTATTCTTGAGGAAGGTTGACAAATATACCATAATACGGTGTATCAAAAGTCACATCCAATGTATGTGTAAAACGATATTCACCATTTTCATTTACAACAATTTCAACGTGATGTTTTCTTACTACAATATCATCTGCAGCAGAAACTTGTTGTGTAAACGAAATAAGTATGAATACACCAAGTAAAACGCTTAACCATTTTTTCATCGTATCATCTCCTTAAGAGCGATATTTCTTTTTATACCACATAAATCCTTCATATAGTAAAGTAACTAAAAAACCACCAATAATAATAAATATAAACATGAGTAGCCCTGTTATGTTTGCAAATGGATCTTCATTTTGATAAAAAATAGAAAAGAGTACACCATAAGCAACAACATAAAACAGACTCATAATAAGCAACGATGTTTTCCTTGATGTAAAAGCATATAGAAAGAACACGAGGCCTATAAAAGTAGACCAAATGGCGAGTCCAACTACATTTTCATTAAACAAATTCACATAGAAAACATATTCATAAAACACATAGAACAATAATAGACTTAAAGCAATGATCCCCAACCCAAGTAAAGGTGCTTGCTTTTTCATAGTTAACTAAAATTGAACTTTCACATTTTGACGTTGTGAAGGATCTTCAACTTCGAAAGATTGACGTTTCTCAAATTTGAACATGTTTGCGACGATGTTGTTTGGGAAACTTTCAACACGAGTGTTATATTGACGCACGGTTCCGTTGTAATATTTTCTTGATTGAGCAATGTCCTCTTCTACTTTTTGAAGTTGACTTTGTAAATCCAAAAACTGTTGATTTGCTTTTAAATCTGGATAAGCTTCTGATAGCGCAAATAAACGACCTAACACGCCAGAAACTTCTCCTTCAGCTTTCATTTTCTCGTCCATCGATTGTGCGCTCACCGCATGATTACGAGCATTAATTACTTGTTGAAGCGTTTCTTTTTCATGTGATGCATAACCTTTCACAGTTTCAACTAAATTAGGAATTAGGTCATAGCGTTTTACCATGTAAACATCCATGGTAGAAAAAGCTTCATCAACTTTGTTTCTCCAAGAAATAAAACCATTGTATGCACTTATTAACCAACCGCCAATGACGACCAGTACAATAAGCAGAATAATCCATTCCATAAATAATCCTCCTTATAAATGTATTTATACAATAATTATAAATCTTTTACTACTAAACTACAAACAATTCGTTAGTTTGTACACAACTATCAATCAAGGCTCTTTTGTTTTGTATTGAATATGATATAATACATACGCAGATGGGGGTGTCATGGTTTCGACAGGACTTAGTCTGATTCAAGGTGCAGTGGTGTGGCTACCTAAAGGCCAAACAAAAATAACTGGAAACAGATTATCTTTCGCTGCGTAATTAGCCAATTTAGCTAGCAGTGCATCAATTAGTGCTTCTCCATTGGGCGCTATGCGGTGACAAACACAATGGATAAGAGGTATAAGTTGCTCTGCGCTTACCTTCGAAAATTTAAAGAGCACATCAGTACTTGTTTGTTCGTGGCTTAAGTGCTGATTATAAGTAAACGGAATAAACTGTAGAACTTTGAATGGGAGACACTTTCTGGACAGGAGTTCAATTCTCCTCACCTCCACCAATAAAACATCCAAACTAGAACTAGCTTCTAGTTTTTTTGTATTAAGCAAACAATTGTCATTTGAAATGTAAGTTGTGTATAGTTAAGAAAAGGTCAGATATAGGGAGGAAATATGAAATACAACGCAACATCCGTGGATGAATATGTAAATGCTCTAAATGAAGATAGAAAAAGTATGATTCAAGATTTAAGAAAGACGATAAAGGAGAATTTACCGGAAGGTTTTTCAGAAGAATTTCATTATGACATGATTACTTATGTTGTTCCTTTATCACTTTATCCAGCAGGATATCATGCAAAAAAAGGAATGCCACTTCCTTATATTTCAATTGCATCGCAGAAAAATACAATTAATGTGTATCATTTAGGTATATATGCAGACGAAAAACTTTTATCTTGGTATGTTTTGTCCTATCAAGAGATGTTTAATAAAAAACCAGATATGGGGAAAAGTTGCTTACGTTTTAAAGTAATCGATGATAAGCAGTTACAACTGATAGCTCACTTAGCTAAGAAAATGAGTGTGCAAGAATACATTGAGCTAGTTGAAAACAATAAAAAGTAACGACTTTCAAACCAACGATACTAAAAGTGATATAATCTGATTAACATAAAGATGAGGAAATAGTATGGTTGATCAAAATTTTATGTCACACTTGTTTGAAGGGGTTTATGTTGTAGATAAGAGTCGAAAGATAGTATTCTGGAATGAAGGTAGCGAGAATATTACTGGTTATCGAGCGGATGAAGTTGTTAATCGTTTTTGTTATCACAACATCTTGCAACATGTAGATCAAGATGGTAATGAGTTGTGCTTTAATGGATGTCCGTTGCACCATACATTAGAAACAAAAGAAGTTAATCATGGTCATGTTTTTTTAAAACACAAAGAAGGTTATCGAGTACCTGTATCGGTTAAAACCATACCCATGTTAGATGATCATGGTGATGTTGTGGGAGCTATTGAAGTGTTTACTGATGAACGGTTTCAGAGAAATATCATTAAAGAAAATGAATCACTTAAAGACGAACTAATGAAGGATGCCTTAACTCAAATTGCTAATCGACGATATTTTGAGTACTCTTTAGTTCAAGCGATTGAGCAACATAAATTATTTAATAAGTCGTTCGGTATTTTATTGTTTGATATTGATCATTTCAAACATGTAAATGACACATATGGACATTTGGTGGGAGATGAGATATTGAAAATAGTGGCTAAATCATTATCATCGAGCACTAAAAAAAGTGATATTATAAGTCGTTGGGGTGGAGAAGAGTTTATTGGATTATTTGAGGTCGATACAACGAAAGATTTAGAAAGTATCGCAGAGCGTTTAAGAAACTTAGTTAACAACTCCACTTACACTACAAAAGATAATGTGACCATATCTGTTACTATTTCTATTGGTGGAGCACTTTTTAAAGAGAATAAGAAAGACAAGTTTCTTATTGATCAAGCTGATCAAGCGTTGTATCAATCCAAACAAAACGGAAGAAATCAAACAACTATCGCATCATAAAACAGTTAAACTATAAGTGAAACTCTTAATAACAAAAGAATGAGTATCTCATATTCTAATGCAAAGATGGTTGTAATTATGACACTAACTATTATTATGTGATTAACAAACAATAGCACAATCATTGTTTACATCGCTTTATTTTGATAAAGTGTATCAAGTGGAGGTCATTATGACATTTTATGAATTTAAATACCCGCTTGCTAACAAGCAAATGATTGATTTTAAGGAATTTGAAAACAAAGTAGTTCTTATTGTAAACACTGCATCAAAATGTGGGTTTGCACCACAATTTGAAGGTTTAGAGCAACTTCACCAACAATACAAAGATCAAGGGCTCGTTGTCTTAGGTTTTCCTTGTGACCAATTTAATCATCAAGAACCTCATTCTGCTCAACAAGCACAGGAAATATGCAAACTCAACTATGGAGTAACGTTTAGAGTTTTTGATAAAATAGAAGTGAATGGTACAAACACGACACCTTTATACAAACACTTAAAAAAACAACATAAAGGACTGTTTAAAAAGATACCTTGGAATTTCACCAAATTTCTAGTTGGAAAAGACGGAAATCTAATCAAGCGTTATAACCCAACTATTACACCAAAAGCCATGGAATCAGATATCGTCAAAGCATTAAAAAAGTAATTATATACTTTATAAAGTAAGGAACCATTATGAGTCAAGAAACACTAAAAGCACTCGTTGTGCATTTAAAAGCACATCAATTTATTAAAGAAACGATAAAAAAAGACATGCTTAAACATGGATTAAGCATGAGTGAATTTATGGTCTTAGAACTGTTGTTTCATAAAGGTAACCAAACAATTCAAAGTGTTGCGAAAAAAGTGTTGCTAACGAGTGGATCAATGACGTATGTTATCAATCAACTTGAAAAAAAACAGATGATTCAACGAAAAAAGGATCTGCAAGATGGTCGAATAACTTATATTTCATTAAGTGAGCAGGCAAAAAGCTTCATGAAAAGTGCTTTTAAAGAACATGAAAAAATGATTGAGAGAATGTTTTCATCACTAGATGAGCAACAATTACAAATGTGGATTGAATCCAATAAAAAAATAGGCAAGATATTAGAGAAAGAATTAAACAAATAATTGAAAATTGATTCAAATCAAGGAAGCGTATGCTTTCTTTTTTTATACTGTAACTAGTATAAGGAGGTAGTACAATGAAAACTACATTTCAATTAGAGACAGTATCTTGTCCAAGTTGCATTTCAAAAATAGAAGGGATGCTAAAAAGATGTGAAGGCATTGAATCGTCAGAGGTTTTGTTTAACTCATCAAAAGTGAAAGTAGACTATGATGAAAACATTGTCGATGCTAAAACAATACGATTTAAAATTGAAGATTTAGGATATCGAGTGCTTAGTGAAAAATAAATGGCTTAACGAGAAAAAGATTGTCGCGATACTTTCAACCATTTGGGTTGTTGTAATTTTTATATTGCATAAAACAGTAGGGTATACTGTATTATCGATTACTCTTATGATAGGGCTAAGTATATACGCAGGACATCCCATTTATAAAAGGGCTTTCTCATCCTTAAAATATAAGATAGTGAGCATTGATGCATTAGTTACTATTGCCGTTTTTGGAGCAATGCTCATTGGTGAATATTGGGAAGCAGCAGCAGTTGTCTACTTATTTATGATCGGAGACTTTTTAGAGTCAAAGACAATTGAAAAAACTAGAAAAACAATTGCGGCCCTATTAGATAAGCAACCATCAAAAGCTCGAAAAGTTGTTGATGGACAATATGAAGAAGTACTAGCTGAGAGTATTGTAAAAGATGATGAAGTTGTCGTGTTTGCAGGAGAAAAGATTCCTGTTGATGGAGTTGTTATCAAAGGAGTAGCAGCCATCAATCAATCTAGCATAACAGGGGAATCAATACCCATTGAAGCAGAAGTAAATACCAACGTATTTGCGACTACAATTGTTGAATCAGGGTATGCCATCATTAAAACAACCGCAACAGTAGAAAACACAATTTTTGCAAAAATTATAGAAATGGTAGAAGAAGCACAAGATAAAAAAGCGAAACGTCAAAAACTATTAGAACGTTTTTCTAGAATATATACACCCTTTATTATTGTGTTAGCCATTGTTATGTGGATAATAACAAAGGACGTTGCATTAGCATTAACACTTTTAGTTATTGCTTGTCCTGGAGCACTTGTTATATCGACGCCAGTGTCACTAGTTGCAGGGATTGGTAATGGCGCAAAGCATGGAATCTTATTAAAAGGTGGAGAATCCATTGAATCCCTTAGTAAAATTGACATCGTTGCATTTGATAAAACAGGAACTCTAACCATTGGAAAACCAAAAGTTGTTAATATGATTTCATTTACAGATGTGGATGCAAAGTATTTGGCTGCTGTTGGAGAAAGTCATTCTCAACATCCTTTAGCAAAAGCGATCATTGAATATGCTAATGTATCCCATATCGATAAATCAGATACAACGGAGACATTTCATGGAAAAGGACTACGTTTTATCTATAAAGAAAACGAGTATTACTTAGGTAACCAAACACTGATGAATGAAAGAGGAGTTTCATTAATTTCGTCTTTAGAGGTTGTTAAAGAATATGAAGATCGAGCATCAACACTTGTTTATTTAAGTGATAAAGAGAAAATATTAGCTATCTTTGTTATTGAAGATCAAGTACGAAAGGAAAGCAAAGAAGTAATTGCACAACTTAAAAAGAAAAAAATAAAAACAGTGATGATCAGTGGTGATAAAAAAAGTGTCGCTCAAGCCATTGCTGATGATTTAGGTATTGATGAAGTGTATGCTCAAGCACTACCGCATCAAAAAGGTGAGATTTTAAAACAACTTCAAAAACAAGGCTCAGTTGCGATGGTTGGTGATGGTGTAAATGATGCACTTGCTTTAACATTAGCGGATGTTGGGATAGCAATGGGAGGTGTTGGAAGTGATGTTGCTATGGAAAGTGCAGATGCTGTATTAATGAGTGATCATTTAATGTCAATGGTGTATGCATTAACCTTAGCTAAAAAAACAGTTAAAAACATGAACATAAACATTCTTTTTGCAATGCTAGTTGTTAGTGTACTGTTAATTGGGGTAGTACAAAGTACTGTTCACTTATCAATGGGAATGCTCGTGCATGAGTTATCCGTGTTACTTGTTCTTATTCATGCATCGATGTTGCTTAAAGTGAAACCTGCGGTTAAACTAAGTGTGTAAAGTGAGGTAAGATTATGAGTTGTATGTGTCATCATCATTCACATGAGTGTATTGCAAGAGTGCCAATCTTTGAAGAGCTCAGTGAACATGAACAAAAAGCAATTAGTGAGATTACAGTAGAAAAAACGTATAAAAAAGGAGAACAACTTTATAAAGCAGGAGACATGTTTTCTTATTTAATGGTACTTTCTAAAGGAGCAATTAAACTAAGCAGAATTGCATTAAATGGAAAAGAACAAGTAACACGTATTGTACGTGCAGGCGACTTTATTGGAGAATTAAGTGTACTAAGTAATAAACCACAAAGAGATTTTGCGACGATACTTGAAGATGCTACTGTTTGTATCGTTGAAGCCGAGCAATTAAAACATTTGATGAATCAACAACCATCTATTGCTTTTAAAATAATGGAGACACTGACAAATCGTTTAGACAATGCAGAAGACATTATTCAGTCCAATAGCATTTCATCACCAGAAGAAAGAATAGCCCAGAAATTGTTGGAATTGGCTGATGAAAACAATGTTGTAAACTTACGTATAAGTAAGAAAGATTTTGCTAATATGTTATCCATCACTCAAGAAACACTATCAAGAAAACTAGCTTACTTTCAAAATAAAGGTTTCATTCAATTAGATGGGCAACGTAAAATTATACTCAAAGATGTCCAACGGCTAAGTAATATTGATTGACAATTACAAGCTTTCTAGGTATATTGTTTAAGTTAAGTTTAGAAGGAGACTCACAAATTGTTCAAAAATAAATTGACTACGATATTAATTGTTCTAGTCATTCTCGTGGTAGTAGCACTTGCTTTACTATCTCAAATGGAAAGTAAACAAGCTAAAATGCTTAATACATTTAACTTAGAAAACAAAACAATACAAGAGCTCGTATACGATTTAGAAAGTCAATCGTTTGATTCATCGTTAAGTGCATCAATCACACATAAACATTTAACTCTTACAAATCAAGAGGAAAGTGTTAAGTTTGAACTTCCTGAAGATAAGTTTTACGTAGCGTTTGCACCATATATATCAACTACTCATCCATGTACCTATCATAATTTGACAACATGTCAAAGTGAATTAGCTAATCAAGAGTTTCATGTGCTAATTAAAGAGAATAACGATGTAGTCATTGATGAGATGATGACAAGTTTCGATAATGGTTTTATTGGTGTATGGTTAGAGAAAGATAAAGAGTTTAGTTTAGAAGTGTCATTCAATAATCTTGTGGCAAAAACATTCATTAAAACAACAGATGATAGCAACACGTGCATTACAACACCATTACAATTAAAGTAAAAAGTACAATTTAGAGTTGTACTTTTTTTATCCATGGGATGTTTTAAAAATAAGTCGTTGAAGATTAGCAAGTGCAACAATCAATTTTATGGTATTTATTGATAATTTCCCTAAAGAGAATATAGAGAGTGTTAACAGTGGTGACTCCATAACACCTTTCTCAATCATTTTCTCCACTGACTGCAAGTTATCTTGCTGTGGTATCATTTTCTTTTGTTGGGACAAGACAATCATAAGAAGTAGCTTACCTACTAATGTTGTGGATAAATGAGTAAGTGTGCTATAAATGGTAAAAGGATCACTACTATCAAAATGTTCTTTTGGCAGTTTATTTTGAATTACTTTCATAAAGTCATGATCACTCATGTTTGCAATGGCTTGAGCACTTTCAAACATTGGGTAGTTATCTTTAAATAAACGGGGCTCTTCAATCGTGTCATTGTTAATAAAAATAGATTTGCTTAAGCGAATATCTTTGCTAGATGAACCAATGTGAATTGTGTATTTGCCACTGGCTGTCTCAAACTGTTGTTTAAAAGGATTGTAATAGCTAAATGATTCTTCGTCTAATGTAAAGGTTACGCTTTTTGTCTCTTTGGGATACAGTGCAATTTTCTTAAATCCTTTTAACTCAAGTGTAGGACGAACTAATTGAGACTCAACTGGTGAAATGTATAGTTGTGCAATTTCATGAGCAAACAAATGACTAATGTTTGTAATCGTAAATGAAACAGTAATCGTTGAGTCTTCTTTTTGAATTAAGCAATCATGATACTGAAAATCACTATAGCTTAAACCATGGCCAAAAGGAAAATCAACAGGCACATTAAATGTATGGTAATATCGATAACCAACGAAAATACTTTCCTTATACAAAGCGGTGTTTGTTTTTTTAGCAAAGGTATTAATGCTCGGACAATCGTTGATGGAAGTAATAAAAGTATCCGTCAGTTTACCACTTGGATTGTGCCTTCCAACAACAATATCATAAAGAGCACTTGCTCCTGCTTGCCCTGGTAATGTCACATACACAATCGCTTTTACATGATCTATAAAAGGTAATTCAATAGGAGAACCACCATTGATAATAACAATGATGTTTGAGTTTACTTTCGCAATTTCATCGATCATCAACCTTTGAGAATGGTTAATCTGCATTGTATTTTTATCAAATCCTTCAGATTCCTCTTCTTCACTATAACCAATAAAAGCTAGTACAAAAGGAGCTACTTTTGCCTGCTTTATTGCTTGTTCTAAATCGTTGGATGATGTTTGAGTATGTAAATCATAACCTTTAAAATAGGTATATTGCTTGTTGTTGCGATTACATACATCAATAAACGATTCATATTGAGTAGGATTAATTAAAGAAGAACCACTTCCTTGGATTTTAAACTTCTTTGCTAGTTCTCCCACGATTAACCATGGGGAGTCTAACGTTATTGGTAGGATGTTTTGTTTGTTTTTAAGTAAGACAATACTTGCACAAGCAGCTTTATAAGCTAAGGTATGATGTGCATTGTAATTGGCTTTTTCTTTTGCTTTGTTTGCCTTAAATACAACATGCAATATCCGAGATACTTCTTGATCTAACTGTTTGATTGTAAGTTGTTTTTTTCGTAGTGCTTTTTTAACTTGTTTGTTTAACCCGATTGGATGCTTTGGCATCATTAATCCAGTACCCACTTGTAGTGCTTGTACTTTATCATAGCTTGCTCCCCAATCAGAAATAACCAATGCTTTTGATTGGAGGTTTTCTCTTAAAAATGTGCTTATCAAATATGGATGTTGACCTGCATAAACACCATTTATTTTATTGTAGGAAGCCATGATAGTTGAAGGATTAGCTTGCTGAATTACTTTTTTAAATGCATATAAGTATATCTCATGCATTGCTCTTTCATCCACAATACTATCACTAAACATCCGGTTGGTTTCTTGGTTGTTTAAAGCATAATGTTTTAAACAGCTCATAATAAAAGTGCTTTCTAATCCACTAACATACACACTAGCAAGTTCTCCTGTTAAATAGGGGTCTTCACTAAAATATTCAAAGTTTCTACCACCTAATGGTGATCGCTTTATATTAATTCCAGGTCCTAATACGATAGAGACTCCTTGATCTTTAGCTTCTTTTGCGATTGCAATGGCAACATCTTTGACAAGATCAACATCCCAACTACACGATAATGCAGCGGCTACAGGGAAACAAGTTGCTGGATAGCTATCATTAACCCCTAAATGGTCAGCACCTTCTACTTGATTACGTAGTCCATGAGGACCATCAGCCATTCTAATGGATGGTATGTTTAAGCGTTCAATCGCGGTTGTACTCCAAAAGTCAGCACCAGTTGTTAGTGCAATCTTTTCATCCAACGTTAATTGTTCGATCAACTTTCTAATATCTTTTTCTTCCATCGGTCACCTTATCTTTAATAAACACAAAAACAATGATAAATCAGACAATGTTCAATAAGTAATTGAATTAAAATGTGTATACGTTAATTATACGCTAGTTTAACTATCGTTTAAACAAACAAGAAAAAAGAATCGTTGTTTGCTTAAACGATTCTCTTTATGCACTTTGATTATAATGCCTTTTTCAATATTTCGATGACATCATTCTCATCAAGTGGTACTGCAGTTTTATCTAATCTTCCTAACTTTACTGCACTTTTTGCCATCGCTTCAAAGTGAGTATCATCGATATTCACATCGGATAATGTCATTGGTATATTTAAGGATGCAAAGAATGCTTCAGTCGCATCAATTGCTTGTTTTGCGATTTCTGTTTTTTCTAATGTACGGTCAATGTTAAACACGTTTATTCCATATTCTACATACTTGTCTAAGTTTTTATCGTTAATAGTATAACGCATCCACACTGGTGTTAAGATTGCTAAGCCAACTCCATGAGTTAAATCATAATAGGCACTAATCTCATGTTCTATAGGATGAACAGCCCATGCACCTGTTTTACCACTACCAGTTAATCCATTTAACGCTAAAGAACTTGCCCAAGCTAAATTAGATCGTGCTTCATAGTTTTCTGGATCTTGTATAGCGATCGGTGCATAAGTGATAACAGTTTTTAATATCCCTTCAGCAATTCTATCTTGAACAAATGCATGTGGTTCTTCTTTAAAGTAGTTCTCTAAAATATGAGAGAAAATATCAACTGAACCTGCGGCTGTTTGATAAGCAGGCAATGAATATAAATAGGTTGGATCAATCACAGAAGCAATAGGCTTCATACTAGGGTGTCCAGTTCCTTTTTTAATGTTCAATGTTGTGTTTGTAATAACACCACCAGCATTCATTTCAGAGCCAGTTCCAGCAAGAGTTAGTACACTAAATAATGGTAGAGCATTTGTGATCTTTGATGAATCTGCGACAATATCCCATGGGTCATTCTCATAATAATACCCAGCTGCGACAACCTTAGCACAGTCGATAACACTTCCACCACCTACAGCTAAAATGAAGTCCACATTGTGTTCTTTGCATAAGTTGACACCACGTTCTACGCTAGTATGATGTGGATTAGGTTCAATATCACTAAACTCAATAATTGTATAATCACTAAACACTTCTTTTACTTGATCATAAATACCGTTTCGTTTAATGCTACCACCACCATATGCCAACAACATTGTTTTACCATATACTTTTGTTTTTTCTGGTAGTTTGTTTATGGCACCTTTTCCAAAAAGTATTTCTGTTGAAGCATGAAAATTAAAATTTTGCATTATTTCCTCCTTTTATTTTGAAACAATTTTATCTTTTCCAACTTTTTTTGCTTTGTATAATCGCTGATCTGCTCGATCAATAAGTGATTCAAGAGTATCATCTTTTAAATAAGCGGATACTCCAGCACTAATGGTGACTTGCCTATCAACACCAAAATCATGATGACGTACAAGTTCTATAATTCGCTGTGCAACATGATGGGCTTTTGATAGTTCAGTATTAGGGAGAACAACTAAAAATTCTTCACCACCAAATCGTCCAACAATATCGAAACCACGAATTGTATCTTGAATAATTTGTGCAACCTGAAACAACACGTTATCACCAACCAAATGTCCAAAGGTATCGTTAATGAGTTTGAAATCATCAATATCAAGCATAATGACAGATAATTTGTGGGTTTGTGTTAAATGAGCGTTCAAACGATATTGTAACTCTTCTAAGACATAACGACGATTAAATATTTGCGTTAAATAATCCGTTGTGTTTTCTTGTTCGAGTCGAAGATTTTCAAAGGTTAATAGTTCTTCTTCGTTTTTTCGATCAGTGATATCAAAGACAATACCAGATACAAGTAGTGGTCGATGATCATCACTCCATTGAGTCACTTTACCACGATCATAAAACCAACGATAAGAACCATCCTTATGTTGAATACGATACTCTACTTCATAAATGTTTTGAGGGTCTTTAAAAGCATGGAGCATGCTTTGCATCGCTTTATCGTGATCTTCTTTATGAAGTTTATCAGTGAAAAAAGAATAGTGAATGTCTTGATCTAGTTCGCTCATTGAATAACCTAGTGCTTCTGTTTTTGCTTTGTTAAAAACAACATGTCCTGTTGGAACATCCATATACCAATGTCCTAAATTACCTGCCCAACCATAGGAAAGAGTTTCGTTTTCCTCTTGTTGCGCTAAAAGTTCTTTGTTGAGACGTTGACATTGTGCAAGTTTTGTTTTTAAAGCATTGATTTCATTTTCACTCATGTTTTTCTCCTATTCTTATTATAACGAAAAGTGCACATGATTACACTATACATTGATGAAAAGCACTAAAAAGAGTATATTGTATGTGAGGAGATTAACAATATGAAAAAAACTATTCTGACTTTCTTTATTCTTGCTTTTACCGTTTTGTTTTTTACACAATCTGTTAATGCTAACGCTGCAGAACCGCCAGTAATAACGATTGTTATTCCAACTAAAGATTCTACGGTATTTGTTACTTTAGAAAGTAATGATGAAATCATTGAAGGATACATGAGCAGGATTAAAAATGAGACGTATGCACGGTTTTATAATAGTCAGTTACCTGCTGAACATGACTATACTTTTGCAAAGTCAGTCACTTTAACATTTTACTTTAAACATGGATTAGACACTGAAAATTTCAGTATAGAAAAAAATTTAGAATCACGATCATACAATCAAGTATATACATTGGATGTTGAAAATAGAACCTTAATAAAAGGGAAATCACTCTCAAGAAATTTATCACTTATTGGTATGCGGTTATCGTTAACGCTTTTAATAGAAGGGTTAGTCTTTTTTATCCTTGGTTATCGACATAAAAGAACATGGATTGCTTTTGTGCTTATTAATTTAATTACACAAGGATGGTTAAACTTCGATATCACATTTAATTGGCAACCAAACTCCTATTTAATATTTAGTTTTGTTATTATGGAAATACTTATTTTACTTGGTGAGTGGATAGCATTTTTACTTACAGTTAAAGAAGGAAAGAAATTAAAGTTAGTGTTTACTGTCTTACTTGCTAATGTATTGAGTTTGTTTGTTGGTGGATATTTGTTATTAAACTTCCCAGTATAAAGAAAAAGCCCCTTTGTCCAGAAGGGGCTTGTCTTTAGTTGCTGTAGTTTACTTTGCAGACACCGCTACTTATTTCGCGTTTTGTCCACCATAATCCAATTAGAATCAGCAATAAAGATATCAACTTATAAGGAAGGCCCGCCATTGGCAAGGCTATGACAGAAAAGGCAATACCGATACTTGTAAAAAATGTGATCACGCATGTGGTACATCCATAGGTTAATACTCCAAATAATATCGAGAGAAAACCTAAATTGGATCCTTTAGTATCTTTTCCTTTTAGTGCTACATTTGCGGTGGATAATGAGAGTAGCAAGGCCGTCAATCCCGCCATCAATATATTTAGTCCAATGTTAAGGATGACTAAATATTGCCCATAGTCCATTTGCATTTGCGCATATGACATATTAAATCCGTCAAGTGTTGTATAAATAATCATAAAGAAAAGAAAAAATCCTAAAGTACGCATGACATATTTTTTTGTTTTCATAAGTTTTAAGGCTTCTTCAAACATCTGTACACCTCTTCCAACGATATGATTGTAGCATAGGCTTTTTTAATTGAGTATCGATATGCCCATCAATCACATCATTGAAGATAAAGATTAAAACACTCGGATACGACTCCAATATTTTTCTAAAAAGACATCGTTTTTCTCTCGTGCTCCATCTAAATTACCACTATAAAATACAGGAACATCAACATTATCTTTAACTAAGTTTTCAATAGTACAAACAACAAGTGCATGCATGATGTACCCTGCAGTTATGTTGCTTGTTGGACCAACTGGTTGATCAAGTCCTTTAATTTTTGTGGCTGCATCACCAAAGCGACTATGATTATCAAGGACAATATCACATAGCTCAAACAAACGCTTCTTGCTTGTATGACGAGCACTTTGTCCTTGTGAGTACTCAACACTTGTTATGCAAATAGTAGGAATACCTCTTTCTTTACATTCCATTGCCATTTCAATTGGGACTGCATTTCTTCCTGAGTTGGAAATAATGATAACTACATCGTTGCTTGTTGGTCGATGATAATCCAAAATGAGCTTAGCATATCCAGTCAAACGCTCCACATGCTCTGATTTTGTTACTTCATGGTTGCCACTTACACCATCTTCAATCATGGCATACAGTGGAACTAAACCACCTGCACGATAGAAAACTTCTTCTGCAATTAAATGAGAATGACCAGTGCCAAAAGTATAAATCAATCCATCTTGTTTAATCACCAAACTCATTAATTGTGAAGCTTTGACAATGGTTTCTTTTTCTTGTTTTATTGTCTTTTGAATCAAATGCAATACTTCACTGTTAAATGTATCTAATATCATAAATAAACCTCCATAATAACTATAGCATGGAGGCTTTATTTAACTAATTGAACTGTAGAAAGTGTTTAACATTTTTGTTGCAAACTCATTGTTTTGGGCTGCTGCATCTTTTAAGTATTGAATGCCTAAATCAGTATTTTTTTCTACATGTTGCCCTTTTAAATAGGAAGCACCAAGAATAGCTTGTGCTAGATCGTTTCCTTGTTGTGATAAAGCATATGCAAATCCTAATCCAACAAACGGAAGTTGATACTCATCAATAATACCGATCATCAACATGTTGATGTCAAAGTCTTGTTCATCCAAATACGATTGGATAATTGCGGATAAAGCAATTGTTTCTTGTTGGGTTAAATAATCAGGTGCTGAAAGCTCTAAACTTGCAAGCACAATATCAAGTGATTTAGTGAGGTTATCATCTATGTCTTTATCAAATATTGACATATGTTCTTGCCCAAAGATAAGTGCTTGCAACACGTTATAACTTGATGAGTAAAAAGAGAATTTTGCACGAATAATTTCTTCATTGTTTGGATGTTGTAATAATCCTAAGTCTAACAAATCAATTGCACTTTCATATTGCTGACTAAAGTGTAGAAAGCTTGCTGATTTGATAAATTCGATAGCAGGGTAACTTCCTTGTTTGTACTTGCTTAGTATTTCTTGTTTTTTACTTTGGATATAATCGTTTTCTAATTTCATGGCCACTCCTTGTTTATACTATCTATAAAAATCATTATAAGTGTGTGTCTTAATAATGCAATGATATCAAAGCAAGTTTAAGCAAGTTGATAAAAATATGGGAAAAATACGATGAGTTTTCCACAATTAGTAAAAAAGTATATAATATGATAGGATTTTGTAGAAAATAAGACATGAAGGAGTAATATGAAGAAAAAATTAGTTATATTTGATATGGATGGTGTATTAATAGATAGTGAGAGAATGAGTGATGCATGTTGGCAAATTACATTAAGTGATCATAACATTGCATTTTCAGATGAAAAGAGAAGCCAGTTAGTGGGAATGTCCATTGAAAATGCCGATGTTTTCTTTAAAGAAGAAATTGGTAGTACCTATACTTTTGATCAATTAAAAGAATACCAAATCAATGTTCAAAAAGAATATGTTAAAAAACACCCGATTACTGTTAAAGAGGGTATACTTGATTTAATTAAAACATTAAAAGAGCATGAAATAAACATTGCTGTTGCAAGTTCAACAACAAAACAACGTGGTATTGATCGTTTAAAACAAAGTGGATTGTATGGTATGTTTGATTATTATATTTTTGGTGATATGGTACAACAGACAAAACCTAATCCTGAAATATTTCTAAAAGTAGTTGAACATTTTAATTATGATATTAAAGAGACTGTTGTGTTTGAGGACTCCTATTATGGTGTCAAAGCCGCAAATAATGCGAATATCGATGTTGTGTGGTTAAAAGACATGGTGGACATTGATAAAATGGGTGATGTATTCTACATAGAAAAATTAACAAGTGCTCAACAAGCCATTTCATTAATACAAGAACTTATATAACATATAAGTAAGGAGAGTTAGATGGGTAAAACAAACAAGATTTACACGTACGTTGTAGATAGTTTATCAGCCATGTCTATTGGGTTGTTTTCAACACTTATTATTGGGGTAATATTAGAAAATATTGGAAATGCTATTGTTGATATAAGTGTAGTATCATTTGCAAGTGAGCCATTAGTTGCAATTGGTGTTGCAGCAAAAAGCATGGTGGGTCCTGCAATAGCGGTTGCGATTGCATATAAAATGAACAAAAACTTACTTATTATTGGAGCAAGCAGTGTGGTTGGCCTTTTAGGGTATGCTAGTGGTGGTCCAATTGGAGGGTATTTATCTACTGTTATTGCCATTGAAGCAGGATCGTTGTTAAAGAAAAATAATCCATTAAGAATACTCTTGGTACCATTTATTGTGCTAGTGACAGGCTATGTTTCAGCGATGACACTTGGACAATACGCTGGATATATTATGCAAGGGATTGGAATGCTTGTTAATGAAACGACAACGACTCATCCACTAATCATGAGTATGTCAATTGCGTTGATTATGGGGGTGTTACTAACATCACCATTATCAAGTGCGGCAATATCCATTATGCTACAATTAAGTGGACTTGCAGCAGGTGCTGCAACAGTTGGGTGTTGTGTGCAAATGGTTGGATTTGCAAGTATGGGAAGAAAAGTAAACTCACTTGGATCTACAATTGCTGTTGGTTTAGGTACGTCGATGTTGCAAATTAAAAACATACTACTAAATCCTTGGCTAATTGTGCCACCAATGTTAGCTTCAATACTTATTGCGCCTGTTGGAACGATTATTTTTCAATTATCAAGCAATCCTGAAGGTGCAGGAATGGGAACGAGTGGTTTAGTTGGACCATTAATGATATTTACAACCATGGGGTTTACTACAACATCAATTCTTGGTGTTATCCTTGTCTTGTTTGTTTTACCCATTATTGTTGTGCAACTGTTTTATCATGCATTATTAAAAAAGAATAAAGTAAAAGATCTTCAACTTAAAATAGATATTGATCATTAACGAAGTTTAGTTAAAGCTACCGCAATCTTTGCAGCTACTTGTGCGTTGTTTATGACTAATGCTTTATTGGCAATCACTGATTTGCCCTCAGTATGTTTATGCAAGTAAGCAAGTAAATAAAGAGTGACATCTTTACCTTTAATATTTTCTTTAATGGAAGAAGCAATGGCTTCTTTTATTTTTGTGCGTATAAAGTCAGAATCCATTTCATACTGTTTAGGGATTGGATTGGCAATGAGTGTTCCATTAGTATTTTTAAGTTTATCTTTAGTAAGAATAATTTCTGCTACTTCATGTGCATCTTTTGCCATGTAATCAACAAGAAGTCCACTATCCCTTGTGTAAAAATCCGGGAAGGCGTTGGTTTGATAGCCTAATATAGAAACACCATGTGTTTCTAGCACTTCTTTGGTTTTTTCAAGATCTAAAATAGATTTGGCTCCTGAGCAAACAACATTCACATTGGTTTGAGCAAGTTCAAGTAAATCAGCGGACACATCCATGGTTGTTTCTCCATGTTTGTGTACACCACCAATGCCACCAGTCGCAAACAATTTGATGTTTGCCATTGCCGCAAACATCATGGTTGTCGCAACGGTAGTAGCACCATCTTGTTTTGTAGCTATGGTTGAAATGACATCACGTCTGCTTACTTTTTGAATGGACTTGTTGGTTGCGAAATATTCAAGGTCATCTTGATTCATCCCGACTAAGATTTTTCCATTTCGTATACCGATGGTGGCTGGTATAGCACCTTCTTTGTAAATGATATCTTCGCAAGCTATGGCAGTTTCTAAGTTTTCAGGATAATTAAACCCATGCGATATGTCGTTGACTCTAAAGCAACAACTGCTTTGTTGGTGTTTAGTGCTTCCAAAACTTCTGGTTTAATTTGTAAATAGTCATTCATAAATTAATCCTCTTTTCCTAATCATACATTCATTATACTAAATAATCGTTTAATAATCTTTTAAGCTTTTTTAGTGATAAGTGTTGTTGACATAAGGTGGTTATTTGATATAATATATGAATAAGTGCTCATATATTAAAGTGAGGGAAGCTATGAAAACACCTACAAAATGTGATTGTCAAATTATTCATCATGATATTGTTGATGAAGTAAAAAAACAAATACCAAGGAAAAGTGATATTGATATGTTGTCAAACTTCTATTCCGCATTAAAAGACCCTACAAGACTAAAAATCTTACATGCACTATTTGTATCAAAAATGTGTGTGTGTGATATTGCAGCTTTGTTAAACATGACACAATCAGCCATTTCTCACCAGTTAAAAGTATTGAAAACTGTTCATTTAGTTGACTATGATAAACAAGGAAAAGTCGTTTATTATTTTTTAAAGGATGATCATATCCGTACCATTATTAATCAATCATTAAAACATATTAAGGAGTAACGCATTGAATAAGAAGAAGTATTATTTACAAGGATTAAACTGTGCTAATTGTGCAGTTAAAATACAAGATAAGGTTGCACAACTTGATGGTGTAACTCTTTCTCATGTTGATTTTGCAACAAGCACTTTAGTACTTGAGTTTGATGATTCTCAAAAAGAAACTCAAATTGAAAAAGAAGCTAAGCAAATCGTAAAAGACATTGAACCAGATGTGCTGTTTACTAACAATAAACCATCGTTTGAATCTGAGCAATTTTTAAGTATCTCAAATAAAATGATGATCGTTGGTGGTTTGCTTTTTTTAATTGCTCTTTTTGTAAGTGAACCAACGATTAGGCTTTATTTATTTGTCGCTGCTTATGTTTTTAGTGGCTATGATATTTTATACAAAGCTTTTAAAAACACCATTAATTTTCAATGGTTTGATGAAAACTTTTTAATGAGTATTGCAACCTTAGGTGCTTTTGCAATACATGAGTACCCTGAAGCTGTCGCAGTTATGTTGTTTTATAAAGTAGGTGAATTCTTCCAAAATCGTTCAGTTGCAAAATCTAGACAGTCTATTGTTGACTTACTGGAAATTGCACCACAACTAGCCACTATCATTAAGGATGACTTACATATAAATGTTCATCCAACCAAAGTAAATTTAAAAGATATAGTGTATGTTAAAGCAGGAGATAATATACCTGTCGATGGATATATTATAGAAGGAACTACTTCACTTGATGTCTCAAGTTTAACAGGTGAATCACAACCTGTGGATGTGATGATAAAGGATGAAGTTTACGCTGGTTCATTAAACTTAATGTCGCCAATTAAAATTTTAGTAACAAAAACATACGATCAATCAGCCATTTCCAAGATGATTGAGTTAGTTGAAGGTGCTTCATTAAAAAAAGCAAAGACAGAAAAATTCATTACAAAGTTTGCAAAGGTGTATACTCCAATTGTGGTATTGCTAGCGTTTCTATTATGGATTATTCCTGTAGTATTTTTCTTAGAACCATCAAATGTGTGGTTGTATCGTAGTCTGGTCTTTTTAGTCATATCTTGTCCTTGTGCACTAGTTATTTCAATACCGTTGAGTTACTTTTCCGCTATTGGTGTAGCTTCAAAAAAAGGAATTCTTATTAAAGGAGCTCAGTATTTAGAAACACTGTATAATGTGGATACGATTTTATTTGATAAAACTGGAACATTAACTAAAGGAATCTTTGAAGTTGAAAAAGTAAAAGCCTACTTTGGCTATAGTGAACAAGAAGTTATCGATATTGCAGTTGCTGTTGAGAAACATTCTAATCACCCAATTGCAAAATCGATTATTCGTACAAGCAGTGTAAAAAAACATCTTCAAGCTAAAGAGATTAAAGAGCTTGCTGGATTTGGATTAAAAGCAACAGTAAACAACCAACAAGTTATTGTTGGTAGTGAGCGATTACTTCAAGAATATGAAGTTAGTGTGCCTTTTTCAAATGAAAGATTCACAAGTATTTATGTTGTCGTGGATCATCAATGTATTGGTGAAATTGTCATGGCTGATCGACTAAAAGAAGACAGTGCTTTTGCGATTGAACAATTAAGAAAATTAGATATTCATAACTTGTTAATTTTATCAGGTGATAAGCAACCGATAGTGGATGCTATTCAAAACAAGTTAGGATTAAACAACAGCTATGGACAACTATTACCACATCAAAAACTAGATATCGTAAATGAAGTCATTGCTAGACAACCTTCTTTAAAAAAGGTTGCGTATGTTGGGGATGGCATTAACGATGCAGCAACACTAGCTAATGTTGATGTAGGAATAGCCATGGGTGGTCTTGGAAGTGACATTGCCATTGAATCAGCGGATATTATTATTGTGAATGATGAACCATCTAAAATTGCAGAGGTTATTGCTATTGCACGTAAAACTCGTAAGATAGTGATGCAAAACATAATTATGGCTATGGGAGTTAAACTATTCTTTCTCTTTTTTGGGGCAATTGGATTAGCCACACTTTGGGAAGCAGTGTTTGCCGATGTAGGGGTTGCAGTCTTGGCGGTGTTTAATGCAATGAGAATATTAAAACAATAAAAAAACACATCCAACGATGTGCTTTTTTGTGCCCTTCGTAGATTAGGCAAAAGCCTATGGGTGGGGGGAAACTACGAAGGACGTGATTATTGTACTACAAAAAGTGTTATTTGTCTTGCATTTCAAAAAATTGCATAAAAATAAGTACACTTAATTTGTGAAATATTACAAAGTGAAAAAAGTAGTAAAAATCATCTTTCTGCTGATTTAGTCATTAAGTTCTTCCACAAAGCTCTCAGCGTTTTCTAAAACATCCTCAGCTTGTTCTTTTATGTCATCTTTTATTTCTTGTGTTAATGATGCTCTTCTAATACTTAATCCTGCAAAATGTAAATCGTGTTTTACAATGAGCGTTGGTTGATTGTCAGTCGTTTCTTCTTCAGCTTGATTACTTACACCAGCATTTTTAACGGTACCAATGGTTTTTACAACCCAATTATCAGGGACAATAATATCAATGCCAGAAAAATGAGCGAAAATCTTTAACGTACCAAGATTATCTTTTAAGGTAGCGTTTCTAAAATCAATGGCTAAACCTCCAAAACTAGCAGCCAATGATTCTGTCTCAAACTCATCAGTAATTATAACTTTATCACCAGTGAACTTGTATTTCTTATTATAAGGCTTCATTTTTTTGCTAAGTAAGTTTGCTGAATAGGCTGCTGCAGTTGTGGCTGTTATTACGGTTAAAGCACCAATTGTTGCAAGTACATGTTTTTTCTTCATAAGGCAATCCTTTCTTTATGTTTTTACTTAATTATTGTATCATATTAAGGGATTGATGATAACTTATACACTGTGTTAATCAAAACATACACAAAAAAAGGAGAATTATGAAACTATACATACGACAAAAACTATTTTCGGTTGTAGATCGCTTTACCATCAAAAACGAGCATTTAGAAGATATATATTTTGGACATGGCAAGTTTTTTACATTTGCAAAGCAATTAACGATTACCGATAATGATAATCAAGAAGTACTCTTTTTAAAAGAACGATTGTGGCACTTTTTTCCACACATTGATGTTCACATGAAAAACCAGACATCTTTTTTAGTGAAGAAGATGTTTACATTTTTCACGCAAAAATATGAAATCACACCGTTAAACTGGGAAGTTGAAGGAAACTTTTGGGCACATCAATATCGTATCTTTAATGAAAATGGCACTATCGCTACAATTGAAAAGGCATGGTTATCGTTGAGTGATTATTATGAAGTAGATATAGTCGATTCAAAAGATACCTTAGCAATATTAGGCATCGTGTTAGCCATTGACATTGCCATGAGCAAGGCCGCTGCTGCAAACAGTTCATCGTCGCATTAGGAACAATTAAATCCATTTCATATAATAGAGTAACCCAACCAAAAGCATATGAATGAGTGGATTGTTTGTGATTTGAATGAGTGGATTGTTTGTGATTATATTTGCAACACATCAAAATTGTATGTATAATGAAATAGAAGTAGACTACAGAAAGGAATAGTATTATTTAATGCAAGGAAAAGTTAAAAAGTTCAACAAAGAAAAAGGATACGGCTTCATCAAGTTAGAAGACGATCGCGATGTTTTCTTCCACTACTCACAACTAGTGATGGAAGGATACAAAACCATTGAAGAAGATGCAGAAGTTGAGTTCGAATTGGTTAATGGTGAACGTGGTCTTCAAGCACATAATATTGTTAAGCTATAATCAATAAAAGGTTGGAAATCCCAACCTTTTATTTTTATGATAAAATAATGCATGGAGGAAGTATATGGCAAATTTATTATCGTCAATTTTTAATTTCGATAAAAAGAGAATACGTGAAATTGAAAAGTTGGCACAACAAGTCGACGTTTTAAAAGATAAGTACAAAGAAATGTCTGATGATGAGCTAAAGGCTCAAACAGATATATTGAAAAAACGCTTAGAAAATGAAAGTTTAGATGACATCATGTTTGATGCTTTTGCGGTTGCACGTGAAGCAGCACTTCGTGTCATTGGTGAGTATCCATATTTTGTTCAAATCATGGGTGCTATTGTTTTACATCAAGGTGACATAGCCGAGATGAAAACAGGTGAAGGTAAAACCTTAACCTCAGTATTGCCTGTTTATTTAAATGCACTAACTGGAAAAGGTGTGCATGTTGTAACTGTCAATGAATATTTAGCGCAGCGTGATGCAGAGTGGATGGGACAAATTCATAAGTTTTTAGGTTTAACCGTGGATGTTAATGTGCGTTCAAAATCTGCATCATTGAAACGTAAATCCTTTGAGTGTGACATCACATACACAACCAACGCTGAAATTGGGTTTGATTATTTACGTGATAACATGGTAACGGATGTGAAAGAGCGTGTATTGCGTAATTTAGAGTTTGCCATAGTGGATGAGGTTGACTCCATTTTAATTGATGAATCAAGAACGCCACTTATTATTTCTGGTGGACAAAAACAAACTGCCAACCTTTATCAACAAAGTGATCGTTTTGTTAAAAAGCTTGTCGAAGGTGAAGACTATGAAATTGATGTTAAAGCAAGAACAGTTCAACTTAGTGAACAAGGTGTAGCGAAAGCAGAAAAGACATTTGGTGTTAATAACCTATACGATCTTAAACATACACATTTAGTACATCATTTGCATCAAGCATTAAAAGCAAATTACATCATGATTAAAGATATCGAATATGTCGTGCAAGAACGCCAAATCGTTATTGTGGATCAATTTACAGGTCGTTTAATGCCAGGTCGTGCTTATTCAGATGGTTTGCATCAAGCGATTGAAGCAAAAGAAAATGTACCAATTAAACAAGAAACAACAACGATGGCAACCATCACGTATCAAAATTTCTTTAGACTTTACTCAAAACTTTCAGGTATGACTGGTACCGCAAAAACTGAAGAAGAAGAATTCTTAAGTATTTACAACATGAGAGTGGTCGAGATTCCAACAAACAAACCAGTTATTCGAGAAGATTTATCGGATGCGGTCTTTGGGACTAAAAAAGCAAAATATGAGGCTTTGGTTTCAGAAGTAAAAGAGTTGCACGAAAAAGGGCAACCTGTACTTGTGGGTACGATTGCAGTTGAAACAAGTGAGTTCTTAAGTAAAATGTTTAGTCAACGAAAAATAAAACATGAAATACTTAATGCAAAAAACCATGCTCGTGAAGCAGATATTATTGCAAAAGCAGGACAAAAGGGATCTGTCACTATTGCTACTAACATGGCTGGTCGTGGTACCGATATTAAACTTGGTGAAGGTGTTCGTGAATTAGGTGGTCTAGCTGTCTTAGGTTCTGAAAGACATGAATCCCGTCGTATTGATAATCAGTTGCGTGGACGTTCTGGACGTCAAGGAGACCCTGGTTATTCTCGTTTTTATGTTTCAGTACAAGATGAACTAATGGTTCGCTTTGGATCAGAGAGAATGGAAGGCGTCTTTAAAACATTAGGTGATGTCCCTATTGAATCAAAGATTATTACTCGTTCTATATCTTCTGCACAAAAACGAGTGGAAGGAGTTAACTTTGATGTTCGTAAAACATTGTTAGAGTATGATGATGTCCTTCGTCAACAACGTGAAATTATTTATGAACAACGCAACTTCTTATTAGAAAACACAGATGTCCATTCAATTGTGAAAGATATGTTTGATCGTGTTGTTTTAAACATTGTATCTTCATATACCGATAGAACACCAAAAGAACCTGTTGTGGATATTGATGGTGTGTTAGAAGCGCTACATAAAATGGGATTTGAAGATGCTAACTTAACAAAAGCACAACTAGCGAATCAGTCACTAACCGATGTAGAGAAGATTGCGACTGATGCAGTATGGACATATTATGATAATAAAATTGATGAGTTTCGTTCACAAATACTACCAATAGAGAAAAACTTAGTGCTTCGAATTATTGATAGAGCATGGGTTGAACATATTGATACGATGAGCAAACTAAGAGAAGGTATTCATTTACGTTCTTATGCACAAAGCAATCCACTTCAAGCATATGTAAGTGAAGGCTTTGAAATGTTTGAAGAGATGATGCATCGTATATCACAAGAAACAGTAACATACTGTATTAATGTGAAGATTGAAAAGAAATAGAGGAACATTATGGAGTTATATGAATTAAAGCAAAACATTGAAAATGTAGTACATAAGCTTAACCAGCTTGGAGATTCTCTTTGACGTAGCTGCTAAAAAAGAAGAAGTAAAGAACATTGAAGATCAAATGAGTGCTTCTGACTTTTGGGATGATAATCAAAAAGCCAATAAGCTTATTGTAAAAAACAATCAACTAAAAAGTGTTGTGGATACATACGATACATTAAAAGCTTCCTTTAGTAGTCTTAAAGAAACGGTAGACTTATTAAAAGAAGCATTTGATCAAGAAATGAAGGAAATGGTTGAAGAAGAATATCAAACGATGATAAAGATGTTTGATGAGTTTGAAGTTAATGTACTTCTTAGTCATGATTATGATAAAAGCAGTGCCATTGTGGAGTTGCATCCAGGTGCTGGAGGTACGGAAAGCCAAGATTGGGTTTCCATGCTTTATCGTATGTACACACGTTGGGCTGAGAAAAAGGGTTATAAAGTAAGTGTTCTTCACTATTTAGAAGGTGATGAAGCAGGGATAAAATCAGTTTCATTTTTAGTAGAAGGTCACATGGCGTATGGGTATTTAAAAACGGAAAAAGGGGTTCATCGTTTAGTTCGTATATCGCCTTTTGATGCTTCTGGTAGAAGACATACCTCATTTGCGTCAGTGGATGTAATGCCTCAATTTGATAATGAAATTACGATAGAAATTAATGATAGTGATATTGAAGTAGAAACAATGCGTGCTAGTGGTGCTGGTGGTCAGCATGTAAACAAAACTGACTCTGCCGTTAGAATTACACATATTCCTACAAATATTGCAGTGACCTGTCAAGCAGAGCGTTCACAGCTAAAAAATAGAGAAAAAGCAATGAACATGTTAAAGAGTAAGTTGTATCAAATTGAAATTGAAAAACAAAATGAAAAACTAGCAGACATTAAAGGTGAACAAAAAGCCATTGAATGGGGAAGCCAAATACGATCATATGTGTTTGCACCATACACATTAGTCAAAGATCTACGTACTCAAGTAGAAGAGGGTAATGTAAATAAAGTGATGGATGGTGAACTTGATGCCTTTATCTATGCTTCGTTAAAAATGAATGTAAATTAACAATTTCTATACTAACAGTGAAGTAGATCAAGATGAAATTGCACTTTTAACCATTCACTTTAAAGCAGCACTAATGAGAAATCAATCAGACAATCATAATATTAAAAAAGTGATTATTGTTTGTTCACATGGTTATGGAACATCCATGCTGCTTGAACAACAAATTTCTAGTACCTATGAGGTAGAAGTCGTAAGCTGTATTCCACTTCATTTTTTACCTAATATTCAAAACAGTAGTGAGATCGATTTGGTAATTACAACGATTGAAACTATTGAGTATGAAACAGATATCCCTATTATCTTTGTTCATCCAATTTTGACTTCCGATGATTTTAAAAAGTTAGATCAAAGTTTTGTTTTACAAAGAAAAAATCAAATATCACTTTAAAAACTTCTTGAAATTGTTAACGAAAATGCCAATATAGTGGATGTTGAACCATTAAAGGAGCAGTTACTACTAAATTTTAATAATCAAATACTTAATGATGTGGTTAATCCAGAATTTAGTCTGCTTCGTTTTCTTCCATTAGAAAACATAAAAATTGTGTATGAAAAACTTGATTGGAAAAAAGCAGTGCAAATGGGAGGGGATTTATTAGAAAAAAACCACTTTGTTAAAGCGTCGTATGTGCAATCGATGATAAAATCCTTTGAAAATTATGGTTCATACATGATGATTGATGAAGGGATTGCGATACCGCATGCTAGAAATGATAATAATGTATTGGCGACAGGTATTTCGCTTATTGTATTAAAACATCCAGTCGAGTTTTACGAAAATCGTTTTCTTTTTGTATTCTTTTCTTTCTGTTCTTTAGATCATCAAGAACATTTGGATGCTTTAGTAACCATTTCAAATTTAGTCCGTGAATCAAACTTTAAAGAGAACATTCAAACATTAAAAAACGAAAGAGATATACTTGCCTTTATTTTAAGACATGCTAATTTGTACAAGTAAAAAAATCCATATTAGCAATAGATTTTTAGTGAACACTAACGTGTATTATAATAAGGACTTTTCATCGATAAATAGCGTATTATATCAAACAACACACCTATTCCTAAAAACCCTAAAGTAAGTGAATACAAAGCACCAACAACTAATTTCTGCTCGTAATATTTATGAGCACCAAAAATACCTAAGGTTACACATAATGTTAGTGCAATCCATTTGTTGTATGGATAAACATTGACCATCGTTTTGTAGTTGTTGTTTTTCATGTGCTTATCATATCATGTTTTATGCAAAAAAAAAGAGAGTTATGCACTCTCTTGTGTTTGATTATCTTCTAATGCTTCTTCAATAGAATCAGAAGCTAATGTTGAGATTACTGATGCTTTTGATACAATGCCAATTAACTTACCTTCTTCTAAAACTGGTATAGGGAATTTAGTATCCGCTGCTAATGGCATAATATCTGCAATCGTAGCTTCTGCATCAACTGATGTGACATCTGTAATCATATGATCTGCAACCTTTGTGTTTTTATCTTGGAGTTTTAAGGCTCCTTCTAATGTAATAACACCCTTAAACTCCATATCTTGTGAACAAACATAGGCACTTGATACATTGTTTGAGCGCATTTCTTGAATAGCACGTTTAGGCCCATCGTTTAACCATACGATTGTGGATGGTGTGATCATTACATTTTTAACACTCATGACTTGTGATCGATCAGCACCTTCAATGAAGTTACGTACATAATCATCGGCTGGATTTGTCATCATGTTTTCTGGTGTATCCAACTGAATCAGTTTACCATCACGCATAATAGCTACACGATCACCTAATTTAAAGGCTTCGTTAATATCGTGAGTAATAAAGATAATGGTACGTTTCATCTTTTGGTGAATCTTCAATAACTCAAACTGCATGTCACGCTTAACAAGCGGGTCTAGTGCGGAGAAAGGCTCATCCATTAACAACACATCAGGATCATTAGCAAGTGCACGAGCAAGCCCTACACGTTGTTTCATTCCACCTGATAATGAAGTCAGTGGCATATCTTCAACACCTTCTAAACCAACCATGTGTAACATTTCAATGGATTTCTTGCGGCGCTCTTCTTTATCTACACCACGTATTTCCAATCCATACTCAACATTTTCAATAACATTACGATGAGACATTAATCCAAAGTGTTGGAAAACCATCGCAATTTTTTCTCTTCTAAATTTTATTAATTGTTCTTTTGTTAATTCACGTAGTTTTTCATCTCTGTAATATACTTGACCAGAGGTTGGTGTATTTAAACGGTTAAAGCAACGTACCAAGGTGGATTTTCCTGACCCAGATAAACCAATAATGACAAATAGTTCACCTTCTTTTACATCAAGATTAATATCCCATAATGCTACAGTTACTCCCGCTTTTTCTAATACTTCTGCTTTTGAAGCACCATTGTTAAGCATTTCAATTGCTTCAGATTTATTACGACCATAAAGTTTCGCAAGATTTTCTGTCTTCATGATAATGTTTTCTTTAATATCACTCATTGTTAATCTTCCTCCACTTCTCTTTGTTTAACCCAACCTTGACTTAAACGGTCAAGTAAGATTGCAATAATAACTACCGCAGTACCTGAAACAAGTCCACGACCAACTTCAATTCGGTTAACACTAATTAATACTTCTAATCCAAGTCCTGCAACACCAATCATGGATGTTGTCACAACCATGGCCATCGCCATCATCAATGTCTGGTTAACACCAGCCATAATGGTAGGGAAAGCTTGAGGGATTTGCACCTTTATCATGGATTGCAGTTTAGTAGAACCAAAGGCTTTGGCAGCCTCGACTACTTCTTCATTTACTTGACGAATACCTAAGTTGGTTAGTCGAATAACGGGTACGATGGAATAAATAACTGTAGCCATCACCCCTGGTACACGACCTAGTCCAAACAAGAGTACTGCTGGAATTAGGTATACAAATATAGGCATTGTTTGCATCGTATCAAGAATAGGTCGCACAATGTTGTTTGCACGATCACTTGTTGATACAAGTACTCCAATTGGAAATCCAAACAAAATCGAAATAAAGACAGCAGCTACGATAATGGCGAGTGTAGGAATCATTAAGTCCCATAACCCAACCATACCAATTGAATAAAGCATGACTGCATACACAACACCTGTTGTGATTTTCTTCGATTGTTTAAATCCAATAAAAAATACGGCTAGAACAAATACCCACCACGGAATAAATACTAGAATGTCATTAATTACTGTTAATAAGCTGTTTAGTCCATTTCTAATGGCACTCAATATTACATCTGCAGAGACAGCGAAACTTCTAAATCCGCTGTCTATTGCATCTGTATCTACCGTGTACTGAAATGGAAATTGGTATAACCAATCCATATCGTTTCTCCTTCTATTGTCCTAGAGCTGCTTCAACAAGTTCCCACTTATCTTGTGGCATCATTGAGCTGATCAAATCAGAATTTTCTGAAATAAACCAAATAGCAGCTTCTGAAGTGCTAGCACCTGTTTCTTGCATGTAAGCAAGACCTTGTGATGTTAATGCACTTGATGTTTCATAGTTGCTTAAGAAATCCGCAAACTCAGGGAAATCATCTGTAAATCCTGGACGTGCTCCAACTGTAACTGGTAATGATGGTGCTTCTGTCATACCTGCTTCAAAGGATGCTTGATCTACAAATGGTGCATCTTCTAATAAGGTAAAGTCATAAAGACCCATTAACCAGGTTGGTTCCCAGTAATATCCAGCAATCGCTTCACCACGATCATAAGCGGATGTAAATGCTGCAGATAATGCGGGATCTGAACCAGGACTAAAGTAAATAAAGTTTTCATCAAATTCATAATAATCAAATTTGTTTCTCATTACATCATCAATAGCCCAACCAGGAATTGCTCCATAGAGACGACCCATTGATGGATTGTCGTCATCGACAAATACATCGGCATAATCTTTTAGATCTTCTACTGTTCTTAAATTTGGTGCCATTGGTTCAATACCTCTTTCAGCATCTCCTTCAATGACATACGTTGGTACATAAATACCTTGGGTGTTATCTCCAAAGTTAACGGATAACTCTAAGATAAGTCCTGCCTCTTTATCGGCAGCATACGTTGGTAAGTTATCAGTCCACACTTCTGTGTAAATATCAATCTCACCATTTTTGGTTCCTTCATATGTAATTGGTGTAGAACCTGGAACTTCTTCCCAAGTCATATCGTATGCGTTTTCGGCAACAAACCCAACAATTGCGTTATGCAACTGGATGGAATCCCATCCTGCGTCAGCCATTTTAATATGTCCACCGGCAGTATCACTACCTGAAGAACAACCTGCTAATGCTAGGATGGCTACTGCCACTCCTGCTAATAATTTCTTCATTTTTAATTACCTCCATTTTTTGTAAACAGACAAAAAGTGTTCTTTCATCTGACAACTTTAATTATAAGTAAGGTATGGCAGTATGTCAAATGCCTTACTTTCATTGTAGGGGGATAATGCACATAAATATACTACTTGTATATATATAAGGATAAATAAAAGGGTTATTATACTTGAAAAAATATATTTGAATTATTTTCATGTAAGCATTTACATTCGCATCTTACGGGGGTGTTTATCGCACCCTAAGCGTGGTATAATTGCTTTGGTTATTGAGGTGAAACATGAAAAAACATATAAAAAATGCTGTATTACTTGTAATGGGGAACTACTTATTAGCACTGGCAGTTGGTATCTTTATCTTGCCATATAATATATTATCTGGTGGTGTTGCAGGGATTGCAATTGCCTTAGAACCACTTTTTGGAATCGACCCAAATTTAATGATTAATGTATTAGTTATTGGATTGTTTATTGTTGGGGCATTGATCCTTGGAAAAAACTTTGCGGTTTCTACAGCGTTTAGTTCATTTTTGTATCCGTTTTTTCTTACATTCACTCAAGCCGATGGGTTACTTGAACTCGATCCCATTCTAGCAAGCCTTTATGGTGGACTGCTCGCTGGTATTGGCGTTGGTATGGTACTTAGAACTGGTTCTAGTACTGGTGGTATGGATGTACCACCACTTGTTCTTAATAAATACACGCATGTTGAAATATCAACGTGGGTACTTATTGTGGATGGCATAACAGTAGGTCTTGGTTTATGGACATATGGGCTAGAAGCCGTATTGATTGGGTTTATTTCTGTATGGGCAGCGGCCTTTGCGATTAACAAAGTGCTTATCTTTGGCGGACAAAACGCAAAAACAGTGTACATCATATCTGAAAAATACTCAGAAATTCTGCAATATATCCATGATCATTTAGAGCGAGGTACTACACTAATTGAAGCAACTGGAGGTTTTACAGGAGATGATAAACCTGTTATATTGACGGTGATAATGAAAAATCAATATCCTGAACTTAGTCAGAGTGTCAAGGATCTTGATGAGAATGCTTTTTTAATTGTATCTGATGCAACGGAAGTTTCTGGCTTTGGATTCTCCTTTGATTACAAAGTATAATTATGGGAAGATTCACATCAAACTTTTACAAAAATTATGGTAGAATGAAACAGAAATGGAAGTGAAGCTATGTTAATTATGCGTGGTGTTTCAAAAACCTACAAAAACGGTGTCAATGCGTTATACAATATTGACTTAACAATCGAACAAGGTGAGTTCGTATACATTATTGGACCAACAGGTTCAGGTAAATCAACCATTATTAAACTGTTGGATGGAGAAGAAGTACCAACAAGAGGGCTTGTGGAAGTTGCAGGCATCAATGTTGGAAAACTTAAACATTCAAAAGTCCCATTATATCGTCGTAACATTGGCGTTGTTTTTCAAGATTTCAAACTGCTTGAAAGAAAAACGGTGTTTGAAAATGTAGCTTTTGCAATGGAAGTGGTATACAAACCACAAATGGAAATACGAAAACGTGTGCGAGAGGTGTTAGAGTTAGTTGGTCTTAGTGATAAGACAAACTCGTATCCTGATCAGTTATCCGGTGGTCAAATGCAGCGTGTTGCGATTGCACGTGCAATTGCAAACAAACCAAAAGTACTAATTTGTGATGAGCCGACAGGAAATTTAGATCCTGAAAAATCACGTGGTATTGTGGATTTGCTGAATAAAATTAATGAAGAAGAAAAAACAACCATTGTTATGGTAACGCATGATTTACCACTTGTTAATGAGTGCCGTAAACGCACCATAGCATTAGAAGATGGACATATCGTTGCTGATTTAGCTTCTGGAGGGTACATCCAACATGTTTAGGATTTTTAGACCAGTTAAAGAGGGATTTATTGGATTAATTCGTCATATGGCAATGACTCTTTCAAGTATATCGTCAATTACCGTGACGTTGTTGTTTGTGAGTCTGTTTTTAATGGTGTCTGTTAATGTAGAACAGTTTACCTTTGGTATTGAAGAAACAGTAAATATACATGTAAAGATATTACAAACTCATGAATCTCAAGAAGACTTAAACATGATTTATGATCAAATAAGTGTCATTAACGGTGTAGAAGCGATCACTTTTTCATCCAAAGATGAAGAGCTAGATAAGTTTATTGAGCCTTTTGGTGAAGATGGAGAAATATTTGATTTGTATCGTGGTGAAAGCAACCCTTTAAGAATGGCATATTTAGTCGATATTAATGAAGCTTCTAATGTTGAGGTTGTCTCTAATCAAATTAGAGAAATTGAAGGTGTTGAAGCTGTCCAATACGGTGGTTTGAAAGTATTAGAATTAATGGAATTATTAGAAAGTGTGCGAAATGGTGTGTATGTACTTGTTTTAGGACTTACACTAGTTGCAGTTTTTCTAATTTCGAATACAATTAAGTTATCAATAGCTACGCGTCAAAAAGAAATTGTAATTATGCGTACTGTTGGTGCGAAAAACGGATTTATTCGGATGCCTTTTATTATTGAAGGTTCACTCATTGGGATATTTGGGGCACTTTTACCAATTGCCTTTAGTATTGCTGGTTATGTTTTGATGTATGACTTTTTAGGAGGCATCTTATTAACACCGATGTTTCAACTTATTCAGCCAATGCCATTTGTGCTTTATTTGTCATCAATACTGTTGGCAGTAGCTGTTGTGGTTGGAAGTTTGGGTAGTTATATATCCGTCGCTAAACATTTGAGGTGGAAACGATGAATAAACTTGTAAGAAAACTAGTGTTACTACTCATTGCTTTTACTTTGCTAATGCAAAACAATATTGTTTTGCAAGCCAATGATTTTGATACTGATCGTGAAAAATACGAACGAATGTGTTTTACGAAAGTTGATCCAGATAATGCAGCAGTTTGTCGTGACTTTCAAGCACACATTAACAATCAAGCAAAACAAGTAAATCAAGATTTAAGTAAAATTCGAAATGATCTTTCAAGCATTCGTGCAAACATTACAGAGTATGCTAAGCAAATCAACGATTATCAAGCACAAATCGAAGAAATGGAACGACAAATTGGAGTTTTATCCCGTGCGATTGATCGTATGGAAGGTGAGATTGAGCAACTGATTGCTGAAATTCAAGTATTAGAGGAAACAATTAAAATTCGAGATGAAACAATTCAACAACGGATGGTTTCAATGCAAGGATTCTTTAGTGTAAACGGCTTAATTGATGTAGTGATGGGAGCTGCTAGTTTTACAGATTTAGTACGACGAGTAGAAGGCATCAAAGATATTACGTATTATGACAATGAACAAATAAAACTAATGCAAGCTGAAATGGAAAAAGTTGAACAAGATAAAATTGAACTTGAGCGGCAACGAAATGTATTAGAAGATAACCGAGAGAATTATGTGTTAACTCAAGAATCTCAAAAAGCTCTAGTTGAAACTACTCAAGAAATAATTGATGAATTTAGACGCCAAGAATCACAATTAATTCAACAAGAGCGAGAAGTAATTTCTGATTTATCGGCTGTTCAATCACAATTAAGACAGTTAGAGAACGCACTAAATGCAATACCTGGATCCAATGGTTGGATGAGACCAGTGTTAAGCAATGTATATATATCCGCAGGAGTATGGACATACCCTGGTGGAGGAAGACATATTGGTGTTGATTTTGCAGCTCCTATAGGAACTCCTATTGTTGCTGTTGCAAATGGTGTGGTTGTGTATCGAGCAGATAATTGCCCTACATGGGGTTATTTAGGTAATCGATGTGGTTACCCAGCCGCTACTGGCGGTGGAAACCAAGTGTACTTAATTGTTTCTGTAAATAATCGCTCATATGCGATCATGTATGTGCACATGGAAAGTGGATCACCTGCTCCTGTTGGTCGTGTTGTTAGTGCAGGAGATGTGATTGGAAGAGTTGGTTCATCAGGAAACTCATCAGGACCTCATTTGCATATTGAAGTTATTTACTTAGGAACTAACAGTGTAAATTATTACGCACAAAATTGGAATGGAAACTTATCCTTTGGTGCAGGTTGGGGAGAAACAGCCTATCGCAATCGCTGTGATGCTAACGGATTTAATGCACCATGTCGAATGAATCCACTAACAGTGTTTAATGTGAGGGTGTTTCAACGTTACTAAATAAATATAATAAGCTATTTGAATGAAAAAACATTGAGATAGCTTTTTTTTACTCTTGCTTGGTTTTTAGTGTTAGATTGAAACTGATATACTAAAGGTAGGAAAGGCTAAATAAGGTGCAGCTTATGGTAAAGATGTTTAGGAGCTTATTAATTATACTAGTGGCTTGTGTAGTGGGGGCTTTATTAGGGTTATGGTTTGGCATGTTTATTGGTGGCAACTTCTTTACAGATGTAGAATTTTTAAACATGGTTGGCTATGAATTATTTGGTACCATTGGTTTAATTGCAGGAGTTGTTTTGTTTTTTATTCTTGCAATCATCTACGTATTGAATCAAAAATTGAATCAAAATAACAAAACTGTATAATTAAACGTAATTTTAAGCTATAATATGGTTATGCTAGAAACTATTTTAAACAACAAAAAACTTAGAAACCAAACGTTGCATGTAATAAGTGCACTACTTTTAATTATTAGTGCACAATTTTTTGTGCGTAATCAAACAATAGCGATGGTGTTGTGGGGAATTGCATTTATGGTGGGAGGATATTATAAAGCCGTTGAAGGTGTAGAAAAAACCATTGAATCCAAAGCATTAAACGTTGAGTTTTTAATGATCATTGCAGCATTAGCTGCTTTTATTACACAAGATTTTCATGAAGGTGCTGTGCTTATCTTTATTTTTGCACTAAGTGGGGTTCTTGAGACTTACGCCAACACAAAAAGTGAAAAAGCACTTACAAGTTTGCTTGAGTTAAGTCCAAAGACTGCTATTAAAGTAGTAGATCAAGAAGAAGTAGTGGTGGCAGTAGAAGAGTTGCTAATTGATGATGTTGTTGTAGTGAAGGTAGGGCAACACATACCAGCAGATGGTGTCATCATAAAAGGTAGTGCATCCATTAATGAAGCCACTATAACTGGAGAATTTATGCCAGTATCAAAAGGTGTCAATGATCTTGTTTATTCTGGATCTATCAATGAAGACTCAACCATTTATGTTCAAGTAAAAAAGGACCCAAAAGATTCAACCGTACAAAAAATTGTCGACTTTGTTAAGAAAGCACAAGAAAACCAAACAAAGTCACAAACCTTTATCGAGCGTTTTGAACGTTGGTATGTGTATGTTGTTATAGGGTTAGCACTGCTTGTTATGTTTGTTCCATATTTTCTTAATCTATTATCATGGCATGAATCATTTTATCGAGGGGTCATTGTGTTGGTTGTTGGATCTCCATGTGCTGTAGTCGCATCCATAACACCTGCAATTTTATCTTCTTTATCGTATGGTGCAAACAATGGGATATTAATTAAAGGTGGCGAACATCTTGAAAAGTTACTTAAAATAGATACGATCATGTTTGATAAAACAGGGACAATTACAACAGGTAAACCGAACGTCAATGATGTAGTAATCGCAAAAGAGGTGGATAAAAAGTGGCTTATAGAGGTAGTGGTATCTATTGAAAAACAATCAAATCATCCACTTGCTAAAGCCATTGTTAGACATTTTAGTGAGTACAAAACACTAGAGATTTCCACAAAGGAAATTTCTGGAAATGGAATGAAAGCCCATGTGGATAATAAAGATTTCGTTGTTGGGAATTTCTCATTAAAAGATACTTATGATTTAAAACAACATCAAGAAAAGTACGAAGATCAAGGAGCTACGATTGTTGAAATTGGAATGGATGATGTGTTAGTAGGGTTTATAAGCTTACAGGATACTGTTCGTGATTTAGCATCTGAAGTAATGACACAGTTAAAGGATATGAACATTACTACAATTATGTTAACAGGAGATAAAGAACATAGTGCAGAAGTCATTGCTAAAAAGGTATCTGTTAACTCGTATAAATCAGAATGCTTACCAAGTGATAAATCCGATATCATCGAACAATTGAAATTTGAAAACAAAACTATCATGATGATTGGAGATGGTATTAACGATGCTCCTTCATTAGCGATTGCGGATATTGGTGCGGCGATGGGTGATGCTACTGATGTTTCCTTAGAAACAGCTGACATTGTGTTTATAAATAATAAGCTTTCTAACATTGTTTCATTAATTAAACTTTCAAAAAAAGCACACTCTATTATTCGTCAAAATCTTGTATTTTCAATAAGTGTAATTATGTTGTTGTTGTTAGCAAATATGTTTGGTTGGGTGTTGTTAACTCATGGGGTTATTGCTCATGAAGGATCTACAATTCTTGTTATATTAAATAGTTTACGTTTATTAAAAAATTAAGCAAGAAAAAGGTATCCGGTGTATTGGATACCTTTTTAGTAAATGGTTTGATTAGCTAAAGTGGTCAATACTTAGTCACTATTCACCTCAAATAACAGTTACTATTGTTTTGTGATTCTCATTGTTGTTTTCTCTATGATTTGCTTGTGTGAAGTTGGCATATTTTCAATATGGTTTGTTTTGCAAGTAAAGCATCATTGACAGATAAAAACTCAAACTTTCCATGAAAATTTTCACCACCGGTGAATAAATTAGGTGTTGGAATTCCTTTGTATGTTATTTTACTTCCATCAGTACCACCACGAATAGGTTCAATAATTGGCGTGATATCTAATTGTTGCATTGCTTCTTTTGCAAGTTCAACACTACGCATGTCTTTTTTTATAACATCTCCCATGTTGTAATAAGAGTCACTCAACTCTAGTGTGATTGTTGCTTTTTCATATTTACTATTTAAAGTAGTTACAATCTCTTCTAAGAGAGCTTTTTTAGCTAAAAACAATTCTTTGTCATGGTCGCGAATAATGTAGTGCATAGTTGCATCTTCAATGGTGCCATCAAATTGAGTGCAAAGGAAAAAACCTTCCCGTTTCTCTGTCTTTTCAGGTACTGCATCTTGTGGCAACATTCCATCAAGTTCCATCGCAACTTTAATAGCGTTAATCATTTTATCTTTTGCTGTACCAGGATGAACAGAAACACCTTTTATTGTGATTGTAGCTGCAGCAGCATTAAAAGATTCATACTCAAGCTGTCCTTTAAAACTACCATCTACAGTATAAGCAAAGACAGTATTGAAGGCATCCACATCAAACAAGTTAGCCCCTCGTCCAATTTCTTCATCAGGTCCAAAGGCAATTCTTATATCGCCATGTTCAAAAGGTTTGTTTTCAATAAGTTCTTTCATCGCTTCAATAATGGCGACCATACCAGCTTTATTATCTGCGCCAAGTAGAGTTGTACCATCGGTTGTGATTAGTGTATGACCAATGTAATTTTTTAAATTTGGAAATTGATTTGGACTTAATACGATGTTTTGTTTTTTGTTAAGTATAATATCTGAGCCATCATAATTGGTTACAAGTTGTGGTTGAATATTATTGGATTCAAAATCAGCGGTATCAATGTGGGCAATAAAGCCTATCGCTTCGACATCTTTCGTGGTGTTTTTTGCAATTGTTGCCATCACAAAACCATTGTCATCATTAACAAACACATCACTGCATCCAATTGCTTCCAACTCGTCTTTTAACATGTAAGCAAAGTCTAGTTGTGCTTTTGTAGATGGGACTGTCGATGAGTTGGCATCGGAGCGGGTATCGATTTTTACGTATCGAATAAAACGATCAATAAATGGTTGCATTTTTTTCACTCTTTCTATCGTTAAAATGTTATATTTATTATTGTAGACTATCCACGTGATATAATAAAGCATAAAATATGGATAAGGCGGTGCACCCATGGATCAAGAGAAAGTATATGTTAAATTAACTAAACACCAATGGCCAGATGAAAAGGCAAATAAAGCAAGAAAACGTTGGACAATACGAGTTGTTGTTTTATTTGTGCTTTTTGCTTTTACAATTGGTTGGTTGTTTGGTTCTTCAAATACAGCTACAACTATTAATGTAGATGAGAGTAAATATTCAAGATTAGATGCCATTATTTCACACTTAAGCAATACTTGGTATTATGGTAAGGATATTGAAAACATTGAAGAGTGGTTATTGCAAAATGCCATTGATGGCATGATTGAATTAACAGATGATCCATATACGTCGTTTATGACTGCACAAGAAGTGCTTGATTTTGAACAATCCATGGACATGGGATTTGTGGGTATCGGTGTTCAGTTTTATGTGCTAGATGGCGTCAATATTGTAGAAAGAGTCTTTAAAAACTCACCAGCAGAACGATTTGGTGTCATGCCTGGTGATATTATTTATCGTGTCAATGGGGTTGAAGTAGAAGGATTAGAAACTGGGGAGATTGCTGATTTAGTAATGGGTGAAGAAGGTACAATCGTTACAATTGACTTTATTCGTGCCAATGAAATTATCACCAAAGAAATAGAACGAGGCCAAGTTCGTAATTCAGCGTTTGGTCAAATTATCAATGACGTAGGTGTTGTGGAGCTGTATCAGTTTGGTTCAACATCACACATTGACATGCGTGAGTATTTACAAGACATGGCTGATCAAAATATTGAAAACTTAATTATTGATTTACGAGATAATGGTGGTGGATATTTAGAGTCACTATTAAATATTGGTTCCTACTTCTTAGATCAAGGGGAAGTTGTTATTCAACAACGTTACAAAGATGGCACTATTGAACAAGGTAGAATTTCATCCAGTAATAAATTTGATAACTTTAAAAAGATTGTTGTTTTAGTAAATGGAAATACAGCAAGTGCATCAGAAGTACTTGCCGCAGCACTACAAGAACTTGTTGGTGCAACCATTGTTGGTGAGCAAACCTTTGGTAAAGGATCTGTGCAAATTTCACGACCATTTTCTGATGGTAGTGCATTAAAACTAACTTCAGCACAATGGTTAACACCCAATGGCAACTTAATACAAGATATTGGTGTGACACCTGATGTTGTAGTGAAACGCCATCCTGTCTTTTATCAAGAAATGTCCATGATGTTAGAAGATGAAGTAATTGTCGTTGATCAAGTGAGTGAGTATATTTTATACGTACAAAAAGCATTAGACTTTATTGGATATGAAGTAGATCGCATGGATGGCTATGCCTCTTTAGCAACCATTCAAGCCATCAATGCCTTTAACATTGATAATGATTTAGAAGCAAATGATTCCTTAACATTAACGTCGTATCAAGTTATTCATACGGAAGTATTGCGTAAGTTATACACAAACAGAGAAGAAGTTGATGTACAATTGCAAGTAGCATTGGGGTTGTTTGATGAGTAAAGAAAGCTTTAAATTAGTTAGTGACTATAAGCCAACCGGTGATCAGCCCAAGGCCATTGAACAATTAGTTTCAGGCATTAAACAAGGGAAAAAAGATCAAGTTCTTTTAGGTGCGACCGGAACAGGAAAAACGTTTACTATTTCTCATGTTATTGCACAAATCAATAAACCAACACTTGTCTTAGCTCATAATAAAACCTTAGCCGGTCAATTGTATTCTGAGTTTAAACAACTCTTTCCAGAAAATAGAGTAGAATATTTTGTGTCTAACTTTGATTATTATCAACCTGAAGCGTATATGCCAAGAACGGATACATACATTGAAAAGACAGCGATGATTAATCAAGAGTTAGATATGTTACGCTTGTCTGCAATCAATAGTGTACTTACACGCAACGATACGATTGTAGTAGCGTCAGTAGCTTGTATATATGCATCGAGTGACCCTGATAAATATAAAAACATGTTTTTTACACTTCGAGTCAATGAACGCATTGATCGTGATGAACTGATACGGATGCTCGTTGATCGTCAATACACAAGAAACGATGTCGATTTAATAAAAGGAACCTTTCGTGTTAAGGGAGATGTTATTGATATTCATTTAGGTTATACTGATTCTTTTATATTGCGCATTGAAATGTTTGATGATGAGATTGAGCGTATTGTAGAAGTAGATAAAGTATCTTTTCAAGTCATGGATGCTTATCAGATGTATCACATTTTTCCTGCGACAGAATATGCACGGTTACAGCCAGAAATTTTGCATGCCGCAAACACGATTGAACAAGAGTTAGAAGAACATCTTCAAGTATTAGAAGCACAAAATAAATTAGTAGAAAAACAACGTTTAGAACAAAGAACGCGATATGATATTGAAGCACTTAGAGAATTTGGCTATTGTTCAGGTATTGAGAACTATTCACGACACATTGATCAAAGAGAGCCAGGGCAAAGACCATTTACATTGTTTGACTTTTTTAAAGACGATTATTTGTTTGTGATTGATGAATCGCATGTAAGTATTCCACAAGTAAAAGGAATGTACAATGGCGATCGTTCTCGTAAAGAAGTATTAGTCGAATATGGGTTTAGATTACCTTCAGCACTAGATAATCGACCACTCAATTTCAATGAATTTTTAGCGTTACCTAAGCAATCCATCTACGTTTCTGCAACTCCGGGAGATTTTGAGTTGGAGAAAACCAACCATGAGATTGTCCAACAAATCATTCGACCCACAGGATTACTAGATCCTAAGGTCACGATTAAACCATCCAAAGGTCAAATTGATGATTTAATTGATGCCATTAAAGAGCGTTCTAAGAAAAATCAACGTGTACTCGTTACGACTTTAACCGTCAAAATGGCGGAAGAGTTAACGAATTACTTGCTTAATGAAGATGTAAAAGCTATCTTTTTGCATCATGAAACAAAAACATTAGAACGAATTGAAGTTATTCGACAATTGCGTAAGGGTAAATACGATGTGTTAGTCGGTATTAACTTACTACGAGAAGGAATTGATATACCAGAAGTTTCACTTGTGGCCATATTGGACGCAGACAAAGAAGGGTTTCTACGTTCATTTCGTGCACTTGTTCAAACCATTGGTCGAGCTGCTCGAAATCAAGATGGCGAAGTTATTATGTATGCTGATCGGATGACTGATTCAATGAAAAAGGCCATTGATGAAACGAATCGACGTCGTGAAATTCAACAAGCTCACAACGAAAAGTTTGGTATTACACCAACAACGATTGTCAAAGAAATTCGTGATGTTATTGCTGGTAAAGAAACTCAGGAAATGGCAATGAACATGTTGAGGAAAAAATCAAGCAAAGACAAAAAACAACAAGAACAAATGATCATTGACTTAGAAAGAGAAATGCATGAAGCCGCAAGAGTCTTGGATTTTGAGCGAGCCGCAACCTTAAGGGACATTATCTTAGAATTGAAAAGCCAATAGAGGGTCTCCCTCTTTTGTTTTTGAAGGTGAAAGTGCTAGAATAGAATATATGTTTATGGAGGGACTATGAACAAAGATGAAATTGTCATTAAAGGGGCGCGTGTCCATAATTTAAAAAACATTAACATTACCATTCCTCGCAATAAACTTGTTATTATGACAGGTTTATCAGGAAGTGGTAAGACATCGCTTGCTTTTGATACGATATATGCGGAAGGTCAACGAAGGTATGTGGAATCATTAAGTGCTTATGCAAGGCAGTTTTTAGATAACATGGAAAAACCAGATGTGGATTTAATCGAAGGGTTGTCACCTTCGATTTCCATTGACCAAAAAACAACCCATAACAACCCACGATCAACGGTAGGTACAGTTACGGAAATATATGATTACTTACGATTAATGTATGCAAGAGTGGGGACACCATATTGTCCCATCCATCATCATCCAATTGTGGCAGTGTCTGTCAATCAAATGGTAGATCAAGTAATGAACTTAGAAAATGGAACTCGTATTGAGGTGTATGCTCCTGTGGTGCATCGTGAGAAAGGGTCACACAAAGATCAGTTTGCGACATACTTAAAAGAAGGATTTGTTCGTGCACGTGTAAACAAAGAAATCATTATGCTAGAAGATGGCGTGATTTTGGATAAAAACCTAAAACATGACATCGATATTATGATTGACCGTTTAATTAAGAAAGATGATTCACGTACACGATTGTATGAATCTTTTGAAACAGCGACTAAACTTAGTGAAGGATTAGTGCTTGTTGTGACTAATAAAAAAGAACTGTTATTTTCACAAAACTATGCATGTGTTAAATGTGGGTTTTCGATTCCAAAATTAGAACCACGTTTGTTCTCATTTAACTCACCATTAGGTGCATGTGAAAACTGTAAGGGTCTTGGGGTTACTCAACAAGTTGATTTGGATTACTTAATGCCAAACAAAGAAAAAAGTGTTCTAGCTGGTGGGATTGTGTATTATAAAAACATTGTCAACACTGAAAATATTGAATGGCAAACATTTGAAACATTAGCTGAACATTATAATATTCCATTAGATAAACCATTAAAAGATTTAAGTGATGAGCAAATTGACATACTAATGTATGGATCAAAAAAGCCAATTGCATACACGATTGCCTCTCGATCAGGCAATAAGTTTATGAGAAATGATTATATTGAAGGTGTAGCGGATTTAATTGCACGTCGCTTTGTGGAAACTACCTCACAATCCTCACGTGATTGGTATGGTTCTTTTATGAGTGAAAGTACATGTTCAGTGTGTCATGGGCATCGTTTAAATCCTATGGCATTAAGTGTGTATATAGGGGATAAAAACATTTATGAGTGGACATCCATGTCTGTAAAACAATCGTTGATATGGATGGGTGAGTTACAACTTAATGAGACACAAGCTGAAATTGCGAAGTTAGTCATAAAAGAAATTGTGGAGCGATTATCGTTTTTAAAAGATGTCGGTCTAGAATATTTAACACTCGATCGTTTAGCTGGTACCTTATCAGGTGGTGAAGCACAACGAATTCGTTTAGCGACACAAATAGGATCACGATTGACTGGTGTGCTCTATGTGTTGGATGAGCCATCGATTGGACTTCATCAACGAGATAATGCTAAACTCATTCAAACCTTAAAGAACATGCGTGATTTAGGTAACTCGTTGATTGTAGTAGAACATGATGAAGAAACAATGTTAGAGTCAGATTGGATTGTGGATATTGGTCCAGGTGCAGGACGAGCTGGTGGAGAAGTCATTGCCAATGGTACTGTAGAAGAGATTAAAAATAATCCTAATAGCATTACTGGGTTGTATTTATCAGGTAAACGAAAAATTGATGTTCCTCAAAAAAGAAGAAGTGGTAATGGAAATGTCTTAAAGATAATTAAGGCAAAAGAAAACAATTTAAAAAATGTCAATGTAACGATTCCATTAAACACATTAACACTAATAACGGGTGTCAGTGGCAGTGGGAAGTCTTCACTCATTAATGATGTGTTGGCTAAGAAGTTACTACAATCATTAGGTCGTACAAAGATAAAGCCAGGAGTAGTGGAGAAAATTGAAGGTTTAGAACATGTCGATAAAGTTATCGTCATTGATCAAGATCCAATTGGACGTACACCACGATCAAATCCTGTTACCTATACTGGTATTTTTGATGATATTCGTGATTTGTTTGCCATGAGCAAAGAATCAAAGAAAAGAGGATACTTAAAAGGACGTTTTTCTTTTAATGTACGTGGAGGTCGCTGTGAAAGTTGTCAAGGCGATGGTGTTAAGCGTATATCCATGCACTTTTTACCCGATGTGTATGTAGCGTGTGAAGAATGTCATGGTAAACGATACAACCAAGAAACATTGCAAGTGACATACAAAGATAAAAATATCCATGATATATTAGAAATGACCATTGATGAGGCAGTTGATTTTTTTGAAAACATTCATAAAATCTCACACCGTTTAAAAATACTCCAAGATGTTGGTTTAGGTTATATTCAACTTGGACAACCAGCCACTACCCTTTCAGGTGGTGAAGCACAACGTGTTAAACTTGCTAGTGAACTTCAAAAAAGAGCAACAGGTAAAACAGTTTTTATTTTAGATGAACCTACAACAGGGTTACATAGTGAAGATGTAGGCAAATTACTTAAAGTTTTACTTAAAATCGTTGATAATGGGGATACTGTTCTTGTTATTGAGCATAACCTTGATATTATAAAAAGTGCTGACTATATTATCGATTTAGGTCCAGAAGGTGGCGATGAAGGAGGCCAAGTTATTGGTGTAGGTACTCCAGAAGATATCGCAAAAATTAAGAAAAGTTATACCGGTCAGTATTTAAAAAAGGTGTTAACCCTTTAGGAGGAATCAATTACAATGTCAGAAAAATGTACGATGAGAAAATTCAATGATTACTTCAAGTTTGAACAAATTAGTGGGAATGATCAATCACTTGAACGCTGGGTTGTTGTACCCGATGTGAATCGCCCTGGTCTTGAGTTGGTTGGATTTTTTGAACACACAGAGCCACGACGCATTAATATCTTTGGTGATAAAGAAATGGCGTATATTGAGCAAATGGATGACGATTTTCAACGTGAAGTATTTGATCGTTTAACCGACGGATATACTCCTGGTATCATTATCGCTAGGGATTATCCATGTCCACCTATTTTGCTTGACATAGCACAATCAAAAAACTTTCCAATCTTTAGAACAAAACTTAAAACGTATCAATTAATGGTTGATGTAATATCGTATTTGGATGCTCAACTGGCAGAAATTGATACCTTGCATGGTGTTTTAATAAGTGTCTTTGGTAAAGGGGTTCTTATTACTGGTGATAGTGGCATGGGTAAAAGTGAAGTAGGATTAGAACTTATTCGAAAAGGTCATGTTATTGTTTCCGATGATCGTGTAGATGTTCGTCGGGTTCATAACGATATCATTGGTTTTGCGCCACCTTTACTTAAAGGTATGTTGGAGTTGCGTGGTATTGGAATTATTGATGTCCCAAAAATGTTTGGAGCTAGTTCATTGCTTGATGAAGCAAGGGTTGATTTTATTGTTTATTTAGAGAAGTGGCAAGATGGAAAAGCATACAAACGTGTATCGATGGATGTCACAAGCTCTCGTAGTATATTAGGTGTGGAAGTCCCACAATTAGTATTTCCAGTAAAAGAAGGTCGTAACTTAGCGGTGTTAATTGAAGCGGCAGTAACTGATTTTACTTTAAAGGAAAAAGGGATTGATGCAAGTAGTGAATTTGATCAACGAGTGTATAACTTTATTGTCGATCAAAATAGTAAAGATCAAGAGAAGGAGTAATGTACATGGTGTTTTTTGAAAACATGCAAACCTTTGTTCGTATAGGATCAATTTCTATCGCATGGTATGCTCTGCTTATTTTAATTGGAGCATTTATTGCTTATGGTGTGAGTTTGCATAATTTTAAGAAGATGGGATACGATTCAGACTTAGGTGATAACTTGTTTGTTGGATCATTATTATCTGGAGTAGTTGGAGCACGACTATGGTTTGTGGTGTTTTATGATTTAGGGTATTATTTGTCCAATCCTGTTGAAATATTAATGACCTGGGAAGGTGGTCTAGCCATTCAAGGGGGTCTTGTTTTTGGGGCTGGGTTTGCATATTGGTATTTAAAACGAAAAAACATATCGTTTATGCGACTAGCTGATGCTGTTGTTCCTAATATATTAATTGCACAAGCAATTGGCCGTTGGGGTAATTTCTTAAATCAAGAAGCCTATGGTTATCAGGTGGAAGCGTCATTTTATGAAGGTTGGCCACAATGGATTGCTGATCATATGTTTATTAATGGAGCTTATCGAGTACCGACCTTTTTATATGAGTCAGTATTAAACATTGTTGGTTTTTTCCTAATCGTGTTTGTGTATAAACGATTTTCTAAAACACGACGTGGTGATATGGTGTATGCATACTTAATGTGGTATGGAGTCACACGCTTTTTTGTGGAAGGTCTGCGTAGCGATAGTTTAATGTTTTTTAACTTACGTTCTGCACAACTAGTGTCTATTGTATTTGTCATTGTTGGAGTAGCAGGAACATTGGGATTATTTAGAAAATTAGTGAAAAAAAGTAAACCAATCGTGTTGTTTGACTTTGATGGGACATTGTTAGATACTGAGCCGATTGTAAAAAAAGCATTAATTCAAATCATTAAAAAACACAAACCTGATGTAGAAATTGATGAGCAAACAGCTAATGATTTTGTGGGGCCACCACTAACTGAAACGTTTTCTCGTTATTTCGATCAAGATCAAATAGAGTCACTGATTAGTGAATATCGCGAGTTAAACAATCAAATGCATCATGAGCATGTACAACCAATAAAACATGCCATTGAAGTATTAGCACAATTAAAAGATCAAGGATACACATTAGGTGTAGTATCTTCAAAAATCACTGACACAATTAAACTGGGCATGGGCTTGTTTGATATGGAGAAATACTTTGATGTTATTATCGGTATTGATAATGTAGAAAAGCATAAACCAGATCCACAAGGTATATTTAAAGCATGTGAAGCTTTAGGTGTTTCTCATGATCAAGTAGTGTATGTAGGAGATACTGCCATTGATATCAAAGCAGGAGATCGTGCAGGTGTATTTACAGTTGCGATGATGAGCAATCCTACTCGTAAAGAAGAAATCACTAAAGAAAAACCAAATGAATTAATAACTGATTTAAGAGAATTACTAACGATACTTAGAAGGGATGATATTGAATGGACACGCTCTACGACATAATAATTTTAGGAGCAGGACCAGCAGGGTTAACTGCAGGGGTATACGCCTCACGTGCAGGATTAAAAACGATGATGCTTGAACCTGAAGCTCCTGGTGGGAAACTAGTTAAAACGTACGAAATTTGTAATTGGCCAGGTATTGAAAAAGTAACAGGTGTTGATTTAGCCATGTCCATGTTTAATCATTCCACATCATTGGGTGTTGAGTATCAATATGGTTATGTTGAAGAAGTTATTAAACATGACCATCATTTTGAGGTAGTTACTCAAGATAATATTTACTATGCAAAAACAGTCATTGTGGCTACAGGTACCGTAGAAAATCGATTAAATCTTGAACATGAGGATAAAATGATTGGTAAAGGTGTTTCATTTTGCGCGGTATGTGATGGAGCCTTTTACAAAGATCAAGTGGTGAGTGTCATTGGTGGTGGCAATTCTGCACTAGAAGAAGCTGTATACTTAACACAATTTGCAAGTAAAGTTAATGTGATTATGCGTCGAGATGTGTTTAGAGCAGATCAAGTGGCAATTGATATAGCAATGGCAAATCCGAAGATTGAGTTTATTTTCAATCATAAACCAGTTGCCTATCAAATGAGTGATGACAAGCTAAGTGCTGTTGTGTTGGAACATTCACACACAAAAGCACCAAAAGTTGTACAAACAAATGCAGTCTTTCAATACATTGGTGCCAAACCAGCCACAAACATGGTTAAGAAGTTAAACATTGTGGATGAAGAAGGTTACTTGATAGTAAATGATAAGATGGAAACAAGCATACCGGGCTTATATGGTGCAGGGGATGTGAATCAAAAGGTGTTACGACAAATTGTTACTGCGACATCTGATGGTGCGATAGCAGCACAACAAGCGTTTCACATGATCCAAAAAATGGATATGAAAGGGAAGGAATAACTTCTCTTTTCTTTTTCATTGGTTGTGAAACGCCAGGGTGCGTGGTAGAATGTGGTTAAGAGGTACATAAACATGAGTAAACGGAAAATTATACTAGTAACTGGGATGAGTGGTGCAGGTAAAACATCCGCTATGGGAATTTTAGAAGACATGGGTTATCATGCCATTGACCAGTTCCCTCCACAATTATTAAGACAGCTTATTCATTTGGCCGTGGATGAACAAGATCCGCGCTTTGATAATCTTGCGATTGCAACAGGAGCAAGTGACATGTCAGATTTTGTTCGACGGTTCCGAAATATTGATGCGGACATGCGAATTTTGTTTTTACAAGCAGATGAAAAAACGTTGCTAGCTCGTTATAAGTCGACACGTAGAAGTCATCCAATGTTGCTTTCAAACAAAGCAAAAACCTTAGAAGAAGCGATTGAAATTGAAAAAGATATGTTGGAAGAATTTAAAGACAAAGCGTATTTATCCATTGACACATCCGACTTAACAGAGATGGAACTAAGAAGAAAGCTTACTGAAGGATTTCGTTTATCATCATCGCCAGTGTTTAGTATTAGTTTTATATCTTTTGGGTATAAAAATGGGATACCGATGGATGCTGATTTAATATTTGATGTTCGGTTTTTAAACAATCCATTTTGGGTGGAAGAATTAAAACTAGAAAATGGTGAAAATCCTAAAGTTAAAGAGTTTGTACTAAGCAAAAAACAAACCCAAGAATATTTAAAACGATTGGTTGATTTTTTAGATTACTCCTTTAAAGAATATGTCAAAGAAGGAAAGAATCACTTTACCGTTGCCATTGGTTGTACCGGTGGTCAACATCGTTCGGTTGTGTTAACTAACGAGTTGTTTGATATCTTTAGTGAGCAATATCAGTGCTATCGTCGTCATCGCGACATGAAGGTGAATCATGGTTAAGAAAAATGTTGTCGTTATTGGAGGTGGTCGAGGTCAATCGATGCTTTTAAGAGGACTTAAACATTTTGAGAATATACATTTAACAAGTTTAGTAACGGTCGCTGATGATGGGGGTTCAACAGGGCGGTTACGTCAACTCTATGCAATACCAGCAATGGGTGATATACGAAATGTCATGATTGCGATGGCTGAATCAGAAACTCTATTATCTCGACTGATGAGTTATCGATTTAAAGAGCTAGAAGAGTCAGAGTTAGGTGGTCATAATTTAGGCAACTTAATTTTAACGGCTATGATGGAAAATAGCGGTAACTTTATGGAGTCAATTGGTGCCATATCAAAAGTATTGAATGTTAAAGGGGATATTGTGCCAGCTAGTTTACAAGTAATTACGTTGTATGCTCGAATGATGGATGGCACGATTGTCAAAGGTGAAGCAAACATTCCAACAAAACGTAATCGAATAGAAGAAGTGTTTTATCAAGACAATGTTCGTGCATCAAGACAAGCAGTGAAAGCTATTAAACAAGCAGATGTTATTATTTATGGAATTGGAAGTTTATACACGAGTATTTGCCCTAATTTAATCATTGAAGATATTCAAGTGGCACTAAAAGAATCCAAAGCAAAGAAAGTATATGTTTGTAACGCGATGAGTCAAACAGGTGAAACAGATGGTTATTTTGTGGAGGATCATGTAGAAGCGATTGTCCGTCATTCTAAATTGGATGTGGATGCTGTGGTGGTTGCAAATGACTCAATACCAATGGATGTACTGATAAGGTATAAAAATCAGGATACTCATCCAATTACATTAAAACATGATGAGCATCCTTATCCTATACACCAAGCTAACTTACTGGATTTTAGAGATGGATTGATTACCCATAATTCAGATAAAGTTGCTCGATTATTGCATAAATTGTTTTTTAAGGAGTGATGAGAGTGTCATATACAAGTGAAGTAAAATCAGAAATATCACAAAATGAACTTAAACCATGTTGTGTACGTGCTCAATTGGCTGCTTTGTTGCAATGTGATGCGACATTAACCATTAGTAATCAACAATGGGAACTTCATTTTAAAACCGAAAACCCAACCACAGCAAAACGTTTTTGGATGCTTTTAAAACAGCGGTATGAACTTACACCAGAATTAGCTATCTTAAAGAAAGTTAAGTTAAAGAAAAACTACACGTATGTCATTTTAATTAAAAGTCAGGTAAAAGAAATTTTGCAAGATTTAAAGTTAATGGATGCTAAAGGTTTTGCAGATCATGTAACAAGTGAAGTAGTGAAAAAGGAATGTTGTGCCCGTGCATATTTAGCTGGGTCCTTTTTAGCTAGTGGTAGTGTTAACTCACCAACTAATAGTAATTATCATTTAGAAATTGCTCTTTCAAATGACAAGTTAGCAAGTTTTGTAATAAAATTAATGAAACGGTTTGATTTGCCAGCGAAAATGATAAAACGTAGAAATCAAATGGTTGTTTACATTAAAGCATCCGATAAAATATCGGACTTTCTTCGAGCTATAGCAGCATATGAAGCGGTTATGAAGTTTGAAGATATTCGTATTCAACGTGACTTTAAAAATTCTTTGACTCGCTTAGATAACTGTGAAGTAGCCAATGAAATGAAAACTTTAAAAGCCGCAAACTCACAAATTCAAGCAATCGAATACTTACAACAAAACGATGTGTTTGAGTTGTTGGATGAGAAATTAAAAGAAGTTGCGCTTTTACGTCAAATTAATCCAGAAGCAAGTCTTAATGAATTGGCTGAGATTTATCAGGCTCAAACAGGCAATAAAATGAGTAAATCAGGGATGAAACATCGATTTAATAAGATTGTTGAGCGATATAAAACCTTAAAAGAAAAACGGAGTGAATACATTTCCGTTGATTTTTAGTTGTAAAACTTTTACAATGAAAAAAAGGGAAGGGGGAGCATCATGGCAAAGGCAAACAATAACGCCAGTCTAGAGTTGGCTTTTGGACAACGAATTCGTTTCTTAAGAAAAGAAAAGAACTTGACCCAAAGTCAATTGGCTGAAGTTAGTGGCTTGCATCGCAATTATATTTCCGATACAGAAAGAGGTAGAAGAAACATATCATTGTTATGCATGGCAAAGCTAGCAGATGGTCTGCAGTGTAGTATAAAAGACTTTTTCATATAAAGTCTTTTTTTTATAGGTATGCTATAATACTCTCGGTGATAATATGAGGTTTATTCAATTTTTACTTTCCTTAATTCTATTAGCTTGGTTACTTGTTGTGGCATGGCCACTATTTTTAGTGTTAGCCATTATATTGGCTGTGACATGGGTTCGTTTTTATGTGCGCGTAAAGAGAATGCACAAACAAGCATTTGATCAATTTCAACAAGACAACACTTTTGAGTCAAAAGGATTAGACTCTTCAGACATTATTGATGCGGAATATAAAGAGAAAGATGTGACTGATGAAAAACTTTGAGGAAGTGACGTTAGACGATATTGAGCTAATTGATCGATATTTAAAGAAAGCAAACTATCAAGAAAGTAATCATAATCTTATAAACATGTTTGTGTGGAAAAGCATGTTTCCTTTATATAAGTATGTTGAAAAGGATTTTATGTTACTAGTGTCAAGACATTTGTCACAACCTTTTTTATTTATGCCATTATGTGAAAAACAACATAGTAAAAAGGCAATTTTAAAAGGAAAACAACTGTTTGATCAAGAAGGATTAACCTTTATCATGAGTGCGACGACTTACAAAGTGAAGGAAGATGTAGTTTCGTTGCTTGATGATTTAGTTATCACAGAAGCACGAGATGGTTATGATTATGTGTATGAAAAAGAGAAGATAATTAGCTTATCCGGTAAAAAACTTCAAAAACGTCGTAATTTGTTAAACAAATTCAAAAGAGATTATGAGGATCGAGTGATGTTAGCACCTCTACATTGCTTAGTAGATCAAGTGAAAGCTTTTCTTTTAACACTTGATGAAGATGTTAATGATGAATACTTACAGCATGAACAACAAGGCATGATGCTCTTGTTGGAGAATTTAGAGTTGTTTGATTATCAAGGCGCGGTGCTTTTGATTGATCGTGAAGTGAAAGGCTTTATTATAACGAGTTTATTGGATGAGACGATGGTTCAAGTAAATATTGAAAAAGCAGACAAGAGTATTGCTGGTATCTTTCAATATTTAGAAAGTGAGTATTTCAAAATGTTTTATCCTGATATACAATATATAAATAAAGAAGACGACATGGGTCGTGAGAATTTACGTAAAGCAAAACTTGCAAGTAAACCAATAAAACTGATTGAAAAATATCGTTTATGTCAGGGGGATTGCGATGATAACGAAGGCATCTACGCACGATAAGACTGAGATTTATCGTATTTGGAAATCCATGTTTGCATTTGATGATCATGGTTCCATTGATTTTTTCTTTGCGAATTATTACGATATGTGCCAAAGCTATGTGCTAAAGGTTGACCAAGAGATAGTATCGGGTGTATGCGTGTTTACTTTGCCGATGCAACTTAATAATAAAGTAATTGACGTATCGTATTTGGTCGGTATATTTACAAAAGAGCAATACCAACGTCAAGGGTATATGAAAAAACTCATTGATGAGGTTTTGGATATTTGTGCCCATAATACATTACTCACGATACTGATGGCTTATAACCCAAAAGTGTATGAACCTTTTCAGTTTGAACCATTTATTGACCATCAAATTGTTCAGCTTACTGGTTCCATGATTTCACCAGTGTCGACCATGAATGTCACTTATCAAATAGAAAGTAAACAACTGCTTGGTGCATACAACCGTTTTATGAACTATTTTGATGGGCATAAAAAAAGAACAGTGTCTGACTTTGATATTATAAAAAAAGACATGCAAGCTCAACATGGTAAGTTAGTGGGCTATGTAGAAAACAACGAAGTGCTAGGGTATATGATGTACATCGTTCATGATCAACAAATAGAGATTTTAGAGATTGTTTACTTTGATGTGGATACGCTAATGCGATTATTGTATTTTGCCTCAAACATTAGTTACGCAATTAAAGTTCATATTTCAACAAAAGAAAACTGGAAATCCATTTTCCCTAAAGCGACGATGGAGAAGGTATCGTTTCTTTATGGAAAAATAAATGATGTATCGTTGTTTAATGATTTATACAATAGTTCTATACAATCAATCAGTGAAATACCATCACTTCTTAAAAAGCCTTTATATTTTAATGAATATCAGTAGCTTGTTCTTAATTTGATAATATTATCACAATTGACAGAAACACATAAGAAACGTATAATTAAAGTTGTCAAAGGAGGAAATATTAATGACAGTAAAAGTAGCAATTAATGGATTTGGTCGTATCGGACGTTTGGCGTTCCGTTACATGTTTGGTTCTAGTGAGTTTGATATCGTTGCGATCAACGATTTAACGGATTCTAAAACATTAGCACACTTATTAAAATATGACTCTGCACAAGGGCCATACGGAAAAGATGTTGTAGCATCTGAAACTGGTATTGTTGTGGATGGAAAAGAAACAAAAGTATTTTCAGAAAAAAATCCAGCAGATTTACCTTGGAAAGAATTAGGTGTTGATGTTGTTATTGAATGTACAGGTTTCTTTACAAGTGATGAAAAAGCAAAAGCACATATCGATGCTGGAGCTCGTAAAGTTATTATTTCTGCACCAGCAACTGGTGATGTAAAAACAGTTGTATTTAATGTTAACCACGATATTTTAGATGGTTCAGAAACAATTATTTCTGGCGCAAGCTGTACTACAAACTGCTTAGCACCAATGGCAAAAGTATTAAATGACGAGTTTACAATTGTAACAGGTCAAATGACAACAATCCATGCTTACACCAATGATCAAAACACATTGGATGCACCTCACAAGAAAGACTTACGTCGTGCTCGTGCAGCTGCAGCAAACATTATTCCTAACTCAACCGGAGCAGCAAAAGCGATCGGTCTAGTTATTCCTGAACTAAAAGGAAAACTAGATGGTGGTGCTCAACGTGTTCCAGTTATTACTGGTTCATTAACAGAGCTTGTTGCAGTAGTTGAAAAAGAAGTAACAGCAGATGAAATCAATGCAGCAATGAAAGCCGCAGCGAATGAATCTTATGGTTATACAGAAGATCCAATCGTATCAACAGATATTATTGGAACAACTTTCGGTTCATTATTTGATGCAACACAAACAAAAGTAACGACCATTAATGGTATTACATTAGTTAAAGTTGCAGCATGGTATGACAATGAAGCTTCATACACATACCAATTAGTAAGAACTGCAAAATACGTTGCTTCAAAATTCTAAATGACTATAGAGCCTTCGGGCTCTTTTTTTTGCTCTTTTTTTGTGAAACTTTAAATACTCTATGGTAAAATAAGCAGAGAGGTGTTTATGAAATACGCCATTGAAATTGAAAATCTAACAAAATATTATGGAAAAAGCAAAGGTATTGAAGGGGTATCTTTTAATGTGGCACCACAAGAAATATATGGATTTATTGGACCTAACGGTGCTGGTAAATCAACAACCATCCGGACACTTTTAAATCTAATCTTTCCTACTTCAGGAAGTGCAAAGATATTTGGCCAAGATGTTGTCCAACATGGTCATCTACTTCGTAAAGATATTGGTTATTTGCCATCAGAAGTTTTTTATTATGAGAAAATGAAAGTAAAAGAACTACTTGCTTATGCAGCATCCTTTTATGAAGGTGATCATAGTAAACGTATAGAAGAGTTAGTTACGTTGTTAGAATTAGACGTGAATCGTCGTATTGAGGACTTATCTTTTGGTAATAAAAAGAAGGTAGGTATTGTTGTTGGTTTGTTGCATCGACCAAAACTGATTATTTTAGATGAACCTACAAGTGGGCTTGATCCTTTAATGCAACACACATTTTTTAATCTAATAAAACAAGAAAATGAAAATGGAGCGACTGTTTTGTTTTCTTCGCATATTTTATCTGAAGTTCAACATTTGTGCCATAAAGTTGCCATTATTAAAGATGGTCATATTGTCGATGTTCAAGATATTAAAGCTTTTAGAGAAAACACATATAAAAAGATAACGTTAATTAGTGATGCAAAAAGCAAGGATATTATCGGTTCACTTGACGTTGCGGATATAAGACAGTATGACCATACACTTTCTTTTGTGTATCGTGGTGAACTGGATCAGCTATTAAAAACATTGTCTTCTGTGCATATTCAAGATATTAAAATAGAGGAACCTTCTTTGGAGGAAGTGTTTATGCACTATTATGAAAAATGATGAAACATATTATTCTTTTTGAAATTAAGCGTAGCTGGATCTCTCTTTTTTGGTGGTCTTTAGCCATTGTTATTTTTGGTGTCTTTATGTTTGCGTTTTTCCCACTTATGGCAGATCAACAACAAGCTATGGATTTAATTTTAGAACATTATCCTGTAGAAATGTTAAAGGCATTTGGATTGTCCAATGTTGATTCGCTTTCAACATTAAAGGGTTATGTCCCCTTTGTTTTTATATTTACACTACTAATTAATGGGGTTTTTGCTTCATTGGTTGGATTTAAAGTGCTAAGTGAAGAAGAAAGTGATAAAACCGCTGACTTTTTATTTAGTAAACCCATTTCTCGCAATCGAGTGTTTATCATAAAAAATGCAATTGCATTGTACCAGTTGTTTGTCGTGTTTGTAGTAAGCAGTTTATCTACAACCGTTGCCGTAGCGTACTTTATCACTGATCAAGCATCATCTTTAGAGACGTTAATTGTGTTGTATGAAGGGTTGTTTTACTTCCAACTTCTTTTTTATACACTAGCTATGGTTATTTCAATGATGTTTAACTATGTTCGATCTTCAGTATCACTTGCCATTGCGTTGTCTTTTTTGATGTATGCACTTTACTCAATTGGTCAAATTATTGATGCGTCATGGCTGCTTTATAGTACACCATTTTATTATTTTGAAGCTGCACAGCTTTTGATGGATCAATCGATTCCACAAAATCATATCTACCTTACAGTACTAGTAAGTAGTGTTGCACTTGTGATTAGTTATCTTCGGTTTGTTAAAAAGGACTTTTTTGTCCGTTAAGGAAGGCTTATGAACGTTATTACCCAGGAAATAAAATACCATCTTAAATCGACTATGATATGGACGCTCTCTATGGGATTGTTTGGGTTTTTTATCATGTTGGAATTTTCAGCGTATTATAACAACCCTGAGCTTTTAGAGATTTTAGATGTTTTACCAGAATCGCTTATGAAAGCTTTTGGTTTTAATGGTGCAAACTTAACTAGTTTACAAGGTTTTTTAAGTGTTGTGTATTTTTATGTTCAACTGATTGGTGCACTATTTGCTGTAATGTTAGGTGTCACACTGTTGCTTAAAGAACACAAACATAAAACATCAGAGATGATTTTTTCCATGCCTATAAAAAAAGGGAAAGTTGTTTTATTTAAAATGATGGCGGGAGTTGTATTAATCGCTTTGTTTGCACTTGCTGTTAGTGGTATGTTACTTATATCGAGTTACTCGTATGATATTGATGCTACAGTTATAAACAACGTGCTTATTAATACAGGAGCCTTGTTTCTTTTTTGCACTGTATGGTTAAGCATTGGGCTATTGTTAGTAGCAATGCTTCCTGTAAAAAAACACGCGTTAGCGATAGGCGCTGTACTAGTGTTTGCTTTTTATGTTTTTGAAACAATGATTTCACTTGTGGATAACATGGATATGTTATCGTGGGTTTCCTTGTTTGGTTGGTTTAATCCAAATGACATGGTGGATAACTCTTTTTCATGGGTGTTTGGTGTACTAGCACTTGTTTTAGTATCGTTGTTTACTTTTATTACAGTAAAACAATATCAAAGAAAAGACATTGTATCTTAAAATAAGGTGGTGAACATCCTATGAAAAAGCAACTAAATATCATTGATTGTACACGAGTTTTAGATAATGGTGCACCAAGTTATCCTAATGATACACCTTTTGAGTTAACCATGCATAAAACATATCATAAAGATGGGTACACACTATCATCTTTAAAATCGTCTGTTCATAATGGCACACATATTGATGCACCATCACACATAAGTGCTTCGACTATTTGTGCTAGTGATTTTGATTTAAATAAAGGGATTTCTCGTACTAAAGTGTTTGATTGTTCCAACCAAATGCACATTGAGTTAACAAAAAGTCAGCTTGCAAGTGTGAGAGAAAATGATATTGTGGTATTATATACAGGTTGGGATCAATACTATAGCACAGAGAAGTATTATACACATCCAGTGGTATCTATATCAACGGCTCAACAGCTTGTGGATAGAAAAATTGCACTAATCGTATTGGATATGCCATCATTGGATTTTTATCCATTTGATGTTCATCAACTGTTGTTTAATCATGGCATTTGGATAGTGGAAAACACAACAAACTTACACCAACTCAATAAAGATAAAGAGTACACGATGTATGTCATTCCAATGAAGATAAAAGCGGAAGCTGCGAGTGTTCGTGTGTTTGCTATAGAAAAAAGCGATGAGTTGCGTTACACTAAATAAGCAAAAAGGAGAGCAAGTCAATGAAACTCTTTAATTCATATACACAACAAATAGAAACATTTAAACCGATTAAAGAAAACCAAGTAAGCATGTATGTGTGCGGTCCTACCGTATACAACCATGCACACATAGGTAATGCACGACCACTTGTTGTTTTTGATACATTGCGTCGTGTTTTTGAGCAGTTAAACTACAATGTAAAATATGTAAGTAACTACACAGATGTGGATGATCGCATTATTAATCAAGCAATACAAGAAAATCGTGATGAACTTGAGATATCTTCCTATTATATTGAGGAATATGAGAAAGTTCGTGATTTACTAAATTGTAAAGCACCAACTGAAGTGGTAAAAGTTACAGATACAATGGATCAAATTATTGATTTTATTGATGAGCTTATTAAAAAAGACAAAGCATATCAAGTGGATAAAGATGTGTATTTTAAAATTGATGAAGTGAGTAATTATGGTGCATTATCTAAGCAAAATGTAGAAGATTTAGTGGTTGGTGCTCGTATTGATGAAAACACAAAGAAACACAATCCTTTAGATTTTACACTTTGGAAACAAACTGATAAAGGTATTGCTTGGGATAGTCCTTTTGGTGTTGGAAGACCAGGATGGCACACTGAATGTGTGGTTATGATTCAAGATAAGTTTAATCAAGAGAGAATTGATATTCATGGAGGGGGTATGGATTTGAAATTTCCTCACCACGAAAACGAGATTGCCCAATGTGAAGCCATTCATCATCACAACATCGCAAATTATTGGATTCATAATGGAATGTTAAACATTGATGGAGAGAAAATGAGTAAGTCTTTAGGCAATGTTGTGTGGGCGAAAGATTTCATTGAGGAATTAGGAAGTGATGTTGTGCGATGGTTGTTGTTATCGACGCATTATCGATTGCCATTAAACATTTCTAATGACACAATTACACAAGCACAAAGTGAACTAAGCAAAATAAAAAGAGCACTAAAAGCATCAGAATTATTATGTGCATTAAAGAATGTTTCGATTAAAGATGATGTTCATGAATCATTAATAAGTGAGTTTATGGAAGCGATGAGTGATGATTTGAACACACAAAATGCATACAAAGTGCTTTTTGATGCTATTAAAGTTGCTAATCAAAACATACGTCAACATAAAGATGATGGAGTGCTAATTGCAAAGGATGTTAAGACCATTCAAACGATGCTTGATGTGTTAGGTATTTCATATCAACCGGTTGAATTAACTAAAGAAGACCGTCAACTTTTTGATCAGTGGAATCAAGCAAAACAAGATAAAGATTATGAACTAGCGGATAAGGTTCGCAATGAGTTAATAAAGAAGGGCTATCTTTCATGAACGGAGCAAGTTTAGCTTTTATTGGTGATGCAGTGATGGCGCTTTATGTAAAAGAACATCTCATTGTAAGTGGATATACAAAAAGCAAAGATTTACAACAACACTCAGAGAAATTTCTAAGTGCAAAAGGACAAGCAGATTTTGTAATGCATTTGTTGGAGCAAGATTATTTTGATAATGATGAAATGGAAATATTTCTACGAGGTCGAAACCACAAATCTGCAACCATTCCCAAAAACGCGGATGTAATCACCTATCGTTTAGCAACGGGATTAGAAGCGGTGTGGGGTTATTATCATTTAAACAACCAAACGTTGAAGTTAGAACGAATTTGGGAGCAATACAAGAATTACATAGGACAAAAATATGAAACAATATCTTTACGGTAAACAACCTGTACTTACACGAATAAAACTAAATAAAGAGATTCATCATTTGTATGTGCTTGATACTCCTTCGCACAAAGATGTGATCACCTTAGCTAAAAAAAGCAACATTGCGTATACTTTAGTAGAAAAAAAGCAATTAGATAAATTAGTTAGTGGTAATCATCAAGGTGTCGTGGCGGAAATAGTACAATATCAAACTGTTGAGTTATCTGAAGTATTAAACAATGTTGATCCACAAAAGCCTGGACTACTAGTTATGTTAGATGGCGTTGTTGATCCACACAATGTGGGAGCGATATTACGTACATGCGATGCAGTGAATGCTGATGCCATCATTATAAAAAAACATGGTTCAGCCAAACTTACTTCCACCGTAGCGAAAGTATCTGCTGGAGCGATTGAAAGTGTTCCGGTAGCGATGGTTACTAACTTAACAAAAACGATTGATGAGTTAAAAACGTTGGGTTATTGGATTGTTGGCACTGATATGGATAACGCTAGCTACTATCGTGATGTGGATTACACAACGAACATTGTTTTAATTGTTGGATCAGAAGGTGATGGTATAAGTCCATTGGTAAAAAAACAATGTGATTTTATAGTAAAACTTCCTATGGAAGGAGTAGTGTCATCACTTAATGTGTCTGTAGCAAGTGCAGTGCTTCTTTATGAGATCTATCATCAAAGGAGTCATACAAACCGTTAGACTGGTAGGTACTTATGCTTGAGTACACAAATGAATATGAATTATTATATTTGTATCGTCAAAATGACGAAGAAGCTCAACAAATGATGGTAAATCAATACCATCGTTTAATTTGGTCCATTGTTTATAAATTTCAAGGGGCAATCCATTATATGGGTATAAGCAAAGATGATTTGTTTCAAGAAGGAATGTTAGGTTTATTAGAAGCGTTGGATTGTTATCGAGAAGAATTAAAGGTACCATTTAAAAACTTTGCTTGTTTGTGTGCTGAGCGACAAATGCGTTCGCTAATTCGAAAACATAGTGGACAAAACTATGGTATTATTGCCAATAGTATTTCATTAGATCAATCTTTAGTTAATGAAGATAGTTTAATGGTAAAAGACACCATTGCAAGTGATGATTCATCAAGTGATCCAGTTTGGTCTTTTTATTATCGATACAATATTGAACAGCTAAAAGAGAAAATGGAAGACTTTAGTGAACTTGAAAAACAAGTGATGCAATATCGTTATCTTGGCTATACATACAAAGAGATAGCGCAAAAGTGTGATGTAAACTTTAAACTTGTGGATAACACCATACAAAAACTAAAGCGTAAAGTGGTTTGTTTGTTTGACTAGCAAAGTGCTTTATGATAAAGTAATTAAGCAATGAAAGCGAGTGGGTGACATGGCAGAAAAAAGCGATAAAGTAATCTTAGTGTGTACTGTGTGTTTATCACGTAATTACACAACCTCTCGTAATAAAAAAACAAACTTAGAACGATTAGAGCTAAAAAAGTTTTGTAAGCGATGCAATGCGCATACAAACCATAAAGAAACCAAGTAGGAGGCAGTAGTATGAAATGGTTTAGTTTAAGTGGCATTATGACGGAAGTAAAAAGAATCCGTTGGCCAAAAACAGATGAAATGGTAAAAAATTCAGCGACTGTTATTATGGTAACTGTACTATTTGGTGTTTATTTTGTGTTAGCTCAAACAGTTGTAACCTTTTTCTTACAATTGATTGGAGTGTAGTATGACACAAGAGAAAAGATGGTATGTAGTAAACACCTATGCAGGTCATGAAAATAGAGTTAAAGAAAATCTAGAACGTCGTGCTGAAACGATGGGTTTAGAAGATAACTTATTTCGTATTTTAGTTGCGGAAGAAGTTGAAATTGAAATAAAAAATGGTAAACGTGTAGAAAAAATGAAAAACTTATTTCCAGGTTATTTGTTTGTGGAAATGATTATGACCGATGAAGCTTGGTATATTGTTCGAAATACTCCAGGTGTAACCGGATTTATTGGTTCAAGTGGTGGTGGTGCAAAACCATTCCCTGTTTCTCCAGAAGAAATTGAATCCATTTTACAACGTATGGGATTAAGTGATCGTAAGATTGTTGTCGATTTCAAAGTTGGTGATATGGTTAAAATTACCAATGGTCCATTTGGGGGTATCGAAGGTCGTGTAGATAGCATGAACAATGATTCTCAAACAGCCATGGTATTAACAATCTTGTTTGGACGTGAAACACCAACCGAGATTAATTACTTAGATTTAGAAAAAATTGATTAAACCGCTCAGGCGGTTTTTTTAATCGATTAAACATTTAAAAAAAGTACATTATGATATGTGATGGTGTTGAAATGAAGTTTATCATTTAAAAAGAAGGTAATGCCATGAAAATTACAGTCATAGGAGCAGGGAATCTAGGATTGGCTTTGTGTGCTTTTTTAAGTCAAGAAGGACACAGTGTATGCTTATACAATCGAACTAAAAAAACAATACAATCACTAATGGAAACCCATACTATTGAGTATCAAGGTGTCATTTCGGGAAGGGCACTTATTTCTTGTGTAACTACAGATTTGTGTGAAGCTACAAATCAAACTCAGTTAATTCTTATAGCAACACCGGCGTATGCACACAAAGAGCTTGCTGTAGCATTGGCGGGGTGTCTAAAGGAAGATGTACCAATCGTTCTTAATCCAGGTAGAACATTTGGAGCGATTGAGTTTTATCATGAGTTTTGTAAACTTTCCAGTATTTCGCCGTTAGTAAGTGAAACACAATCGACTGTTTTTACATGTCGTAAAGTGAGCGATGTACGAGTTGACATATTGTCTTTAAAACATGATGTGCTCATTGGAGCAACAGACATGGATAAAGTAGATTGGTTGATTAACTATTTACCAAAGAGTATGTCTAATCAATTGAAAAAAGCTAAGTCACTGGTTCAAACATCGATTGGCAATGTAGGTATGATTATGCATTGTGCTCCTTTATTGTTAAACTGTGGGTGGACCGAAAATGAGTTTGTTAACTATAAATATTACTATGAAGGAATTACACCATCTGTGGCGCATGCACTAGAAAAGCTTGATGAAGAACGAGTGGCAGTTTCTGTTGCTTTAGGGTGTAGTGTTGAGTCTACGAAGGATTAGTTAAGACACACCTATCATATAATGGGTAATAATTTGTATGAATGTATTCAAAACAATGAAGCATATCATCATATTTATGCTCCAACCACTTTGCGTCATCGTTATATTTACGAAGATATACCTTATGGATTAGTTCCGTTAGAAGCTATTGGACACAAACTTGGGTTTCTAATGAAAAACACCGGTTTAATTATTGATTTAGCAAACCCGTTATTAGACACAGATTTCCGTTTGTTTGGCCGACACTTAGAAGATTTACCGATAACCAATCAAAATAAAGTGTTGGATAAAATTATCGAAGAAGAGAAAACATATGACAGTATTTAGTAAGAAATATGGATTTATTAAACCATCATATGATGCACACACACTAGGGTTACAAAGTGTCATTGATGCGTTAACATCTTGTGGACAACGTGTTATTGTTGCTGATCAAGAGATTAGTAATGCAGTACATCACTATAAACACGAAGCGAAAACAAAGAAAATTGTGGATTGGATTGTTGATCATCAATTGGATTATATTGGAGTCACTTATCGGTTGGATAGTGATGATGCGATTGAGATGATTGGTTATTTGATACAAGTGTTTAAAGACCATAAGTTGTTTCATTATCAAGATGGTCCACTAGAGAAAATTTATTTTGCTGGATTGATGGATACTTGCCAAACCATTGAAAAGCAACATAAAGGTTTAGTAACAACATTTATTGGTGGCGAAAATATCTGGGAGACTCTTGAAAAGATGGAAGTTGATTGTGCATCGATTGATAAAGAGTGGAGTCAACAACACGAGTACGATAAAAATCTACAAAAGTTTGCTCATCAACTTATTTTAAATGGTGATTATCAAAATATTTCGTATAAGAGAATGTATAATTATCCAGGTTTTGGTAGTAAAGATGATACATTAGTAAAACGATTAAACGCTAATCAAAAGACAAATGCACTTCCTCTTATTCGGGTTCATGTGGGACCATATTATTCTAATTTATCAAACAAAGAAAACATTGAGTTGTTTAAAGATTGGTCAAAAACATTAGCACAGTCTCAACTGTTGGATGTTCTATCCATAGGTTCATCTCAATTGAGTCAATCTCATTTCAACAAACCTTGGTATGATATGCCCAATGGTGGTGGTGTTCCTATTGAAAATAGTGAACAGTTAAGAGAGATATATGATATTTCAAGACCGATGTTATTAAGGACATATGCAGGAACAGCAGAAATTGAAACTTTAGCTAGTATCTATGAAGAGACAATCAATATTGGTTGGCATGCATTATCTTTGTGGTGGTTTAACAAACTAGATGATCGCGGCCCATATGATTTATATACTAATTTAGTCCATCATATTAACACGATCGACATTATTGCTAAGTCAAACAAGCCCTTTGAAGCTAACATTTCCCATCATTTTGCATTTCGTGGGAGTGATGATATAAGTTATATCGTATCTGCTTATTTATGTGCAAAGTTGGCAAAGATGCATGGTATAAAAACATTTATTCTTCAAAACATGTTAAATACACCACGATTAACATGGGGAGTTGCGGATTTAGCAAAGTCTCAAGCTTTGATTGAGCTTGTTCGTTCACTTGAGGATGAGAAGTTTACAGTAATCTTACAGCCAAGGGCAGGATTAGACTATTCTAAGCCTGATTTATTTGAAGCAAAACAACAGCTTGCAGCGGTTAGCGCAATGATGGATGATATTGAGCCGAACAATCCATGTTCACCACCTATTGTACATGTTGTTAGTTATAGTGAAGCGATTTCATTAGCAACTCCTTTAGTAATTTTAGAAAGTATACAAATAACGCAGCATGCTATAAGTAGTTATAGAAAGGCTAAAAAGTTAGGTCATATGCGTGATGTGGGCAATAGTGTAGAAGTAACCAAAAGAAAACAACAACTTATTGCTCAAGCCAAACAACTTGTTTTAGCTATTGAAAAACATGTTAATCAACCATACAGTGCAGATGGTTTGTACACTGTGTTTGCATCAGGATTTCTACCAGTGCCATATTTGTGGAGAGAAAAAGAAAAATTTATACATGCTGTTAACTGGCAAGTTAAACCTTATTTAGGCAGTATGTGTGTGTTTGATAAAGATCAAGTCATGGATATTCAAAAAAGGATTTTGATTGCACTACAACATATTCAAGAGGTTCAATCAAGTTTAGCGTTGATGAAGTTAAAGAACATAAAGTAAGCAAACATAAGAGGGTTTTTACTTAGAAAGTGTTGCAATTGATTGATTTTTAAAAGTATATCATGTACAATAATGAAGCCTATAAAAGGCCAGTGAGGTGGAAGGATGTGCAACCGTCCATTGACCACAACACAAATAGAAAGAAGGAATGTTTGTGAGTAAAAAAGTTGCAAGAATCGTCAAACTCCAATTCCCAGCAGGTGGAGCTAGACCTGGACCAGCATTAGCTGGTGTTGGCATTAACATGCCACAATTCTGTAGTGCATTTAACGATGCAACAAAAGATCGTGCAGGAGATATTGTTCCTGTCGTTATTACTGTTTTTGATGATAAAGGGTTTAACTTTGAATTAAAAACAACTCCAGCAGCTGTGTTATTAAAAAGAGCTGCTAATGTAAAAAGTGGTGCTGCGACTCCACATAATCAAACAGTAGGAAGCATTACTGTTGATCAGCTAAAAGAAATCGCAGAATACAAAATGCCTGATTTGAATGCGAATGATGTCGATGCCGCAATGAAAATTGTGGCAGGTACAGCAAGAAACATGGGTATTAAAATAGAAGGGTATGGTGAATAAATATGGCGAAACATGGAAAAAACTATGTAGCGGCAAGAGATAAAATTGACCGTACAAAAAAATATCCAATTTCTGAAGCAATCGCTTTAGCAAAAGAACTAGACAACACAAAATTTGATAGCACTGTGGAATTAGCATTTCGTTTAAATGTAAACCCACGTCATGCTGATCAGCAAATTCGTGGCGCGATGGTACTTCCAAATGGAACAGGGAAAAGCCAAAAAGTATTGGTCATTACTCAAGGTCCTAAAGAAGCTGAGGCAAATGAAGCTGGAGCTGATTTTGTTGGTGGCGCAGACATGATTGATAAAATTAAAGGCGGTTGGTTTGATTTCGATATTATCGTAGCAACACCAGATATGATGGCAGAGCTTGGTAAGATTGGTAAAATCTTAGGTCCTAAAGGATTAATGCCTAACCCTAAAACAGGTACAGTAACAATGGAAGTTGCTAAAGCTGTGGATGAAATTAAAAAAGGTAAGGTAACATACCGTGTTGATAAAGAAGGAAACATTCATGTTATGATTGGTAAAGTTTCATTTACTAATGAACAACTGCTTGAAAACTTCCAAGCAATATATGATGTCATCCTTAAAGCTCGTCCTGCGACAGTCAAAGGAACATACATGAAAAACTTAGTGTTATCCACAACAATGGGTCCTGGTATTCCAGTAACAGCTGAGTAATTAAAACAAAACATAAGTAAAAAACGATGGTTGCACATCGTTTTTTTTACGTCAATTTAATGAAGAAGCACAATGTGTGCTTCTTTCTGTATTAGTAAGCTGGATCTCTTTTTATATACTGAATAGCGATACATCCTGGACCACCTTGAGTAATCATAACAGGAGAAAGGTCTTCTACTTCCACTTCAATAGTTGGAAACACCATCGAAATCATCGTTTTTGCTAATTCTATTACTTTGTGATTTTCAGCGTGAGAAACAAAAATCTTGAAAGTGTCATCCACACCATTTTCTTTCATTTTATCGATTATCTTGTCAAGAGCAGTTTTCCAATTTCTCCCTGTTCCAAGTTTTTCAAGTTTCTCTGAACCTTCTACTTGAGTTACGATAGGTTTGATTTTTAGAAACCCACCAAGGGTTGCGGCTAGTGGAGATAGCCTTCCGCCTCGTTTTAAATAATCAAAGTCCTCAGGTATTAAATACGATTGACACTGACGCAAACAAGTATTCATTCTATTAATGATATCATCAATGGAATGAGTGCTTTTAAGTTTGCTTGCTAAACGAACTAAATATCGTTGTGTTAAGGATAGTGTCATGGAATTAAACAATGTTACATGTTTAATCTTCTGCGACTCAATATGCCCTAACGCTGAAACATACGTCGCACTTAATCCTTTTGCCATTGTTATATGAAGTGTTTCTTGTGTATCTTCATACGCTTCCATCACTTCACCAATCGCAGGTTGTGATGATGTTGGGATTGCTGTTTTTGTCATTTCTATAAAATCAATACTGTCTAACTCAAAATAGTCGCGATAATTTTTACCATTAATTGCAACTTGCAATGGTAATAATGTCACATCTAACTGGTCAGCTTCTTGCTTACTTAGTAGGGATCCTGTATCTGTTATTATTTTCATAGTGTACCTCTTCATCAGTATATCACGCACAAGATGAAAAAAATATTAAACATTTAAAGTATAGATGTTGACAATACTGTATGGCACACAGTATAATGTGTATAACAGGTGGTGATTGTATGAAAGAAATGGACACAATGGTTGAAGGTTTAGTATTAGAGTTACGAAGAGGATTATTAATATTGAGTGTTCTTAGTCAGTTGTTTGAAAAAGAATATGGCTACTCACTCATTCAAAAGCTACATGACAAACAGTTTACGATTGAAGCAGGAACTTTGTATCCTTTACTAAGAAGGCTAGAAAAACAAGGATTACTTACTAGTAGTTGGGACTTAGTCGATAATCGACAACGTAAATATTATCAGATAAGTGAGCAAGGAGAAGAGTTGTTTGAAAAGCTAAAAAAAGAGTATTTGTCACTTAATGAGACAATGATAAGTTTATTAGTGGGAGATAATTCATGAAAAAAATAACAGTATATGTCGAAGAGACAGTTAAAAACTTACCAAAGAAACTTAAAGACGATGTAAAAAAAGAATTGTTTAATGAAATTACTGAGATGGTTGAATCACACAAAGACGAAGGATTATCAGAAGATGATGCAATTAAAGTTGTCTTAGAAAATTTAGGTGATCCTAAAAAGTTATCGGATAAGTACTTAAATAAAAAAGATTACTTAATAGGACCGCGATTGTACCCTGTGTATGTGAAACTACTAAAGATAGTTATGTTTGCGGTAGGACTTGGACTATTAGTAGCTATGTTAGTCAATAGTGCAATAAATGATATGAATGATGTTTCGTATATTGTTTCTTCTTTAGTTGGGTTGTTTAATGCTTTGCTTCAAGTGTTTGCTTGGATCACCATTATCTTTGCACTTGTTCAACGATCTGAACTTGATGAAAAAGAACTAGTGGACGATGTGATATGGACAATAAAGGATTTACCTAAGGATGTACCTGCAAAAACCTCGACAAGAGCAGAAGGTATCGGTGGTGTTATTTTCGGTGCGGTTGTTGTCGTTCTCATAAACTTTAACCTTGATTTGTTTGGTGTTTTCTTTTTAAATGACAATAAAGTTGTAGTGTCATCTCCATTATTAAATCAAGCCACTGCTTCATCATGGTTACCATGGATAAATGCAATGCTAGCTATTATTATCATTAGCAACGTAGTAAAGGTAGCGAATGTGACGTTCTCTAAAAAAAGAGAAGCATTTATTATTGCAATGCAACTTATCTCGCTGATTATCTTTGTTGGAGTAGTTGCGACGATGGATATAATTAACCCCACATTAATAAGTGATGTGGCTGCGTTTAATGAACCATTAAGTGTCATGGTAAGTGGTCTTCTTACAACTGTCTTTTGGGTCATCGTTGTAGTAAATGTTGGAGAAGTAGGATACAAACTATACAAACTATTCAAAGTATAAATCTTGGGGTTAACTCAAGATTTTCTTTTGTTAGTAGGATTGCTGTAAATACTTACGACAGAGAGGTTTTAAAAAGTGAAGGAAAACTATAGTTTTTGTTGACAAGCATCTCAGATATGGTAAACTAATAACGCTATCAATATCCCTAAGACAGCAACGGCCAACTGGCTTAATCATGTTGCCGAGGAAAAAGTTATAAAAACCTTTTTACTCGTGCTTAGGCATGAGTTTTATATTTTATGGATATTGTTGCTTAAAAAAAGGAGGAACAAAACCATGAACCATACGGTTTTAGAAGCAAAAAAAGCAGTGGTCAATGAGATCCAACAAAAGTTTAGTGATTCTCAATCATCTGTTGTAGTTGAATACCGTGGTTTAAGTGTTGCTCAAATGACTACTTTACGTCGTAAATTACGTGAAGAGAACATTGAGATGAAGATCTATAAAAACAAAATGGCTTCACGAGCAGCAGAAGCAGCTGGGTATGAAGGATTAGTTGAATACTTAGTTGGACCAAACGCGTTTGTATTTGGCGATGATGCAGTTGCACCAAGTAGAATACTTGCTGAATTTGCTAAGAAAAACAAAGCGTTGGTATTGAAAAGTGGTATCGTAGAAGGCAAAGTTGTTGATGTAGACATGATCAAAGAACTAGCTACACTACCTAACCGCGAAGGTATGATTTCAATGTTACTTGGATTATTCCAAGCACCAATTAGAAATTTCGCCTATGCATTATCTCAAGTTGCTGAGTTAAATCCAGCGGATGCACCTGTAGAACAAGCGAAAGCTGAAGAAGCACCAGTTGAAGAAGTAAAGACTGAAGAAGCTCCTGCAGAAGAGGTAAAGGCAAAAGAAGCTGAAGTAGTAGAAGAAGTTAACGAAGCTGAGGCTTCAAGTGAAGAAAATAAAACGGAGGATCAATAAAATGGCAAAAATTACATCAGAAGAACTAATTTCCTCATTAAAGGAAATGACAATCTTAGAATTAAATGAATTAGTAAAAGCAATCGAAGAAGAGTTTGGTGTTAGCGCTGCTGCTCCTGTAGCTGCTGCTGGTGCTGCTCCTGCTGCTGAAGCTGAAGCTGAAGTAAGCGAAGTTAGCGTAATCTTAAAAGCTGCTGGACAAAGTAAGGTTGCAGTAATTAAAGTAGTACGTGAAATCACAGGTTTAGGTTTAGTTGATGCAAAAGGCTTAGTTGATAAAGCACCTGCTCCAATTAAAGAAGGTATCAAACCTGAAGAAGCTGCAGAAATCAAAGATAAATTGGTTGAAGCTGGCGCTGAAGTTGAAATTAAATAACACTTTCCTTGTTAGCGCAACTTAGTTGCAATCAAGGAGGTGTTGTATGACGCATTATTTTGAAAACGACCCAAGATTAAAACATAACCGGAAACAATTAGTATTCCGGTTTTTGGGCGTGGACTACAAATTGATGAGTGATGCTGGCGTCTTTTCAAAAGATCATGTTGATCTAGGAACACAAACAATGCTTACAAACTTAATCAATCATCCAACCTCTGGTTCATTTTTAGATTTAGGATGTGGCTATGGTGTAGTGGCGATTGTTGTAAAAAAAAACTTTCCTGAAATGGAAGTTGTCGCAAGTGATGTTAACCAACGTGCACTCTCACTTACGATAGAAAATGCACAGTTAAACGATGTGAACATAACAAGTGTGCTTTCTGATGGATTTGAAAACATTCATCAGAAGTTCAATAGCATTGCCTTTAACCCTCCCATCAAGGTAGGGAAAAAGAAAATGTATGCATTATTATTAGAAGCACGTGATCATTTAACCACAGAAGGTGTATTAACCCTTGTTATAAGAAAAGATCAAGGGGCTAAAAGTGCACTCAACTATGTGCAGTCAATATTTCACTCATGTCATGTATTGGTGAAACACAAAGGTTTTTGGGTTATTACTTGTAGAAAAAGTGCTTGACATATTGACAATGATTTGATAATATAATAAATTGCATAATAATACGAAATTTAAAAGACGTAATATGCCTTTTTTGGCATTGTTACGATAGGGAAAGGAAGACATGCATGAAGAAACAATCCTCTTATAAGCTGTCGAAATTTGGAAATAAAGCGGTTCGACGTGACTACTCAAAAGTTAGTGGAGAACTCGACCTTCCCAATTTAGTAGAAATACAAACGGATTCGTTTAAATGGTTCCAACAAGAAGGAATCAAAGAAGTGTTTGACGAAATTTATCCGATTATGAACTATTCGGAGTCAATCAAATTAGAATTTGTTGATTATGAATTCGGCGAACCAAAATACGATGTCTTAGAATGTAAGATTCGTGAGGCAAACTATGCCGCTCCTATAAAAGGGAAAATGAAATTATCCATCTTGGATTCTCAAACAGGTGAAGTAATTGAAAAATACGAAGATGTATTTTTAGGTGACTTCCCATTAATGAGTGACTCAGGAACTTTTATTGTTAATGGTGCAGAACGTGTTATCGTTTCACAAATCGTACGTTCTCCTGGTGCATATTATGAAATATTACCAGAAGAAAAAGGACAAAAAGAAGTATTTCAAAGTGAATTGATTCCAAGTCGTGGAACTTGGTTAGAATTATTAACCGATGCGAAAAAACAAGCTTTAGGTCGTATCATTAATATGAGAGTGGATCGTAAGCGTAAAATCTTATCCACTGTCTTATTAAAAGCAGTCGGTTTATCCATGGATTTTGAAAAAGGTGAAGATGCGCTTGATACAAGCGATTTTAAGCGTTTTATGGAAGCGTTGAATTTACCGGTAAATGAAGAAATTGAAGTTATTAATGAACCACGTGAGTTTTTAAATAATTATGTCCTATTATATAATGGTTTGTTTGGTAATTATGAAGAATTAACAAACACCTTAGTGGCTGATAAAGTGAAAACAACCCAAGAAGCGTTGTTATCAATTTATGAGAACCAACGTTCTGATGAAGTCGCAACCTATGAAGGTGCGATTAACTTGATGGCTGCGAAGTTCTTTGACCACCGTCGTTATGACTTGACAAAAGCAGGTCGTTATAAATTACATAAAAAATTATCGGTTGGTGCTCGTTTAGAACAAACAAAACTTGCTGAAGATGTTTGTGATCATAATGGGAACGTTGTTTATCCAAGTGGAACTCGTATCAAACGTAAAGAACGCGATGAACTAAAAACAGTGTTGGATTATGGTGTAAACATGGAAGCATTCCCTGCGAATCACTTGTTTGCTTATCCTGATGTAGTAGAAGTATCCACCAACTACAATTTAGGACTACTAGGACGTGTTGTTGCTAAAGATTTCCAACTTGATGAACATAGCTACACAGCTGGAATGGTATTAACTCATGATGATGTTAAGCGTTTAAGTAGTGTGGATCAACCTATTTCAATTTATGCAGGTATTGTCGCTAAAGAAGTTAAATTGACGAGTGAAAATGCTCGCTCAGTATTAAACTATGGTCAACGTTTATATACTTTAGGACGTGTACTTGTTGATAATGAAGATTTAGTTGTGGATAAAAAAGATGTGATTAAACCTTATTTCTTTAAAGAAGAAGGTAATCACAAACAAACATTAACAAACAAACAAAGTGAAGCTATTGTAAAAGCAACAGCTAAAAAAGAAGTTTCAATTTGGTTGTTAGGTGCTGCTCTTCAACAGCTTTATGTGACACCTGAAAAATCAACCCATGTTGTTAAAGTGCTTGGTATTGATCCATTATCACAAGCAAAAACCATTACCATTTCTGATATGTATGCATCGTATGATTACATGCTTAATATGTTTGATGGAGTTGGTGATGTCGATGATATTGACCAACTTGGTAACCGCCGTATTCGTACAGTAGGAGAACTAATTCAAAATCAATTTAGAATTGGTCTTTCTCGTATGGAACGTGTGGTTAAAGAAAGAATGTCCATTACTGAAACAGCTCAGTTGACACCAAAAAACTTAACGAACATTCGTCCATTAACTGCGGCGATTAAAGAGTTCTTCTCAAGTTCTCAATTATCACAGTTTATGGATCAAACAAACCCACTTGCAGAACTTACAAACAAACGTCGTATTTCTGCATTAGGTCCTGGTGGTTTAACACGTGAACGTGCTGGATATGAAGTGCGTGATGTTCATAGTTCTCACTATGGTCGTATTTGTCCAATTGAAACACCAGAAGGTCCAAACATTGGTCTTATTTCTAACTTAACAACTTATGGAAAAGTAAATGAGTATGGGTTTATTCAAACACCATATCGTGTTGTTAAGGAAGATGGTACGGTTACAGAAGATGTACTTTATTTATCATCTGATGATGAACTTGATTATGTTATTGCTCAAGCAAACGAAGTTGTTGGTGGAAGATTAATCAATGAAGAAGTCGTTGTTCGTTATAAAGGTGAAAACATCATTGCAAAACGTGAAAGTGTTGAGCTTGCGGATGTTAGTCCAAAACAAATTGTTTCTGTTGCGACAGCGGCGATTCCATTTTTGGAAAATGACGATGCTTCACGTGCTCTAATGGGCGCAAACATGCAACGTCAAGCAATTCCACTTATTCGTCCTGATTCACCATATGTAGGTACTGGTATTGAATATCGTGTAGCTAAAGACTCAGGTAGTGCAATCATTGCTAAAAACGAAGGTATTGTTAACTATGTTGATGGTCGCAAGATTGTCGTAAGTGAAAAAGACAATGAACGTGTGTATACCTTACAAAAGTTTAGACGTTCAAACCAAGGAACAAGTGTTACTCAAAATCCTGTTGTTAAAAAGGGTGAAAAGATATATCCTGGTGATATTTTAGCTGATGGTCCAGCGATGGACAAAGGTGAATTAGCACTTGGACAAAACGTAACCATTGCCTTTATGACTTGGTATGGATACAACTATGAAGATGCTGTTATCATGTCAGAACGCTTAGTACGTGATGATGTGTATACATCCATTCATATTGAAGAATATGATATTGAGATTCGTGAAACAAAATTAGGTCCAGAAGAGATTACTCGTGATATTCCAAATGTAAGTGAGAATGCTTGTCGTCATTTAGATGCACGAGGCATTGTTATGATTGGTGCGGAAGTAAAAGAAGGAGACATTTTGGTTGGTAAAGTTACACCAAAAGGTCAAAGTGAAATCTCACCTGAAGAAAAATTATTGTTAGCTATCTTTGGAGAAAAATCACGTGAAGTTCGTGATAATTCCTTAAAAGTACCTCATGGAGGTAGTGGTATTGTTCAAGATGTTAAAATCTTTAACCGTGCTAGTGGTCATGATTTACCTCCAGGAGTTAATGAGATCGTTAAAGTATACATTGTTCAAAAACGTAAAATCTCTGAAGGAGATAAAATGGCGGGTCGCCATGGTAACAAAGGGGTTATCTCTAAAATCTTACCAGTCGAAGATATGCCATTTATGCCTGATGGAACACAAGTAGACATTATGTTAAATCCATTTGGGGTTCCTTCACGGATGAACATTGGACAAGTGTTGGAGATCCACTTAGGGATGGCTGCTAAAAAACTTGGGGTTAAATTTGCGACACCAGTATTTGATGGTATTGAAAATGATGATCTTAAAGCCATTATGGAAGAAGCACAAATGAATCCAGATGGTAAAACAATCTTGTTTGATGGTCGTACAGGGGAAGCATTTGATGAGCGCATCGCTGTTGGGGTTATGTATATGATTAAACTTGCCCACATGGTTGATGATAAATTGCATGCACGTGCTACAGGTCCTTACTCCTTAGTAACCCAACAACCACTTGGTGGTAAAGCACAAAATGGTGGACAACGTTTTGGGGAAATGGAAGTATGGGCATTAGAAGCTTATGGTGCCGCAAGAGCATTACAAGAAATCTTAACCATTAAATCCGATGATATTGCGGGTCGTACAAAAACATACGAAGCCATTATCAAAGGAAAAGATATTCCTGAAGCAGGTGTACCAGAATCATTTAGAGTATTAAAACACGAACTTCAAGCATTGGCAATTGATGTTAAATTGTTAAATGAAGATGGTCGTGAAATAGATATGAAGAAAATGGAAGTTGATGAATTAGCTGCGGTTGTTGAAATTGAACAATCCGAAGATACATCCACAGACGCTTCTATTGAAGTAGACGAAGAAGACATCACTGAAGCCGCAGTAGTTGGCTTTGATGATGAAATATAAGGAGGCATAAACAATGAGTATTAATAATTTCGCCTCGATTCAAATTGGTTTAGCATCTCGTGAGCGCATTTTAGAATGGTCTTTCGGGGAAGTTAAAAAACCAGAAACCATTAACTATCGTTCTCAAAAACCAGAACGAGATGGTTTGTTTTGTGAGCGCATCTTTGGTCCAAGCAAGGACTGGGAATGTTATTGTGGTAAGTATAAGAAAGTACGCTACAAAGGTGTTGTCTGTGACCGATGTGGTGTTGAGATTACAAAATCAAATGTTCGTCGTGAACGTATGGGGCACATTGAACTTGCTGCTCCAGTAGCGCACATTTGGTATTTGCGTGGTATTCCTTCACGTATGAGTTTGTTGCTGAATGTTCCACCAAAAGCACTTGAAGAAGTAGTGTATTTCGTTTCTTGGATTGTAACCGATCCAAAACAAACCGATCTAGACTATAAACAAGTTATTTCAGAACGTGAACTACGTGATTACTCTGAGAAGTTTGGTCGTGGATCATTTGTGGCTAAAACAGGTGCCGAAGCAGTACAAACATTACTAGAACAAGTTGAACTTGAAAAAGAACACGAAGCCATCATTAAAGATTTAGAAGATGCTGTAAGTGAAAAACGTAAAAAACTAATTAAACGTTTAGAAACAGTGGAAGCATTCTTGTATTCCGATAATCAACCTGAATGGATGATCATGAGTGTACTACCTGTTATTCCACCGGATTTACGTCCGATGTTGCAGTTAGATGGTGGTCGTTTTGCGACAAGTGACTTAAATGATTTATATCGTCGTGTCATTACTCGTAATAACCGTCTAAGAAAGTTATTGGAACTTGGAACACCTGCGATTATTGTACAAAATGAAAAACGTATGCTTCAAGAAGCAGTCGATGCTCTTATTGACAATGGTCGTCGTTCAAAACCAATTACTGGTGCTGGTGGTCGTGCATTAAAATCACTAAGCCATAGCTTAAAAGGTAAACAAGGTCGTTTCCGTCAAAACCTACTAGGAAAACGTGTAGACTTTTCCGGTCGTAGTGTTATTGCTGTTGGACCAGATTTAAAAATGTATGAAGCTGGAATTCCACGTGAAATGGCTATTCAGTTGTTTAAACCATTTGTTATTAATGAAATTGTGGTACGTGGTATTGCAGGTAATCCAAAAACTGCAGAGAAATTAATTGATCGTCAAGATCCAAGGGCATGGGACATTGTTGAAGAAGTGATTAAAGATCACCCAATTTTACTTAACCGTGCACCAACGCTTCACCGTTTAGGTATTCAAGCTTTCTTCCCTAAATTAGTAGAAGGTAGAGCTATTCGTATTCATCCTCTTGTCACACCAGCATTTAACGCTGACTTTGACGGTGACCAAATGGCTGTTCATGTTCCGTTATCAGAAGAAGCACGTGCTGAAGCTGAAATCTTAATGCTAGGTTCTAACAACATCTTAGGTCCTAAAGATGGTAAACCAATCGTTACACCATCTCAAGACATGGTGTTAGGAAACTTCTTTCTAAACATGGAAGAAACAGCAGAAGAGTTCATTGAAAAAGCCATTGAATTAGAAGTGATGGGTGATGTTGAAGAAGCTGAGTTGTATCGTACATACGCAAATAATCAAGGGAAAGCATTCAAAAGTCCTAATGAAGCACTACTTGCTTATGAAAACAAGCAAATTCACCTACACACTCGTATTGCATTAAAAGCAAACAGTTTGAAAAAAGATGGATTTAGCATAGAGCAAAACAAAGCGTATATTATTACAACGGTAGGGAAGATCATCTTTAATGATATGTTCCCATCTGATTTCCCTTATTTAAATGAAGTAAGCAAAGAAAACTTCGAAAGAACACCGGATCGTTATTTTGTAAACCAAGGTGAAAACTTAAAAGAAGTTGTAAGCAGTATGCCTCTTTCTACTGAATTTAAAAAGAAAGATTTAGGACTAATCATTACTGAAGTATTTAACCGCTACTCTACGAAAAAGACTGCAGAAATCTTAGACTCCTTTAAGGATTTAGGATTTAAGTATTCAACAATTGCAGGTATGACGGTATCCTTAGCCGATATTATTGTTGCACCTAATAAAGAAGAACATGTTGAGGCAGGTAAAGAAAAAGCTGCTGAACTAATGACACTACATCGTCGTGGTTTACTAACTGCTTGGGAATGGGAACGTCATCTAACGACATTATGGGATAATGTTAAGGAAAAGATTGCGGATGAATTAATGCAAAACTTACCTCGTAAAAACCCAATTAACATGATGGCTGTTTCTGGAGCTCGTGGTAACCGTTCACACTTTACACAACTTGCAGGTATGCGTGGATTGATGGCGAAACCTACTCAATCCAAATCGAAAAAAGAATATCAATCATCCATTATCGAGGTACCTATTTACTCATCCTTTAGAGAAGGGCTAAACGTTAGTGAGTTCTTTATTTCTACTCACGGTGTGCGTAAAGGTCTTACCGATACAGCGCTTAAAACAGCGGAATCAGGTTACTTAACACGTCGTTTAGTTGATGTAGCACAAGATGTTATTATTAACGAAGAAGATTGTGGAACCGATCGTGGATATGTTGTAAGTGAAATTGTAGATCGTAAAACGAATTCTGTCATTGAGTCACTTTATGATCGTTTAGTTGGACGATATGCGAAAGAAACAATTGTTGATCCAATTACAAAAGAAGTGTTAGTTGAAGAAGACGAATTTATTAATGATTACACAGCTCGTCGCATTCAAGAAACAGGAATTAAGGAAGTATTAATTCGTAACGTATTTACATGTGATTCAACTTATGGAATATGTAAAAAATGTTATGGACGTAACATGGCAACGGGTAAACTAGTGGAAGTTGGCGAAGCTGTAGGAATTATGGCTGCGCAATCCATCGGGGAACCAGGTACACAGTTAACGATGCGTACATTCCATACTGGTGGTGTTGCGGCTGCGGAAGGTCAAGATATTACACAAGGTTTACCTCGTGTTGAGGAACTCTTTGAAGCTCGTTCACCTAAAGCAGTAGCTGTATTATCAAAAATCGATGGACAAATCACGGACATTATTGAAAGTGATGAAACGACTCGTAAAACTAAAGTCATTGTATCGAATGATAAGGAAAGCATTGAACATGAAATTGATGTTAATCAAACCTTACGTTCTTGGATGAAGGTAGGTACGGATGTACTTGCTGGAGATAAACTAACTGAAGGTCAAGTAAATCCAAAAGAACTACTTGAGGTAGCAGGAGTCAATGAAGTTCAAAACTACATCTTAAAAGAAGTTAAAAAAGTATATGCCAGCCAAGGTATTGAGATATCGGATAAACATGTAGAAGTTATGATTCGTCAAATGCTTCGTAAAGTGATTATCATTGATGGACAAGACACATCCTTATCACCTGGTGTACAACTAAGTTTACCAGCAATCACAAACATTAATCGTAATGCCCTGTTATCTGGTAAACGTCCAGCAATCTTTAGACCAACCTTGCTTGGAATATCAAAAGCATCGGTTGAAACAGATTCATTCTTATCGGCAGCGTCATTCCAAGAAACAACCAAAGTATTAACAGATGCTTCCATTAAAGGTAAGATTGATCCACTGATGGGTCTAAAAGAGAATGTTATTATTGGTAAGATGATTCCAGCCGGTACCGGTTCAAAAGCTCATCGTGAAACAACGGTTGAAATTTTAGAGCTAGCAAACTATCTAAGAGAACAACGAATTGAGCGTAATCGTCCTTCTGAAGATTTAATTGAATTACCAGAAGAAATGGTTCGTACAAATGATGATGATAAAGAGAAAGAAATCGAAACTAATGATTGACATTTAAGCTGAGCTTTTGTATTATTATAACGCTAAAACATAGTTGAGTTTCCCATGCGCGGAAACTTAACTTATTGCAAAATATGACACACCAGGATGTGTGTGTATAAGAAAGGAGAAATATGCCAACAATTAACCAGTTAGTACGTAACAGTCGTAAAAGCAAAGTGACTAAGTCAAAATCCCCCGCTTTAAATCGCGGATTAAATACTTTGTTGAAAGAACCGACCAAAATAAGCTCACCTCAAAAACGTGGGGTTTGTACTCGTGTTGGAACCATGACACCGAAAAAACCTAACTCAGCATTACGTAAATATGCTCGTGTTCGTTTAAGTAACGGTATGGAAGTCAACGCCTACATTCCAGGAATCGGACATAACCTACAAGAACATAGTGTTATTATGATTCGTGGTGGTCGTGTTAAAGACTTACCTGGGGTTCGTTACCACATTATTCGTGGAACAATGGACTGCGCAGGAGTTAATGGCCGTATGCAAAGTCGTTCATTATACGGTGCAAAAAAACCAAAATAAATTGTTTTGTGAAAGGAGAGAGTTACTATGCCAAGAAAAGGCTATATAGCAAAACGTGATGTGTTAATCGATCCAATTTACAATTCAAAATTGGTAACACGATTGATAAATAAGATTATGGTTGATGGTAAACGTGGTGTTGCCCAATCGATCTTATATAACGCATTTGAAATCGTTGAAGAAAAAACTGGCAAAGAGCCAATGGAAGTATTTGAGCAAGCATTAGCAAATGTAATGCCAATGCTTGAACTAAAAGCTCGCCGTGTTGGTGGTTCAAACTACCAAGTTCCGGTGGAAGTAAGTGCAGAAAGACGTTTAACTTTAGGGTTACGTTGGGTTGTAAACTATGCTCGTTTGCGTAGTGAAAAAACTATGGAAATGCGCTTAGCTAACGAAATTATCGATGCCGCAAACGGCAATGGAGCATCAGTTAAAAAACGTGATGATATTCATCGCATGGCTGAAGCAAATAAAGCATTTGCACATTACCGCTGGTAAGATGCAGTCGCTACTAGAAAGGAAGGTATATTATGGCACGTGAGTTTTCATTACAAAAAACGCGAAATATAGGAATTATGGCCCATATTGACGCTGGGAAAACAACAACGACCGAGCGTATCCTGTATTACACAGGTAGAACGCACAAGATTGGGGAAACCCATGATGGCGCTGCCACCATGGACTGGATGGCCCAAGAACAAGAACGTGGAATTACCATTACTTCTGCAGCAACTACTGCATCTTGGAAAGAACATCGTATTAATATTATCGATACCCCAGGTCACGTAGACTTTACGGTTGAGGTAGAACGTTCTTTACGTGTGCTTGATGGTGCTGTAACGGTATTGGATGCAAAAAGTGGTGTAGAACCACAAACAGAAACTGTGTGGCGTCAAGCGACAAAATATAGTGTTCCACGTATTGTGTTTGTCAATAAGATGGACGCAACAGGTGCTGACTTTTACATGTCAGTAAAAACAATTGGAAGTCGTTTGGGTGCGAAAGCATCTCCAATTCAATTACCAATTGGTGTTGAGGCAGATTTTGATGGCTTAATCGACTTAGTCGAAATGAAAGCCCATTATTTCCAAGACGTTACAATTAAAGAAGATCGTTTGGAAGAAATTCCAGCCGATTTATTAGAATCAGCACAAAATTATCGTGCACAATTATTAGAAATGATCGCAGATTACGATGATGATCTAATGATGATGGTATTAGAAGGTGAAGAACCAACTGTACCACAAATCAAAGAAGCGATTCGTAAAGCTGTTATTAGTGGGGAGTTCTTCCCAGTTATGTGTGGCGCTGCTTATAAAAACAAAGGTGTCGTATCCATGTTGGATGCTGTTGTTGCTTACTTACCTTCACCACTAGAAGTTCCTAGTATTAAAGGTATTTTACCAAATGGCGAAGAAGCAACACGTCCTTCAAGTGATGATGCCCCATTTAGTGCGCTCGCATTTAAAATTATGACTGATCCATTTGTAGGACGCTTAAGCTACTTTAGAGTTTACTCTGGTCATTTAAGCAGTGGATCATATGTGTATAATGCAACCAAAGGAAAACGTGAACGTTTTGGTCGTATTATGCAAATGCATGCAAATCACCGTCAAGAAATTACAGATGTTTATGCAGGTGATATTGCAGCCGCAATCGGTTTAAAAGATACGGTCACAGGGGATACTCTGTGTGATGAGAAATCACCAATCATTTTGGAATCAATGCAATTTCCAGAACCAGTTATTAACGTTGCAATTGAACCAAAATCAAAAGGTGACCAAGATAAGATGGGTATTGCTTTAAGCAAACTTGCTGAGGAAGACCCAACCTTTAGAACGTATACTGATGATGAAACGGGTCAAACCATTATCGCTGGTATGGGTGAACTTCACTTGGACATCTTAGTGGATCGTATGAAACGTGAATTTAAAGTAGAAGCAAACATCGGAGCACCTCAAGTTGCTTATCGCGAAACTATTCGTACATCCGCTGAGGTTGAAGGTAAGTTTGTTCGCCAATCTGGTGGTCGTGGTCAATATGGACATGTTAAAGTGTTGTTTGAACCAAACGAAACTGGAAAAGGATTTGAATTCATTGATAAAATTGTTGGTGGAACTGTTCCTAGAGAATACATTAAACCAACAATGGAAGGTATTGAAGGATCATTAAACAATGGATTAGTTGCTGGTTATCCTATCATTGATATTAAAGCAACCCTATATGATGGTTCTTACCACGAAGTGGACTCTTCCGAAATGGCCTTTAAAGTTGCTGGTAGTATGGCCTTAAAAGAAGCTGCCAAAAAATGTGACCCAGTGCTTCTTGAGCCAATCATGGCTGTTGAAGTTGTTGCACCTTCTGATTACTTAGGAAGTGTGATGGGGGATGTATCCTCACGTCGTGGTCAAATTCGTGATCAAGAAGAACGTGGAAATGCAGTTGCAGTACAATCATTTATTCCATTATCAGAGATGTTTGGATATGCAACCGATTTACGTTCCTTTACTCAAGGTCGCGGAAGTTATTCAATGCAGTTCTCTCACTACAATGAAGTGCCTAAGAGCATTAGTGAAAAAATTGCAAAGAAATCAGCAAACAGTAACTAATTGTTGAAAACAGTTACGATTTATTTTAAAATGAAAGTGTTTCATATCAAAATGAGGAGGAATTTGCAATGGCAAAGCAAAAATTTGATCGGTCGTTAGAACACGTTAATATCGGTACCATTGGTCACGTTGACCATGGTAAAACTACTTTGACAGCAGCAATCACAAACTATTTGTCAAAAGCTGGTAATTCACAAAGAGTCGAGTATGACAAAATTGATGGTGCACCAGAAGAAAAAGCACGTGGTATTACTATTAATACTGCACACGTAGAATATCAAACAGACAAACGTCACTATGCACACGTTGACTGCCCAGGACACGCTGATTATGTTAAAAACATGATCACAGGTGCTGCGCAAATGGACGGAGCTATTCTAGTTGTTGCGGCAACAGATGGTCCAATGCCACAAACTCGTGAGCATATCTTATTGGGTCGCCAAGTTGGTATCCCATCCATGGTTGTATTTTTAAACAAATGCGACATGGTTGATGATGAAGAGCTTATCGACTTAGTTGAAATGGAAGTTCGTGAACTTCTTGGAGAATATGGTTATGATGATAACTGTCCAGTAATCCGTGGTTCTGCTTTAAAAGCAAACGAAGGAGATGCAGCTTGGGAAGAAAAAATCCAAGAGTTAATGGATGCAGTTGACACATACATTCCTTCACCAGATCGTGAAATGGACAAACCATTCTTAATGTCAGTAGAAGATGTGTTCACAATCTCAGGTCGTGGTACAGTTGCTACAGGACGTGTAGAACGTGGAGTTCTAAAACTATCTGAAGAAGTTGAAATCGTAGGTATTCGTCCAACACGTAAAACTGTTGTTACAGGTATCGAAATGTTCCACAAATTGTTAGATTCAGCAACAGCTGGTGATAACGTTGGTGCATTACTTCGTGGTGTAAACCGTGAAGAAGTTGAGCGTGGACAAGTTTTGGCAAAACCAGGATCTGTTACACCTCACACATTATTCAAAGCACAAGTGTATGTTTTGTCTAAAGAAGAAGGTGGACGTCACACTCCATTTGTTTCAAACTATCGTCCACAATTCTATTTCCGTACAACTGATGTAACTGGTGTTATCCAATTACCAGAAGGTGTGGAAATGGTTATGCCTGGTGATAACGTTGAAATGACAGTTGAACTTATCGCTCCTATCGCAGTAGAGCAAGGTACTAAATTCTCTATTCGTGAAGGTGGCCGTACAGTTGGTGCTGGTAACGTTACCGAAATTATTAAATAATTACAACGACCAAAAAGAACTCCGTGATGGAGTTCTTTTTCTATGTCTAATTCACATGACTGATTTTAGTTTTTTCGTAATCATTTTTGCTGCTTTTTTCGGTGATAATCGTGATAATTTATGAAGTATTTTTACATCTTTCCCTGCAAGAACATGGTATTTGTCTTTTTCCATACCATCGACAATAATTGCTGCGGCTTCTTTTGCACTTAAGAGTTTCATGGTAGATGAAGCTTCAACGCTATTCTTTATTTTTAGGGTTGCACCTGAGTTTTTGCTTATATCCGTTGCGACACCACCTGGTAGTACTAAAGTTACTTTGACATTAGTATCCATAAGTTCAGAGTGAAGTCCTTCAGTTAATAATTTTACAGCAGCTTTAGAAGCACCATAAATGGTTTGACCAGGGACTGGTACAAAGCCACCCATAGAAGAAACATTTACAATATGTGCTTCAGGTTGTGCTAGAAAATGTGGTAGAAAAGACTTTACCATATACACATTGCCATAAAAGTTAATGTTCATTACTTGCTCGATTTTCTCATAACTAAGATCATTTACATGAATAAATGGTTGTATGATCCCTGCAACGTTAATAAAACCATCCACATGGATAAACTGTTGCAGGACATTATCTTTTAGTGCTTCAACTGATTCTCGTTTGGCCAAGTCAACTTCGAAAATTTCAATGTTGTTCACATAATCGTTGGCAAGCTCTTTTGTTTTCTCTAAGCCTTCTTTACTAATGTCCGCAGCAGCCACAGTTGCTCCTTTTTCAAGTAAAAGTAAAGCAACTTCGCGGCCAATGCCATTACCTGCACCTGTAACTACGATTGTTTTGTTCATTGCTTTCATAAGTTTTTCTCCTTAAAAATGGAAATGATCTGCAACTATTTATAACATTATAACGAAAGCAAGCGACTTTGACCACATATATCATGGTTTGTTGATGTGTTTAGTAATCAATCAACTTTAGATAATTATAAATGGATAACAAAAATAAAACATCTTAATTTTCAGTTTTTCCAAAGAAAAGAAATTTTCAGTTTTTTCCAAAGAAAAGTGATGAAATATGTATAATTCAGCATGGAAAACTTGAATTTATTGTAATAGTAAAGGAAATTTGGATAAATTCATAAAAATGAAAAAAAGTCACTAAAAAGTGGTCAAAAACGTTTGCAATCGAGGATGAATTCTGATATTATACCTAAGCGACCGCGAAGACATGCGAGGTTGCCGGCACACTGAGACACGTTGTCATGGTCAGTGAGAAGTCGGGGAATTTGCATCGAGCGAGTCTATCATGGATATAGACGCAAGAAATAGGAGGATTTCCATGGCAAAAAATAGTATCCGCATTCGCCTTAAGGCGTTTGAACACCGTGCTTTAGATCAAGCCGCTGAGAAAATTGTCGCAGCAGCAAACGATCATGGTGTAAAGAAAGTTGTTGGTCCAGTACCGCTACCAACAGAAAAAGAAATTATTACAGTATTACGTGCGGTTCATAAGTATAAAGATTCTCGTGAGCAATTTGAGATTCGTACACACAAACGTTTAATTGAAATTGTTGGACCATCGGCTGAAACGATTGATGCACTTAGTCGTTTAGAATTGCCTACTGGTGTTGACATTGAAATTAAACTGTAATTGGAGGTTAAGATGAAAGGTATTTTAGGACGTAAAGTCGGAATGACCCAAGTATTCTCAGAAGATGGTCTTTTAGTTCCTGTTACTGTGATCGAAGTTCAACCTAATGTTGTACTACAAAAGAAAACAGAAAAAACAGACGGGTACAATTCAGTGCAATTAGGTACTGAAGATAAGAAAACTCAAAGAGCAACTAAACCCGAAATTGGGCATGCTAAAAAAGCGGATAGCGCTCCAAAGAAATTTGTGGCTGAAATTCGTGGTGATGCGATGTTTGATTTTGAAGTGGGTCAAGAAGTTAAAGCAGATGTATTTGCTGCTGGGGATTTAATTGATGTTTCAGGAACCTCTAAAGGTAAAGGTTATACCGGAGCTGTTGTACGTAACAATCAAAGCTTAGGGCCTGCATCACATGGTTCAGGACATCATAGAGGAATTGGTTCTTTAGCTACCGGTGGTCGTAACAACGGTATTATTAATAAAGGACGTATTATGGCTGGTCAACATGGTGGATTCACCACAACCAACCGTAACTTAGAAGTAATTAAAGTGGACACTGAGAAAAATTACATGCTTGTAAAAGGTAATGTACCAGGTCCAAAACGCGGGTTTGTCATTGTTAAAACAACAACCAAACGTGTTAAGTCAAAACCTGCAACGACACTTGTTGACTTAACAGCAGCGAAGGAGGAGTAATTCAATGGTTAAAGTACAAGTATATGATTTAAATGGAAAACCATTAGATACAATGGAACTAGAAGCTGCTGTATTTGGCGTAACAGTAAACAAACAAGCAATGTTTGATGCCGTTATGTTGCAACGCGCTTCAATGCGCCAAGGAACTCACGACACAAAAAACCGTACAGAAGTTCGCGGTGGTGGTCGTAAGCCATGGCGTCAAAAAGGAACAGGACGTGCTCGTCAAGGTTCAATCCGTTCACCACAATGGCGTGGCGGTGGGATCGTGTTTGGTCCAACACCTCGTAATTATGGTGGGAAATTAAACCGTAAAGTTCGTCGTTTAGCTCTTCAATCAGCACTTTCACAAAAAGTGGTGGATGAGGCACTAATGGTTGTAGAAAACTTAGATGTACAACAACCAAAAACTAAAGAATTTGTTGCTATCATGAACAACTTAAAACTTGAAAATAAAACATTGTTTGTTGTAAGTGGTGAAGAACAATTCGAAAATGCATTTCTTTCATTAAGAAATCTAGGCAATGCCATGTTGCTAAGTGTTGAAGGCTTAAATGTATATGACATTATGAATTCAGACAATGTTGTGTTTACAAAAGAAGCTGCCACATTAGCAGGTGTGTATTGGAATAAGAAAGATAGCGAGGGGTTAGCTGCATGAGTAATCCAAGAGATATCATCTTAAGACCGATCATTACAGAAAAATCTGTAAAGAACACGGACTTAGACAACAAATACACCTTTGAAGTAGCAAAGGGAGCAAACAAAACACAAGTTAAACAAGCAATTGAAGCGATTTTCGCTGTAAAAGTTGAAAAAGTGAATATTGTCAATGTTCGCCCACGTCCAAAGCGTATGGGTAAATATGTCGGAACAACCAAAGCAGTTCGTAAAGCGATTGTGAAAGTTGTTGAAGGACAAAGCATTAACTTATATTAATAAGTTAAGAAAACTATCGGAAGAATCACGCTATTTCCGGAAAAACTGCGTAAGGAGGAAATGTTATGGCGATTAAAGCCTATAAGCCGACGACACCAGGTCGTCGTGGCATGACTGCCTTAAAAAATGAAGAGATTACAACAAGTCAACCAGAACGTTCACTGTTGGAACCTCTAAATAAAAAAGGTGGTCGTAACAACAATGGTCGCATTACCACAAGACATCAAGGTGGTGGCCATAAAAGAATGTATCGTGTGATTGATTTCAAACGAAACAAAGACGACGTTCCAGCAAAAGTCGCAACTATTGAGTACGATCCAAATCGTTCTGCTAATATTGCTCTATTGCATTATGTGGACGGTGAAAAAAGATATATCTTAGCACCTAAAGGTTTAAAAGTTGGTATGGAAATACTAAGTGGAGCTAAAGCAGACATTAAAGTTGGTCATGCAAAAGAACTAGGTTTAATGCCTGAAGGTACACTAGTACACAACGTAGAACTCAAACCAGGTAGAGGCGGTCAATTGGCTCGTTCTGCTGGAGCAAGTGCTCAAATCTTAGGTAATGAAGATAAATACGTTATTTTACGATTAGCTTCTGGTGAAGTTCGTAAAGTACTAGCTGCATGCCGCGCTACTGTGGGTGTAGTTGGAAATGAAGATTATAGCTTAGTAACTATTGGTAAAGCAGGTCGTTCACGTTGGATGGGTATTCGCCCAACTGTACGTGGTTCGGCAATGAACCCAGTAGATCACCCTCATGGTGGTGGTGAAGGACGTACACCAATTGGTCGTGTTTCTCCTATGTCACCTTGGGGTAAGAAAACCATGGGTGTTAAAACTCGTAAGAAAAATAAAGCTTCTGATAAATACATCGTCCGCGGACGTAAAGCGAAATAAACGAAAGGAAATTAATTATGAGTCGTAGTTTGAAAAAAGGACCATTCTGTGATGAACATCTACTTAAAAAAGTAGAAGCACTGAATGTGAACAATAAAAAAGAAGTAATCAAAACTTGGTCTCGTCGTTCGACTATCTTTCCACAGTTTGTCGAGCATACATTCGCGGTATACAACGGGAAAGAACATGTTCCTGTTTATGTCACTGAGGATATGGTAGGCCATAAGTTGGGCGAGTTTGTTCCAACACGTAAATATGGTGGTCATGGCGATGACAAGAAAGCCGGAAGATAGGAGGAAACATGGACGTAAAAGCAACCGCAAAGACTATCCGTGTAACCCCTCGTAAAGCACGGTTAGCATTAGATCTAATTCGAGGAAAAGATGTGAAAGAAGCTGAGGCTATCTTAAAATTCACACCAAACTTCGCTGCAAAAGCAACAGGGAAAGTATTAAAGTCCGCTATTGCCAATGCAGTGAACAATCATAGCTTAAATGAAGAACGTTTATATGTTAAAAAATGTTATGCTGATGAAAGCATTACTCTAAAACGCTTTATGCCAAGAGCAAAAGGGTCTGCATCAGCCATTCATAAACGCACAAGCCACATCACAGTGATTGTGGCAGAAAGAGAGTAGGAGGAACAATTATGGGTCAAAAAGTTAGTCCAGTTGGATTACGGATTGGTATTATCCGTGATTGGGAATCAAGATGGTATGCAGATAGAGAATATGGCAACTTGTTAATCGAAGATATTAAACTTCGTGAACATGTATTCAAAACTATGAACAATGCATCGATCTCAAGAGTAGAAATCGAACGTTCTAAAAATCGTGTTGAACTAATTATTCGTACAGCACGTCCTGGTGTGGTTATTGGAACCAACGGGGAAAATGTAGAAAAACTTAAGAAACAATTAGATAAACTTACAGGTGGTAAACAAGTTAACGTTAGAGTTGTAGAAATTGCAAACCCTGACTTAGATGCTTATCTTGTTGCTAAGGGTATTGCTGAACAACTAGAGCAACGTGCATCCTTTAGAACGGCTCAAAAACGTGCGATTCAACGTACAATGAGAGCTGGAGCAAAAGGTGTTAAAACAATGGTATCAGGCCGTTTAGGTGGTAATGATATCGCACGTAGTGAAGGTTATTCAGAAGGTGTTGTACCTCTTCACACATTACGTAGTGACATTGATTTTGCAATTGCAGAAGCAATGACAACTTATGGTATTTTAGGAGTTAAAGTTTGGATTTGTCGTGGCGAATTACTACCAGGTCAAATGGTAACCGAACCAGAAGCACCTAAACGTCCAGAGCGTAGTAACCGTCGTCGTCCAAGTCGTCCAAGACCTGAACGTAAAGAAGGACCAAAAGAGGCAGTCAAGTCAGCTCCACAACCTGTACGTGAAAGTAACGAGCAGGGAGGTAAGGAATAATGTTGATGCCAAATCGTACCAAATACCGTCGTCCACACCGCCAATCATATGAAGGGCGTTCAAAAGCTGGTCGTACTGTTGCATTTGGTGAATATGGATTAGTTGCTGAAAGTGGTGCTTATGTAAGTAACCGCCAAATTGAAGCAGCGCGTATTGCCATGACTCGTTATATGCGTCGTGGTGGAACAGTGTGGATTAAAATATTCCCACACTTAGCAATAACAAAGAAACCGCTAGAAGTACGGATGGGTTCTGGTAAAGGAGCTCCTGAAGGCTGGGTAGCAGTTGTTAAAGCTGGTCGAGTGATGTTTGAAATTGCTGGAGTTAGTGAAGAAGTCGCAAAAGAAGCGTTCCGCTTAGCTGCGAACAAACTTCCAGTAAAAACCAAATTCGTTCGTAAAGGCGAGGAGGAGTAACAATGTTGATCAATGAAATTCGCGAGAAAAGCAATCAAGAATTGAATCAGGAAATTGACACATTGAAGGAAGAGTTGTTCAACCTTCGCTTTCAATTAGCAACCGGTCAATTAACCAATACAGCACGTATTAAAACAGTACGTAAAACTATTGCAAGAATTAAAACGGTTATAAGTGAACGTGCATACAATGAACAACAGGAGGTTAATGGATAATGGAACGATCAAAACGTAAAGTTTATCGTGGTACTGTCGTTAGTGATGCAATGGATAAAACCATCGTCGTTGAAATCACAACATCCAAACGCCATCCACTTTATGGTAAACGTGTTAAATATTCGAAAAAGTTAAAAGCTCACGATGAAACAAACGAAGCAAAAATTAACGATGTTGTTGAAATTATGGAAACTCGTCCACTATCCGCAACCAAACGCTTCCGTTTAATTAAAGTCGTTGAGAAAGCTGTTGTTCTTTAGAGGAGGGTTATCATGATACATAACGAAAGTAGACTAAAAGTAGCTGATAACACCGGTGCTAAAGAAGTACTTGTCATCCGTGGCTTAGGAGGATCTCGTCGTAGATCATCCAACATCGGTGATATTGTGGTTTGCACCGTTAAGGTTGCAACACCAGGTGGAACAGTGAAGAAAGGTGATGTTGTTAAAGCAGTAATTGTTCGTACAAGATACGGATTACGCCGTGAGAACGGTTCAAAAATTCGCTTTGATGACAACGCAGTAGTAATTATTAAAGACGATAATACGCCAAGAGGTACCCGTATTTTTGGACCTGTGGCAAGAGAACTCCGTGACAAAGATTTCATGAAAATTGTATCTTTAGCTCCGGAAGTACTGTAGGGAGGTGCTTGTGATGAGAATAAGAAAAGGCGATAAAGTAAAAGTAATCACTGGTGCAAACAAAGGTGTAATTGCTGAAGTTAAAGCCGTTTTCCCAAAAGAAAACAAAGTACTCGTTGAAGGTGTAAATGTTGTTAAAAAACATAACAAGCCAACTCAAGCAAATCCTGATGGTGGCATTAGTGAATTTGAAAAGCCAATCGATGCTTCAAATGTGATGCTCTATGATGCAAAAGCAAAAAAAGTAAGTCGTGTTGGTATTAAAGAAGAAAAAGGAAAGAAAGTGCGTGTGCTAGTGAAAACTGGTGCAACACTCAAGTAGGGAGGAACTATGAATCGTTTATTAGAAAAATACAAAACTGACGTAGTTGGTGCACTTGTAAAAGAGTTCAACTATTCCTCCGTGATGCAAGCACCTAGAGTTGAAAAAATTGTAATCAACATGGGTGTTGGTGATGCAATTACCAATGCAAAAGCACTTGAGGACGCAGTAGAAGAGTTAACAACAATTGCTGGTCAAAAACCTGTAATTACAAAAGCAAAAAAATCGATTGCTAACTTCAAATTACGTGAAGGTATGCCTATTGGATGTAAAGTTACATTACGTGGCGATCGTATGTATGCGTTTTTAGACAAACTTATCAATGTTGCATTGCCACGTGTTCGTGATTTCCGTGGAGTAAGCAATGAAGCATTTGATGGTCGTGGAAACTATACATTAGGGATTAAAGAACAACTAATTTTCCCTGAGATTAATTATGATAAAGTAAATCGCGTACGTGGTATGGATATTATTATTGTTACGAGTGCTCCAACTAATGAAGAAGGAAGAGCATTACTAGCAAATCTTGGCATGCCATTTGCGAAAAAAGGACAAGGAGTGTAAGATGGCTAAAACATCGATGATTGTAAAATCTAAACGTCCTGCAAAATTCAAAGTTCGTGAATACACACGTTGTGAACGTTGTGGACGTCCACATTCAGTGTTGCAAAAGTACAAATTATGTCGTATTTGCTTCCGTGAGTTGGCTTATAAAGGTCAAATCCCGGGTGTGAAGAAGGCAAGTTGGTAGCGGAAGGAGGAAACACTGATGATGAATATGACAGATCCTATTGCGGATATGCTTACTAGAATTCGTAATGCCTTAGGGGCAAAACACGAAACAGTGGACATTCCAGCAAGTAAGGAAAAAGTAGAAATTGCCCGTATTCTTAAAGAAGAAGGGTTTATCGTGGGCTATTCAGTAAGTGATGACCTTAAGAAGGTACTAACCATTGAATTAAAATACGGTCCAAACAACCAAAAAGTAATTAGCGGATTAAAACGTATCTCTAAACCTGGTCTACGTGTGTATGCAGAAGTAACAAACATTCCACGTGTGCTAAATGGTTTAGGTATCGCGATCTTATCAACCTCTTCTGGGGTTATGAGTGACAAAGATGCTAGAAAGAAACATGTAGGCGGCGAAGTGCTAGCCTATGTATGGTAGGTGAGAAAATATTATGTCACGTATCGGAAATAAAACGATTACCATTCCTAGCGGTGTAGAACTTACAATTAAACCTGGGAATGAAGTTACGGTCAAAGGACCTAAGGGTGAGTTGAGCCGTAAATTTTCAGATGTAGTTGAAATAACAGTTGAAGAAGGCATTTGTACAGTTAAACGTGCAAATGAAAAGAAACATTCAAAACAGTTGCATGGTACAACTCGTGCCTTGTTAGCGAATATGATTGAAGGTGTTTCTAACGGATTTACTCGTGAACTACAACTTGTTGGTATCGGTTATAAAGCCGCAGTCAACGGAAATAAATTAGTATTAAATGTTGGATATTCACATCCTATTGAGTTTGAAATTGAAGAAGGTGTTAGTGTTACCATTGGCAAACCTACTGAAATCAAAGTTGAAGGTATTGATAAACAACGTGTTGGTGAATGGGCTGCAAACATTCGTGCAGTACGTAAACCAGAACCATATCTTGGTAAAGGTATTCGTTACAAAGATGAAAGAATCCGTCGCAAAGAAGGTAAGACGGCTGCTAAAGGATAATAGGAAGGAGATATTAGGTTTATGTTAAAGAAAATTGATCGTAACAAAGAACGCGTGCGTCGCCATAAACGGGTACGTACTAAAGTATCTGGTACAAGTGAACGTCCACGTCTTAGCGTTTTTCGTTCCAATGCCAACATCTCTGTCCAAGTCATTGATGATACCAAAGGAACAACTTTAGTATCAGCAAGCAGTGTCGATATGAAACTTGAAAACGGTGGAAATATTGAAGCTGCTAAGGCAGTAGGTGCTGAAATTGCTGCTCGTGCCAAGAAAGCAAAAATTAAAAAGGTTGTCTTTGATCGTGGTGGATACATTTATCATGGTCGTGTCAAAGCATTAGCAGAGGCTGCTCGCGAAGCAGGCCTAGAATTTTAGGAGGGTACCTGATGGAACGCAAACCAAGAAGAAACAATAGAAGACAAGAAGTTAAAGAATTCGAAGAAAGAGTCGTTGTCATTAATCGGGTAACCAAAGTTGTAAAAGGGGGACGTCGTTTCCGCTTCTCAGCATTAGTTGTCGTTGGTGATAAAAAAGGCCGTGTTGGTTTTGGTTTAGGTAAAGCAAATGAAGTACCTGATGCCATTAAAAAAGCAATTGAACAAGCTAAAACAAATGTATTTAGAGTGCCAATTGTAAACAACAGCACCATTCCGCATGCCATTATTGGTCGTGCAGGTGCAGGTCAAGTAATGATTCGTCCTGCAAGTGAAGGTACAGGAGTAATCGCCGGTGGACCAGTACGTGCCGTACTTGAGTTAGCTGGTATTACAGATGTACTTTCAAAAAGCTTAGGTTCAAGAACACCAATTAACATGGTTCGTGCAACTGTAGCAGGATTAAAAGAACTAAAAACGATTGAACAAGTGGCTAAACTTCGTGAGAAAAAACCGCATGAAATTCGCGGGTAAGGAGTAATGCAAAATGAAACTAAATGAACTAAAATATACCGAAGGTGCTCGCAAAGAGCGCAAACGTCTTGGTCGTGGACATGCTACTGGCCAAGGTAAAACAGCAGGTAAAGGACATAAAGGTCAAAATGCACGTAGTGGTGGTGGCGTACCTATTGGATTTGAAGGTGGCCAAACTCCTCTTTTCCGTCGTATTCCTAAGCGTGGGTTTACCAATATCAATCGTGTAGACTATGCGATTGTAAATGTGGAATCTTTAAATCAGTTTGAAGATAAAGCAACTGTAACCATTGACGCATTAAAAGCTGCAGGACTAGTTAAAAAAGAGCTTGATGGAGTTAAGATTTTGGGTAATGGAGAACTTACCAAATCATTGACTGTAAGTGCTCATAAATTTTCTAAGTCAGCTGTTGCAGCGATTGAGCAGGCAGGCGGAAAAGTAGAGGTGATCTAAATGATCAAACTTCTACGGGATATATTTGCAAACAAAGACATTAGAGGACGCATCTTATTCACCCTAGGGATCTTCTTTATCTATCGCTTAGGTGCAGCAATTCCTGCACCCATGGTAGATACAGATGCCCTATTGGCTGGAATAGGTGATGATTCCTTTTTTGGCATGTTGAATTTATTGGGTGGTGGAGCGCTTCAAGAATTTTCCATCTTTGCGATGGGAATTGGACCGTACATTACCTCATCCATTATTATTCAATTATTAGCAATGGATGTTATTCCAGCACTGACTGAAATGGCAAAATCAGGAGCTCAAGGGAAAATGAAAATGGATAGAATAACCCGTTATTTAACCTTAGCACTTGCATTTTTACAGTCATTTACAATGACGTATGCCTTTGATATCTCATATGGGATCTTAGCAAATGCCAATGTCGCAACATACTTGTATGTGTCAACGATTCTTACTGCAGGAACTATGTTTTTAATGTGGTTAGGTGATCGTATATCACAACATGGTATTGGTAATGGTATTTCTATGATTATCTTTGCTGGTATTGTCTCAAATATCCCATTTCAATTTACACAAGCGTTTCAAACACTTGTGGACACAAGTAGTAATGCTGCTATGTTTGGTGGAATACTAAACTTCGCTCTGTTTGTGGCTATGTATGTTGCTATTATCATACTAGTTATCTTTATGCAAACAGCGGTTCGAAAAATACCTATTCAATACACATCAAGTAGCATGCGTAAATCAAAAGCTGAGATCACCTATCTTCCATTAAAGATCAACTCAGCAAGTGTTATACCTGTTATCTTTGCAAGTGCAGTGATGACAGCTCCAATAACTGTAATGAGTTTTTTCAATCAAGGTGAGTTTTATCAACGCCTAAGTGAAATACTAAACTTTACACAGCCACTTGGATTAACATTGTATATTGTATTAATTATTTTCTTTACATTCTTTTATACCAACATGCAAATCGACCCTTCAAAGATTTCTGAAAATCTTGGAAAGTCTGGAACATACATACCAGGTATTCGTCCAGGTAATGAAACTAAAGAATATGTATTCAAAGTACTAAATCGTATTACTGTACTTGGTGCTATCTTCTTATCCTTTATTGCCGCATTACCATATGTGTTACCAATGCTTTCAAACTTACCAACATCAATTTCTGTTGGTGGTACAGGAATCATCATTGTGGTTGGTGTAGCGATGGAAACAATGAAAGATATTCAAGGACGTCTCACCCAAAAGCAATACCGTGGGTTTGTTAATCGATAAGCATGAACATTTTAATTAATGGCGCTGCAGGAAGTGGGAAATCGACTGTTTCAAGACAGATCATAAAAGTATACGATATTCCCCATATTTCAACAGGAAACATGTTTCGAGATGCCATGCGTAATGAGACAGAACTTGGTGTCCAAGCAAAGAATTATATTGATCGTGGTATGTTGGTACCAGATGATATAACCATTAAAATGGTTGAAGAGCGATTAATGCAAGACGATTGTAAAAAGGGCTATTTGTTGGATGGATTTCCAAGAACATTAGTCCAAGCAGTAGCTTTTGAAGATATTGCAAAAAAGATTGATCGTCCTGTAGAACTCGTATTAAACTTATCAGTTGAACTAGATGCGCTTATTCATCGTGTGGTGGATCGTCGTGTATGTGAAAACTGTAAGTCAATTTATAACTTAGAATACATGCCACCAAAGGTGGAAAACACATGTGATAATTGTGGCTCACCACTGAATCATCGTAGTGATGACACACTCGAACAACTTGTTGTTCGATTAAAGGAATACGTTTTTCTAACCAAACCGGTACTCGACTATTACATGTACAAAGGTCTTGTAAAATATGTCGATGCCACACCAAAACCAGAAGTCGTTTGGGAAAGCGTAAAAGAACTTCTAAGGAGTATGGAATGATCACCACCAAATCAGAGCGTGAAATCAAGTTAATGAGAGAAGCAGGTCGTATTGTGGCTTTAGCTCATCAAGCTGTCAAAGAAGCAATTATGGCAGGCGTGACAACAAAGCAACTTGATGCATTGATTGAAGAAGTGATTATTAAGCATGATGCCACACCTTCCTTTAAAGGATACGGTGGCTTTCCAGCGGCGGCATGCACATCAATCAACGATGTGCTCGTCCATGGCATCCCTGATGATACAGCACTACAAGAGGGAGATATTATTTCCATCGATATTGGTGCAAATTATAAAGGGTATCATGGCGATAGTGCTTGGACTTATGCTGTTGGCAAAATTTCCGATGCAGCAAAGCAGTTGCTAGAGGTTAGTGAAGCGTCCTTGTATGAAGGCTTGAAATTTGCTAAAGTTGACAATCGCTTGTTTGATATATCGCACGCCATAGGATCGTATTGTATGGAGCGTGGCTATAGTTTGCCACTTGAGTACACCGGTCATGGCATTGGATCATCACTTCATGAGGATCCAGCAATTCCAAATGTAGGAAGACCTAATACTGGAATTGTTCTAAAAAAAGGAATGACACTGGCAATTGAACCAATGGTTCATATAGGGAAACCATTTACAAAAGTATTGTCCGACAATTGGACAGTCGTAACAAGAGATGGTTCATTGTCTGCACATTTTGAACACACGATTGTCATAACTGAAACAGGATATGACATACTAACAACGCTATAGTTGCTACAAGGGAGGAATAACATGGCTAAACAAGACGTTATCGAAATTGACGGTATCGTTGAAGACACATTGCCTGGTGCAATGTTCAAAGTGAAATTATCTAACGGGCACGAAATTATGGCCCACGTTTCCGGCAAAATCCGTATGCACTACATTCGCATTTTACCGGGTGACCGTGTCACCGTTGAAATTTCACCATACGATTTAACACGTGGGCGTATCACATTTAGACATAAATAGTCTAGGGAGGAAAACGCATGAAAGTAAGACCATCAGTCAAACCAATGTGCGATAAGTGCCGTGTCATTAAGCGCAATGGTCGTGTAATGATTATTTGTGAAAACCCTAAACACAAACAAAGACAAGGAAACTAGGAGGAACACACAATGGCTCGTATTGCGGGAATCGATATCCCACGCGATAAGCGCGTGGTAGTATCATTAACTTATATCTATGGGATTGGAAACACCAAAGCCCAAGAGATTTTAAAGAATGCAGAAATTAGCGAAGATGTTCGCGTTAAAGATTTAAATGACGATCAAGTAAATGCTATTCGTCAACAAATTGAAAAAATTAAAGTAGAAGGTGATTTGCGTCGTGAGGTTTCACTAAACATTAAGCGTTTAATGGAAATCGGAAGCTATCGTGGTATCCGTCATCGTCGTAACATGCCAGTTCGTGGTCAACGTACCAAGACAAATGCACGTACACGCAAAGGACCACGTCGTACAGTAGCAAACAAGAAGAAATAAACGATAGGAGAGAAAACAAATGGCAAAAGCAAAAACAACACGTAAACGTCGTGTCAAAAAGAATATTGCACGTGGTGTCGCACACATTCATTCGACCTTTAATAACACTATCGTTACCATTACCGATGAAAAAGGAAACGTCATTGCGTGGTCAAGTGCTGGTGCACTAGGATACAAAGGTTCACGTAAATCAACACCATTTGCGGCTCAACTTGCAAGTGAAGCAGCAGCAAAAGCCGCTATGGATAATGGAATGAAAACCGTCGAAGTTAATGTTAAAGGTCCTGGACCAGGGCGTGAGGCAGCTGTTCGTGCACTTCAAACAGCAGGATTAGAGATCAACGTTATTAACGATGTTACACCTATCCCTCACAATGGTTGTCGTCCACCAAAACGTCCAAGAGGATAGATGTAAACAATAGGAGGTTGGTATGCAAAAATTCGAACGTGCCAAAATAGAAGTACAAGAATATGTCGAATCCGATCACTATGGTAAGTTTGTTGTCGAACCATTTGAACGTGGTTTTGGAACTACAATAGGAAACGCATTACGTCGGGTTTTATTATCATCATTACCAGGTGCAGCGGTGTATTCGATAAAAATTAATAATGTTTATCATGAATTTACAGCAATTTCTGGTGTTGAAGATGATGTGACTACAATTATATTAAATATTAAAGATTTAGTAATGACCATTTCAGATGATGATGTGTACACACTTCAAATCAATGAAAAGGGACCAAAAGTTGTCACAGCAGGGGACATCGTTTGTCCTACAAATGTCGAAATATTAAACAAAAACCATGTGATTACTACCTTAGAAGAAGGTGGAGAATTAGTCATGGAATTAAAAGCGCGTGTTGGTCGCGGTTATGTAAGTGCCGATACTAACAAGTTGTTGTATCAAGGTTCCTCTCAAGGTATTGGAACCATTTACACAGATTCTGTGTATACACCAATTGAACGTGCGACCTATACGGTAGAACCAACACGTGTTGGTCAAGATACAAAATATGATCGTTTGATCATTGAAGTTCAAACCAATGGGTCTATCACACCACAAATGTCGTTATCCATGGCTGCAAAAGTATTGGATGACCATTTATCACTGTTTATGAACATTGAAGAATCGATTAGTGAAATGGATTCTCTCATTAAAGAAAACAATAGTGAGACTCAAAATAAGAGTCTTGTTATGATGATTGAAGACTTGGATTTATCTGTTCGTTCATACAACTGTTTAAAACGTGCAGGTATTCAAACTGTCGAAGAGTTAACAATGCGTACTGAAGATGAAATGATGCGTGTTCGTAACTTAGGTAAGAAATCATTAAAAGAAGTAAAGGACAAACTATTAGATTTGGGCTTAAACTTCAAATCATTTGAATAGACCAGGAGGAAAGTAAGATGCAAAATCGTAAATTAGGACGCAAGTCTGATCATCGTAAAGCTTTATTACGTAACATGGCTGCTAGTCTAATAATTTCAGAAAAAATGGAAACAACTGAAAAGAAAGCATTAGAATTACGTAGTTACATGGATGAGTTAATCACACTTGCAAAACGTAACGATTTACACGCTCGTCGTCAAGCAGCTGAAAAGCTATTTAACGTTGTAGCAGATGAAGATAAAGGACAAAGCGTGCTACAAAAACTCTTTGATGATATTGGTCCACGTTATAGTGATCGTCAAGGGGGATATACCCGAGTATTAAAAACTGTCCAACGTCGTGGTGATGCAGCACCTATGGCGATTATTGAACTAGTATAAAGCGGGGGACCCCCGCTTTTTTCTTGTATGTTAGAAACAATTAAACAACAAGCCTTACTTGATCAAGTTCCAATAATGAAAGATGATGCACTACAAGTGATCTGTGATAGTATAGTCGATCATCATGCCCTTTTTGTGTTGGAGTTTGGTACTGCAATAGGTTATTCAAGTTTAACTATTGCACAAAAGTGTCCTTGGATAAAGATGGATACTATTGAAAAAGATGAAGCTCGATATAAACAAGCTATCCACAACAAACAACAACTAAACAACACCAATGTGACTATGCATTGGGCGGATGCTAAAAGTTGGAACATTCCTAAATTTTATGATGTCATTATCATTGACGCCGCTAAAGCACAAAACAAGTTTTTATTTGAACGTGCACTTCCCTTTTTAAAGCCACGTGGCATTATGTTTGTGGATAACATGCATTTTCATGGGTTTGTGGATGAAATACCGATGGGAAAGCGAAAACGGAATTTACGTCAAATGGTACAGAAGATACAGGCATTCAAAGAATACATTACTTCACTTGATTATCTTGAAAGTGAAATGATGGATGTTGGGGATGGATTATTAAAAATACAAAGAAAACATGTGTGATTTTGCCGTAAAATGTTTGGTTATGATACAATAAACAAAGAAAGGTAGGAAATGGTTATGAAGAAAAAATTTGCTGGTGCACTACTTGTATCAGCTGCACTTGCAGCGTTTATGATGAAGCGAAAAAAAGAACAAGAAGAGCCTATCTTAATAACATTGGATGAAGAACCTGATGATTTTGATCAAATGGATGAGCAATATCCTCATATCAAATCTAGTGAAAGACAATCGTGGCAAACACGAATTAAAATATTGTTAAAGTCATTAGTAAATGAGAAAAGTGTAACGTTAACACATTATTTGAAATTTAAAACTCAAGATGATTTGTTTGATGCGATTAAACATGCAAAGCAATTTGATTATACACTCGTAGAAGCAGACGAGAAACACCAAGTTGTATTAGAAAAAGACATGGAAAATTTCTATGATGACTTGTGCAAAGCGGTATTAGAGATGGTTGAGCTAACGCGTACATACCACGGAGTATACCGTGAATTTGAAATTAAGAATTAGGTGAATTTGTGTCATATATAAAAGTTAGAGATGTATCATTTAGCTACGATCAAGAAGTGGACGTTGTTAAAAACGTTTCTTTTGACGTGCAAAAAGGAACATATACTTGCATCATCGGACATAATGGTAGTGGTAAAAGCTCACTTGCTAAATTATTGATTGGTCTTTTAATGAAAAAAGAAGGATCTATCATTATTGATGATGATGAGTTATCGCAAGATAGCATTGATCGTATTCGTAGTAAAATAGGGATTGTCTTTCAAAATCCTGATAACCAGTTTATCGGTGCTACAGTAAGGGATGACATTGCATTTGGGTTGGAAAACAGACAAATTGATCCAAGTGAGATGGATGAGATTATTGAATACTATGCAAATAAAGTGAACATGATTGACTATTTAGATCATGAGCCATCACGACTAAGTGGTGGACAAAAACAAAGGGTTGCCATTGCTGGAATTTTAGCAATGAAACCAGACATTCTTATTTTAGATGAAGCAACGAGTATGCTAGATCCAAAAGGAAAACGAGAAATTAACGAGTTAGTACAGGAGTTATTTAAACAAGAAGAAATGACGATCATTTCAATTACGCATGATATTGAAGAAGCGTTGTATTGTGATCACTTGTTAGTAATGAATGAAGCAAAAATTCAAATGGATGGATTAGCGAAAGACATTTTAGTACTTCAAGATGAGTTAACAAACATGGCATTAGATGTACCTTTTAATGTTAAAGTTTCTAAAGCTCTTTTAGAAGTTGGCATAAAGGTGGATGAACTGTATTCCTTAGAAAAGTTGGTGGAGCAAATATGAGTATCTCATTTAAAAATGTAAGTTATGAATATGCGCCAAACACCCCTTTTGCTTATGGAGCATTAAAAGACGTTAATGTATCAATAACTTCTCATAAAGTAACGGCAATTATTGGAGCTACAGGAAGTGGTAAATCCACGTTAGTGCAACACCTTAATGCTCTTTTATTACCAACAGTTGGTGAAGTAAAAGTATTAGATCGAGTTATTAAAGCAAATGAAAAACCTAAAAAACTAAAAGAACTACGTAAAAATGTAGGACTGGTTTTTCAGTTTCCTGAGTATCAATTATTTGAAGAAACAGTATTAAAAGATGTGGCGTTTGGACCACTTAACTTTGGATTAAGTAAAGAAGAGGCTATCGAAAAAGCAAAAGTTGCACTCGATATCGTTGGATTAAGTGAAGAGTATTATGAAAAATCACCACTAGATATGTCAGGTGGACAAAAAAGAAGAGCTGCTATTGCTGGTATTTTGGCCATTGATCCTGATGTTTTAGTATTGGATGAACCAACTGCAGGATTAGATCCACAAGGTTCTCATGCAATGATGGAGTTGTTTATCCAATTAAATAAATCAAATAACAAAACCATTTGTTTAGTAACCCACGATATGGAACACGTGTTTAATTACTGTGAAAATGTTGTGGTCATTGATAAGGGACAAGTAATCTACTCCGATAGTGTAGAAAACTTTTTTAACAATGAAGATATGTTAAATTCTTTGACGATTGAATTACCAAAGGTTATTCAATTTAAACGTTTGTTGCGTAAAAAGGGATTTACTATTGATCACACATCAAAAACACTAGAAGAAATTATTCCACAAGTGGTAGCTCAAAAGGGTGATAAACATGAATAACATTGCACTAGGACGCTACTTACCATTAAATTCAGTTATTCATAAATTAGATCCTCGATTTAAAATAATCGGGATGCTTTTATTACTAGTTGCGATCTTTTTACCTGCGGGATTTTATGGGTATGGCTTTTTAACGATATTTATTGGCAGTGTTGTGATGATTTCAAAACTGAGTTTTAAATTCATCATTAAAGCCATGAAACCAATGATGTTAATGCTTGTCTTTTTAATGGTCATTAATATCTTTGTGCTTCGTACAGGGTATGTTGTCTTTGATATTTTTGGTTTTCTTATTTATAGTGACGCAATCTTTCAAACATTGTATATTTCGATTCGGTTGTTGTTAATGATTATGGTCACAACCATTTTAACAGCCACAACAAAACCACTGGATTTGACCTTAGGTATTGAAGATTTATTAGCACCTTTTAAACGATTTAAAGTTCCAGCACATGAAATTGCCATGATGATTTCAATAGCACTTCGTTTTATTCCTACTTTAATTGAAGAAACCGATCGTATTATGAAAGCGCAAGCTTCTCGTGGTGTGGATTTAGCTGAAGGAAAACTCAAAGAAAAAGTATTGGCAATTTTATCACTCATTGTACCTTTGTTTGTTTCTTCCTTTCAACGTGCAGAAGATTTAGCCGATGCAATGGAAGCTCGAGGGTATGTGCCAACGAATAAACGAACACGTTACAAACAATTAAAGCGCACACTAAAAGACATAATCATGCTATTTATCGTTGTCTTTGTGTTAGTTAGTGTCATTGCCATGGTTGTTCTTTTATGAGAATAAAAGCAACTTGTTCTTTTAAAGGATGGCATTACGCAGGTTGGCAGATTCAACCACATGCAATCAGTGTTCAAGAAATTATTCAGCAAACATTAAAAAGTATCACTAAATCTTCAGTTGCTGTAATTGGTTGTTCTCGAACAGATGCCAAAGTTAGCGCTGAAGATTTTGTTTTTCATTTTGATATTACAATGGCCATACCTTTAACCAACTTAAAAAAAGTACTTAATGATCGCTTACCAAAAGATATTTATATTTATGATTTAGAAGTGGTAGAAAAATCCTTTCATGCAAGAAGAGATAGCAAAGCAAAACTGTATCGATACACTATTGAAACAGGAGCATACAATGTGTTTGAAAATGAACATGTGTATCAGTTTAATAAACCAATCGATATACGTATGAGTCAACAAGTCTTAGATATCTTTGTTGGGACTCATGACTTTACATCATTTAACACGACACCATTATCTGTTGTAAGCAATCAAGTACGCACAATTACCTTTGCTAAAATACAACAAGTAGGTTCAAAAGCTATTGTACATGTGCAAGGTAATGGATTTTTACACCATATGGTACGTATGATTGTACAAACAATGATTGAAGTAAACAAAGGTAATATAACAGTAGATGATGTATCTAGAATGTTGCAAGCTAAAGATAAGAATGTTTGTCGTTACAAAGCAGATGCACAAGGATTAACACTAGAAAGGGTATACTATGAATCAAATAATGAGTAATTATCACACTCACACTACTCGATGTAAACATGCTTATGGATCGGATGAGCAATTTGTATTGTCTGCAATTAAAGCAGGATACACATCATTAGCATTTACAGACCATAGTCCTTGGTTGTTGTATCCTTTTGAAGCAGGTAGTATTCGTATGCACATAAGTGAAATGGAAGAATACGTAGAGAGTATTAATCATTTAAAAAGACAATATCGTGATGAAATATCTATTTATGTCGGTTTAGAAGCTGAGTATTATCGTGATCGAATTGATTGGCTGATTAACCTAAAACAAAAGCATCAGTTGGATTTATTAATTCTTGGCAATCATTTTAGAGGGCATGAATCCAATGAAACATATTATGGAAACTATCGTGATAAGACCAATGTTTACAAACATTATGTGGAAGACGCGATTGATGCAATGGCAACAGAAGCATACAGTATTTTTGCTCATCCTGACTTGTATTTTAGAACAAACAATAAAGTGGATAAAGTTGCACTTGAAGCAGCGCAACAAATTTGTGATGCAGCAAATCATTACAATGTAGCATTAGAGTATAATTTAGGTGGTATTCGTTATGGTGATAACAGTTATCCAAAGGATGAGTTTTGGCAGGTTGTAGCAAAAAATAAAAACGTTAGTGTTATTGGAGTTGATGCTCATCGACCAAAACATTTAGAAGATATAGATTTAAGAAAAAAGGCACAAAGATTCTTAAATGACATTGGTGTTGTTGTAGTAGAAGAAATTAAACTCAAGTAAGTGGAGAATGTGATAATCTCCACTTTTTTAATTTCTTTGATTTTCAAAATAAATATTTTTACAATGAAAGTAACAATGATTCGATTTGGGAAGGAGAGCATATGATTAAAAATAAAATAATTAATCAAAAGAAAAGTGTTTACATGTTTTTTATGGTTGTGTTTGTCGTCTTATCTTTAGTTGCTTGTTCATCGAGTACTAATGGCGAATCATCCAATGGTAATGATGATCAAAATAATAGTGAGAATGGTAATCAAAATCAAGACAATGATCAAGAAACACCGACTGCAGAAGATAAAATCAAAGGAACCAATATTGAGTTGTATGGTAACTTAGTGTTGATGGGTGAAACCGATGAGCAGTTAATCTATTATTCATCCGATGAACCAGCAATGGTTGCAGAGTTTTATAGTGATCTTCAAGGAATTGTTGGTAGTGGTATGAACATGTTTTATGCGTATCAAACACCGGTTCTATCCCATGTGTATAAAATGCCTACAAATGTTCAAAGTGAAGACTATGAAGACCAAGTCGATAAGTGGCAAGAAGAGTTTCATGAGTTAAGTCAAGAGTATGGAGGGTTAATGGCCATACTTATCGCAAGTGCAGATCATGTTGATGTTGCGGATGTGGTTGGAGATGATTATATAGACTCAATCCCAGCTAGTGCAAATACAGTCGTTAGTTTTAACTTTATTGTTTTAGAAGAGTTTGAGTAGATAGGATCCTGTTAGTTAATCGAATCATTTAACTGCCTTAAGAATAGAATAATGAAATTTGCTAAGTTTAACATCAAAATACTACGTGATAGTGTGGTTTTTTCTTGACTGTTGGTGTGGTTTGCTATATTATAGTAGTTGGCACTTTATGCCAATTGTAGCCCCGGAAAACTACATTTGGTCAGGAGGAATACTATGCGCCAAACATATATGGCAAAACCAAACGAGGTTGTTCGTCAATGGTACGTTGTTGATGGAACAAACCAAACTTTAGGTCGTCTAGCTAGTGAAGTTGCAGTTTTACTTCGCGGGAAACACAAACCTACATTTACACCTCATGTTGATGGTGGAGATTACGTGATCGTGATTAACGCAGATAAAATACAAGTAACTGGAAACAAAGATGAAACTAAAAAGTATTACAATCACTCTCAATATCCAGGAGGATTACGTGTTCGTTCAACTCGCTTAATGCGTGATAAGTACACAATCGAATGGGTAGAGAAAGCAATTCAAGGTATGTTACCACACACAAGACTTGGTGATGTACAACGTAGACATTTATTTGTTTATAAAGGCAGTGAACATCCACATCAAGCTCAACAGCCAGTGGAATACAAGATTAAAGGATAGAAGGGAGAATCTATGGCAGCAAAGAAAAAACAAGCTGTTGTGTATTTAGGCACAGGACGTCGTAAGTCTTCTGTAGCACGCGTATACATGACACCAGGTAGCGGAAACATTGTCGTTAATGGAAAAACCTTAGATGAGTATCTTCCTTTAGAAACTTTAAGAATGGTCGTTCGCTCACCTATGGAAATTACAGAAACTGCAGGAACTTGGGATATAAAAGTTAATGTATTTGGTGGAGGTTACACTGGTCAATCTGGTGCAATCCGTCATGCTATTTCACGTGCTTTATTAAAAGCTAGTGATGACTATCGTCCTAAATTAAAAGCAGCTGGATTTTTAACACGTGATTCACGTGTGAAAGAACGTAAGAAATATGGATTGAAAGGCGCGAGAAAAGCACCTCAATTCTCAAAACGTTAAGATTACGTACAAACATCAAACTCCCTTTATGGGAGTTTTTGTTTGTTTAAGAAGTATAGCTGATCATACCCGTGATGAGTAAAACTCATTTGACAAGTATACTTGGCGTGATATACTAGTTGTAAGCAAGTTTTAAAAGGGGGATCGTATGATAAAAGAAGATGTATTGGCAAGAAGTAGAAAAGATAGTGATGAATATGTTGTCCATCAAAAGAATAAAGTGTATAAAATATCATTAGTAGTTATGTATCATGTTTTAATAATCATAGCATGGTTTATTTCCTTTACAAGTGGTCAAGTAACTATATTTATTGATGCAATCTCAGCAGAAGTAAGAGTGTTTGACTTGATAGCGACGCCAATTTACTTTTTTCATATCGCTCAAACATATTTGATATGGCACTACTTTAAAAAGAAATGGGCACTTGTTATTTTTATTGGACTAATGATTGGTTTGGTTTTCGTATACCTTAGAATCTTTTAATTATGCCAATCAAAAATGAACTCGTACTTAAAAACAATTTAAGTAAAATACGACTTGAAAAGAAATTAACTCAACAGGAATTAGCTGATCTAATTGGTGTATCTAGAAATACGATAAGTTCTATTGAAACTGGTCAATTTATTCCAACAACGAAGTTAGCACTAATTCTTAGTATTGCACTGGATAAAAAAGTTGAAGATATTTTTTATTTTGATTAAACGAAGTTCTAAAAGATGCTATGAAATTAGATGATGAATGCAACAAATTTTTCTATAAGTATTGAATAAGAAAAAACTCTATCGAAGCATTATTACTTGGCTTTTATAACATTGGAAAAGTTCTCTAAATGTGTTGACAGTTGGCAATGTAAGTGGTATATTTATAAGGCATTCGAAGAGAGTTGGGCCTGTAGCTCAGGTGGTTAGAGCGCACCCCTGATAAGGGTGAGGTCGTTGGTTCGAGTCCATTCAGGCCCACCAATTCTTTTGAATCAATGGGGTTTTAGCTCAGTTGGGAGAGCACCTGCCTTGCACGCAGGGGGTCATCGGTTCGAGTCCGATAAGCTCCACCAGATAACATGCAAGGACGATGGTTTCCATCGTCTTTTTTAATAAGGTGACCCATGAGAAAATTTGAAAAATTTATTGCTAACCGATCCTTTTATAAACATGTCTTAACATTAGCCATTCCACTTATGTTGCAACAGCTCATAACTAGTTCGGTAAACTTAGTAGACAATTTAATGATCGGTCAATTAGGAGATGCTGCTTTAGGTGGTGTCGCAAGTTCCAATCGTTTCTTTATGATTGGTCTTTTCTCTGTGATGGGAATCCTTGCTGCAGCGGCTGTTTTTATTGCACAATACTACGGCGCTAAAGATCAACACAACATGAAGGAAGCCTTTCGTTTCTCGATTCTTTCGGCAGGATTAATTACAATACTCTTTTTTATCATTGCCTTCTTTTTTCCACAACATGTGTTGCGCTTTTTTACAGATGATCCAAGCATCTTAGTTGAAGGGGGCAAGTACATAAAACTTGCATCGATATCTTTACTTCCCTTTGCTATTTCCATGTCGATGGCAAGTGCTATGCGCGCGGTAGGTCAAACAAAAATACCTTTGTATATTGGAATCTTTGCCGTTTTTACCAATGCTGTGTTTAACTATGTTTTGATTTTTGGTCATTTTGGGTTTCCACAACTTGGAATTGTTGGCGCTGCCCTTGCAACCATCATTTCTCGTTTTGTAGAACTAACTCTATTATTAATAGTAATGAAACGAAAAGAATTTGATTTTACTACAAAAATTAAGGATATATTTAAAGTGTCCACAAAGAACATTAAAAAAATATCATTAAAAGCATTACCTTTAATGAGCAATGAGTTGTTGTGGTCATTTGGTATGGCATCTTTGTTTAAGTTTTATGCTACTCGAGGAAAAGAAGTTATTGCAGGCATGTCAATCGCATCTACAACAGCTGATATTTTCTTTGTGTTGTTTGCGGGAATGTCTGTAGCAACGATGATTGTTGTCTCTCAACCACTTGGTGCAAACAATCTTGAAGAAGCAAAACGAAATGGTTATCACATGATTGGATTTTCAACAGTACTAGCCATGATTTTTGGAATAGTCATGTTTGGATCAAGTTTTGTTGTACCATTATTTTATAATGTGAGTGAAGCTTCTCAACATGTAGCCGCGAACATACTTCGTATTCAATCTTTTATGTTTTGGATATACATGGGGACAGCTCAATGTTACTTCATATTAAGAGCAGGTGGCGATATGCGTTCAACACTTGTTATGGATGCTGGATTTATGTGGACAGTTAACATACCAGTGGTCGCCTTATTCACTTACTTTACTGGCATTAATATTTTCTTATTGTTTATCATTGGCCAATTAACTGACTTTGTAAAGCTAACGTTAGCCTATCAATTAATTAAAAAAGAAAAATGGTTAACGAATCTAACCATCGATGAAATGACATCAATATAGGAGTAATATGCATTTTTATAACCTATTAAGTAAAAAATACGAGTATATTTTTCCATTAAATAATAAAGAAAAAGAAATGCTAGCTCAATTAATACCTTATAATCTTTCTTTTGCAATTGATGTTGGTTGTGGTATTGGTTTTAGTGTAAGTCATTTAAATCACCATGCAAAAAAAGTAATTGGAATTGATAGCAATGTAGAAATGATTGAAAAAGCAAAAGATAAGTTTCCAAAAAGCTTGTTTTATGTTTTAGATATGAGAAGGCTTGACAAATTACAACTTCACGATGTCGATGTCGTTACTTGCTTTGGTAACACCTTAGTACATATCAATCATCAAGACGTTCAAGCCTTTCTATCCAGTGTACATAATGTGTTGAAAAAAGGTGGGCAACTACTCATTCAAATAATTAATTATGATCGGATCTATAATGAAAATATACGTGCACTACCAACCATCGATAATAAAGAAATTACAATGAAAAGAAATTACACGTTGTATGATGAACATCTTATTTTTAGCAGTGAATTAACAGATAAAAAATCAAATGAAACATTTGCTTCAAGTATCACACTTTATCCTTTGTTTTATCAACAGTTATTAACATATCTAACACAAGCTAACTTTGAAGTTGTGGGTAGCTTTGGTGGCTTTGATATGTCGTTGTATAGCGAAAATTCTTACGCAACCATTGTGCATGCAATTAAAAAAGACTGAGCTTAATCCCAGTCTAGTAGTCGTTTTTGACCTTTAATATGTATGGTTTCGCTAATGTCTTGTGTTACTTCAATAACGCCCTTGTATTGATTGTTTTCATCTCTCATAGGGAAGTATTGTATAAGAAGTTTACGGCCTTTAAAATCAATCCAAAACGTTGCTGAGTCTCTTTTGTTTTGCTTGAAGGAATCAACTATTTCTACTACAGTAGACACACTATCGGCGGGATGACAGTTAACAACTTCTCTGCCTATGATAGCTGGAGATCGTGGGAAAAATCGATCGGTAGGGTTGTTAAAATAAATGACTTTATCGTTTTCATCTACAATTGTGCAGTCCATTGGAAGTGTATCTAAAAACAGTGTCAGTTGATCGTAGGTAAGCTTCCCTGTTTTTGTTGAATACAACCATTGTTCTTTGTTAGCATGAAGTTCATCAACCTTGTAATAAGGTGGCGTATCAATAAAGGCAAAGCCATACTCAAAGCTTTGTTCGCGCATATGTGCAAACTCATTAATTGAACATTGATCTTGTGCAACAACAAACAAGATTGCCTCTTCTTTTTGAATTAAGCCATAGGCATTAAAGAAGTATTTCCCAATTTCTTTTTTAAGTTCTGTTTCATTTAGGTCTTTTTCTAAAAGAAGCGATAGTACATTTTTCAATGATTGTCGTGTTTGATCATGCAATGTCCACATAATGCTCACACCATGAAATTTTTCATGTTTCTTTTCTAAATATGGAAATAAAATATTTTCTTTCTTTATATAATGTACATTGAAATGAGTTAGTTCATCAAACAATGCAACTAGATTCTCTTTTTCTTGCACTAAATCATTCTTTTTGAGGATTGCTTTTATGTTTTCAAGCTTATGTGATAGTTGATTGTTTTCTTGGTGAAGATGATCTAAAAAACTATCTTTAGTGTATGTAACTTGTTTGTGTTTTAAACTTTGATAAAACACATGCATGAGTTTATCTAAGTAAACTAAAATATCACGTTGATGTTCATGATTTAATCGGTTATAAAACAGTTCAAACAGTTCATCTGCATTTACATTTAAAATATCTCGCTCAAACTTTTTATATGTAGTAATATCGGTATCGTTGTTTGCGATGGCTTCAATGTATGTGGCTAAATTTTCTAATTTTTCCATGATGTTCTCCTATTATTATCATTATAGGTGCTTAACATCTTTTTGACAAATACAAGGTTTAGCTTCGTTCTATTATAAAAAAATGCACTCTATTATAAGAAGTTCACTAACAGGGAAAAAATTCAAAAAATGCTCTAGAAACTGTTGCATAAACGTTCATCTTATGGTATATTTTATAAGCACTCGCTGAACTGCCTGAATAGCTCAGCGGTAGAGCAACCGGCTGTTAACCGGTTGGTCACAGGTTCGAATCCTGTTTCAGGCGCCATGGCCCGTTGGAGAAACGGTTAACTCACATGCCTTTCACGCATGCATTCACGGGTTCGAATCCCGTACGGGTCACCATTCGAATTAAACAGCTCCCTATGGAGCTTTTTTTTTAAATTGTTTAAGGTGTATAATGCAAGTCAAAATCATGAACTATGTCCTTATAATATGGTATGATGATTATAAGAAAGGTGGACTAACATAATGAAGAAATTTTTAGCAGGAGCATTAGCTTTAGCAGGTTCAGTTGCGGCATTTGAATTTTTACGTCGTAAAGGTGTAGTGGATCAAGTAAGTGGTAAAGTGAAAAAAGTAGTTGGTGAAGTTACAGAAAACAAAGAAATGGAAGCAGAAGGCGTTTTTCAACAATCAACAGGAAAAGCAAAAGAGTTTGCATCCAATGTAACAGAAGCCGTTAAAGAAAACTTCGAAGATTAACGTATGAACAAAAACTTGAGTTGCTGATAATAACTTAAGTTTTTTTTATTGCATTCAAATTGAATGGGTGTATAATAGTAAAGCGATCGTCCCGTTAGCTCAGATGGCAGAGCAACTGACTCTTAATCAGTGGGTCCTCGGTTCGAGACCGAGACGGGGCACCATGTGACTTATTGAGCAAGCATCTTAGATGTTTGCTTTTATTTTTTAAATAGAGTAATCGTTTGAATTTTGCTTCTCATAATTAACTGTCGAAGGTAAGGATTGTATAACACATGTGCTTTTAGTATTTTTAAGAATATTTTTACTTTGAGATGCATGCTTTTGCTTCTGTACTTTTTATGTTGTACTCCATCTTGATTAACACAGTAGCTAGCAATTAAAGCACTGTCAATGGCGTAACTGATGCCTTCTAAAGAACTTGGCGATATCCAACCTGCTGCTTCGCCAATTAATAGAATATTGTTTTTTCCTAGCTCAAGTTGATGTAAAGAAGTAGGACAGTTAACTAAGCACGCTTCCTTTAGGTGTGCTTGTGCATCAAATGGGTGATATTTAATAACCATGTCTTTAAATTGATTAAAGGACTCGTGTGCATTTTTTAAAGGGAGTGCTATACCATAAATAAAGCTATCATCTTTATAGGAAGACCATCCATAACTAGTTGTAAGGTGCTTGTTGAAGTAACATGTATATTGCGCTTTTTGCATCTTTTTAAACACATGCTCTTGTATAGCAAGATATTGATGAATTGGTTTTGTTGAAATATATCTTCGTACAATAGAAGAAGCACCATCAGCACCAACTATTGAAGTGCATGCTATTCTATGCGTTATCTTGTTTTTTGCGTATGTAACAACATAATCATCATGTTGTTGGTCGATTCGTTGTACAAAGGCATTATCGATAACGTCCACATGATTTGGTATTAGTGAAGCAAGCCAATGATCAAAACGGTGTCGGTGAATGTTTATATAAGAACGCTGATACAACCGTGAGAACTTATAGTGCTCATCAATGGTTTCAACTGCAAAGATCTGTGGGTTTGCAAGAACATAAAGAGGTAACGTTAAGTTTAGCCTTGCTAAAGAGCGTTGTGCATCTACAGAAAGTAATCCTCCGCAAGGTTTTTTAAATCCTTTGTTTACATTAGAATGATCTTTCTTATCAATGACTACAACCTGTAATTCCTTATCAGTATTTGCGGCAAAAATACTCCCAGCAACACCTGCTCCTACAACAACAATATCCACATGTTTCATTTTGCTTCCTCACTTTTTAAATTATACAACATATCTTCTTTGAGGATAATGATAATTAATGTAATCTAAATTACATAAATTTACATATATATGACTTATAAATGTAAAATATATCTTGATTTTCACACAATTTTCATTTACAATGCTTTCATATCGTTGAGGAGGATATTATGAAAAAGATGTTAGGGGTAATGGTGTCGTTTTTTGTAATGGCACTAGTGTTAAGTGGATGTTCATCCACATCGGACACTATCAAGCTTGGATTAAATTTTGAATTATCAGGAGAAGTGGCAAGTTATGGCCAAGCAGAAGTACAAGGGATTGAATTAGCAATTGAACAAGTTAATGCTGCGGGAGGCATTAATGGAAAACAAATTGAATTAGTAAAAAGAGATAATAAATCCGACGCTGCAGAAGCAACAAGCATTGCAACGTATTTAGCAACACAAGAAAAAGTGAGTGTTATTTTAGGCGCAGCAACATCAGGTCTTACAAAAGCACAAGTACCGGTTGCTAACCAATATGAAGTACCACTTATTTCACCTTCAGCAACAGCCGATGATGTCACCAATGATGGTGTAATTGTGGAACCATTTATCTATCGTGTTAGTTTTATTGACTCATTTCAAGGAATTACGATGGCTAACTTTGCTGTTGAAAATTTAGGGAAAAGCAAAGCTGTAATTTTAGGTGACCAATCATCTGATTATGCAAAAGGTCTTGCGGAAACATTTACCGCTCAATTTACTGATAATGGGGGAACGGTTGTAGCGCAAGAAGCTTATGTTAGTGGTGATCAAGATTTCAATAGTGTATTAACATTAATTGGACAAATGGATTTTGATGTTTTATTTGTACCTGGGTATTATCAAGAAGTTGGATTGATTATTAAACAAGCACGTGAAAGTGGAATTACAACGCCAATTTTAGGTGGAGATGGTTTTGATTCACCAGTTCTTTTTGAACTAGCAGGGAATGATGCTTTAGTTGATATTTATTTCTCTCAAGCATATTCATCATTAGATGAAGATCCTATGGTTACAAAATTCATTTCTGATTTTAGTGATAAATATGGAGTAGAACCAAATGCATTTAGTGCATTAGGTTATGATAGTGCTATGTTAGCTGTGGATGCTATTAAACGTGCTGGTAGTGAAGATCCAAAACTTGTGAATGAAGCTTTACAATCAACAGTAAACTTTGCTGGTGTTACTGGAAGCATTACGGTGGATGAATGGCATAATGCTGTTAAGTCTGCGGTTGTACTAGAAATTCAAAATGGAGAAGTAGTTGGCTCAATGCGAGTAAATCCATAATTGAAAGGGTGAAAGAATTCTTTCACCCTTTTTACAGGAGGAAGTATGAATCAAGTTTTTCAACAGTTCATTAATGGAATGTCACTTGGTAGTATTTATGCACTTGTCGCATTGGGTTATACGATGGTGTATGGCATTATTAAGCTTATCAATTTTGCACATGGTGAAATGTATATGCTTGGTGCTTTTGTTTCATTCTATTTAATTACAATAATGCAAGTTCCATTTTTTATAGCGATGTTTATATCCATGATTGTGGTTGCGATGGTTGGGTTTTTTATTGAACGGATTGCGTATAAACCACTAAGAAATGCAACGAGAATCGCTGCCCTAATTACAGCGATTGGGGTTTCTTTTTTACTGCAGTATACAACCATGTTTTTTGTTGGTGCTGATATAAAGGTTTTTCCACAAGCATTTAATAATCAAATCTTTAATGTTTTTGGGATTTCGATTTCCTTAAAACAATTGTTAATCTTTTCTGTGACAGCTATTTTAATGGTTGCCTTGCAAACGCTTGTAAATAGATCGAAGTTTGGTCGTTCAATGCGTGCAGTTTCAGCTGATAAAGAAGCAGCTGCGCTTATGGGTATTGATGTGGATAAAACAATTGCCATCACTTTTGCAATAGGAGCAGCTTTAGCAGCTGCAGCTGGATCATTGGTGGGTATGTATTACAACACAATTTCACCACTGATGGGAGTGACTCCTGGTCTTAAGGCATTTGTAGCAGCTGTGTTTGGTGGAATTGGTCATATTAAAGGAGCGATGCTTGGTGGTTTTATTATTGGTCTAATTGAAACGTTAGTTGTTGGCGTTGGTTATTCCTTATTAAAGGATGCATTGGTTTTCTTTGTATTAATACTAGTCCTTATTATTAAACCTTCTGGTTTACTTGGTAAAGGAGGTCGTGAAAAAGTATGAAGAATCAATTGTTTAAATTTCAATGGTCAACATGGATTGTCATTGGTGCTGTGTATGCTTTAGTAAGTATATTAATACAAGCAAATGTTATAAATGCTTATTATCAAATTACACTAACACAAATTGGTATATCCATGATTGCTGCATTAGGGCTCAACATGATTTTAGGATTATCTGGTCAGTTTTCATTAGGGCATGCAGGATTTATGGCCATAGGAGCTTACAGTGTAGCGATTGTAAGTATTGCTAATCCAACGATGTTAGGTTGGGTAATGGGATTAGCGCTAGGGTTTGTGCTAACCATTGTTGTTGGTCTTTTTATTGCAATACCTACTTTACGTTTAAAAGGGGATTATCTTGCAATAGCTACATTAGGTAGTGGGGAAATTATTCGTATTTTACTATTAAATATGAATATTACAAATGGTGCAGCTGGACTAAGTGGTATTCCTAAATTTACAACGTGGACATTGTTGTATTTCTTTGTTGTGTTTGCAATTTTATTTATGGCTAGAATAAAATATAGCCGTTTTGGTCGTGCCGCCCTTAGTATTAAAGATGATGAAATAGCAGCTGAAGCGATGGGAATAAACGTTACAAAAATCAAAGTCATGATGTTTGTTTTAGGAGCATTGTTTGCTTGTGTTGCTGGTGCATTGTATGCTTCATTTTATTTTGTCATTAAGCCAGAAACATTTAATATAGCACGGTCCATTGATTTTCTAATGATTGTTGTGCTTGGTGGTATGGGAAGTATAACAGGAACCATCACAGCAGCGATCGTAATGAGTTTACTATCAACATTTTTACAATCGTTTGCTCAAATACGAATGATTTTATATGCACTAGCATTGATTGTGTTAATGATTTATCGTCCAACAGGTTTACTTGGAACAAAAGAGATCTTTGTTAATCAACTATTTAAAAGGAAGGTGAAGCTCGATGGAAATTCTACGGATTGAAAACGTAAGTAGAGTATTTGGTGGAATTGTTGCGGTTGCAGATGCAAGTCTTTCCATCGATAAGGGGCAGTTTGTTGGTATCATTGGTCCTAATGGTGCTGGTAAAACTACATTGTTTAATTGCATTACAGGCATGTATGGATTAAGTCATGGTAATATCTCACTAAATGTAAATGGTGAGTTTGTACAAATAGGTAATTTAAGTCCTTCTAAAATTGCTCAATATGGGATTGCTCGAACATTTCAAAACATTCGTCTATTTAAAGAGATGACTGTGTTGGATAATGTTAAAGCAGCTATGTATCATCAGTATCCATATGGTGTTGTTGCGGCATTTTTTCGAATTGGGAAATTCGCAAAAAATGAATCATTAATTCAAAATAAAGCAGAAGCTTGGTTAAAAGAAGTTAGTCTATTAGAAAAGAAGGATGTGTTAGCCAATCAACTTTCCTATGGTGAGCAGCGGCGTTGTGAAATTGCACGTGCCTTAGCTACCCAAGCTAAAATATTGTTTTTAGATGAACCAGCAGCAGGAATGAATGAATTAGAAACACAAAAGCTTACTCAATTTATTCGTGATATACATAAAAAGTATGATTTAACGATTGTGCTTATTGAACATGACATGAAACTTGTAATGGGTCTTTGTGATCATATTGTAGTTTTAGATCGTGGAGTGTGCATTGCAGAGGGAACACCTAAGGCAATACAAAACAACCCTGCAGTCATTGCAGCATACTTAGGTGAGGAGGTTGACGATGTTACAGATTAGTGATCTTTTTGTAGCTTATGGATATATTGAAGCATTAAAGGGTATTTCATTGCATGTCAATCAAGGTGAAATCGTTTCACTTATTGGAGCAAATGGTGCAGGGAAATCAACATTACTAAAAGCGATTTCGTCACTTATGCCCATAAAATCAGGATCAATTAAATACAATGAACAAGAAATATCAACGCTAAAGCCTCCTAAGGTTGTAAGTTTAGGGATTACTCATGTTCCAGAGGGAAGAAGAGTTTTCAAAGATATGGATGTGGAAGAAAACCTACTTTTAGGAGCATATCTTAGAAAAGATAATGCTGTATATAGTGATTTAGAAGCAGTGTATGAACGGTTTCCGATATTAAAACAAAGAAAAAGACAGCATGCAGCAAATTTATCTGGTGGTGAACAACAAATGTTAGCGATTGGTAGAGCACTTATGGCAAAACCTGAGATGTTGTTATTGGATGAACCAAGCATGGGTTTAGCACCCATGTTGGTGAAAGAGATATTTTCAATAATTAAACAAATAAATAAAGAAGGAACAACTGTGCTACTTGTTGAGCAAAATGCTAAGATGGCATTATCTATTGCACATCGAGGCTATGTAATAGAAACAGGTAAAGTAGTATTAAGTGGTACACAGCAAGAGTTAATTCGTAGTGAGGAAGTAAGAAAGATCTATTTAGGAGGGTAGTCAAAGAAAGTACGACAACATAATGTGTTCTCAAATTTTGTGCATTTGTTTAACATGTAAAGTCTGTTATAATGATAATTAAACTAAAGGAGACCAACTATGATGTTGTCAAGGAAAAAGTAAAAAAATAGATTAATTATTTAAACTAGTAATTTGAGCACTATGAAAAGAACTATCTTGAAAGCTTGGTCAAACTAAGTTGTAATTACTTATTGTAAAATGAAATCTTTATCCGGATTCGAAAGAATAAAGAATATGTAGTTTACTAATTTCTTACTACAATGACCTAAAGCATTGTAATGACCTTTACCTTCATCGCGTTTTCTCAAATAGTATTGATTCATGACTTTTGAGTTATTTCTCACATTATTAGCAGCCCAAGTTAAAGCGTATCTTAGTAAATGATTTCCACGTTTAGACATGCGTGTTCGCTTTGCCTTAAATTGACCTGACTCTTTCGTTTTAGGATCAAGCCCGGCAAAGGCGAGTATTTTACTAGGATGATCAAATCGTGATATATTTTCTATAGCAGATAGAATGTAAGCAATCTGAATAGGACCCATACCAGGAATCTGGTGTAATCTTGATTCTTTTACAATATTGTTGGATATGATTTCAGTTTCAATTGTATCAACCTGCTGAGAGAGAAACTCGATTTGATGAATAATACCTTTAATTACTTGAGAGAGTGCACTGGAGTGGTAACCAACGGAACTCTTCGCCAAATCTTTAATTTCTTGAACAAATGGTTTAGAGAAAGATTTGCGTTTAAAATTAAGGGTGTTATAAAGAACGTCAATGCGAGTTTCTCTTATTTCTTTGGCAGTACAAGCTTTCTTAAGAAGGTTACGAAACCCTTTTGTTTTGAGAGTTGAAAGACCAATTCTTGGTTTGAGTTCTGGGAACACTCGGTCTAAATAAGCAGTAAGACGAATGTACTCTCTCGATCGTTGTTTGATGAGATTGTCTCGTTCCTTTGAAAGGAAAGCTAGCTCATTAATGAAAAATGTTTCTTGAATCGGTTGATTCCGATTGATAGAAAGAAAGGATGCAATGGTTAGTGCATCCACCTTGTCATTCTTTACATCACGAATATTAAGCCCTCTAAAACGCTTAGAAAGCAGAGGATTAATAAGTTCGTATGAAAAAGAGTGTTGCGTAAGAAAATGTGCAAGATTCTCGTGATAATGTCCAGTTGATTCGAATCCAATAATAACATCATCATAAGCGTAATTAGACAGATGAGAAGCCAATAGATTAAAACCTATCATAGTATTCTCAAATGGAAAAGGCTGTGTAATTACTTGACCATGATGATCAGTAATACAAGCGTAGTGAGTGTACTTGGCAATGTCGATGCCAACAAAAACAGTCATAAAAAGACCACCTTTCTAGAACCTTTATCTAGCCATGGTGATCTCTACCTTGTATTCTTGATCGATATGAAAGTACGAAACTTTTCCAACTATAAACAAATGAATAGAGCCATGGCAATACTCTCCTTAAAATGGACTAAGCCATAATAATCACATCAAAAGATAGGTTCTATTCATATTGTATCAAATTGATGAAAGGAGCGTATGATCTTGTGAATCAAGGTTCACTAGTATCATACAAGTATGATTATGAAACTATTTGTGTCAGACTTTGATGGAACATTGCATATAGATGGAACAGTCGATCAAGAAACACTGGATGCTATTGCTGATTTCAAAGACCAAGGAAACATATTTGGTATAGCTACAGGGAGATCATTGAGTTCGATTAAACATCAAATCAATGAATATAAAATTCCAGTCGATTTTATTATTGGTAATAATGGTAGTATTGGTGTTGATGAACAAGAGGATTATTTGTTTCATCATCTAATGGATTTTAAACGAGTTCATGAAATAATCGATTTAATGCCTCAAGAAGGTATCATGTATTTTGGTGTGAGTGATGGAATACAAGTTGGATTGCATGATCAACTGAATAATCGTTCTCATGAGGATGTTACTTTTTTAGATATTGATTCATTGTTAAATAATGGTAAGGCAGTAGGTATATTTATTAAATTCGATACACCTGAACTTGCGAAAGCATTTGCCTTAAAACTCAATGAAGTATACTATGGTGAAATACGAGCTTATCATTTTAGCAATTATGTAGATATTCTTAATTATGGTGTCACAAAAAAGAGTGGCATCATTCAGTACAAAAGAGCAAAAAAGTTAGATGTTCCTACTTATGTGATTGGTGATTCTTTTAATGATATCCCTATGATTAAAGGATTTGATGGATTTGCTATATGTAGTGGGGATCAAGAAGTTATTGATCGTGCTAGTAAGTGTTTTGATAATGTGGGGAAAGCTTTGAAATTTCTAATGAGCCAGTAGTGTATATTATTCAATTGCTAAAAATGTGCTTAAAATGTTGTTGAAATTGGGGCAATGTATTGTTATAATATAAAAGCCTTGCGGATGTGGCGAAATTGGCAGACGCACTAGACTTAGGATCTAGCGCCTTACGGCATGGGGGTTCGAGTCCCTTCATCCGCACCAAAATATACGGACAAACCTACTAAATGGGTAGGTTTTTTTGTGGCATGTAAATATGTGAAAAATGAGTATTAAATAGATTAAACTTGGTTTATGTTTTTTTGAGAATATGACATAAGCAGTATGCACTTTTTCAATGAAACTAATGATAGCAGTTATCGCTTTTTATTCAATACCATTTTATACAATCCAGATGAAAATTAACATTGACAAGATATCATCTCTTTGTTAATATCAAAATAGTTAGAAACATTGTTAAAAAAATCACGATAGAGAGGAATTAAGATTAAAGAAAAATAACAGTACTTTTAGTTCGTCTTATTTTTTGTTGCATAAATGATCAGAGATAAAATATTTTTTGCAGCTTCTTCACGAGACTTAGAATTTGACAGTAACGGAGGAGTTCATACTAAAAAAAATATGGAATAACTTTACTTGTTTCAATTATGATTACGCCCATCTTAGTTTATACGCAACTTAACTTTGATTCAACTTTACAATATGGACAAGTCGTCGTATATATGTTGATATCACTATCGTTCATTTTAGGACTCTGGATAATAAAAACCGATATTATTACTATAGTAGAGAGAAAAGGAATAACAATTATGACGAAAAATTTCAGAATACTCTTGACTTTGTTGTTTACATTAACTCTTATTAATAATCATTTTAGTCCAGTTGAAGCATTAGAAATAGGTACGGATTTATCAGGTTTTGAAAGTGATAAACAGAAGTTTGTAATCACTAAACAGGTTGAAGCTTTAGAACAAAGAGTAGTTTCAGTTAATAATCAAACAATACTTTATGATATTTCAGACAATCCAACCTATTTGTTAACTGAATTCAATGAAGGAGGCTATGTAATTTCTACTAGGAATACTGGTGTTTTTGTTATTTATGATTTAGACACTAAGATTATTCCTTACAAAAACATCGAAAAAAACAAGAGAAAGATTTTTGGTGGTCCACTATCTTATTTTGTAGATACGCAAGACAACTCGTATTTAGATTTAGAGAGAAATGTTATTATCAGCAAAGAATTAATAACTAGCTTGCAAATCAGAAGAAATAGTGCTTTATTATTACAGGAGAATCACTTCTATGATGCAATTATGAACAGTGATTATCAAAAGAAAATTAACTTGAATTCTAGTATTGGTATTGATTCAAGTAGATTTTCAAATTACAGTAGTGGAAAGTGGATTAATAACAAAACTAATTATCCGATTGCACAAGGATATCCCAGTGGTGGTATTTGTGGCACTATTGCTACAGCCATAATGATAGCCTATATTGACGACTACAAAGACAATACAGTAGTACCTTCAATCATAAGACCATATAGATCAAGCACACCCGCCAGTTTGATAACAAGCCTGTATCAACATATAGATGAAGGTAGAAATGGTACATTGCCAGTTCATGTTTTTAATGGAGTATGGTCATGGTTTTTAGATAATAATCCATCTATAGTGAGCAACTATTCATTTCTTTCCTCAAGCGCTACTACATTTACTCAAGCCAAAACATCAATTAACAAAGGTTATCCTGTTGTAATTGGTTTATTGAAAATGCTAGGATCACCCTATGAAAACCATTGGGTAACAGCTTATCGATATCAAGATAACGGTATTTATCCATTTTACACAAGTTATTATTATGTAGTAGACAATCATGGTTCATATACCGCAAGAATAAATGTTAACTGGACAGCAGGTTCAGTTGGTATGTATAAATAATATTAACCTTATACACACAATTGTAGAAAAGTCAGAGAAAGGAACTGTATATTGTTCTTTTTCATACATGTTAATTACAATATACTTAAATAACAAACCATTGAAAAATAGAAAAAAAACCAAATTTGCATTTTTAGCAATTACGATAATAGTTTCTGTTATTGCTTATAATGAAGTTAGCAACAATTCCATTTCGTATACAGGAAGATGCACTGATGTAAGTGTCGCTCAAGAGTTTAAAATCAATGTATCCTGGATTGTTGATTATGGAAGATGTGATACTCTAAAAAGCAAATCAATTTTTAATTACAATCAAGAATCGGTCTTACTTGGTAGAAATCCAATCAATGAAGATTTTTATTGGTATGAGCTTGAAATAATCCATAAAGGTAAGTTTGTTTATTTCAATAAAATAAATATTAGAGATAGTATAGTTAGTGAAATAGATTATATAGACAATGATTTCATTATTAACATCATTGTTTCTAAAACAGATACTACAAGCTTAGAAGAAGTTTTTTTTGATATATTTATAGAAAACAAAAAGATTCCAGTAAAAGCATATCTCAAAATATCCTCTCGATTCATGTATCAAAAATCAGACGGTACAATCAGAGAAAATGATTTGCATCAAATAAAGAATATTATCTCTCAACTTATCCAGACTGGATAATAGTGTTTATTTCAACTGGGAAATACACCCATGTATTGAATTTGACATAAACACCTACTAAAAATAGTGGTTTTTTTGTTGTGTATAAATATGTAAACAAAAAATGAGTATTAAACAGATTAAACTTGGTTTATGTTTTTTTGAGAATATGACATAAGCAGTATGCACTTTTTCAATGAAACTAAATTATAGCAGTTATCGCTTTTTATTCCGATACCATTTTACACAATCCGTTCTCGGCTTCTGTTGACAAGAATACTCTGATTTGCTAACATAAATCATATATAGAAAATGTAATACAACTTAAATGAATTAAAAATCTTTTATAATTAAGTAAAGAGGGGGGGTGAAAAAAATGTTTTCATAATTTCGTTTCACTATTCGGAAGTTATTTTTGATAACAAGTAGTTTTAACTTATGCAGAAATCTTATAAATAAAATAGGAGGAATAGAAATGTTCAAGAGAATTTTTATAATATTTATGTTGACATTACTAATTTCATTTGTCATACCAATAAATAAGAAAGTATTAGCAAACAGTGTAAACTGGGAAATATGTAGTTTGAGTTGGAACAGAAATGATTTCTCATCGTCCCACATGCCAAGTGATGCAACACTTAATGTTCAAGCAACACGGTATAAAAACCTTTCGACTTCCACATCTTCTACCGTATGGAGTGCTTCTTCCAACTATAGTGTAACAAAAATATCGCTAGTTTCGTCTGGGTATTTATGGTTACCGACAGTCAAATTTCCTTTATACTCAAATAATACAGCTTTAGCATATAAGCAACCCAGTTGTTATATGATCACTCTTCCTCCTGGACAAGAACCATTTTCAAACACTATTGAGTATTAATTATTGGAATCACTTTAAAATATAACTAATTGAAGTGCTATGATTATAAAATTACATTGTCATTTTACTGATTGTAGTTTTATGAGTTTTGAGGTTGAATAAATGTTATTACTAACGAACATAAAATCTTTATGGAATTATAGATCTAGAATAGCTGGGATTTTTTCGATTCTTATTCTTGTCATTCTAATAACTATTCTTCCCAATATATTGATTAATACTAGCTATGCAACTGATCGATTAATGACGAAACAAGAGTTTGGTCATTGGACTCATGTAAGTTTTAATGGAGAACTAAAAAGCAAATCATCCTATGACTCAACAGGGAATCTATACATAATCAGTGAGACAAATGATTTAATCATTGGAAGTTTTGATGATGGTTTTTCCAATCTCGCGTATATTGATTTAATCAAAGGGAGATTGCCAATTAACTCAAGTGAAATAGTTGTTGATTATACAAACATAGCAAAATTAGGACTGACATTTGATTTAAATCAAATAATATCACTAAATACTATCACACAGGACAATGAATTTGTCGTTGTTGGATTCTATAATAACTTTTCATCTAAATGGATTCAAGATACAAAAGGTGACTTTGTATATCCAGCAATATTGACAACGGACATTCAAACGGATAAGTATGCACAATTTGGATATTTTTCTAAACCATCAATACTATTCACTACGACTGATCAACTCAATACGCTATCCTATCCTGAACTCACAGATATCGAAGGGAACGGATACAAACTATTTCTAGAGGAATTATCGTTAAGAAATAATCAAGTTGAATCCATTACTCGTATTGTTTTAGCATTAGCTATATTCATATTGTTTACTTTCATTCGAATGCACATTGCATTTTTTGAGCGAAAAACAAAAATATTAAGAACTCTTGGAATAACAAGTGCTGAAGAAATTATTTATCATTTGTCACATGGTGCTTTTTTTTCTTTTTTTGCATTCATAGGTTTTATAGTAATTGAAAGAACTATTGAACTCTTAGTTTCTTTGAACTCAAGTATTGACTATTTGATTGATTATGATGTTTTTAGAAGTGTAATAATTACTATTATTATAACCATTGTGTTTTTCTTTCTTATCTTTTCAATCAGTGCATCTCTTAAACCACTTGTACCAAATTTGATTATTAAAACGAAACAATCAATAATTTTTTCAAAAGCGACTCACTATTTATTAATAGTAATTGTAACAGTCTTCTCTTTTACACAGTTGACTATAGGATTGTTTAGGATATATGACAATCATTTACCAAACATAGAAGATGTGAAAGAAAGAAACACCGAAGGATATATGTATAGAATTTACACAAACACATATGATGTGGACCATCGAATATCCATGGATGATTTAAGCGAGTTTGAAACAGATCATAACAATGTTACCATAAATTATCACAACAGCTACTTATTGAATTCAATGAACTCTTTGAATCAAGAAAGATTAATACAAGCTCTGGTTATGAGTGATGTTCATCTCAATAGATCAAAAACCATAGTACTTGAGATTAGTGAATCTTTTCTTGCGGGTGAGTTAATTCTAGTTAATTCAAATAATTTAGATTTTTTGGAATTTCTAGAAAATGATTTCAATGATTCTATATATTTAAATGGGATTCAGTTCATGGTTGAAGCTGCAGATTTCAATCAGTATACTAGTTTGTTTTCAAATCCAATCATAGATTCAGTTCCGGTTTTAATTTCTGAAACAGTCGTAGAAGAATTAGGGTATGAAGCCTATTCAGTGAGCAATATTTCAATTAGTGTTCCAAATTCATCCGATATAAATGACATAGAAACAGATATTTATCGGTTAGCTAGTGGTTCCATGTTGTTAAACAGTAGAGTAGAATTTGAATTACTATTAAAGGAGTTAAATTATGAAATGCAAAGGGATATATTCTTAGTCGTATTGTATCTAATTATCGGATTTACACTGATTATAAGTGTATTCTCGAACTTGCTTAGTAATCAACGCAAGAGTATAGGGACTGAGTTACTTTTAGGGTTTGAAAATAAACAATTATGGAAAAAACATTTACTCATTCCATCAATTTCTTTAGTTTTGTTTGCTCTTCTCTCAGTGTTTTTAGGATACAATGTTTTCATAAATAATGAATACAACTCGTATATTACAAAATGGAATAACTCAGGAAACTTAGAATCTCCTATGGCTAAAACAAAAATTATTGATCAACTCATTACCAACTCACAATTAACCAACTCGTATTACTCTGTAGCACTAATAGTTTTGTTGGTTGTTATTCTTATTTTGGTATGTAAGTTACTTATACTTAGAAGAATTAGTAAATTGAATCCATTTGAATTAGTTAGTGAAAGGAAATAAAAAGGTGTTGATATGTTACTAAAAACAAACAATCTAACAATGGTATACGATCAAGGGAAAGAGAAAGTTCAAGCACTAACAAATATAGACATTGACATTGCTAAAGGATCTTTTACTTTTATTGTTGGTAAAAGTGGTAGTGGAAAAACAACTTTGCTTCATAATCTGGCTGGATTATTACCACCCACAAAAGGAGCTGTACTAATGGATAATCAATCCATTTATGAATTAAGTGATTCAAAGAGAGCAAAAAATAGAAGAATGAACGTTGGCTTCATTTTTCAGTTTTTCAATCTATTTCCAGAATTAACAATTAATGAGAATATTAGAATAATGACAAAAATAAACAAAATGAAAACGGATGAAACGTATTTCAATGACATTGTTGAATTCTTGGAATTAGATGGTTTATTGAAAAATTATCCTAATACCTTAAGTGGTGGTCAGCAACAGCGTGTTGCTATTGCACGAGCGCTCATACATAAACCAATGATTGTTTTTGCGGACGAACCAACTGGTAATCTAGATCAAGAGACATCTTATGATGTTGTGGAGTTGTTAGAGAAGGTACAAAAGGAATTTAAGCAAACGATTATTTTGGTTACCCATGATTTAGATTTAGTTAAACATGGTGATAGAGTAATAACTTTGAGAGATGGTTCCATCATAAATGATGTAAAGCAATTGTAAAATAGTTTAATTGATTAGAAATAGGTTCCAATTGAATTGTGAAATTTGATGAAATGTAATTTCCTTAAATAAACGAAAAAATTGATTGTTTAAAGTCTTTGGACGACTTTTGGACGACTTTTTTGACTCACAATATTGAATAATTTTGCAGTTTAGGTTAATATAATACCAAGAAAACCTTCTTATTAGTGCATTATATAGACTATTAGTGTGATTATTGGGGATAATAGTAGTGAATGAAATAGATTCCCTTCATCCGCACCAAAATATACGTAGAAACCTGCTAGAAAATAGTGGGTTTTTTTGTGGTATTTTTTTGGTTCGTAAATATGTGAACAAAAAATAAGTATTAAATTGATTAAACTTGGTGAATAATTTTATTGACGTATAGCACAAAAGCATTATGTAATTTTTCTAAGGAAACCAAATGAATCTTTCCTTGATTTTTCAGTTAAACTAAATTATTGCAATTATAGCTTCTTATTTCCGTTGCCATTTACACAATCAGTCAATCCAAATCCAAAGCTTGTATTGACAATTAAATCTCAGCTTGTTACACTAAAATCAACATAAGTATTTATACAAAACTAAAAAATCAATAATAATATGGGGATTTAAGCAAAATTATTCGATAATAATTCGAAATGGGGGATTAAATGGATAATGTTAGAGAGTAAACAGAGTTCTGTAGTTGTTCTGGATTTTTTGTATTTAAAATAACTAGAAATATATTCCTGTTTATCACATGGGATTATCATTACCTCAACTTATGTATGTAGCACTATCAATGATTAAATTATCTAACTCAGAGCTCAAAGTATGCACTAGTTAATTATTATAGATAAAGGAGGAAAAAATGTTTGTTGAAGTTTTTTTACGATCGATAGTTATTTTCTTTGCTAGTATAATTAAAAAGAGATATATGAAGACAGGAAGAAAGTCACTATTTGGGCATTTTATTCATTATTTTATGAATAGAGATATGTATGATGTATATGACGAAGAAGCAGTCATTATTAATGAGTGATAATTTGCGTTCAAGAAAGTATTTTAATTACATTTACATGTTGTAAAGGAGACCAAGTGTGAAACAATTAAGAGAAAAAAGAACATTATAAAAAAACCTAAATAAAAGTTAATAAAGGTTAGCTAAAAGAATGTAAAGAAATAGAAGAAATATCTATACCTTGGCTTTGAAGGAATTGAATTGCGATTTCAGGAGTAAGTTTAACAAACTTGTTTGATGATGATTTTTGATAAGTAAAGTAATCTGAAGGATTGAATGATTCGCCCGTTAGTAACATATGATAAATAGAAGTAAGTAACATTCTAGCGATGGCAATAATTGCTTTCTTATGACCTCTTCTCTTTTTAATTTTTCGCAAATTTTCAGACTAAATTCTGATTAAATTGGAAGTGGCTAATCTATTAGAGAGAAGTCACTTTTTAGATACAAAAAACGAAGTAAGGGTAATAATTGTATAGTGAAACTTGAATTTTAAACATGATGAAATAAAACGG
>WPCH01115606.1_pt1 | contig 184151 bp, 165 predicted proteins | sample 5399881 | NCBI WGS metagenome assembly WPCH01 (sample SAMN12869468, study PRJNA574797) | sludge metagenome | isolation source: wastewater treatment of pH5 | place: China:Beijing | collected 2019-05-20 | reverse complement strand
GGTGGTGTTTCCGAATGTATCCGTTACCGAACCGCGAATGAGCGCGTAGTCCGCGCGCAGGGGCAGTTCCAGAAGATAGTCTTTTCCTCCTACGTTAAGCACCTGCTTCCCCTCCGCCACGATGGTTCCCACTCCCGTAGGCGTCAGGAAGCCGCCGAGGCCTGTGCCCCCGGCCCGGACCCGCTCCGCCAGCGTTCCCTGGGGAACCAGCAGACATTCCAGTTTATCCTCTTCCACATCTGTATTCATTCGCTGGGCTACTTCCGGATTCAGCCCCACATGGGAGGCGATCAAAGTCTTCACCTGTCCGTTGCTGATCAGTTTCCCTACTCCTCTGCCCGGCACTCCCGCGTCGTTGCAGATGATGGTCAGGTTCTTTACATTTTTCTTCACCAGCGCGTCGATGAGAACTTCCGGCGTTCCGCAGGCCATGAATCCGCCCACCATGATGCTCGCTCCGTCCTGGATGACGGATACCGCTTCATCGGCGGTCTTGATTTTATCAATCATTTCTCTTCTTTCCTTTCTGTTGTTTGCAGGACGACGTCGAGGCCACGCCCTACTTCAGAAGACCTTCTATGATTTCCCTGGCCACATCGACTCTGACCTTTTTCATTGCAACCATCTCTGCTGCCACCTTATCAATCAATTCCTTAGGCGCTCCGGCGTTAATCGCAATATTTCTTGCGTGAAGAGCCATATGGCCCTTCTGGATGCCTTCCGTAGCCAGGGCTTTAATAGCAGCCAGATTCTGAACCAGTCCTATGGCTACGATAACCTCTCCAAGTTCTGCGGCAGTTTTCACTCCCAATATTTTAACAGCGAGTTTTGCTACGGGATGAGTCGCGGTTGCTCCGCCAACCAGGCCTACCGCCATAGGCATTTCTATAGATCCGGACAGGTCCCCTTCCTCCGTCTTCTCCCATTTTGTCAGGGAGGTGTAGGTCCCAAATCTGGCGGCATAGGCGTGGGCTCCTGCTTCAATGGCTCTGGTATCGTTGCCCGTCGCGAGCACAACCGCCGAAATCCCATTCATGATTCCTTTATTATTCGTGGCTGCCCGGTAGGGGTCGACGTTTGCAAATTCACCGGCACAAATGATAGCATCAACAACCTTTTCGCCGCCTAACGCCTCTTTCGAGGCGATGGCTCTGGCTCTGACGATTCTCTTATCCGCAAGGTTGGAGAGAATTTTCAAATACACGGTCCCCCCCGTCAGATTCTCGATCATGGGAGACAAGGCTTCCACCATGGTGTTCACGGCATTGGCACCCATAGCGTCCTTTGTGTTTACAATTAGGTGTACTACGATCATGGGGCCCAGCCTGGAGTCCAAAACCCGAATTTCGATATCCTGCGCGCCTCCCCCAAAGCTGACAAGAACGGGGTCCTGCTCATTTGCGAAGGCAAGTATTTCTTCTTTATGCTCCAACAAAACAGTCTTTATGTAGTAAGGATTCTTGACTCCGATGACCTGCATCTGCGCAATCATGAAGGAACCGGAATTAGACGCAAATACACCGCCCTTGCTCCTTACAAATTTTGCCGCGTTACTGGAGGCCGCGATTACAGAAGGCTCTTCCGTCGCCATGGGGACAAAATAATCCTTTCCATTAACCATAAGGTTTGTAGCTACGCCCATCGGTATCTGTATCCGGCTTATTACGTTCTCCACCATGTGGTCCGCACTTTCCAGCGTCAACGCATCGGCAGTGTTCAGCAGAGTTAGATCTTCCTCCGTCAAATCCGCGAAATCTTTGATGATATCCTGCCGTTCGGTGACGTTCATCTTATAGAAGCCTTTTACTTGAGAGGTTTTCATTTTATTCTGTTCCTTTCCTTAGCCGTCCTTATTGACTATTTAGGGATTCTGCCGCTGTGAACAGATTCGCTCCTCAGCTGCCGTCCAACAATCTTTTCAACCATTTTTCCAATCTGAAGGATTCTGTCAACGTTTATTCCTGTCTCGATGCCCATTTCATCCAACATGACCACCAAGTCCTCCGTGGAGACCAGGCCTACGATATTCGCGTCTTTGTAGTAGTACTCTCCTGTGCCTGAAACGGGAGAACCGTCGACAAAGTTTGCCGGCTGTCCCCCGATTCCACCGACGGTACTCTCGTAATTGATGATCCCTGTCTGCAGCGCAGCGAGAACATTCGCCATACCCCACCCTCTCGTGGTGTGAAAGTGTGCGATATGCAAGTCCGGGTTGGGAATGGCGTCAAGGAGCCGACTGTAATATTCGTAAACCCTATCCGGAGAAGCCGAACCGTCGTGGTCTGCGTGCTCAATGTCGTCCGCGCCAAGCTCCAGATAACGTTTGGTAAATTCTATAGCCTTGCCCATATCCGTGGGACCTTCAATGGGGCAGCCCCATATGGTACTGATGGTTCCATTTACCTTTATTCCGGCATCATGGGCTTTTTTAATACTTTCCTCTGTCATCTTCCAGTACTCGTCGTGGGTCAGCCCGGAATTCTTATACATATGGGAGGGGGATGTAGAAACCATCTGAAGGATACGAGTGGGCCCGTAACCCTTCTCTTTCAATTCGATGGCCCTGTCGACAGCCTTTTCTCTGATGGTTATCGCCGTCAGCTCCACCTCAGGAAGCACACTCTTCACCTTTTTGCTTTTATACAACCCCTGGAACAGCGCGTCGGCATCGGAAAATTGTGGCATACCCCTGGGATTCCCCAGGTTGGTAATCTCGAGCTTCCGGAAGCCTGCCAATATCAACTCTTCAAGACACCATAGCTTTGCCGTCGTAGGTATGAACTTCTCTTCGTGCTGGAAACCGTCTCTGACGGTGATATCACCTATACTAACCTGTGGAGGATACTTAAAATTATTCGTTTTATTCATTCTTAAATGCTCCTTTCATGTCTGTATTAATTCAGTTAGTAATTGTATTAGCAACAGTCGTGCCAACGAAAAAACGTCGCAGAAACGTTGATTTTCCAACGTTTCTGCGACGCCATGTTAAAAAGTGGCATACTTGCTACTGTATAGTTGCTATTTTAATGCATTGTAGTGCCAGAATGTAAACACATGTTTCATATTCGCTACAGCAATTTATACTTATTCAGTTTTCGGTAAAATGTTCTTCTGCTTAACCCTAAGGCCCTCATTGTTTCCGTCCTGTTGTTATTAAATGCCTCTAACGTATTCTTGAGAATTTTTCTCTCCGCCTCGGCCAGGGCCTGATTTAAAGTCATGGGGATATATATGTCACTTTCCGTAAAGTCCACGCTGCTTCTGGAACTGCTGTTCAGTTTGTCGCCAAAATAATCCATCAGAGCTTCTTTGTCATAGTAGTCATCTTCACACATAATAACAGCATTTTCTATGAAATTTTTAAGCTCTCTCGCGTTTCCAGGCCAATCGTAATGGCACAATAAAGCGAATACATCGTCGGCCAGACGAACTTGCTTAGCGTATTTCTTATTTTTTACTTTAAGAAAGTAATTTATAAAGAGAGCGACATCTTCCTTCCTCTCCCTCAGTGCAGGCACTGTTAATGAGACCGTGTTGATTCTGTAATACAAATCACTACGGAAAGCCTTTTCATCAATCATATCTTCCAGAGGTTGGTTTGTCGCTGTTATGATCCGGACGTCGACGGATACCATTCTCTCGCTCCCGATCTTTTCTATCTCTTTATCCTGCAGAGCCCGCAGCAGTTTTGTCTGCATCATCACAGGCATATCCCCTATCTCATCAAGGAACAGGGTTCCTCCATTGGCGAGCTCGAATTTACCTATTTTGCCTTTCATCTTTGCCCCGGTAAAAGCCCCCCCTTCATATCCGAACAGTTCGCTTTCTATCAGATTATCCGGTATCGCGGCACAGTTTACCACGATAAATGGCTTGTTCGCTCGCAGGCTTTTACTATGAATATACCTTGCCAGAACCTCTTTTCCAACGCCGTTTTCGCCCCGAATTAAAACAGGAACATCCGTCTCTGCGACAATAGCCGCCTTCTCCATTAAATGCAGGAATCCATAACTTTGGCCTACGATAGAAGAAGGTTCGTCCTCATCATCTTCATTTTGCAACTTTTGGCGCAAATAAACGACCTCCGAACAGGCTTCTTCAACACGATTTTTCAAATCGTCCACGGTGGTATCACTAAAAATAGACACAGCCCCCTGAAGCTTCTCTTTAATAAAAATCGGATAAATGATACCCGAAACATTTTTATCTATTGTCTCCAGATACCTTCTCTCCATCAGTATTTTCTGTCCGGTTCTCGCCCCTGTCATGATTGCGGAATGCGTGGTGAGATCGTTAATGTTATTTCCTATAATATCCTTTAATGGTTTCCCAAGTAATTTTGCGTATTCCTGATTTGCATAGAATACAATCCCTTTTGTATTAATCGCAACGATTCCTGTAGGCAAAAAATCCAGGATGCACGTCATCTTCTCCAGGGGATTCATAGACAGTATTTTCTCTATATATTCCTTACTAACCTCGCCAATAACCATATTGGAATCATCCGTTATAGGTATATTCTCCTGCATATTTTGGAGCTCGCTGCTGTCAAGAAAATATAAATCCTCATTGGCATTAATTCCGCTCATAGCTATGCTGGTTGAAATTAATTCTTCCATGATATGCTTTATTTCCATATGACAATACCCCCATGTCCGCAGTGTTGTAAAACAATGAAGAACTGTTTTTCAGTGTGCCGTTAAAGCAATTTTCTCAATAATAGCATATTTATCGGTTCATTCAAAGCCAGCACGAACATATCCTCCGTTTCCGCTTCAAGTACATATTCTCTCGTTTCTGTTTTCAAAAAACCTCCGTACCGGAATTGTGTTTCAGGCGCAGAGGTTTTCACATCAAAATTAAAATTAACGGATTTATTTATTACATTATTAGAGACGGCAGCCACAGCGAGATGGGCGGAACCAGGATGACAACCACAGTAATTATAATATACGCGATGATATATTTGATCACGCCTATCGCCACCTTATCAACTGAAGCCTCACAGACACCTGCCGATACATATAACGCGACTCCGAAAGGAGGGCTGATCTGTCCGATCTGTAAGCACAAAATCATAACTACGTTAAGTTGTACCAGATCAACACCTACAGCCACAAGGGCCGGATATAAAACCGGCATTGTCAAATACAAAATCGGGATGACGTCAAGGAACATTCCCATCACAATAAACAATACCGCCGATGCAAACATTAATTGAACACCGTTCAGACCCCAGCCTATAATTACTTCACTGACTTGCTGGGGCAATCTCATAAAGGTGATGGGATTTGCAAACAGCAATGCGCCCGCCACCAAAATAAATATCATCGAATTGGAGTTCAAAGTACTGATTAAAGTATCCTTGAAGGATTTCCAGTTGAGCTTACGGTAACAAAATGAAATGAAAAGGCTGTAAACAGCAGCTAAAGCTCCCGCTTCTGTAGGCGTTACGATGCCTGCATAGATCGATCCCAGTACAGCAATGGGCATAAAGAGCGCCGGAAAACCAAGCACCAGGGACTTTCCTCTGTAATTCCATGTGTAATATTGCGGATTTTCAAGAATCTCATTCTTATCGGGCTTTGGACTCATATACCATGCCATTACACAAAGGACAACGCCGCTCAATATTCCAGGTATAATACCGGAAATGAATAAAACACCCGTATTGGCTTGAACCATCGTCGCATATAAAATCATCAATATGCTGGGAGGTATCATTTGCCCTAACGTACAGGAAGCTGCTAACAATGAAGCGATAAACTCACAACTGTATCCTTTTTTTCTCATCTCCGGCCCTGCAAGGGAGGCAACCCCTGACAGCGTGGCTGTGCTGGATCCTGTAATCGCCGCATAGATCATGCACATTACAACGGCGGTAATTGCTAAGCCGCCGCGCCTTTTTCCAAAGAAGGAGTTGACCACGTTAAAAATATATTGCGACGGACCACAGTGAGCCATAACAGCCCCCGCCAGCAGAAAGAAAGTGATGGCCATCAATGTAAAGCTGTCTATTCCGTTAAAAAACGTAACCGGAATAGTTGAAACCGGGGATCCTATTTCAAAGACGATCAAAAATATCGCTCCGAGAGACAAAGATGCCCAGATAGGAATACCAATTATGAATAATACTACCGTTAAAATAAATCCTATTGCCATCATCATTTCTGATCCGCACCTCCTTCAGATTCGGTTAATACCGCTAAAATCTTAAGGATACTATAAAGCGACATAACAACCATAGAAACGGGTATCATTGCATAGATCGCCTTCATCGGGAAAATCAAAGAATAGCTTCTCATGTTGGCAGCCGCAACCAATTCGCATCCCCATATAAAAAGCAATATTGATATAATAAGTAAGCATATAGCCGTAAACACATTATACGCCGATAATAATTTCCTCGATTTTATCTTTGAAGATAACAAGTCCATGCAAATATGTGTTTGTTTATAAACCATGGGGCCGCTTCCCAACAGCGCGGCAAAAATAATGCAATATCTTGACAACTCTTCTGCCCATTCCCATGAAATCCCGAAACCATAACGCGCCACGGTGATCATAAAGACCATGGCTGTTCCAAATAAAATTGTTGCGGCGCAAACAACCCAAACAATCTTTGTAAGTCTGCTTTCGAAAGCCAGTATTTTACTATTCAAGTTCTACCTCCCACCGACAAAGTGCGAAGAGACTATGCGGCTCTCCGCACTTCGCGGTTTTCTCTGAAATCTGAAATAAGTATTTAACTAAATTTGAGGAAGCTCAATAATGGGGTGTCCTAAATCTTCTTTAATCTTCAACACCTCATTAACCAGATACAGTCCGGTTTCCCCGGTTCTTTCCAGGTACAGTTTGAGTCCTTCCTGCCGCAAATTATTATAGTTTGCCCAACGCTCTTCAACCTCTTCCTGGGAGCAGACAACAACCTCCACATTATAAGGATCTTTTTGGATCGTTTCCAAACCTTCGATATCACCTTTGCTCGTTTCGTTATAGGCCCATTCCTGCACATCCGGCATTACCTCAGTCTGAAGAATGTCCTGGAGATCCTGAGGAAGTGATTCAAACCATGCGAGATTGAGAATGAGAGGAATGCTATAGCACTTCATGTGAGTTGCATTGAGATATTTTGTGTGCCATAAATTATCATGATAATGCTTGACGGATGTTTGAAGCCCGTCCATAATCCCCTGAGATAAGGCTACCGGTACCTCGCTGCCCGCAACAGTTATCGGGTTTGCATCAAGAGTCTCAATTGTCATAGTCGCAACCATACCGCCCGAATGCCTGACCTTCATGCTCCTCATATCCTCAGGGTATCTAACCGGTTTTACGTTATTCGCAAGCACAAACTGGCCGATCTGTGTAGTGATGTGTCCCAATCTGTAAATCCCCTGTTCTTTTTGTTTTTCTCTGAGCCAGCTCTCAATGGGGCTGTCCCAGGCTGTAGCAGCTTTAAACTCTTCGGATTTGCCCGGCTCTGTTACCCAGAAGAACGGCAGCGTATAAATCGCTTCTTCCGGACAAATTGTTTCCATTGATCCATTGATACTATAGACAGCTTCTACAGAGCCTGCCTGTAATAAACCGATTTGCTTGTCCTCAGCACCTAACTGTGCATTCGGATAAATTACGACTTCAATCCTCCCGTCGGTTTTCTCTTCTACAACTTTCTTGAAATACACCATATTAAAAGCGTGCTGAGACGTTTCCGGATAAGAATAGGCCAATCTCATTTGATAAACTTGTTCTCCCGATCCTTCGTCAGAATTGTTTGTTCCTCCGCATCCTGTAAGACCGCCAAGCGCCATGGCCAGTACCAATATGACTGCTACGACTTTTTTCATTTCAATCTCCTTTTCTTCATTCCCTAATATATTAATATTGATCAGATTGGGGTAAACGACATATGCACGTCCACATTCGGGTCTGTTTATTGTCCTCGAATTGCTTAATATATGCTAACTTCTCCTGTATTCCCATTCACTTCAACAATATCCCCTGTCTTGATGGCCGTAATAGGATCCTCAGCCAGACGATCCACCATAGGGATATCCTTGTTGTAGAATTTTTTTGCCATGACCCCTCCCGCGGCGGTTATGGTCTCAATTTTGGCGTTAACGATGGCCGCAGGCGCACAACCGGTGCGAGTCAGTTCCAGAATGATTGCCGCTCCTACTGTAGAGCCTCTTCCTTCCGGATATACAAATACTTTCCCCTTGATACTCTGCCCGTACAATTCATGCCATTTATCGATGATAACACCTGTGGAAGGATCCACGCCTCCAAAAAAACCAAAGGGTTGCGTGGATACGATGGCTTCTCCCTTCGACACCCCTTCGATTAAACCTCTTCCTTTTATTGTTTTCATGGCTTCATCTCCGTCCTTATTTTGGCAACCTGCCGGAAACGGCGGCTTCCACACATTCGTCAACACCTGCAAAAACAATGTCGGTCCCACATTCCGCAGGTCCGTAATAGGAGCATTTCCCAGAGTCCGTCATCAGTGTTTTAAAGCCCCAGGGAGCCACGGGGGAAATGATCATGCAAGTTTCCGCTCGAATCACGACGCCGGAATCCTCAAGGGATTTGCGGATTCCCATCTTCTCGGCAAGCTGAATGGCATAGCTGTTGGCATAAATCCAGAAAGCCGTGCCGGGATTGATCTTCCTGCCTCCCAGCAAATCGTGGACACGTACGATCTCATTGATGGAATAGTGAGGACAGCCCAACGCGACAAAATCCACCGTATCATCTTTATTCGTACAGAGATCATATCTTGTCTCCGTCAGATCCTTCAGGGACACCGCATATTCTTCAACGGGTTTGTTCGGACCGAATGCTTCTTCCAGTGTTCTTGCCTCCGGGGTCACGCCGACAATATGCAGCAGAGTGACGGAGCCTGACGCGGCGGCTGCCGCACATAAGGATTTGAGATCTTCATGTTGCGGACTGCCTTTCATGCCCTGAACCACGCCGATCCGACTTCCCAATTTCTTTCCCAGAAAATATCCAAGCGCCGGATATTCCCATGATTTCAGTTCTCTGTCCGCGTTCAACCGAATCAGCACCTCACCGTAACGGTTTTTTTGCAGATGCACCCCGGTCTCCGGAGTTTTTCCCAGAATCCCGCAACAGATATCAACAATCGCAGTCTGCCTATTGGTCCGCGCCCCGATCACCGTATTGGCATAGGCCACCGCAGAAGACTCGGACCAGGCCACATTATCGCCGAATCTTGGGGCGTTAAATCCGTAATAAGGCGTGCAGGTCCACACAGGCAGCACCCCCATTTTCATCACTGCATTTTCAAGGCGCATTTGCATTTCTGCATAATGCTCCGGCGTTTTTGCTCCTCGCCAGTCTTCTGCGTCCATGCCGTAAGGGTCGATGGTGGTAGGAACGGTAAACTTTCCACCCATATCAGCGATTTTCTCCGCAGCTTCCACTCCCGCGTCAAAAGCACTCTTATAGGCATGAAGCACCAGATGTACGCTTTGGATGGGAATCAGCCTTTCCGCCTCGTTGATCTCGCCGATTTTGCTCAAGATCTCCATTGCTAACCGGGGCGCCTCCCCTTTTGCTCCTCCCAGTATTTCTTTTTCCTCATGGGTTAAATACATTGCTAACCTCCTTTCCGGTTCAATATATCGGATCTTTACTTTAAAAGCCGGTAAACTTACGTACCGTTTCAGTCATTGAATAAAAGCAAATCTTGTGCCAAGTTTGCAACAAAAAAACACATAGCAAACACAACAGCCTGGAACAAAAATAGCCTGTGCAGTTTAGTGATCGTAGCCTTATTGCTACAAGTTGAAAATTTTCACGGCAAATATGCCACAAATGTTTCCTTTTTGTCGCATCCTGATGTTTGTACCGGTTTTTGCAATGTCAATGGGAATTTAAAGCTCTGCCTTTTATAGTTCTCACTTGTGGTTATGCGGGAAATGACCGGCTTCTCCCAAGTTTCTATATCTGGCATAGAAATTGCTCGATAAAACTTTATTGTATGCTTTATGTTTATGAAAGGATGTGCATTATGAATCTGCCAAAATCTGTCCAGGTTATCGAAGTTGGTCCTCGCGACGGCTTCCAGAACGTCAAAGAGTGGATTCCCACCGAAGTCAAAGTTGCTATTATCAAAGAGCTTCTACATAGTGGAATTAAAAAAATGGAGATTGCATCCTTCGTTCCCGCTAAGAATGTGCCTCAAATGGCAGATAGCCGGGAGGTGTTGGAAGCAATGAGAGAGGAAGCTTTTGCTTCGGGAGTGGCCCTTACTGCGTTTATACCCAACCTGAAGGGAGCCGTATTGGCGCAGCAATCCGGGTTAAAAGAGATGCGGTTTGTGCTTTCCGTAAGCGAACGACACAGTCTTTCCAATATACACCAGACGGTAGATGAAGCGCTGAGGGAAATTGCAACAATCAGAGAATGCTTTCCAGATATGGTTTTGGAGGTCTCTCTGGCAACATGCTTCGGTTGCGCCTTCCAGGGCAAAATAGATCCAGACGATGTAATTAAGCTGGCAAAAGCGGCATTGAAAATCGGCGCGGATAAAATAGAGTTATCCGATACCATCGGTGTGGCAAACCCACTTCAGGTGGCGCAGCTACTACTTCAATTCAGAGAGGAAATACCTGAAACCGTTCCCGCTCTTCACTTCCACGACACATGCGGAATGGGGCTGGCTAACGTTCTGGCAGCGTTGCAGCTGGGATATACCGAGTTCGACTCTTCCATCGGAGGCCTGGGAGGCTGCCCCTTCTCGCCGGGAGCCACCGGCAATATCTCAACGGAGGATCTGAACAATATGCTTAATCGGATGGGTATCATTACAGATATCGATCAGACGCAGCTTATGGCTGCTACTTCTATCATTAAAGAAAAAATCACGCCTTACCCCTCAAGCCATTTAGCAAACACTGACATACTGAATACAAAAGGGCTATAACGCCTTTACGACCTTATCAATCCGCTCCAGGGCCAGGGCGACAATCAAACCCGGAATTACCGTGGTTTCGATAATGTCAATCCCCAGTATATCCCGTATTCGTTTCATACGGTACTGGATGGTATTGGTGTGCAGGGACATCAGCTTTGCTGTGGCGGAAGTTTTCATGCCCGCGTCCAGGACAAAAATCTCCAGAGTCTCAAGCAATTGCCGCCCCTTATGATCCCCTGCCCTGCGAAATGGAGAGAGCAGATCCATATAGTATTTCTTAATCACTCCGCCTTTCAGCGAAATATTGATACAATTCCCCGCCAGGGCCAATTCAAATTTGGTAAAGCTCTTTTTATGAGGGAATATATACTGCATAAAAGGCCAGGCCTCATTTATCATCTGATAGGCATCCGTCGCCGCTTCGATGCTGTCTATGCCATTGACGTAGAAAATCTCCTCCGCTCCGGCATCCTCCAGAATCTCACAGAAAGTACACCTGAGACCTTCCTCCGGAGATGTTTCCAAAGCCTTCGTGAGAACAACTCCGTAAACCTCATTCCCTTCGGCGATTTTCAGGGTTCGGTATCCGGTGCCGGCCTCATATTGAGACAAGGCCTTAAAAGCTTCTTCCTTATCGATGCTTCCCGCGGCAAACACCGCCGCTATCTCATCTTCAAGATACCCGCCTTCTTCCTTCAGCATATAGGCCAGGCTTCGATTGCCCCGACGCAGGGCTTTGATGAACTCCGCTGTAATGTCCCTGACGGGACTGTACTTCCACATCCCCATGGCCAGTTCAATGATCTCAGCCAGCCTGGTGATCTCCTCTTTGGAGTAGCTATCCTCATTGTCCACCAGAAGCAGAAAATGCTTAACGCCGTTAATCATCACCGGACCCCAGTAAGTAAGAACCCCTTCCACATTGATCATTGTAATGGGGGATGCGCCTATACCGTCCTCTATTCCTCTCCTTACAGCTTCTTCCACTGTAGTTTTATGGCGAGTCTCAACGGTAAAGACCGGATTGAAATCCTCACTGAGCAGCACCATCTGAAAATTGTTGTTAATAGCCGCTTCTCTGGCGGCCACCTGAAAGCTGCCATGCTTTTCAAAGTTCAAAAGGTGGTAGATTGTATTACTGATCAAATTGTTGGAAAAGGTTTCACTCACGGATCCATTCCCCTTTCAGCTCATAGGATTGGCCGAGCCGTCTATTTATCGCTGTCCTTTTCTTCGTCGGGTTCAGCCAGGTCTTCCTCCTGCTCATCATCGTACTCTTCTTCCCCGTGGTCCGCATCATCGTCATAGTCGTCATCGTCATCGTCATCAAACCCATCGGTCTCTTCCGCTTCCAGTTCAGCCAGGTGCTCCGCCGCTTCTTTGGCGTTGTTGGCCTCGATACTCCGAACCTGCTCCTGGGTATCTGCAATGAGTTCCTCTGCAGTCTTCTCACCGGTAAAGAGTTTTTCAAACTGACCCGCGTCCAGAGTCTCGAGCTCTAACAGGACGTTGGCTACAAGATGAAGTTTATCAATATTATCGGAGAGCAATTTTTCCGCTTTGGCGAAAGCTTCCTCGATGATGCTTCTGACTTCTTCATCGATTTCCTTTGCCATCTCCTCTGAGTAGTTCTTTCTCGTAGAGAAATCCTTACCGAGGAACACTTCGTCGGAAGAACTGTAGTTAACAGGCCCGAGACGCTCACTCATGCCGTATTTGGTAACCATGGCCTTCGCGATTTCCGTGGCCCGCTCAATGTCGTTGCTGGCCCCGGTACTGATGTCGTTAAGGGTAAGCTTTTCAGCAACTCTCCCCCCCAGCAAATGGATGATTCGCTCCTGCATATCCGTCTTTGTCTGGAAGTATTTATCCTCCTTGGGGAGAATCATGGTAAAGCCTCCCGCCAACCCACGGGGGATGATGGTGATCTGATGAACCGGATCCGTATTGGGCAGCAGCCTGGCTACCAGAGCATGACCGGCCTCATGATAAGCGGTCAGCTTCTTCTCAGCATCGCTGATGACACGGCTCTTTTTCTCCGGACCGGCAATTACTTTCGTTATGGCCTCTTCAATCTCATCCATCCGGATTACTTTGCCGTTTCTCCTGGCAGTGAGCAAAGCGGCCTCATTCAACATATTTTCTATATCCGCGGGAGTGAAGCCCGGTGTTCTCCTGGCCAATACCTTTGGATTTACGTGTTCTTCTAAAGGCTTGTTGCGGGAATGCACGCGGAAGATGGCTTCTCTCCCCTTAATGTCCGGCGCGCCGATAACCACTTGCCGGTCAAATCTGCCCGGCCTTAATAACGCGGGATCCAAAATGTCCGGCCGGTTTGTCGCCGCCAGTATGATAATGCCGCTGTTATCACCAAAGCCGTCCATTTCCACAAGAAGCTGATTCAGCGTCTGCTCCCTCTCGTCGTGGCCGCCGCCTAAGCCCGCGCCTCTTTTTCTGCCCACTGCGTCTATTTCGTCAATGAACACGATACAGGGAGAGTTTTTCTTTGCCTGCTCGAACAGATCCCTCACCCGGGAGGCGCCTACGCCTACGAACATCTCCACAAAATCCGATCCGCTGATGGTGAAGAAGGGAACTCCCGCTTCTCCCGCCGCGGCTCTCGAAATATAGGTTTTTCCTGTTCCCGGAGGCCCTACCAACAAAATACCCTTGGGAATCCTGGCTCCGAGATTTCTATATTTTTTGGGGTATTTAAGGAAGTCAACAACCTCTGCAAGCTCTTCCTTTTCTTCATCCAGGCCTGCCACATCTTTGAAGGTGACACGTCTCTGGTCCTCCTCCTTGTGAAGCTTTGCCCTGCTCTTGCCGAAGGCCATAACGCCCTTTCCTCCGCCCTGACCCTGCTGCATGATCACAAACCAGAAGAAAAACACAAAAATCAGCACCATGACTATCGTAGGCAGCAGTGTTAATATCCATGAGGTGCTGGAAGGTTTTACACTGGGTATCGTTAAAATACCCTCTTCGACCTGAGGGAAGATATGCTTCTCGCTGAGCAGCATATGTTCAATGGTGGAAGGAGCGTAGGCATTGACTTTTTCACCGGTTCTGAGGGTTCCTGAAAAGCCTGTGCCTGTGATAGTTACTTCTTTTACTTTCTTTTCCTGAATAAGGGTGACGAATTCCGAGAATTCAATCTCCTCTATTTGCGGCCCTCGATTCCCCTGGTAAACCCAGGTAATTCCCATAACCAATGCGAGGATGATTATATAAACACCGATATTTTTGGCGACTCTATTCAACGATTAGGTTCCTCCTTTAATTCTTTCGGTTTCTAAATGGGGATAAACCCCCGTCGTTCAATCAAAACGTCGTAATATTTTATCATAATTACCCTCTGTTGACAAGGTAATAAACGGTTTACAGAGGTAACGACGTATATTCAATACAAACCATTTCTGTTGTTGTCTTCGTTATCTTATAATTCTCATTGATGCGGTATCCAACTACCCACAGAACCTCCTGTCCCGCGCAAATCAGGGGAATTCTGTCCCGGTCTTCCCTGGGAATCTTTTCATCTACGAAAAAATCCTGCAGCTTTTTTGTACCCTTCATCCCCAGAGGCTTTATATGATCTCCCGGCCGCCGCATTCGAATAACGATATCCTCTGTAGAGATACCCCTGCGCGAAAGATCCAAGCAGGCAGAAAAACGATTTTGCCCAGGCAGATGATTTTTTTTCTCCGGCGAAAAGGCTTCCATCTGTAAAATTTTAACCGTAAGCCCGGCGTTTAATTCAGGTACCCGCGTAACGCCGCCCACAATTACCGGATAAACGAATGCTTTCTGTTTCATGCCCTCATTTTCAAGCTCACCGGAAGGCTCCCTGTACAGCTCTCCTTCTCCGTATACGAGACGCAGTCCATATCCGCCGGGAAATTCAATGCGGTCTCCCGTTCCGCCTGAACGAAGAAGTTTATCCGCTTTTTCTAAATGAAGTGAAGTCATATCCTGAAGCAACCCTATCTCCTTGAGAGAAGTTAAAATTAGTCTTTTCCCAATGGCCGGATGCAGCTTTGCATAATCTTCACGCCGGATTCTCCGGACATCTCCCTGTGAGGATACTATCTTTTTCTCTCTTTCTACCTGGGAATACAGATACTCTTTATCTTCATATGAGATCTGGGACAGCCGGTTCAGGGCGGACAGGATGTTTTCGTTATACCGGGACTGCAGCAGAGGCAGCAGTTCTAAGCGAATCCGGTTGCGGGTGTATACAGGCTCTAAATTTGTCCCGTCGATCCTGGGATTCAGATTGTGTAAAACGCAGTATTCTTCGATTTCACTCCGGCTCACATCCAACAGAGGTCGAATGATTATGCCATCGCGAATATATTCAATACCCGCCAATCCGTCCGTTCCCGTTCCCCGGAGGATTCGCATGAGCAGGGTTTCGGCCTGATCGTTCAAATTATGCGCCGTGGCTATCTTCACAACAGGGGTTGTGCCCTTCATCCTTTCTGTCGCTTCGACGTCGCTTTTTATTTTTTCAAAAGCCTCATATCTGACGTTGCGTCCCGCTTCCTCCGACGTAATCTTCCCCGCCGCCGCACGAGCTTTTACGTCGAAGCGAAAGGCATGGAAGGGAACGCCCAGACTGTTGCACAGGTCTTCCGTGTATCGCTGGTCTTCATCCGCGTCGTCTCCCCGAAGGCAGTGGTTTACGTGAACAGCGTGAAGAAACAGATTCCACTCCGCCGCCAGTTCCCGAAGGACATGAAGAAGACACACCGAATCCGGACCTCCCGAGATCCCGACAACGATGTGTTCATTTCTCTCAATCAACTTATTCTGAATAATGGTTCTTTTTACTCTATCTATAACCATGATGTTTATTATACCATAAATACAATTAAAATCATTATATTTTTGTGCGTTGAGACAAAATCGAAAATGCAGCGTCCGGTTGTGCCAAAGGGAAAAAAGTGTATAATAATAAAGGATATTAACATGCGAAAAGATACTAAATAACAGATGAGGAGAATTTTATGGATTATACAGCGTTAGCAGAGTTGCTTTTTCCCCATATTGATAAGATCCCGGAGGATTATGAGACCCTTTATCCGAAAAGACAGCTTCCCGACGGCGCAAAGGTGACGCGGCTGGGTCCCAGTCCCACCGGCTTCATACATTTGGGCAATCTTTACGGAGCCTTTGCCGATGAAAGGCTGGCTCACCAGAGCGGGGGCGTCTTCTTCCTTCGCATCGAGGACACGGATGAAAAAAGAGAGGTGGAGGGGGCGGTAGAAGCCGTCATATCCTCATTGGAATACTTTGGCGTCAAATTTGACGAGGGCATAACCACAAATGGAGAAGAGGGAAGTTACGGCCCCTATTATCAACGCCGCAGAGCTTCCATCTATCAATGCTTTGCAAAAAAACTTGTAGAGAAGGGATTGGCCTATCCTTGCTTTTGCACAGAAGATGAGATTCAGGAGATAAGGGATCGCCAGGAAAAATCCGGTAAAAATCCCGGCTATTACGGCTCTTTCGCAAAGTGCAGAGATTTAAATCCGGATGAAGTCAAAAAAAATCTGGAGGAAGAAAAGCCCTTCGTGCTCCGTTTCCGGGCCGATGACGAAAATGGCGACAGCTTTCAGATTATCGACGGTATCCGGGGTGAGTTGTCCATGCCCAGAAATTTTCAGGATGTAGTGCTCCTGAAGCAAAATGGCATTCCCACCTATCACTTTGCCCATGTTGTGGACGATCACCTGATGCGTACGACCCATGTGGTCCGGGGCGAGGAATGGCTCTCCTCCCTTCCCATCCACGCGGCCCTTTTCGAGGCGCTGGGTTGGTCCCTGCCTACTTATTGCCACACCACTGTGCTGATGAAGATGGAAGGGGAAAACAAACGCAAGCTCTCCAAGCGCAAAGACCCGGAGCTTTCCCTCAACTATTACCGCAGTCTGGGATATCATCCACAGGCGGTGCGGGAATACCTTCTCACTATATTAAACTCCAATTATGAAGAATGGCGCTTAGCCAATCCGGACAGTCCCGCGGAGGAATTTGAATTCACCACGGAAAAGATGAGCAGCTCCGGCACTCTGTTCGATCTGGATAAGCTCAATGATATAAGCAAAGAGGTCCTGGTTCGTATGGGCGACGAAGAGCTTTATGATTTCCTGCTTGCCTGGGCCCGGGAATCCCGCCCCGAACTGGCAACCCTCTTCACAGGTGAAAGAGATACATTGCTGCGGATCCTGGCCATGGACCGGCATGGAGAAAAGCCCAGGAAAGACTTAGTTTACTGCCAGCAGATATTTGAATTTATCAGCTATTTCTTTGATGAGTATTTTACGGAGCGGGAACCCTGGCCGGCAGAAGTGGAAGGGGACGACGTCAAAGGAATTCTGGAAGCCTATATAGACAGCTACGACCACAGCGACGACCAATCCCAGTGGTTTGACAAGATCCGCACCCTGGCCTCGGATATGGGCTACGCGGCCAAGCCCAAGGATTATAAGAAAAACCCGGAGCTTTATAAGGGCCACGTAGGCCATGTCAGCACCGTCATCCGGGTGGCCCTCATGGGCAGGACATCCTCTCCGGACCTGTGGGAGATCCAGCAAATTATGGGCGAAGACCAGACTCTGGCCCGCATCAAGAGCGCGATTTCAGCCCTTTAATATTTTTCGCAAGAAGGATTCACACTATAGCCTGCCTCTGAATATCCTATACTACAATCTAAATCTTGGATAGAAGCAGGTGATGAATGATGTCAGGTAGATGTGGTGGACTCCTCGGTGAAGGAGATGGAATGGATACCAGCTTACTGTTTTTCTTCTTATTGCTGGTTATCATATTCTGCAACTGTTATTCGGGATAAAAGAAAGGGAAGCAAAGGGGGTTCCCCTTTGCACACCCCTATTTTATCCAAAGGAAAACGATATTTTATTTCGGATAAAATAAGCGGCCCGCAACCATAGTGTATGCGGGCCTGCTGTTTTTTTGTGATGTGTATTAATCACAAGGCCGGAATATGTGTGTCATTCTGAGCGTCATCCTTGTGTCATTCTGAGCGTCATCCTTGTGTCATTCTGAGCGCCAGCGAAGAATCTTTAAGTAAGATCCTTCACTGCGTTCAGGATGACAACCCTGGTGCAGGATGACAACCGATTATATATTCCAGCTGTTGAGGTATGCTTTTTGTTCTTCTGTTAAGCGGTCAATGGTAATGCCCCAGGCTGCCAGCATGCGCTCCGCTATCATGTTGTCGATTTCCGCGGATACATCGATGACCTTATTCCCCAGACTCTCATGATTGTCTTTAATATACAGAGCCGACAGTGCCTGAACGGCGAAGCTCATATCCATTACCTCCGCGGGATGACCATCGGCGGCGGCGATATTTACCAACCTGCCTTCCCCGATGACGCACACACGCCTGCCGTTCTTCAGGCGATAGCTCATTACATTGTTGCGCAGCTCTTTCTTTTCCACAGCGGCGGCCTCCAGGCCTTCCATATCCACTTCTACGTTGAAATGTCCCGCGTTGGTGAGAATAGCCAGTTCTTTCATCGTCAGCATGTGGTCGACGGTAATAACCTTCTTGTTGCCGGTGGCGCAGACGAATATGTCTCCCAAAGGAGCAGCGGCTTCCATGGTCATGACTTCAAAACCGTCCATCACCGCTTCGATGGCCGCCACAGGGTCGATCTCCGTGACAATAACCTTAGCTCCCAGGGCCTTCGCCCTCATGGCGATTCCCTTTGAACACCATCCGTAACCGCCTACTACCACCTGTTTTCCGGCAATAATCAGGTTCGTATTCCGCATGATGCTGTCCCAGGTGGATTGGCCTGTACCGTAGCGGTTGTCAAAAAAGTGCTTGCACTTGGCGTCGTTTACAGCCACCATGGGAAATTTCAAAATCCCTTCCCTCTCCATGGCCTTAATCCGAATGACTCCTGTAGTAGTCTCCTCGCAGCCGCCCCAGGCATCCACAGCCAAATCCGGTCTGCGGGTATGAAGGGCTGTAACCAGGTCGCCCCCATCGTCGATGATGATGTTAGGCTTCTGCTCAAGGGCCATTTCTATATGCCTCTCATACTCTTCATCCGTCGCCCCGTGGTAAGCGTAGACCCTCAGTCCTGCCGCCGCCAGCGCAGCTGCCACATCGTCCTGGGTGGAGAGCACGTTGCTTCCCGTCACGGACATTTCCGCGCCGCCTGCCGCCAGCACTTCACAGAGATAGGCAGTCTTGGCCTCCAGGTGAATGGACAGGGTTATCTTTACGCCCTGGAATGGCTTGTCCTTTTCAAACTGCTCCTGCAGACCCCGCAGCAAGGGCATATGGGCGGCAACCCATTCGATTTTCTGCCTGCCCGAAGGCGCCAGAGCCAAGTCTCTTACTTCGTATTCTTTCATTGTTATTTTCTTCTCCGTTGTATCAGTTAACTTCGCTGGTAAAAGGCTCGTCGGCGCTCATATGCCCCATCAGGCTTTCCACTTTTTCGCCTTCCACTAAAAATTGAACCTTGTCAACCGCGCTGCTCTCTTGAAACAAGTGGCCGTTAGCGATGATGGTTTCCACAATCTGCCCGATAAAAAAAACTTCCTGCATCGAGCTGCCGTTTACAGCGCTTTCAAGGTCCACGATCATGAGAGTCTCATCCTCCGGGCTGACGTATACATCGCCAAAGGGTGTCTCCTCCTCGATAACAGTCCCCATGCCGTCATCCTCCGGCGTCGTCTTCAAAGCGTCCAGAATCACCAGCCAGGGGTTCTCATCCCCCGCCACCTGGATCTTTTCGGTCTTTGTCAAATAGCGGTCCAGGGACTCATCCCCGGTGGTCGCGTATTCATCGTTGATGAAATACAGCTTTGCCGTATATTCCTCCGGAACAGGCGTATCATCCCCTCCGTTGTTGTCGTTGCCTTGTACACAACCGGTCAAAACCCCTAATAATAAAATCAGAGTGACGCTCCATATATACATCCTTCTTCGTCTGTCATTCATTTCAATACCTCCTCCTAAACAACTAAACCTGTAGAATCTCACAGCTTCTGCTTTCAATGCTGACATTGCCGCTGCTGCTATGTATGACTCTCCCTACGGGATTTTTGTTCCTTATTCCACCGTAACGGATTTTGCCAGGTTCTTCGGTTTGTCGATATCGCAGCCCCTGAGACGGGCCACATGATAGGCGAAGAGCTGCAGGGGGGCTACCGCGAGGATAGGGGTAAACTCATCTCTGCAGTCGGGAATAAAGATCGTCCGATCCGCCTGCTCTTCCAAGCGGCGGCAGTTTTCCTGGGCCACTCCAACTACGAAAGCGCCTCTCGCCTTTACTTCCTCAATGTTTGACAGCATCTTTTCAAAGAGCCGGCTCTGGGTAGCCAGGGCCACCACCGGCGTCCCTTCATCGATGAGGGCGATGGTGCCGTGCTTTAGCTCGCCCGCCGCGACAGCGAAGGAGTTAATATAGGAAATCTCTTTAAGCTTCAGAGAACCTTCATAAGACACGGCGGAATCCGTTCCTCTTCCGATGAAAAAGGTCTGGGTTTTCATGTACAGCTGCCTGGCTATCTCCTGGATTTCAGAATCCCGTCTCAGGACTGACTTCAACTTATCAGGCAGCTCCGACAAACCGGCGACGAGCTCATCCCGAAGTTCCGGTTCAAGGCATCCCTTTTCGCTTCCCATATAGAGGGCCAGCAGATACATGCAGATCAACTGCGTCGTATAGGCCTTTGTAGAAGCCACCGCGATCTCCGGTCCCGCCCAGGTATAAAATACATCGTCGGATTCCCTTGCCACAGAGCTTCCCACCACGTTGACCACGGAAAGCACCCGGGCCCCTCTCGCCTTGGCTTCCCGCAGGGCCGCCAAAGTATCCAGAGTCTCGCCGGATTGGCTGATAGCGATGAACAGGGTTTTGTCGTCCACAAAAGGCTCCCGATAGCGGAATTCCGAAGCCACGTCCACCTCTACGGGTATCCTGGCGAATTTCTCTATGACGTATTTCCCTATTAAGCCTGCGTGATAGGCGGTGCCGCAGGCGACGATATACACCTTGGTAAAGGCCTCTATATCCTGTTTTGTCAGCCGGATGCCGTCCAGGCAGATCTCGCCGTCGGGAGACAGCCTGCGGTTCAGGGTTTCTTCAATAGCCTTCGGCTGCTCGTAAATCTCCTTCAGCATGAAATGCTCGTAACCTTCTTTTTCCGCCGACGCGGCATCCCAGGTTACATGGAATACATCCCGCTTTACTTCTTTTCTGTCCTGATTATAAATTTGGACCCGGTCTCTGGTCAGAACCACGGTTTCATTGTTTTCGATAAGGTATATCTGTCTGACATGCTTCAGAAGGGCCGGGATGTCCGACGCGATAAAATTGCAGCCATCGCCGATTCCTGCAATCAGAGGGCTATCCTTGCGGACGGCTATCAATTTATCAGGCTCATGGCTGCACACGACGCCGATGGCATAGGCGCCCCGCATCTTATCGACGGCTCTATATACCGCGTCTAACAGATCTCCGTCATAATAAATGTTAATGAGGTGAGCAATGACCTCCGTATCCGTTGCGGAACGGAAAACCACGCCGTATTCTTTTGTAAGCCATTCCTTCAGCTCCGTGTAATTCTCGATGATCCCGTTATGCACCACCGCAATGGAACCGTCCATGCTTGCGTGGGGGTGCGCGTTTTCATCGGTAGGGCTTCCATGGGTCGCCCACCGCGTATGGCCTATGCCGACGCTGCCGTCAAACTCTTTATCCGCAGTGGCAGCTTCTAAATTGCTGATTCGTCCCCTGCATTTGCGAATCTCAATGGATTCGTTGCAATTCAGGGCAATTCCCGCGGAATCATAACCGCGATATTCTAACTTTTTCAGTCCGTCTATAATGATCTCTTTTGCTGAGTTGTTTCCAATGTATCCAACAATACCGCACATATATCTACCTTAACCCATTCTTTTAGTCAGAAGGGTGGCCAGACCCTCTGCCAGCTTTGTGATGTTCTCCACATCCTTACCTTCGATCATGACCCGAACCAGAGGCTCTGTTCCAGAGGGACGAATTAATACCCTGCCTTCGCCGGCCATAAGCTCCTCTACTCTCTTGATCTCCGCTGAAATTTCCGGATCCTTTGCGTACTTTTTCTTGTTTTCGTTTTTGATTCTGGCATTTTTCAGGACCTGAGGATAAATCGTCACTTCGTCCGCCAGCTCCGACAGCTTGCGGCTGCTGAGTTTCAGCGCTTTGAGCAGCTGGAGCGCCGACAGAACGCCGTCTCCTGTTGTACTGTGCTGGAGAAATATGATGTGACCCGACTGCTCGCCGCCGATGACGCAACCCGTTTTCAGCATACTTTCCAGAACATACCGGTCCCCTACCTGAGTCACGTCCACCTCTGCCCCGATACTCTCAATGGCCTTATGAAAGCCCAGGTTGCTCATCACTGTAGCGGTAACTTTATTCCCTGCCAGCTGCCCCTGTTCCTTCAGCATTCTGGCACATATGTAGATCATTTTATCACCGTCTACGATGCGCCCCTTCTCATCTACCGAGATAAGACGGTCCGCGTCTCCGTCAAAAGCCAGGCCTATATCCGCCTGCTCTTCAATAACCCTCTGCTGCAGAGCTTCCGGATGCGTGGAGCCGCATCCGGCATTTATGTTTACTCCATCAGGACCGTCCCCAATGACGATAACTTCCGCTCCCAGATCCCGCAGCACGCTTTCTGCTACGCAATAGGACGCCCCGTTGGCGCAGTCTATAACCATCTTCATTCCGTCAAGCCTGACGTCGATGGTACCTTTAAGAAACTCTTTGTAACGGGCTGCCGCAGCCTCTTCCTCGGAGCTGCATCGTCCGAGTCTCTCCCCTTCGATGTGACCGTTCAAATCCATGTCTCTGACGATGATATCTTCAATCTCATCTTCTATATCGTCGTCCAGCTTAAACCCTTCGCCGTTAAAGAATTTAATTCCATTAAACTCAAAAGTATTATGGGACGCCGAAATCACTACTCCGGCGTCAGCCTTCATGTCTTTCACGAGATAAGCAATAGCTGGGGTGGGGAGCACTCCCACCTTGATCACGTTACCGCCCATGGAAAGGATTCCGGCGCAGATGGCATTCTCCAGCAAATCGCCGGAAAGCCGTGTATCCTTGCCGATAAGCACCAGGGGGTTGGCCTTGCTTTTCCCAAGTACATAAGTACCTACTTTTCCAAGATTAAACGCCAGTTCCGGAGTCAACTCCGTATTGGCGATTCCTCTGACTCCGTCTGTTCCAAAAAGTCTATTCATTCCCATCCTCCTGCTCTGTGTCCTCTACTGTGATTGAAAGCTCCGGCGGGCTCACAATAATATTATGCAAAGACGCCTCTGTCGATACCATTACAGGCACGATATGGCTTCCCGCCGCAAGGTCCGCAACCTCAATATAAAGCCTTAACTGATTCTGTTGAAGCGGATCTACAATCTCCGCTCTTCCTGTCACAGTCACCGAGATATCCACTTCCTCGGCGTTTACTGCCCTGCCGGGGGTAAGCCCCTCCAGCACAATATCATCAATGGTAAACTGGAATAGTTTCGTGGAAGTCTCCTGAATACTGACTACGGCCGTAACCCTGGGATTCTGCTTTGACAGCGCCACACCATCGGGAAGCAACAGGTTAAGGGTAACATTCCCCCCCTCGTTCATTCCCGAAATGTCGATAGGTTCTGCCCTGACAGTCTCGATATCCGCTAACGCCGACCTGGTTCCCTTTATCAGGACCGTTTGCGGCGCGTCGATTTCCACCCCAAGGCCATCTCCCAGACTGCCGGTGGTTTCCACCTCAAGAGCAACCTCTTTCAGCCGCAGCAGCCTCGCCGTTACGTTTACATAACTGGACGACAGGTTGACGTTTTCTACGATCATCTCCTGATTATCCAGGGGAGTAGCCTCGCTCTGGATGGTAACTGCCTCTTCTGATAAATCTTCCACGTCTATATACACCCTTACCTCGTGGACGGACTCCACCAGGGATTTGGCGCCTGTTATTTCGATCTCCGCGGGTCTCAGCTCCACTTCCTCTCCTTCCGTGGACTGGGGAAAGCTTCCTCTGTAAACTACGTGAATGGGCTTGGTCAGCGCCACCAGGTCTTCTACGACCACCAGAATCCTTGACGATCGAACTTCGATAATCTCTATATTGGGGGGATGTTTCACATTAACGGGAATGTAGTTCTCTCCCTTACCCCATCCCACCAGATCCACTTCCGCCGTAATATCCTCGTGAGAAAGATTCCCAATATCCGCTCTGCGGCCTTCTACGATCACATCCACGGTGTACTCGCCGTCGCCGGCGATGGCCAGTCCCTTGGCCGTAAGGGTCTGTTGATTCAAAAGCTGCACGGGAACTCTTGTGATGGGGGTTTGGCTGGTGGGATTCTCCACGAGCATTACATAAGACCACAATATAAGCGCGATAACGACGGATGTAATTATGGCGATGGTCCTGCTGTTGTCCGAGGCGGTTTTTTTCTTATTGTCCTGCATTGCCGCCTCCGTTTCTTTTGAATAGTTTCGCGAAGAAATTGTCGTTATCCTCGTCAGCAAGCTGGGTCAGATAGAGGTTCAGTAAGGTTTTCTCCACAGTCTTGATGTCCAGAAATCGGGATAGTTTCCCATCGATGGCGATGGAGATAACGCCGGTTTCTTCCGATACGATCAGGGCTATGGCATCGGAATGCTCTGTAATTCCCAGTCCCGCCCTGTGCCGGGTTCCCAGATCTTTGCTGAGGGTTTTGTTCTGCGTCAGCGGCAGGACACAGCCCGCGGCCGCCACGCGGTCGCCCCTTATAATACTGGCTCCGTCATGCAAAGGCGTCCCCGAATAAAAAATCGAACCCAGAAGTCTCTCGGTAATGGCAGCGTCAATCTCTGTCCCCGATTCTATAATATCGTTCAGAGTTGTCTCCCGTTCAATGATGATCAACGCGCCTGTCTTACTGACGGAAAAAGAATCTACCGCCCTGATGATGGTAGATGTAACAGCTTTCGCTTTCTCCTTATTCATCTCGCCAAACTGCCTTCTGATAAATTTGCTCCGGCCGATGTATTCCAACCCTCTGCGAAGCTCCGGCTGAAAAACGATGATAAGGGCGATGAAGCCTAATGTGAGAGTGCCTTCCAGAATCCAGTTAATCGTATAAAGGTCGGCGACGTCGGACAGAAAGGTTGCCACAACCAAAAAAACAATCCCTTTGACAAGCTGTTCGGCCCTTGTCTCCCGGATAAAACCCAGCACTTTATACACAACAAAAGCCACGATCGCCACATCGATGACGTCGGTGATTCTAAAGCTCGCAAACAGATTGGTTATAACGTCCGGCATTGTTTCCCGCTCCTTAAAGGAGATTTTCTATCCTTAATATTTTATCGAAAATAACGCTATATTTCAATAGCAAAAGTCTCAAAGGTAAAAGTAAATCTATACAATCAAACAGGGCCGGGGGTTGAACCCCGGCCCCTCTGCGAAATTCATATCAATAGCTGGGTTCGAGAAGACCGTAATTACCATCCTTTCTCTTGTAAACCACATTGACAGCATCCGTCTCCATATTGAGGAAAACATAGAAGGTATGCTCCAGAAGTTCCATCTGCATAATAGCTTCATCCTGGGACATAGGCATCAAGTCAAATTTCTTTCTTCTGACCAAGGCCATCTCTTCGTCCTCACGGACCGGAGCTTCCGGCAGATTCGCAAAAATAAATTCCTTGTGGTCTTTATGCTTTCTCTGCAGCTTGGTCTTAAATCTGGACATTTGTGTCGACAACTTATCCACAACACGATCAACGCCGTTGTAGATGTCGTTCGTCTCTTCCTCCGCCCGGAAAATCGTGCCCTTGGCATTAATGGTGGCCTCAATCTTCTGACGTCCTTTTTCCATCGTCAAGGTCACATTGGCGACGATGTCCTTTGAGAAGTATTTTCCAAGCTTCTCAAATTTGGATTCGATGATTTGCTTGAGATGATCGCTCGCGTTAAAATTTTTGCTGGTAATGATGACTCTCATGCTATCTCCCCCTTCTTGTTGAGTACTGCTTTTATATTTTAATTATACTACAAAACTCGTGCCATTCCTTTAATGCTTTCAAAAATATTTATTCACCCGAAGCCTTAAAGGGTTCCCTTATTCTTGTTCACTATTCATCGATTCATGTCGAAACTTAAGTGTTTTTGTCGTTTCCCTCTGTTCTGTTGATATTGTGGATAACTCTGTGAGTAATTGCAAATACAAGCCTTCATTTGTGGACACATTTTCGTTGCATGCATATTCATAAATATTCATGAATTTATTCGCATTTACTCTCTATTATTGAACTTTCAACGATATCTCTTTGCATAAATATTTATTTATTTTTTTTGACACAGCTGTTTTTCGCCGCGGCGACTTCATTCGCCCTTTTGTGGATAACTTGCTAGTCGGATCATGGAATTGTCCGGCTGACCTGGTCTTTGCCCCCACACTCGCCTGTCGCATTTTGTCGTTCCGTGGAACGATCGACAGGACTTACATCTAGGCTACGCCATGATCACTGCCGCCTTGCGGTCCAGTTTACGTGGGTCCTTTCGCCCGTAGCTGGCATGGACTTTCAACCACAGACCCGGACAATCCCATGATACGGCTAACTCTTCTCCACATCCATTCCTGCCGCGAAAGTCACCACATATACCAGACGAGCTCCTGCTTCTTTCAAAGCTGAACTGCAGGCCTCCGCCGTGCTCCCTGTGGTGAATACATCGTCCACCAGCAGAATCGTTTTACCGAGTATACTATTTTGTACCCACTTTGCTGTCGTAAAAACATCTTGTACATTTTCTCTTCGCTGAGCCGCGCCGAGGCCGCTCATAGGCGGTGTATCCGACCTGCGAATCAGCAGCCGCGGATAACAGGGTATGTTCAAATGTTCTGAAATAAATTTTGCCAGGAGCCCCGCCTGATTATAGCCTCTCCTCCGCTCTTTTCTTTTATACATGGGGACCGGCACTACAAGATCAGGATTCAAACCTTCAGCAGCAATTCGTTCATACATCAACTCTGCAAAAGAAGCGGCAAGATAGTCCTTATCACGATATTTCAGTTGGTGGATCAACCCTCGTTCAGCGACTCCGTAAGCAGCGCAGGTACAACCTCTGTCAAAAAGCCGCGGACTCTCCGCGCACTGGCTGCAAAAACCCGTCTCCGTCAGAACGGGCATTGGTTTGCCGCAGCATTCACAGGTTATCTGGTTGGCCCAGCGAAGATGCCGGACGCAGACAGGACACAGAGAATAGGCAAAGCGATCGTCTATGGGCATTCCACAGTTAATACAGTAAATATTCGATGGATAGATCAGATCCAAAAGAGAGGACCATAATACTTTTGCTTCGGCACCTAACCCCTTTATCACAATAAGAACTCCTTCAGCTTTGGCTTAAGCCCCGAATATCTCTCCGTAATCCTGTTATTGTCCACCATAGCCCGCATCTTATCCTCCGACCCCACCAGAATAACCGCGTTCTTTGCTCTTGTCACGGCGGTATACAGCAGATTGCGCGTAGCCAGCACAGGAGGAAACCAGGATACAGGCATTATTACGACAGGAAACTCGCTGCCCTGACTCTTGTGCACCGTAACGGCGTAGGCCAGTTCCAGCTCATCCAGATTGGTCACATCGTACTTTACGAACTTATTCTCCTCATATACCACGGTGATTTCGTTGAATTCGTTGTCTATGGTGTGGATAAAACCACAGTCCCCGTTGAATACGCCCTGACCCTCGGTGAAATCGTCAAGCCGCTTCCACTCCAACTGGTAGTTGTTCTTTATCTGCATGACCTTATCCCCTTCGCGAAACAGCCTGTCCCCCAGGCGCTTCTCTTTCACTTCGTCGGAGGGCGGGTTCAGGATTTGCTGCAGCTCTTTATTCAAATTGACGCATCCCAGCTGCCCCTTTCGGATCGGGGTCAGGATCTGCAGGTCTTTCAGCGGATCGCAGTTTTCAAAATAGGAAGGCAGGCGCCTGGCGCAGAGGTCTTTGATCGTAGCCAACATTTCTTTTTCGCCCTTGCGGTGCAGCAGAAAGAAATCCTTGTCCTTTTCGTTGCTGTCGGGATATTCGCCCCGGTTGATCCTGTGGGCGTTGACTACGATGAGGCTTTCCTTGGCCTGCCTGAAAATCTCAGTCAGCTTCACCGAAGATATCACCTCGCTGTCTATAATATCTCTGAGGACATTTCCGGCCCCAACAGGAGGCAGCTGATCCGCGTCCCCCACAATGACCAGTCTGACGCCGGCGGGGATAGCCTCCAGCAGACCCCGCATCAGCAGGATGTCGATCATAGACGCCTCGTCGATGATAATAGCGTCAAATTCCAGAGGGGATTCTTCGTTTTTCCCGAAACGCATAGCGTCGTCTCCCTCGGAATAGTAATACTCCAGCAACCGGTGGATCGTAGAGGCGTTATGGCCGGAGGTTTCCGTAATCCTTTTCGCTGCCCTGCCCGTAGGAGCTGCAATGGCTGTGGCAAAACCACTGTGCTGAAAGATGGTCATGATAGTGTTGATAATGGTGGTTTTTCCGGTTCCCGGCCCTCCGGTGATTACCGTCACACCGCTTTCCATGGAGATCTTCACGGCCTGCTTTTGATTTTCCGACAGTTCAATTCCCGTCTGCCTCTCCGTCAGATCTATGAGCTCTCCTACATTCCCCCGTATGGGCTTCAAAGACGCGCGGTCCAGTTCGATGAGCTTTCTGCACACCTTCTGCTCCGCCAAAAAGTAGGATACGGAATAGACAACCGCCCGTCCCTCCAGGCTTTCCACGTGCAGATCTCCTTCAAAGGCCATTTCGACAATGGTTTCATACACTTCTTCAGCGCTTATATCCAAAAGCTCTCCCGCCAGTTCGCAAAGCTGCTTTTGAGGTAAAAATGTATTTCCCTCGCTGATATGGGCCCACAGAGTATACCGAATTCCGCTGCGAATTCGCTGAGGGTCATTTCCGGGTACTCCCAGGAGCCCGGCGATTTTATCCGCCTTTCGAAAGCCGATGCCGAAAACATCGTTCACCAGCTGGTAAGGGTCTTCCTCGATGGCTTTTATGGTATCCGGTCCGTACACCTTATAAAGCCGCATGGCATAGCCTGTGGAAATTCCAAATCGCTGAAAGTAAAGTACAATTTCCGCAAATTCCTGATGACTGCGGAAAGCGGCGGAGATGGCTTCCGATTTGACTTTACCGATCCCCTCTACTTCTGTGAGTTTTTCAGGTTCTTCGGCGATTATACGCAGAGCGTCTTCTCCGAATTTAGCCACGATTGCCTGAGCCGTTTTTTTCCCGATCCCTTTCATGACGCCGGAGCTGAGGAAATCCTGAATGCCTTCCGCGGTTTTCGGCACTTCCTCAATATAGCTCTGAAAAGCAAACTGCTCCCCGTAGACGGGATGGGTTTTCCAGGCGCCGGTAAAGCTGTAGGTTCCGCCCCGACTGGCATTGTGAAGATAGCCCACTGCAGTGAACTGTTCCCCGGCCTCTTCGTTTTCGATTACCGCGATGGTATAACCGTTGCTTTGATTGTGATAAATGATGTCCGAAAGGACGCCCTTTTGTTCTTCCATAGTAATCCTATTTTACAAAATACATGTTGCGGAACTTTGCCCGGATGGGATTTTTTAAAGACTTGGCCTTTTTCAGCAGTTTTTGTTTCGTGTTGAGCCCGGGAAATCTGTGAACAACATCGGTGAGCATGAGAAGCATCTCTCCCACCTTTTCTCCCTGCACGATACCTGCCTCAATAAGATCTTCTCCGTTTATCGCAAGATCCTCTGTGTAAAGCGGTTCTTTATTTTTTTTCATATCTTCCAATAGATAATAGCGGCTCTCAATGCGGTATCCCGGCGTTTCGTAGACCTCCCGCTGCTGTTTCGACAGACTTGTAAGAAACTCGTAAATATCCTCACCGTTAAGGTAGATAAACCTCTTTAAAGAGTATTTATCTGTAGCAAAATACAGATCCATCATCAGGCTTTGTGCCGCTTTCTGCAGCTTTTCCCTTTCACCGCTGAGGTTCAGCTCATCTATAGCCTTCATTGCCTTCTGCTTCTCAAAGCAAAGCAGGAGCAGGGCGAGACGCAGATCCACGTCAGTCCTGGATCTGTCTATATTCTGGATAAGGACCGACAGCTCACCGTTGTCCGTCTTCCCTTTAGGAGGGTAGCAATCATTGAAAACCGCGCCCAGCACATTGGCAGAGGCGCATATGCGAAGGGCTTTCCCTGTGTTTTGGGTGACGAGAAGCTTCTCGAATTCCGTTCTCCTCCGATCCATGCTGATCTGCTCCAACAGGCAAGCGGACTTTTGCATCGCCGTGAATGTATCCATAGCCACGTCAAACTCCAGCTGGCCCGTCAACCGTATTCCCCGAAGAATCCGCAGAGGGTCTTCCGCAAACCTTTTTTCGGGATCGCCGATGGTACGGATCAGCCGTTCTTTCAGATCTTTTTGACCGCCATAAGGGTCTATGATTCCCCGCTGAGGGTGAAAGGCCATGCCATTGATGGTAAAATCCCGCCTGGCCAGGTCTTCTTCTATATTATCGGTGAAGGTCACTTCATCGGGCCGCCTGTGATCCGAATAGGCGCCGTCAATTCGAAAAGCGGCTACATCCGCCGTCAACTCGCCTGCTATAACCTGAACCACACCGTATTTCGCACCAAAATTTTTCGTATTGGCAAAGAGCTCCGCCACCCTTTCGGAGGGGGCGTTACTGGCAAGGTCCCAGTCCTCCGGTTCGATTCCCAGCAGCATGTCCCTCAGACTTCCGCCCACGACGTAAATCTGATAACCGTCCTCCTCAATGGTTTTCATAATCCGCAGTATTTCTTTCGGTAACCTCAGCATGAATGGTATCTCCTTTTGTAGGGGCCGGCCCGCGTCAGATTTGTCATCCTGAACCATGTTGTTATCCTGCACATCCAATGTCATCCTGAAGGTCGTGAAGGATCTTTCCTAAGATTCTTCGCTGACGCTCAGAATGACAAAAGGGCTAAATATAATTAAAATTTATCACAATGGCTTATAAAGCTTTCTGTTGTCCAGCGTCCAGACCCGTTCTGAAAATTCGCCGGGTTTGGTTCCGAAGAGGGCTTCCTCCATATCGTACATTCTGGCGTCCACAATATCCAGATAATGCAGGACTTCCGCTTCCGGAAATAATGGTTTCTTTGGGCTTCCGAAATCCGGCTCGTAGTGGTGAGACAGTACCATGTGCTCCAGCATGATGGCCTTCTCCCTGCTCATTCCCAGCTCTTCCGCCAGACGGTCGATGACTTTCACGCCCTGCACCAAATGGCCCAGAAGTTGTCCTTCAAAAGAGTAACCCGAGGCAATACCGGTTTCATCCGAATCGATCTCATTGAGCTTTTCAATGTCGTGAATGATGATCCCCGTTACCACCAAATCCCTGTTCAGCTTCGTATAGACCTCACAGTAGCGTTCTCCCATGGCAATCATGCGCTTCATATGATAGAGGAGCCCTCCCCTTTCCGCGTGATGATTCTTTACTGCCGCCGGGTAGTAGAGAAGCTTCTCCCGGTTATCTGTGAGGATTCTATTGCAAAGAGCCTGCAGTTCAGGATCCGTCATGGAGGCTACCGTCTCTTCCAGGAAGGCAAGCATGTCTTCCGGTTTTTCCGGAGCAGTGCGGATGAAATCGCCTATGTCCACATTATCCTGCTCCACAGCCTTCCGGATTTTCAGAACCCTCAGCTGTTTCATCCCGTTCCATTCGGTAACCTGAGCTTTTACCTTGACCACCTGTCCTGCTTCTATTTCATTTAAAGACGGCAGCTCCGTGTCCGCAACGTCCCATTTCTTCGCCGTTATTTCTCCGGTGTTGTCTCCCAGAAGCAGATCCAGATACTGCTTCTTGTTGGAACCCAATTTCACCGCTATATTTTTTACTATAAAGAAATCCTGCAGCTCCTCATCGGTAGTCAACAGGCTGACGTAATGTTCTTTCATACCTTTATGCCCTCCATTTTGTGTTACCCTCTGTTGACAAGGTAGCTGTATTGTACCATAAAATGACCATATTGTATATTTCAATATTTTTACATTAAATAAATTTATTGTTTTTCGGAGAATCGGTCAACGCGGACCCACACGGAGACATCCCAACTGTGCAGATTTTCCGGTTGTATGTGAAGCCTCTGATTAAAACGCCGATTTTTTGAGTGGATTTGTGCAGAATTTCCATTAATATGCGGATATTGACGGAAAGCTCCGCACAATCTATTTATAACCGAATTTTTTGCACATTTAAAACCATGATACGGCCCAAGTAATGTATCCTGCAGGATACAACTGGATTTTTTGCTCACCCGGGCCTTCTCCAGTTTTGCGTCTGTATAATGGAACCGGCAGCCTGGGAGTTGGCGGCTCGACTTTCATGCTTCTATACATGAGTTGTGAGTTTCACGCGCAGGATGCGAGTGTGAGATAATTTAAATATTTATTTTGACAAGACGGTTTTTGGAGTATAATATAATTTAATTAAAAATATGTTGATAAATTCTTATGACTGATTTGATACATCCAAAGGTTTTAAAGGTCTAAGTTGAGTATAGATTCTGTCCGACGAAATGTCCGCATTTCGGCAGACCTGCATTTCGGCAGAAAACTGATGATCGGCAGCAAGCTGATAGTTAAAGGAGAACGCCCATGACAAATTTAGGAATGATTCGAACCGCCGCGGTATCCCCTATGCTGAAGGTGGGAAATACGCAATTCAACAGCGATGAGATTCTCCGCTGCGCGGAGGAAGCTTATAAGGAAGGAGCCGGCATTATCGTTTTTCCGGCGCTCTGTCTGACGGGAGCAAGCTGCGGTGACCTCTTTTTCCAGGACGCGCTTTATAAAGGCCAGTTGGAAGCTCTGAATAAAATAGCATTGTCAACGCAAAGAATGAGCGCCGCTCTGGTACTTGGCATATATCTCCGGTTGGACAACCGTTTGGTCCAATGCGCCGCTTTGCTGCAATACGGCCTGATTCTGGGCATCGTCCCGAGGTATCTTCCCTCCGGCGCAAAAGGCACCGGCGAGAACCGATGGTTCTCCCCCGGAACGGAAATCGAAAGCACCCGGGATTTTGTTACCCTTTTCGGGAATTCGATCCCATTTGGAAAGATTGTTTTCCGGGACTCGGAGAAGGAAATCGCCCTGGGAATCGAGCTGGATGAGGATATGTCCGGACCGGTTTCCCCCGGCGCGGAGCTCTGTTTGGCCGGCGCGCACATACTCTGTAACCCCGCCGCAAGCCCGGAGCTTATCGGCTCTGCCGCTGGCAGGCGCTATCGCGTTCTTCAAAAAAGCAAGGACTGTCTCTGCGGTTACGTGTATACTTCTGCCGGAGCCTGCGAGTCTTCCTCAGACACCGTGTACAGCGGCCACTGTCTCATCGCCGAAAGCGGAACCCTTTTGAAAGAGGACTCCCGGCTGTCCTTTGGCAGTAAGCTGACCTTCAGCGATGTGGATTATGAAGCGCTGATCAATCAGCGGGCCGGAGCTTCCGGTTTCAGCGGCTCTTCCTCTGAAAGCGTGACCTCCCTTCCCTGCCATAGCGTACACCTGGACCCTCTGTCCCTTCCGCAAGATAACGCGCCTCTTATGAGAACCTGGTCCAAAACTCCTTTTATCCCGGCCAATAAAGCGGCAGCCAGACAAAACAGCCGGGAAGCCTTTGAGATACAATCCACTGCTCTGGCGCGGCGTCTCTCTCATACAGGAGCCAACAAGGTTGTCCTTGGAATCTCCGGCGGTCTCGACTCTACCATGGCGCTGCTGGTGTCTGTACGGGCTATGAAGCTTCTGGACAAGCCTGCCTCCGGCGTGATTACCGTGACCATGCCCGGCTTCGGTACCACCGGCAAAACTTACTCCAACGCCATGGCCATGATGGAGGCTCTGGGAACGGAAATCCGCGAGATTCCCATAAAAGAATCTGTCTTGCTTCATTTCAGGGATATCGGCCACGACCCCGCAGTCCAAAGCGCCGTTTATGAAAACGCCCAGGCGAGGGAACGTACTCAGATATTGATGGACATCGCCAATATGGAAAATGGCATTCACGTGGGCACAGGGGACCTCTCTGAGGAAGCTCTGGGGTGGTGCACCTACAACGGCGACCACATGGCTATGTACAATGTGAATTCCGCCATCCCCAAAACCTTCCTCCGTGTCATGGTGCGATGGTTCATCGACTGTGTTCTCACCGGACAGGAACAGGCTATTGACTTCAGCGGCGATAACGTGAAGCTTGAGGCGGCATTACAAGGTGTTCTGGATACCCCCGTCTCCCCGGAGCTTTTGCCTCCCGAGGAGGACGGCAGCATCGCCCAAAAGACCGAGGACAAGGTCGGCCCTTACGAGCTCCACGATTTCTTTGTATATCACACTGTCCGCAGCGGCCCCTCCCCGGCCAGGCTGCTGGCAATGGCAAAATCCGCTTTTGCCGACGATTACGAGGAGGATTTTATCCTTCACTGGTTGAAGGTCTTCTACAGCCGCTTCTTCTCCCAGCAGTTTAAACGCAGCTGCGCTCCCGACGGCCCGAAAGTAGGCACGGTGAGTCTTTCCATAAAAGGGGATTGGCAGATGCCCAGCGACGCGGATTCCAGCGTCTGGCTGGCGGACCTGCCCGAACTGAAAAAATGACCGTAGTAGCCAACCCTGACGAACATTTTAAATCTGATCAGACAAATACCCGGCTGGCTTTACACAGCCCGCCGGGTATTTTTAGTTTTAAGCAAGTTAAAAACTACCGTATATGGCAGTCAGCGTACAAAGTTCATATAAACCTTTCTCTCCGCCTCTGCCTCCGAAACCTGGCCTTTTCCGTTTTCAACCAGCTGCAGAAGCCAGGTCATATTTTTTCCGAGAAGGCTCATGATTTGCTTTCCCTCGTCATCCTGCAGAATCTCTTCCGGCTTCTGCCCATAACCTACATTCCAGTAGTTTGAAGTGGGTATCAGCATCTCGGAATAGCTGAGAAAGTGATTTAATTGGTCGCAGGCCGCAACGCCGCCGGAACGCCTGACCGCCACCACTGCCGCGCCGACTTTATGCCTTAACATACCTTTATTTACGCCGCACACATAAAACGCTCTGTCCAAAAAGCACTTCATGGTTCCCGCGATTCCGGAGTAATGTACGGGGGATCCTAAAAGAATGCCGTCGGCTGCTTTCATTTTTTGAATCCAGCCGTTCACCTCGTCATCAATGGCACATCTTTCATCTCGATTCTTTGCGCATTTTCCACAGGCAAGGCATCCGTGAAGGGCCTTGTTTCCCACGTGCACGATCTCGACTTCAATTCCCTCTTTCTCCAATTCCCCGGCAACCAAACTGATTGCGTGATACGTATTGCCCTCCTGTCTCGGGCTTCCGTTAAATGCGACAACCTTCATATTTCCCTCCTTGTATTCCTGGGGTGCTGGCCTTTGTTACTCTTTTATTTTACTGCATCCGTTTTATAATTTCCAGTCCACGAGATTTTTTCACGACTTTTACACGTATTTTACGACGTTCACAGAAATTTCACATGAGGAAGTGAAATTCCTGTTAAGTTTTTTTAAATATTGTCGAATAGTATAATGAGGACAGTTTTGGGACGTGGCCCCGGTGACTCTCAAACAAACAGAAGAGTCTGCTAGTCCCGATTTTGTTGCTTCTTTATAAAAATTTTTCTGACGAAGTAAACAAGATGTGCTTTCACAGCAGCCCGGAAGAGAATGACCGCCGGTGCCGGCTGAATGGATGCTGCTGTTGCGCTGGTCAATCGCACAGTGGCTCCCGGCAATGGAGGTAACTATGAACCATCTTATGATTTTTTCCGCCATATACCTGGTTGTGGCATCCATGAGTCCGGTCCTGGGTTATCTTGCGCTGCGCTTTGATCCCAAAAATTCTATCAACCGCTCCTTTGCGGTAATCAGCCTTTGTTTAATGCTTTGGGCGTTGGGGTTCTCCGTTCTCGTTATTGCTCCCGACGAAGCGTCGGCACAATTTTGGACGAAGATCTCCTCCATCGGCTATGGAATGATCTACAGTGTTTTTCTGCATTTTACCCTTGTAATTACCGGACATAATAAGGTATTGGAGAAAAAGTGGTTCCTCTTTTTACTTTACCTTCCGGCAGCGTTCTGTCTATATGCTTTCGTGATCTCTCCGAATATAACAGGGTTTATTTATTTATTTGAAAACACTGGGCGGGGATGGATCAGAACAACGCCTTTCGTCATTTACGACTATGTATTCCATGCATATTATGTTACTTCAGTCTCCTCCAGCTTACTGCTTTTCGCTTTCTGGAAACGAAAAAATTCCGAAGAGATAATCAAAAAACAGGCAAACATTTTAATCCTGTCTTTTTTAACCGCTCTGGGTCTGGGTACTCTCACAGATGTGGCCAACGGCCTTTATTTCAACCTTCCGCTTCCCCAAATGGCGCCCTTTCTTCTTCTGATTCCTCTTGCGGCTATTTTCTACTGCGTCAAAAAATATCATTTTATGAGACCGGTAAACGTAGATAAGATGGAGATGATCCTGGACGATGAGCGGCGTATCTTCGTATTTAAAATTACCTCCAACCTGCTGATCCTAATTGGCATTACACTGTTTGTGATGGGACATTTCTGGTGGATGGCAGAGAGTCCTGTTCTAACGACTGTTTCAAGTATTCTCCTCATTGCCCTGGGAGGTATCCTCCGGCATACGCGGCTTATAAAGAGAGGCTATGCCTGTCTGGAGTTCATACTCGTAGTGATAGGCATAACAGTAACACCTGCTTTGACAATTAACATGATGCAGTTTGGCGCCGTAGCCACCTGGACATTTGCGGTCATGCTCATCATCTGCGCTCTCCTTTTCAATTCCAATACTATGCTGGTGGCAGCAACGGCGACAGCCATTATCAGCCAGGCCTATCTGATGGGAATCATGCCCCAAAGATACGTCATGATCGACTATAGAACCTATTCAAGCCGAATCGTCGTCCTGCTTTTTATCACCATTGCGATATATTATATCCACCGCATTTATATGGAGAGACTCAGAGAAAACGCCGCTCAGGCAAAAACACAGAAACTGATCAGCGATCTGGCTTCCGGGTTCTCTCTGACGGGACAAAACGATGCGACGCAGCGGGCACATGGCATACATGATCTTCTCGTGACCTTAAGCGATTATTTTATAGCCGAAACTGTGCTGATTAACGTCATCGAAGACGAATTTATAGATTTGATCGGTATTGGCCAGCATTCTATTGGAGACCGGATGATATCCCCCAGTCTGCTTTCAGAGCGCTGGGGCACTTATCTCAGAGAAAATTCTATTGATCGGGAGACCCCTCCCCCTGCCTCACAATCGGCTGCGGATCAATTTACAAGAATGCTGTCCACTCCCTGGATCTTTATCCCCATTTATAAAGATGAACAACCTGTAGCGTTCTTCTATATTGAAACCTCCCGCGAAGAAAACATATGGACCAAAGACCAGCTCGTTCCCCTGCCGATTATTTCACGCATCGTATCCGATACACTGGAACAATTGAGTTCCGAAGCGCAAATTCGTTTTATGGCTTATTACGACAGCCTGACGGCGCTTCCCAACCGGCAGCTCTTTTATGACCGGGCGGAACAGGCAATCCATGTGGCCCGCAGAAATAACGCAATTGTCGCAATTATGTTTATGGATCTGGACTCTTTTAAGTCCATCAACGATACCATGGGCCACGAGGGCGGCGATAAGGTGATTCAGGCCATCAGTAAAAGGCTCTCCGAAAACCTCAGAAAAACCGATACTGTCACAAGATTCGGCGGCGATGAATTCCTGATCCTGCTCAATAACATTTCCGACGCGGAGGATATCACGAAGGTTGCGGCCAAAGTATTAGGCGCTTTCCGAGAGCCTTTCGTTCTGAAAGGCCAGGAGATTTTTGTTACGGCAAGCGCCGGAATTTCCGTTTATCCGGCGGACGGTGAAGATGCCGAAACCCTGATCAAGCATGCGGATATCGCCATGTATACGGCGAAAGAAAAAGGAAAGAACCAGTGCGCCCTTTGTTCTCCCAACATGAAAGAAACCGTAGCCTACCGGGTAAACCTCACCAACAATCTATATCGCGCGCTGAACCGCGATGAATTGCAGGTATATTATCAACCGCAGATCGACTTGAAAACGGAGAGGATCACAGGACTTGAAGCGCTGCTTCGCTGGCGCCATCCGGAATATGGAATGATTCCTCCTCTTGAATTTATCTCCCTTGCCGAACAAACAGGCCTGATCAACCCCATTGGCAATTGGGTCCTGGAAACTGCCTGCGCCCAAGCGGTGGAGTGGAAGAGTATGGGCTTTGGAGACTTGCGAATTTCGGTTAACCTCTCGGTGGTTCAGCTTCGCAATCCCGATTTGCTGAATCATATAAACCAAATATTGGAGAAGACGGGAATAGAACCGAGCCAGGTTGAGCTGGAGATCACGGAGAGTACCACCACAAAAGAACCCGATTATATCATACGGGTTCTGAATGACTTAAAGAGTCTGGGGGTCAGTATTTCTATCGATGACTTTGGTACTGAGTACTCATCCCTGAACCGACTGAAGATGCTTCCCGTAGACAGACTTAAAATGGACATTCAGTTTGTCCGGGGTATCGATAAGAGCCCAAAAGATCAAGCCATCTCTTTGGTCATTATAAATCTTGCAAAAAATCTTGATTTAAAACTGACGGCGGAAGGTGTTGAAAACATTACACAGCTTGATTTTCTGAGAAACAGAATGTGCGATGAAGTCCAGGGATTTTATTACTACAAGCCCATGCCCCCATGCGAGATTGAGAAAATCCTGAAAAGCAGGTCTGCAATGGGCGCGTGACGAAAGAGATCTATAGAACTCCTCCCCCAGGGGAGTTCTATCAGTAGAGAGCTTTCAGTAGAGAGCTATGATAGATATGTTTTCTACAACCATTTCTGAATTTCAATTACATTTCCTTCCGGATCTTTCGCATAAACTATCTTTAAGGTCTTCCCCAAAGATTCATAGAATTTTTCTGCAACCTCTCCGCAGGAGCCCCCTCCCGCAGCAAGCAGCTTCTGATAGGTTGCGTCCACATCTTCCACTTCAAAAGCCACATGAGCGAAACCATAGCTGTTAATCTCACCGGAATCATTTCCTTCAGGGTTGTTATAAGTAAAAATCTCAAAGGTCGGCCCGCCCTCCCCATAACCGGGCAGAGCTAAATGCATCCCCCGCACGTGAGCTCCTTTTACACCGGTGACGGTCTCAAACCATTCCCCGTAAAGATTTCTCTCCGGGCCTATCGGTACGCAGCCAAAAACCTCTTCATAAAACCTGGATAAGGCTTTCCAGTCCTTCGCATTGATATTTGTGTGCGTGTATTTCATATTTTGGAAACACCTCTCTTTTTTTATCTTTGACTTATTGTTTTTTTATCCATATTGCAGATAATACATTGTTTTAAATTAAATCGAAACAAATTCCACGGCGGCCAGGAATTAAACAGGTTGTTTCCTCTTCACAAGGAAAAGAAGAAACAACCTCTATTAGTCGGTTTATCTGGCTAAAATCGCCGGTAAGAAAGTAGTGATCGGCGGAAAGAGAATAACCAGGGTAAGCACTACGATCTGAATTATAATAAAGGGTACAACACCACGGTAGATATCTCCAATCGTCACGCCGGGAGGAGCCACTCCTTTTACGTAAAACAGGGCATACGCAAATGGCGGCGTCAGGAAAGAGGTCTGAAGCAGTACGATAATTACCATGCTTACCCAAAGAGGATTCATGCCGTAAGATACGAGAATCGGCATGAAAATGGGTATTACAATCAGAACAATCCCCAGCCAGTCGATTAACATTCCCAAGAGGAACACAATAACAAGAACGACTGCCAAAGCGCCTTTTGGCCCTAATCCGATATTCAGTATAAAGTTTGAAACCACCGTATTTCCTCCCACTCCAAAGAATACGGAAGTAAAGAGGTTTGCGCCCAGAGCGACGAACATTACCATAGAGCTGGTTTTCAACGTATTCATCGCCGATTCTTTCACCGCTGTCCAGGTGCACCTACGATACGCCGCGGCAATAATGATGCTTCCAAGGGCGCCCACTGCCGCAGCCTCGGTAGGGGCCGCGATTCCAAAGAAAATGACTCCCAGCACCAGGAAAATAAGAGTCATAAAGGGTACAAAAGCGATCAGACCATCTTTAACAGAGTAAACCTTCTCGTCCTCGTTCAACTCAACGATATCAGGAGCCATTCCCTTTTTTACTTTTGAAATAATCAATACATATACAAAATACGCAGCTGCCAGTAAAAGTCCCGGAGGTACAGCGGCGGCAAAGAGATCGACAACCGACACACCCGCGATAGGCCCGAAAACCACAAGCATAATACTCGGCGGAATTAAGATTCCAAGAGTTCCGCCAGCGGCCACAACTCCTGTGGCGAGGCTTTTGTTATAACCTCTACTGACCATGGCAGGCAACACAAGCAATCCCATAGTCGTAACGGAAGCTCCCACTACACCTGTACATGCTGCGAAAATCGTACATAAAATAATGGTTGCCAGAGCCAGTCCGCCTTTTACTTTCCTGAGCCATTGGTTCAATACAGCAAAGGCCACATCGGCCACTCCTGATCGTTCCAGCATACACCCCATAAAGACAAACAGCGGTATGGCTACATATGTATAGTTTGTCATAACGGCGAAGGCTCTGGAGCCCAACAATGGGAAAACCGTATCACCCCAACCTACAAGCCCGAAAATAACGCCGAGTCCCGTCAGTGTAAAAGCAATTGGAAAGCCGAGAAAAACGCCTACCAGCACTCCAAAGAACATCAATACTGTTATCAGTTCCGGCATCGTCATTTTTCATCGCCTCCTCTCTTCAGATCTTTCACGTAAGCACTGAACTTTACTATGCCCTGCAGCAATAAAATTGCCATACTGATAAAAAGTATTGCCTTTATTGGCCACACAGGAGGATTCCAGCTTGTATACGGCGATTTCTCGTTATGTATCCAGGCTTTTACCATTAAGTCAAAGGTCGAAATTGACAGACCAAGGATTGATGAAAAGAAAAAGAAGGGGTAACAAAACATATTGATTATTGCTTTTCCTCTCCGTTTGAGCATATTGTAAAAAATATCTGCTCTTACATGTATTTCGTCATGGAGGCAAAACGCGCCCCCGAGAAACACCAAAGCGGCATACAGCATCCACGTCAAATCATAGGAAAATGTAGTAGGCTTGTTAAAGGCGTATCGAAATACAACTTCAATGACAACCACTAAAATTAAGGGGTATATCAGCATCGACGCAAAAGATGCAATTTTTTTATTCATCTTCGTAATCGAATTCCCTATTTTGACCATTATCGACATAAACATCCTCTCCTTTTTGAGGTGCGGAGAAACCGCAGTATCCCCGCACCTTTAGAGTGTTCACATGCTAGCTATGTTTACTTATAGATCTTTACTCAAATACCCAGTCCGCATAGGGAATTTCCATATTCTTTTTATAGGGTACCCATGACTTCAGGAAGTCCATTTGAGACTGCCGTACCTTGGCAATAAAGGGATCTTCCTGCATCATTTTTTCAAACCAGGCGTCAGTCCATTCCTGAAGGGTGGCGACGACCTCGGGAGGCATAATGACTTCCTCGGCGCCCATGGCTTCAAACCGAGCCATGGCGGCCTGGTTTCTGACTCCATTCTCCATCCAGGTCCACATAACATTGGCTTTGCACGCAGCCGTTACAATAGCCTGTAAATCAGCGGGAAGCGCGTCCCAGCTGTTTTTATTGATTACAAATTCCTGCACGGAAGTAGGCTGATGGAATCCCGGTTTATGATAGTATTTCGCCACATCCTGGAATCCAAAGGTCTCATCAAGAGCGGGAGTGGAGAATTCTCCGGCGTCAATTACCTTTCTCTCCATGCTGGAAATAATCTCCGAGCCCGGCAGGAACACTACAGAGCAGCCGTTGGCAGCCAAAACCTCTCCCATCAACGGCATCATCCGCAACTTCATACTCTTCAAATCCTCGATGGATTGAATGGGTTTATTCGTCCAGAGAAAGTTTTCCGCGTCGAGAACTCCGCCGGGCATTACAACAGCGTTGTACGGAGCAAGCATTTCGTTCCAAAGTTCAAGTCCTCCGCCGTATTCCATCCAATAGAGCACGTCAAAGGGATCGTAAAAATCGCCCGGAGTAGAACAGAATAAGGGAGCGCCATATTCCAGACTTGTCCAAAGGCCCGCATATCCATATTCCGCATCCAGAATACCGTCTCTCACAGCATTTGGCACATCAAAGCCGGCAACGAGGGAATCCGCAGGATACCATTCGATTTTAATCCTGCCGTCGGACATGGTTTCGATCAATTCGGCCAGGTGCTTTCCATAATCATCAAAGGTTGTTCCCGCCGCTGTGTAGCCCTGCACTTTCCAGGTAAATGTCTGGCCGGACGCAGGTCCCCCGTCTCCGCCGTCTCCGCTGTTCATTACTCCGCCGCCGCAGCCTGCCATCACCAAAGACAGACACATAACCATAGCCAATAATACCGCAGTTACTTTCCTCATTTTCTTCCTCCTTAATCTTAACTACTCGTCATAGATATCTGTAATCGTTTTACAGAGTCAATCCGTTTAGCAATCTCTTTCTATCCCATCCAGGATCCGCCGTTGACACGAATCCTCGTACCGTTGATGTAATCCGACTCCTGGCTTGCCAGGAACAATACCGTTTCGGCAATGTCCTCCGGCCTGCCTCCCCTGGGATAGGGAACTTCGGCTAAAAGCTTGTCGAGATCCTCTTTGGGATAGGCTTTGGTAATATCAGTCAACATAATTCCAGGGCAAACGGCGTTTACGTTAATGCCGTGCTTCGCCGCGGATTTGGCCATGGACATCGTTAATCCATATACTCCGGCCTTGGCAGCAGCATACGCGGGGCTGGTGTGAAGACGCCCCGTGTCACCCGCAAGCGAAGAAATATTTACGATCTTTCCGCTTTTTTGTTCGATCATCCTTCCCAGTACTGCGCGGCAGCAATAGAACATGGCTGTCAGGTTAATCCCTATCTCTCTGTCCCATATTTCGTTTGTCACTGTCAGGATATTTTCATGAGTAGAAACCACACCTGCATTATTCACTAAAATGTCTATCCGGCCCCATTTTGCATGGATATCCCGAATAATCCCTTCCAGCCTGTCGCTGTCTCTTATGTCCGCAATATAAGTCTCTGCATCCCCTCCAATACTTCGAATTGATTCTGCTGTTTCTTCCGAATCATTCACGTCCAAAATATTCACAACAGCTCCTTCAGACGCCAGTTTGAGGCAAATAGCCCGACCGATGCCTCTGGCTCCTCCGGTTACTACGGCCACCTTGTTCTTTACTCTATCCAAGTTCTTACTTCCTTTCTTCCAGGGGGCCTCATCCCATCCAGGATCCGCCGTTAACCCTGATCCTCGTGCCGGTAATGTAATCCGACTCCTCACTGGCCAGGAACAGTACAGCGTTGGCGATATCGAGGGGCTTGCCTCCTCTGCTATAGGGAATTTCCGCAAGAAGCTTGTCGAGAGCCTCTTTGGGATAGGAGTCGTGGATCCCTGTTAAAATGACTCCGGGACAAACGGCATTTACGTTGATTCCGTGTTTTGCCACTGATTTAGCCATGGACATTGTCAGCCCGTAAACCCCGGCTTTGGCGGCGGAGTAGGCGGGGCTGGTCTGGGGCCTTCCCGTATCGCCGGCAATGGAGGAAATATTGACGATCTTGCCGTATTTCTGCTCAATCATCTGTCCCAAAACGGCACGGCAACAGTAAAAGGCTCCTGTCAAATTGACCGCAATTTCCCTGTCCCATATTTCATTTGTAACGGACAGCAGATTCTCATGAGCCGAGACTACTCCCGCATTGTTGACGAGGATATCCACCCGTCCGGATTCGCTGATGACCGCCTGAACGGCGGCCTCTACCTCTTTTGGATCCGCAATATTCACTGTGTACGCCCGCGCTTCAATACCGGACTCTCTAAGTTCTTTTGCCGCAGGCTCTCCGTCGCCTATATCAAAGATATTGACATGAGCGCCTTCTTCTCCCAACTTTCTTGAGATCGCCTCTCCCAAGCCCTGAGCTCCTCCTGTGACGATGGCAATTCGACCTTTGACCCTATCCATTTTCACCTTCCTTTCCTTAATTTTTCTGTTAAACTATAGTGTCTCCTGTTTCACCCTCTTTCACGTTGAAAAGGGAAAGCGCTTAATAACCAAACAGAGGAGAAACTTGAGCTATTTTTGAATGATTTCGATAACCATTCGGCGCTTTCCCATTCAACTGCTAAGAATGAATGGCTTTGCCTGTAACTGCATGACAGGCTTCCAGGATAGACTCCGATACTGTCGGATGCGGATGCACTGCCTTAGCCAACTCCTCCGCTGTGCATTCCAAACTCATGGAGACGCTGAGCTCCGCGATCATTTCTGTCGCATGGGCGCAGAAAAGATGCGCGCCGACAATTTCACCGTAACGAAGTTCTGAAATGATTTTAATGATTCCCCGGTCCTCGCCCTCTACTTTGGCCTTTCCGCTGGCCATCAGGGGAAACCTTCCGACTTTTACATCTCCGTACTTTTCCCGGGCCTGCTCTTCCGTCAGTCCGATAGACGCGATTTCAGGCTGTATGTAGATAGCGCTGGGGATTTTATCGTATTCCATTTTCCCCGTCAAACCACAGATGTTCTCCACTGCCACAATCGCCTCTGAAGATGCTGTATGGGCCAGCATGGACCTGCCATTCACATCTCCCACGGCATAGATTCCTTTGACATTTGTGGTCAGATGTACGTCCGACGCAATAGCGCCTCTCTCAACCCGAACTCCCGCAGCCTCCAGGTTCAGGCCTTCGATATTCGGTTTTCTTCCCACTGCCATCAGAACCGCGTCACAGGGAACCTCAAACAGGTTTCCATCCTTTTCAAAAATAATCTTATCCTTCTCCACCCTTGTAACTTTCGATCCGGTGTGAATCTCCATACCCATGTCGGAAAACTGGCGTCTCACCATTTCCGTGATCTCCCGGTCTACCATGGGCAGTATACGTTCCAGAAACTCGATAATGGTTACTTTGACGCCAATGGCCGACAAATAGTAAGCCAGCTCGACGCCGATGACGCCGCCTCCGATGATGGCGATTTTATCCGGAAGAGAGGTGAGGTCTAATACCTCGGTACTGGTGTAAACCGGCATCTCCGGGTCGATCTCCACAGGCAGACTTTTAGAAGAAGATCCGGAGGCAATTATGATATTTTCTCCGGTTATCTTCCTGTCGCCCACTTCCAGAGTGTTTTTATCAAGGAAGCTTCCATGCCCTTTGACCACATCCACTTTATTTTTTCTCAACAGCCCTCCAACTCCGGAAACTAACTGCTTAACGATTGTGTTCTTGCGTTTTTGAACGGCGTTGAGATCTAAAAAGATATCCTGCCCTCCTATGTTTGCCACACCGTAGGCAGAAGCCTCCCGGATGGTGTTCATAACCTCCACGCTTTTCAGCAGGGCTTTCGTGGGAATGCAGCCCACGTTGAGGCAGGCGCCGCCAAAGGCATTCTCTTCGATGATGCATGTACGCTTGCCCATCTTCGATGCTTTTATGGCTGCCACGTAACCGCCTGGCCCGCCGCCGATTACTATTACGTCATAATCCATAGCTGTTTGCTCCTCCCACCTTTAAATCATCAGCTCGTAGGGTTCTTCCAGAAGGGTTTTGAGCCTTTTCAGGAAAACTGCCGCCATAGCGCCGTCGATGGGCCTGTGATCGAAGTTGATGGACAGGTTCATCATCGGCCTTACCGCAATTTCCCCATTGTATACTACGGGGCGCTCCACTATTTTAGCTACCGACAGAATAGCACTTTCCGGCTGGTTGATGATAGAGGTAAACTGCGTAATATCGTACATGCCCAGATTGGACACAGTGAAAGTGCCGCCGCTGTAATCATCCGGCCTCAATCCGCCTGCTCTGGCTTTCTCCGACAGGTCCTTGCCGGCGGCGGCTATTTCGCCGACAGACAGCTTATCCGCATCCCGTATTACGGGAACGATAAGTCCCTCAGGCAGAGCAACAGCCACCCCTACATTGATCTCCGCCTTCTCTATGATTTCTTCCTGAGTAAATACGCTGTTTATCCGCGGATGCTCCTTCAATGCGAAAGCGACGCATTTAATGATGATATCATTTATGGAAACCTTCACATTGTGGTTTTTCATGACCGGATCCATGATCCTTCGGCGCATTTCTACGACTTTGCTCATATCCACTTCCGTAGTGAGAGAGACGTGAGCTGCCGTATCGATACTCTCTTTCATTCTCGCCGCGATTACCTTGCGCATACCGGCAACTTTGATTCGAGCGGGCTGCGGAGCGGAAGCCCGCGCCTCCTGCCGCAAGTCGCTGCTGAATATTCTCTTCCCAGGCTCCACGCCTACGGATTTGAGATCCATGCCTTGTTCTGCCGCCATTTTCGCCGCCAGGGGCGTAGTTTTAACCCTGTTCGCGTCAATAAAGGCGATGACGTCCGCCTTTTCAATTCTTTTCTTCCCCTGAGGGAAAGGAATCTCCGATATATTCACATCATTTTCTGAAGCGACCCGTCTTGCAGCCGGAGAAATAAATATCCTACCTTTATCCTCCGCTGCGCCAACGCCTTGGAGGGGCGGCGCTTCCGACCCGGTCCCGGAGCCTGCCTCGGCAGCTCCTGCCTTCTCTGCTCCGCCATCCTCTTTTTCATCGGATGCGGAATCCGGAGCATCTGGGTCTTCAAGCAGTCCCTCCGCCGATTCACCCTTCTGTCCGATGACGGCAATGGGTTTATAGATTTCAACCATATCGCCCTCTTCAGCGATTATCTTCAACAGGTATCCGTCTTCCGGCGCCTCGTGGGCCACGACGGATTTGTCGGATTCAATCTCGATATACTCTTCCCCTGCCTTTATTTCATCACCCTCGGCCTTCAGCCATTTCACCACTCGTCCTTCCGACATGGTCAGCCCAAGCCTCGGCATTTTTAATATCGTAGCCACTGTTCATCTTCTCCTTCCTGCATGTCCCCTTTAAAACATTTCCTTCACGGCGTTGTATATTTTATCTGCATTGGGAATCGTGAAATCCTCCAAAGCAGGGGCAAATGCCACAGGAGTATTTGTCGCGGCAATGCGTTTAACCGGCGCGTCGAGGTAGTCGAAAGCAAAATCCATTGCCAGGGCCGCAAGCTCGGAAGCAAAGCCGCACCGTTCAACGGCCTCCTGAGCAACTGCCAATCTCCCCGTCTTTTTGATTGAATTTATGATTGTATCCTTATCAAGAGGAACGATGGTCCTGAGATCTATAACTTCTGCGTCAATACCGTCTTTTTGAAGCCTTTCCGCCGCCTGGAGAGCAAACTCCACCATTCTCAAAGAGGCGATGATGGTTACGTCCTTCCCCTCTTTCTTGACCTCCGCCTTTCCAAAGGGAACGGTGTATTCTTCCTCGGGAACTTCTCCTTTGACGCCGTAAAGCAATTTATGCTCGATAAACATTACGGGGTCATTATCCCGGATTGCTGTTTTTAACAAACCTTTCGCGTCGTAGGGGGTGGCGGCCATTACGACTTTCAAGCCGGGAATATGGGCAAAGATCGCTTCCCAGCTTTGCGCGTGCTGCGCCGCCGAGGATCTGCCGGAGCCTTGCTGAGTCCTGAATACAACCGGTACCTCTACCTGCCCTCCCGACATGTAGTGTATTTTAGCCGCCTGATTAACGATGGCGTCAAAGCAACAACCTGTGAAGTCGATGTACATGATTTCCGCAACAGGTCTCATTCCGGCCATCGCCGCGCCCACTGCGGCTCCCGCCAGCCCCGCTTCCGAAATTGGGGTGTTTCTGACACGGTCACAGCCGAATTCACTGGACAGGCCCATAGTAACGTTATAGGAACCTCCAAAAGGATCCGCAATATCTTCGCCGATCAGAAAAACTTCCGGATCTCTCCTCATTTCCTCTGCCAGGGCTTCGTTGATGGCCTCCCTGTATGTTATTTTACGCATTTTGCTTCCTCCTTTTGTTTTGTTAGAACAAACCTTCTACATAGACGTCTTCCAGCGCCGATTCCGGCGGCAGAGGATTGCTGTTTCGCCCGAACTCAACCGCCGCCTCCACTCTGTCGGAAACCTGGTTTCGAATTTTGTCCAGCTCAGCTTCGGTAAAGATTTTATTCTCTATCATCCTGGCTCTGAACTGATTGATCGGTTCCTTTTTCTCCGATTTCCAGGCTGCCACTTCTTCATTGGGACGATATATACCGGGATCTCCTACATAGTGTCCAAGCCACCTGTAGGTTTTCGATTCGATCAATACCGGTCCTTCGCCCTTTCTGCACTGCTCTACAGCTTTGCTGGCTTTCTCATAGACGTCGATCACATCGTTTCCGTCTGCGATGTAAGCTGTCACATTGTATCCCTTGGCCCTTTCCGCAATGTCTCCGGGTCTCATGTGGTATGTCTGGCATGTGGACTCCGCGTACATATTGTTTTCGCAGGCGAAAATGACAGGCAGGTTCCAAATAGAAGCCATATTCATGCTCTCATGAAAGAATCCTTCATTCTGGGCGCCGTCTCCAAAGAAGGCGACAGAAACCTGATCGGTGCCCCGAAGCTGAGCGGCAAGGCCCGCTCCTGTGGCCAGAGTTGTTCCCTGACCAACGATACCATTGGCTCCCAATATATTTTTAGACCGATCCATCATGTGCATCGATCCGCCTTTTCCTCTGCAAATTCCATCCTCTTTCGCAAACAGTTCGGCCATCATTTCATTAAGGCTGGTCCCCTTGGCAATGACATGTCCATGCCCTCTGTGTGTCGTAACAATATAGTCAGTCTCCTTTAAGGCCGTTACGACTCCTACAGCGGCGGCCTCCTGTCCAAGACACGAATGGAGAAAGCCGGGAAGCTCGCCGGCTTGATAAAGATCAACTGACTTCAATTCAAACTGCCTTATTTCTTCCATCTGTGTATACATCTCTGTCAACACACTTTTTGGAATCCCTTTGAACGATTTCATTTTCTTCCTCCCTGTTGTAGTAAATTTTCAACTCTTTTGTAGCCTGCAGTCTACATGTAGTTTGTTGTCGGAGGCTCCGCTTGCCACCTTGTTTTCCGTTGCATGCGCCGGAAGTTCAATGTAATTTCAGGATTTGGACCCTGTCCTCCCTCCTGCGGCCTGCGTGCCTGTGCTAATTATCAGAGCAAAACTCATGCCAGGTATCAAAATATTTTGAAAAATTAAAAAAGAAGCACAACTCTCTGTGCCCTCGTCCTTTGCAAATCAACGGTTCTTACATTGACTAAATTTTAAAAAACGGTGTGAAGAAAATTCGATCTTTGTTTTATATTAAAAAAGGGTCTGCCGCACCATTTTATCCAGTGCAACAAACCCTTTGCGAAACAGTCCCTTCGCTATACGGAAACTTTGTCCGCAGTTTTTTTCTTATAAAGAGAGGTTCTATGTACTCCCAAAATCTCAGCTGCTTTCGTAACACATCCGTCGCATTCCCGCAGCACCCCTTCGATATAATTCCTTTCAACCTGCTCCAGGTACTCCTTTAACGTCTGCTTACAGGTAAGATCCCCGAAGTTATCCATCCCAGCCGGTTCGGGTGTATCATTACGCTCTTCTTTAAACAAATCTTCATCGTCGAACAACAGACTCACTGAGTCGATATCGATTATCGGGCCCTTGCTCAAAACATATATGCGCTCGATAATATTCCGAAGCTGTCTCACATTGCCGGGCCAATCAAATTGAATCAATTTTTCAATGGTCTTATCGCTGACACTCTTTTCCTGGCTGTATTTAAAATTCAGTTCATCGACGATTCTCTGCGACAATATACCTATATCATCCTTCCTGTCCCGCAGGGAAGGCATAGTCACGCTGAATACGTTCAGTCTGTAGTACAAATCCTCTCTGAATTTCCCTTGCTTAACCATCTCCAGCAGATTTTTATTCGTGGCTACGATTACTCTGGCATTGACTTTATGATACACGGTTCCACCCAGGCGCAGCACATAACCGGCATCGAGAACTTTTAACAGCTTTGCCTGTAAATGAAGGGGCATCTCGCCGATTTCGTCCAAAAATAATGTTCCTTCGTGGGCGATCTCAAACAATCCCAGTTTTCCTTCGGCGCTGGCCCCGGTAAAGGCCCCCTTTTCATATCCGAACAGCTCGGATTCGATGAGGTTTTCGGGAATTGCCGCGCAGTTGATATCCACCAGCCTTTTGTTTCTTCTGTTGCTCTTTTCGTGCAGATACTGTGCGATCAATCCTTTTCCGGTTCCCGTTTCACCGTATATGATTACTGTACTGTCCGTATCGGCTACGGCATTCACTACTTTCATCAGCCGCTGCATCTTCGGACTTTGATAGGCGAGCTCCTTCTCCAACCTGGGCCTGAAGGGCTCCTCGATGTTTTTCTTTTTTACGATCCGGTCTCCATAATACTGTTTATAAAAAGAGTCGATGATGCGCAAGGGCCTGCAGTTGGTAATCACCAGCTCAAGCTCACCCTTTTCATTGAAAACCGGTTTGCTTGTAGACATGATTTCCGCGCCATTTCTGGCCTTGACCAGGCCTGTAAATACTTTTTTGGTTTTAATCGTCTCTAACACCGGCGATCCGCGGTAAACTCCCGATTGAATGATGTTGTCAAGCTTAATCCCAACCAGTTCCTCGTAAGATGCACCCAGATATTCGAGGATGGAAGGGTTCGCAAGCAATACTCTGCCGCTCTTGTCAACGATGTATATCCCATCTGTTGAGTTCATAAAAAAGGTTTCCAACAATTGTATTGTTTCAGAACCAAAGGTTTCGTCGCGCATTATTCTAACCTCTCTCCGATCTTCGATCAGACCGTCTTTAGAGCAAGCTACTATTTTCTAATGAATCACAGCCTTCGTTCTTTCCCAAGGTCTCTTACAGACATTCCTGGAACTTTTCAACAACAAAATCGACGTCCTCTCTCGTCACGTCGGAGTTGGTTACGAACCGCCACTCTCCTCTTTCGACGCCGGAGATCTTGATGCCGTTGGCGAAAAAGTGATCGATGAGTTTCTTTTCGGGGATCACTTCGGGGCCCATCTCAAAGAAGACCATATTGATATCAAGCCGATCCTCTCTGACCTTGACTCCCGGAATCCGGGAAAGACGGTCCGCCAGATAAGCGGCGTTTTCATGATCTATGTGAAGCCTCTTTGTCATTTTTTCCAAAGCGATGATTCCCGCCGCGGCCAAAACTCCTACCTGGCGCATTCCGCCGCCCATGAGCTTTCTGTTTTTTCTGGCCTTCTCTATAAATTCCTTCGTTCCCGCCACCATGGACCCTACGGGAGCCGCCAACCCTTTGGAAAGGCAGAACATAACCGAATCGGCACAAGCCGCCATATCTTTGGCGTCCACACCGAGAGCCACGGCGGCGTTGAATAGCCTGGCCCCATCCATGTGAACCGGTATTCCATTCTCCTCACCGATCTTTTTGATAGCCTGCAGGTTGTCCAGCGCAAGGGCCGTTCCCAAGCCGTGGGCATTTTCTACGCAAATGAGTCCGGTGTGGGGGTAGTGAATATCGTCTTCCGGGCGAATGGCCGCCTCCACCTGTACAGGATCCAGCAGACCGTTTTTACTCTTGAGGGTACGAAGCTGTACGCCGGCGATAACAGCGGCCGCTCCCACCTCATCGAGAACGATGTGACAATCTTCACCCAAAATAACCTCGTCTCCCCTCAGAGTATGGGTCAGAACGCAAAGTATATTACCAAAGGTGCCGCTGGGCACGAACAGAGCTGCTTCCTTGCCAACCATCCCAGCCGCCAGCTCCTGCAGGCGGTTCATGGCAGGATCATCCTCATATACGTCGTCTCCCACCTCTGCTTCCGCCATAGCCTTTCGCATCTCTTCCGTAGGCATGGTCACTGTGTCGCTTCTTAAATCAATGTATCTCATCTTTTCCTCCTTGCGGGGGTTCCCGCGGCTAATAAAATTTAATCCGGCTTTACCGGCCTTTATTCTTTTTCAAATAGTCCTCTAAAAACTTCTCGTCTTCCTTCTCCAGATCCCGCTCGCCTGCCATGGATTCCAAGTGATGGGTGAATTCATGTTTCAGGGTATGAGCGAGTTTTTTCTTCAGAGCGTTCCTTCCCAGATGGCCGTACAGGCGTTCAAAGGATCCATAATAGATGACAATATATCGTCCCATGCTCCCGCCCCTGTGGTATTCCCCCATGACGTACAGATCGTCGCTCTGTCCTACAGGGTTTCGTTTAACCTGAGGAAGCAAAAGGATGCCCCCATTGAGCTCTTTATAGAACTCCCGGGGCAGCTCAGAGGCAAGCTCCTCCAATATTTTTTCTACTTCATCGATGTCGATCATAGCGATACTCCCTGATTGTTCCCAGGACACAACAAGCTCTCTTTTCCAGGTACATGGTGAGCCTGTTTTATAATTCCTTCTTCTGCGCGTTAGCCACCATTCGACTCAGCACGTCTTTTAAAGTCTGTAAATCTTCCTCGCTGACCTCCGCTATGGTATCCTCCTTAAATTTCTCAACTACAGGAAGGATATCACAACATAAACGCGTGCCTCTTTCCGTCAGAAGCAAGCGTTTAACACGTTTGTCCATCTCGTTGCCGGAGCGCTCCAACAGTCCGTCCTGCTCTATTTTCTGGAGCAGCCTTACTACGGTGGGCTCTTTTACAGACATTTTATCCGCCAATTGCCGCTGGGTTATAGAGTCCCCCGTATGAATATAATACATGGCGATCCATTGAGCCCGTGTAATATTATACGGCCTGAGCCTCTCCTCCAACGCCTCTGAAAAAACCTTTGCGCTCCGGCTGGCGATAAAGGCCAGGCAGTCGTCCAAATCAAACATTTCATTCCCTCTTAGACAAAGCTATAATTATAGTATTTTATTATTTTATCATATGCGCCTTTTTCTTTCCAATTATTCTTCTCTCTTTTGTCAGCAAATCCGCACACGGCCGCTTTTTTCTATTTTAACCTGCTTTTTTCAACGTATTGTTCGATGCAGGCGACCAAAGCTTCTAAGTTAAAGAGCGACCCGGTCAATGCCTCTTCGCAGGGTCCAAAGTCGATATTCTCCAAACTGTCCGTGTGAAGCCTGATGCGTGCCACTCTTCCGCCGATGGTATCCACATAGACAGAAACATTGCCAAAGGATAGCCTTTTTTCAAGACTCATGTCAAAATCCGGAGACTCCCCGTAGATCCAATCATGGCTTTTAAGCTTTTCCAGGATTGCCGGCTGTGTATTTTCCCTGTTAATTTCGCATATCGGCGGCGTTGTTTCATATTCCGCCATAAAGGCCCGGACCAGAGAATCCTTCACATGTTCAGTCGTAATGCCGGGCCGCAGATGAGACAAATTCACGACACGGCTCCGCACGGAGTCAATACCCTTGGAGTGCAGCTTGGTATAAGAAGGTTTCAGACCGCCGCTGAGTACATCAAGATCTACGTTGACCATAAGGGTTCCATGGTAAAGAAAATTTCCGTTGTCCGTATAATAGGCATGACCGGAAAACTTTTTTCCGTCGGCAAGGAGGTCGTTTCTGCCACTAAAAACGCATTCCACGCCAAGAGACAGCACGGCCTTTTGCAGCACTTTCAAATACTGGTCGGTATCGGCGTCTGCTTCCTTTGCCAGAAAGGTGAAATTCACATTTCCCAGATCGTGAAAAACCGCTCCCCCTCCGGAGAAGCGCCTGACCGGCAAAATCTCCTGTACACGCAAAAATTCCAAGTCACACTCGGCAAAAATATTCTGATTGCGCCCCAAAATCACCGACGGTCGGTTCTGCCACAGAAAAAGGCTGGTCCCGGAACGGATTTCGGTGAAAAGCTGGTATTCCGTGGCAATGTTGAAATAGGGATCCGTTTCCGCAGATACATAAATTCGATTCATGATTGATGAATGGCCCCCACCCCGAACCCCAGCGCCGCCTCGTGGATTACCTCCGCCGTCGTCGGATGGGCGAAAACTGTTTCAGCAACTTGCAGGTCCGTGAGACCGTTGGCGATGGCAAGCGTAAGAGAGCTGACCAACGAAGCAGCGTCGGCGCCTATTATTGAGCCTCCCACAATGCGCCCGGTGGCATTATCCCGCACAAGCTTGACAAAGCCCTCCGGCTCGTTCATGGTCAATGCCTTACCATTGCTGGCGTAGAATACTGTACTGGAGCTGAAGTCGATTCCTTTCTTTCCGCAGTCCTCCTCTGTGAGGCCTACGCTGGAGATTTCCGGACTCGTAAAGACCACATTGGGAATGGCGGAATAGTCTACCTCTCCCGTTCCATTTAAGATATGATCCACTGCCGCCATTCCCTGATGAGAAGCAACATGAGCAAGCTGAAGAATGTCAGTCACATCGCCGATTGCATAAATGTGCTCCACGTTGGTACGCATATGTGAATCCGCCCTTACGCCTCTGCCCCGTTCATTGAGGGCAACCCCCGCCTTCTCCAAATCGAGACCCTTCAGATTGGGCTCGCGGCCTACTGCCACCAGAACCTTGTCGCTGACCAGTACATGCTCTCCTTTCTCATCCTCATATGTTACAACTGCCTGCATATCTTCAGACTGCTGAATCTTTAAAACTTTGGAACCTGTAGAAATGGAGATTCCCGCTTCCATGGCGGAGTTGCGGATGCTGGCGGAAATATCCCGATCCAGTACAGCCAGCGGCCTGTCGAGGAACTCAACAACATTGACCTTAACGCCGAGATTGTTGTACAGGAAGGCGAACTCCATACCGATTATGCCCGCGCCTACAATGGTAATAGTCTGCGGAAGCTCTGTGCAGGAGAGGGCCTGGGCGCTGTTCATGACGACGGGCAGGTTAATTCCCGGAATATTTATTTCAGATATTTTCGACCCCGTAGCGATGATAATATCACAGGCTGAAACCACGTAATCCTTTTCGCCCCTGACAAACACGCTGTCGGCGGAAAGAAAAGCCGCCTCTCCGCGCAGTACCTGAACGTTGTTATCCTGAAGCAAGCCTTCAATGCCGCCGACCAGTTTCTTCCTTATCTCTTCTTTTCTGCGGATGATCCGCTCCATGTTCACAGAGGGAGGGCCGCTTGTAACGATACCGAAAGCCGACGCCTCACTCATGCTGCGGAAAACCTCCGCCGACTTTACAAGGGTCTTTGTGGGAATGCATCCTGTATTTAAACAGGTTCCCCCCAGCTCGTCTTTCTCAATCAGGGTTACTTTCAAGCCCTTTTTCGCCCCATAGATCGCTGCCACATATCCCCCCGGACCGGCTCCGATGATCAGAAGCTCCGTGTTGAGCCGCAGCGCTTCTTCCTTTCCAGAACCTGTGGCATCCGCCTGTACCGACGCTTCAGCATTGTGGGCCGACATCTCGAAAAGTATCTGGCCCGAAGAAACCTGGCAGCCCTCCTCGCACAGAATTTTCGTGATGACGCCATCCTGGGGAGCTTTAACGGGACGGTTACCTTTCCCGGTCTCAACCTGAATGAGAATGTCATCTGCCTTTACTTCATCACCGACTTTTATACTTAATTTTCCGGCCTTCCCCGTTTTGCCGCCCGGGATCAGGCACATCTTGATTTCCATAGCAGAACCTCCTTAAAAATACAACAGCCGGCAGCCGGGTCCCTCAGGACAACAGTCTGCCGACTGCGGTCTATTCTTCAAATCTTAAAAGAGAACGAGCCGTATCGCAGGGCCCTCCTGATCGCTTAATCTCTTATGACTCCGGCCTTAACCAGTTTTACCGGATTTGCGAGACAGTCCCCTACCGGGCATCTGCTTTCCACAAAGTCCGCAAAGGCCTCCGTTTTCTCCTGGCTCTCGCTGGTTTTAAAGTGCATGGTGTATCGAATTTCCTGATATCCGTTTCTGACGTCAGCCAGGCCCATAAATCCATCGGGATCCAAATCACCTTCCAATTCTACGTGAAACTCTTCAAAGGAAAAATTCTGTGCCTCAGCGAAGGCGCTGACAACGATAGTCTGACATGCACCTAAAGCGCATAGAATCGCCTCCACAGGATTCATACCTGTGTCGGTGCCCCCCAGATCCTCTGGTTCGTCCATAATGAGTGTAAATCCTCTGGCGCTGGTCTCCACCTTCAGCCCTTCGGGACACTTCTTTGCAGATGCCTGAAATGTAGTTAACATGTACAAGACCCTCCTTTTTCGTTTTAAACTGCTTTATGACAAATTGACTATGTTTAAATAATAACATAGTCGGCGGGTCAAATCAATAGTAAGCTAAGTATATATTTTATTTTAGAAACGCCCCGGGAAATTTAAAGGCCATGCAAATACCGGAAGCAGTCCCTGAAATCCGGCAGCCCTTGCATGGCCAAAATTTATTTTACTCTAAATTAACTGTAGTCTTTATAGATCGTAATACATTTCAAACTCCACCGGCTGGGGAAGCTGATTATATCTGTCGCACTCCCGCCGTCTTTTTTCAATCCATACTTCAATGAGTTTTTTCGGGAATACATCTCCCGCGGTCAGGAACTCATGATCCCCCTCCAACGCGTTCAGCGCCTCATCTAATGTGCGGGGCAGCTGTCTGATCTTCGCCTGTTCTTCGTCAGAGAGGTTATACAGATTATAGTCATAGGGCCCGTACCCTTCTTTGTGAGGATCGATTTTTTTCGCGATGCCGTCAAGACCCGCCATGAGAATTGCCGAGAAGGCATAATAGGGGTTGCAGGTACCGTCGGGGCTGCGCAGTTCAAAACGTTTCTGTTTCGGATTTTTAGCGTAGGCCGGAATCCGAATTACGCTGCTGCGGTTGGCGCTGGCGTAACCGATGGTGACCGGCGCCTCATAGCCCGGAACAAGACGCTTATAAGAGTTTGTGCTGGGATTGGTAAACGCGCATAAAGCCGGCGCATGGGTCAAAAGCCCTCCGATAAAATGCATGGCTGTTTCGCTTAACTGGGAATAACCCTTTTCATCATAAAAAACAGGCTCTCCATTTTTAAACAGCTGCATATGCACATGCATACCGTTGCCCGCTTCGCCGTATATAGGTTTCGGCATGAAGGTGGCCGTTTTGTTTTCCGCCATGGCGGAGTTTTTTATCAGATATTTTGTCATCATGGTCTTGTCGGCCATTTCCAGCATGCCGCCGCTCTCCACTTCAATCTCCAGCTGGCCGGGGCCGCCCACTTCATGATGATGATATTTCACAGCAATACCCTGCTCCTCCATCAGCAGGCACACCCGTGAACGGAAACCGCTGTATTTATCCATGGGCGGCGTCATATGGTATCCGCCTTTCAAAGGCATTTTATATCCTAAATTGTTATCTTCATTGCCGGTATTCCACCTGGCCTGGTCGGTATCGACGCGATACTTAGCTCTGTGTGGCTCCACCTCATAACTCACATGGTCGAATACATGGAATTCAAATTCCGGCCCGATACGCATTTCATCCGCGACGCCAAGCTTTTTCATATATTCTTGAGCCGCTGACGCGATATTCCTGGGGTACTGATCAAATGGACGGTTCTCCGGTAAATCGATGACAAAGACGTCGCCGATCATTGCAAGGGAAGGAACCTCGGCAAAGACGTCCACAAAGACGCTCTCCAAATCCGGAACAAATATCATATCGCTTTTCTCAACCGGCGCGTATCCGTAATTTGACCCGTCAAAGCCAATGCCGCTCTTCAGCGTATCCTCCGTTAAACGATCTATGGGCATGGTCAGATGCCGCCAGCGTCCGTCCAGGTCCACCATCATAAAATCCACCATTTTGATTCCGTTATCTTCACAAAACCGCTTTACCTGATCTAAATTTTGCAGCATATATCTTTCTCCTTTGATCGTCTCTATTTCCTGTTACCACACAGTGGATAGGTTCTGATTTTTTGTCGAAATACTATTGTCACCCTGCTTCAACGACCTCATGCAGCCTTTTTTGCCTTATTGGGAATCTTTAAAAGCGCCGCTAATATTAAGGTAATTACACATGCAGCCGCCGCCACTATGAAGGAGTATGTATATACGCCTGTAGCGGCAAGGGCGTTGGATATAAGCGGGAAGACCAGGGCGGACACGCCGAAGCCGATCATTACGCATCCGTAGTTCAGTCCGATATGCTTTGTGCCAAACAGGTCGGCAGCTGTGGCCGCAAACACGCTTGCCGCGCCGCCGAAGCAAAAGGCAATGGCTGTAATACAGATCAGGAACACCAGGTTTTGAGCAACTATCATAATAAGGGTCGCTGCCAGGGTAATCAGCGTAATCGCGACGATGGCTGCCTTTCTTCCGGCAAAGTCGGAGAACCAGGAGGTAAGAAGGCGTCCGCAGGCGCTGGCTATCCCGGTGAGCATAACGCCGAAAGCCGCCATGCTTTCCGTAAGCCCCCGCTCAACTCCCAGGGATATAAACAGTGGATTCAGAATAAAATACGTTGGCAAAATAAAGAACAGGGCCAGAGTTAAGAGATAGTACTCTTTTGTTCTGAGCATTTCCGCCGTTGTATACTGCTTTTGCGTACTTACAGCCGCGCTTGCCTGCCCTTTTGTTTCCGGGTTTGTGAGGAACAGCGAGCAGCCGGAGCATATAATTAAAAATAAAATTCCGAAAAACAGAAATGTTTTAGGCACGCCCCAGTTCGCGAGCAAAAATCTGGTGGTAGGCGCAAACAGAACAAGAGAGAAACCAAAGGCGGCTACCATCATTCCCGTGGCGAATCCGCGTTTATCAGGGAACCATTTTTGCACTGTGGATACAGTAGTCGTATAGACACATCCCACTCCAAAGCCGCCGATTATTCCATAGAAAATGTAAATAAGCCAAGGGGTTGATGGAGGTGTAAAAGCGCTTAAAATCATACCCAAACCTAAAAATACGCTTCCTGCCAGCGCCACGGGCGCAGGTGTGTATTTATCCTGCATACGCCCGCCGATAATTATTCCGAGAACAAACACTGCAAGCATTACGGAAGAGGTAATCGCCGCCTCGGCGGGATCCCATGAAAGATGCGTGGAAACCGGGCCTCTAAACACGCTCCACATGTATATGATTCCTGCGCAGAGCTGCATGATCATACCTGTTGTAAGTATCAAATATCTGTTTTTAACTGCTATTCCTACTTTCATAATCACCTGTTCCTTTTTACTATATATTTTAGAGCATTCCCTGTTTACATCAGGGACGGCTCCTGCTCTCGGCGCTGTCACTCCCGCTCATAAATTCAAAGCGAAATCTAAACAATTTCGTTTAGATTTCGTAGCTGGTTTTACTCGGTTTAATACCGGTTATTCATTCTCTGATCCTCTGCTGCTTTCGCTGATCTTCTGCTGTCAAAATTCCATCAGGTTTTGTTGTCAACGGAAATTTAGTTGCTTGGTGATTATACCATGACATGCTTTGATTCGCAACGTTTCAATGCGGACAATGTATATGTTTTTCGTAAGTTTGCCGCATTTCGTGGGTAATAGCGACAAAAAGTAAATTATTATACTCTGCACTCAATTGAAAGTATAATAATTTCACATTATTCCCGGCGCTTCGGCACAGAACCTCCGTTTTAGCCGAGTTCATCGAATATACAATGTAACCCCTTCCTCATCGCAAACGTGCGCAGCCGCTTGCGAAAGATCTGAAACATGTTTTGCCTCCAGACATTCGTAAGCAGCTGTTTTATCAATAATTTGCCTGAGAAGGGTATCCAGCTCCTTTCCTTCGGAATAATCAGCCGGAGCAAAGTACCTAATCCTATTATCTCTAATCATTTTAAGGACTTTTTGCTTGTCCTCCGTGTCGGGGTTGTATACGCCTATGGAGTGTCCTCCATAAGTATTCACCAGTTTCATGCAGGGAATATCCGTATCGCTGTCTCCAATATAGACCATATTACGAAATGGGACACGAAGCTTTTCAGGCGGATAATAGTCATTGACGGCGGGATCATTGACATCAAGTGTTCCCTTCTCGATTCTGAAAAGAAACTGTGTCTTGTTGGTATAATTAACAGCCTGGGCCGCCCATTTGGCAACGCCCCTGTCGTTGAAATAAAAAGAACTTGCGTATATTTTTTCAAATACGTCCTCTTTCGCCATTTTTGTTCCTTCTATCATCTCTTTAAGTCCGGAGGAAATAATATAATGCTCAATGATAACACCCTGTTCCTTGCCGTAATTTCGTATACGTTGGAACCAATTTTCAACGCCGGGAAAGAGCTTTACCTTTGATCCGTATTCCGCCAGCGCCGCTTTGTTTAATACTAAGCGCCCCTCCGCTTCCTCCATCATTTTATACATATACGCCAAATTGGAGTCCATATCATTAGAGTTTGCCAATGCAGTAGATTCTTCCCAAAACTTCTCAACATCATATCCGACAGACTGTATGTATCCTTGCGCCTGCATATCGTCGGGAGATAGAGTTTTATCAAAATCATAACAGATTGCTAATACAGGGTGATCTTCTTTTGCTCTTCTCTCATAAGTAATTGACATATTATCCTGCCTCCAATCGCACCAAACTCTTCGCTGCTTGATGCTCATCCTGCTGCTTAACCAGGTGCTTTTCTTGTCGGAAATAACCCTCTTTTCGTGTATTATAGCATGTAGCTCAGTATCTATCTGTATTTTTTACATTTTTATATCCACATCGCTACATTAAATAAAAAGGCCTCGAGAAGACGTAATTGCTGAGTTTTCTCAAGGTCTATTTCTTCATTTTTTCTGCTATGACGGACTGAACAGTTCATCAACCGTTGTGTTTAGCTCTTTCGCCAAACTAAATGCTAAATTTAAGGTTGGGTCATATTTATTGTTCTCGATAGCGTTAACTGTTTGACGGGAAACACCGCATTTCTTTGCCAACTCTTCTTGAGATAATCCCATTTGCTTTCTCTTGTCCCGAATAATATTTTCCATATCAACCGCCATGCTTCTTTCTGTAATATAGCAGGGAAATGAAATACATTGTTGCAGCAACAGTAAGTGTCACAAAGGGATTCATGCTCATCGCCTGCACTTTAACAATGCTTTCAATGATACCGATCGCTAAACTTCCCACCGTTGCCAATAAAGTAAAAGTACTGGCTTTCCAGACAATCATTTGCTTTCTTTCATCACCCGGCTTTATTAGCGAAATTAGCATTGTGATATCCAGGATAATCACTGCAAATAGATAAACGCCAAATAAAATAAGCCCTATATCAAACATAAAAACTCCCTTCCAAATATTATTATATTATTGAACGAATGTCAAATTATTTTGACATTTAGAGTATAAGTCAGGAAAGTCAAAATGTCAAGACCTTTTGACATTCCGAAAAGTATCCGTTAATAAAAAGACCTTAAAAAGACTCAATTTCTGATTCTTCTCAAGGTTTATTTCTTCATTTCTTATCTGTTAAGAGGCTGAAGGATCCTTACCTTTTGGGGATGATTGGCTTTGCCTCAAAAAAGCATGAAAATGGAATATCTTTACTAAAAACTATTGAAAATCCTGAAATTTTCGCTATAATTTAACATAGGCATTTCATTTCTATAACACATAACAGAGATGTTTCCAAACGTCCGGTCTGGGGCGCATCCATAAAGCAGAGGCGGAGAGATAACTATGGCAGGCTATAACATACACGATCAAAAGCGAAATAAAGCGGTTCTGTCGGTAGTAGCCGCCAGCATTTTGTTTGTCATTTGCGTTTTGTTTATCCTCATGCTGCACAACAGCCTTCAGCAAAAGGCTTCTTTAGAAATCACCCAGCGATACCGCACCTTTGAAAGCAAGGTGGAGCGGCTGATTTACAGCAACACCATCCTCTTAGAGGGCTTTCAGGCGTATATCTCGGGCAACCCCAATATGGACACCGAGGAAGCCTATGGCTATCTCGACCGCCTGCTGGCGGGCAATTTGGAGTATATCCGCAACATCGGCGTGATGGAAGACACCACCATGCAGTGGAACTATCCCCGGGAAGGCAACTCCCAGGTCATCGGGGTAGACCTGGCCACTCTGGAAGGACAGCGGGAGTGGGTTTTAAAGGTTAAGCAAACGGGGCTGCCGCTGCTTCAGGGCCCCATCGATCTGGTTCAGGGGGATTCGGGATTTTCGGTGCGCATCCCCATTTTTTTGGACGGCGACTATTGGGGGCAGACCAGCATTGTGCTGAAAACCAGCAAAGTTATGGAGGCCATCAACCGCTATGCCAGTGATGTTGACATCACCCTGGCCATCTACAGCGACGGCAAAGAGACGCCTTTTATGGGGCCCTCCGAGCCCTTTGAGTCGGAACTGGTATTTCACATGGATCCCAGCTTTATCAATTGGCATGTGCATGTCCGCCTCTCCGGCGGTCTTGGGAACAATTTGCCGCTGCTGGCACTGATGCTGGTGTTTTCCGCCATTCTGTCCACTTTAGCGGGGATGTTTTTTTACCAGCACCTCAGTGCCACCCGAAAAATCCTGGACATGTCCACCCACGATCATCTCACCGGGCTGTTTAACCGTCATTTCCTCAGCGAGTATCAAATGATGGTGATCAGCGAAGCCCGGCGAGAGCAGCGCAAGGCGGCGATTCTGCTCATGGATTTAAACTGTTTTAAAAGTATCAACGACACCTACGGCCACCAGGTGGGGGACATGGCCCTGGTAGAGACCGCACGGGTTCTCAAGCGCTTTACCCGGACAGGGGAGACCACCTTCCGGCTTGGGGGCGACGAGTTTTTGATTTTTATCCCGAGAATTGAGGATGCGCAAACGCTGCAGGGTCTCCGCAATCGGCTGGAGCGCTTTTTTCAGCAGGAGTTTGAAATCCCCGGCCATCCCATTAAGATGGCTTTCGGCATGGGCACCGCAGTGTTCCCCGAGGACGCCGATGACTTTGACGCCCTGCTGCGGGTAGCCGATCGACGGCTGTACGAGGATAAGGCGGCCAATAAGAAATCCTGCCAAACCCCCGCCTCCCTGGAAGTGCCGGCGATCAACTGAAGTTCAGAAATATTAAAAACAGACCTTAAAAAGACTCCATTTCCCGTCCTTCTTAAGGTCTGTTTCTTATTACGGCCCTCCATCATCGCTCTTGGTCGCCGATTACCGATTTGCCTCTATCCGTCAGACGGTATCTTTGCAGCTTGCTGCTGGGTTTGTCCGGCACGGTCATCTTTATATAGCCCGCCTTTATCATGGGCTCAATAATTCGTTTGTAAGCACGGAAGTCATTCTTTCTGCCAATAGCTTCAAAAAGCTCATGGCGGGTTAAGTCCATAGTTGCCAGTGCACTTAGCAGGTTGCGCTGGATTTCGGTAATTTTATCTTTGTGCTTATCTTTATGCTTATCTTTGTGCTCCACCTGTTCCTTGACCGCTTCAAGAATGGCTTCAAGCGTAAACTCGCAGAAGTGTATTCGCAACAAGATTATTTGCCAATGGCCATCAGCATATTTAAAGTTCTGTCCAGTAAAATATCCGAAGGCTCTTTGCCGTCAATTTTAGCTAACAACATGGATACCAGATCATCATCTGTAATATCGATTATTAATTTCCCATTCTCTTTCAAACAGCCTAACGCAACATCACCGGCATGATCGTCAAACCCCTTGCGTGAAATAATAATTGCGACATTTCTTAATGCAGGTTTAAACAAATATTTTTCTGTTATGTATATTAAGTTCTGTGTTATAGGGTCAGCATAATTTTTGAATTCAAAAACAATAAACTTTGTATTATAAAATTGAATCAAAAATTTCCAAAATTCCGCAGTACCTTTTAAAGCACAAAGCATATCCATTCGAAACAGGTCATCCTCTGTCCTGTGCTGTTTTGACTCCTTGATAAATTCACCAGCAAACAGAAAATGTACTATTTCCGAACACAGCTCCTGATAAACAATATCCTGGGAATCTTCTTTTCCCGGAGTGCAATTGATCAACCCTTCCATGTACATTTTAGCGATGCTTTCTAACGAGGGGCCTGCCTTTTCCTGTTTCTCTTCAAAAACAGAAAATTGTTGGGTCGGAGGAACCGGGAATATATCTGTAATTGAATAGGGCAGGTAGGCCGCGACAACATCCAGCAATGGCTTTGATTCTTTGCAATAATACAAAACATTAGCGATATCCCAAACAAAAATACCGGTTTTTTCGTAAAATTCCTGTTTCCTGCTTTCACCGACTTCACACATCATTATGAGACAATATTGGTAAAGACCCGAATTCGTTTCTCCATCCAATGTTGTTTTAAAAGTTTGAACCTGAGAAAATGCGTTTCCTATAACTTCGGATGAAACATAGCGGCCTTGAAATGATTTTACCTCTATTAAGATGTGCGTATTATCGTGGAGAGCCATAAAATCCGGCCGGATTTCTTTGCCACCGGAAAGAAAAATAGAAGGATTTACATCTACAAATGTATAGCCGATGCCGCGAAATATATCTTTAATAATATTATTAAGTGTTCCGGGATCCCGCTCAAAGGACAAATATCCTTCACTTAACGATTGAGACATTGTATATTGAAATGATATTCGAGCATCATCAAACCAACATTTGTGATCATTGATTTGAGTCCTGTTCGAAAACCCTATAACGCATTTTGACGAGCTAATTAATTCCGCTATTTTTGATTCCTCGTCTATCATATAAGGATCTTCAACAATAACCACATCATACGACTCAAAATGAAATTGTTTGGTATAAAAAGCAGTTGTCGTAAAATAAACCCCCGTATCAAAAAGGGCTTCTGCCAAAAGATTTTTTGATTCAGGAAAAAATTGAAGAAATCGATTTTTTGTTTGTTCTGTTAAAACCCTTCTCGATGATAAAAATAGAATCTTTGACGCCTTTCGGGTGTGAAGCAAAATATAAATTAATGAAACCATTACAGCTGTTTTTCCTGTTCCCGGCTCCATTTTGACAAGCAATTTGGGGTGTAGCTTTTCAAAATCGGCTATTATATTTTCAATGGCCAATTGCTGATAGCTTCTCAATGGTATTTTACTAATTATTTCAATTAGATCATTCCTCAACTCCATACCGCACCCCTTTCCATGTACCTTTCGTGCGCCTTCCGAAGGAAAATGAAACGCCTCACAACCGGACTGTTTATGCGGGCTGTGAGGCGGCTATCTTTACTCCCACTCAATCGTCGCCGGTGGCTTAGGTGATATATCAACGCAAACGCGATTAATGCAGGATACTTCTTTCAAAATCCGGTCGGTGATCTTCATCAGTATCGGCCAGTCGATGGGTTCGATTTCGGCCGTCATGGCGTCCACGGTGTTTACCGCCCGCAGGATGACGGGATATTCAAAGCTGCGCTGGTGATTCCGCACGCCCACGGATTTGAAATCGGGAACCACGGTAAAATACTGCCACACCTTCTTATCCAATCCAGCTTTGGCGAATTCTTCGCGCAGAATGGCGTCGGATTCCCTGACGCATTCCAGCCGTTCCTGTGTAATGGCGCCCAGGCATCGAACTCCAAGCCCCGGTCCGGGGAAAGGCTGGCGATATACCATCTCATCCGGCAGACCCAGTTCTACACCGCAGGCGCGAACTTCATCCTTGAAAAGCTGGCGCACTGGTTCCACAAGCTCAAATTGCAAATCCTCCGGCAGACCCCCTACATTGTGATGGGATTTTACCACCTTCGCAGTCTTCGTGCCGCTCTCCGCAATATCGGGGTAAATCGTTCCCTGAGCCAGATAGTCGATCCCCTCCAGCTTTCGTGCCTCCTCTTCAAATACGCGAATAAACTCCGCGCCGATGATTTTACGCTTTTCTTCAGGATCCGCCACGCCTTTCAGCTTGTCCAGAAAACGCCGGCTTGCATCCACATATATCAAATTAGCGTTAAGCTGATTGCGGAAAACCTCTACCACCTGCTCCGGCTCCCCTTTGCGCAGCAGTCCATGGTTCACATGAACGCACACAAGCTGATCGCCGATGGCTTTCAGCAGAAGGGCCGCTACCACAGAAGAATCCACGCCGCCGGAAAGGGCAAGCAATACTTTTTTATCACCAACCTGACGGCGTACTAGTTCTACCTGATCGGCGACAAAGTTCTTCATATTCCAGTTAGCCTGGGCTTTACAAGTGTCAAAGACGAAGGAACGCAGACATTCCGCCATCTCCTTTTCCCCGGCAGGCAACCCGTCAAGAGTGGGGCAGGAAAGAGCCCGGTCATGGGCAATGGCAAGCACCGGAACACCGCATTCATATAAATCAGAGCAAACAATAATCTTCTCTCCATCCACCATGTCGTTTGGGCCACCGTTGACGATGATCCCCTTCACATTGGGCAGGGCCTTGAGCTCTTCCAGTGTAATGTCGTGGGGATAAATTTCGCTGTAAACTCCCAAAGTTCTTACCGCCCGGGCAACACCGGTATTGTCGGTGCTTCCCAGATCGAGGATTATAATCATATCTTGTTTCATTCAGATTTCCTTCCTTCCGGTTCCATACCATTTTCATAGTATTTTCTACTTATGCATTGTAACGAGAACTACAATTGCTCTCGTTGTATTGCGTTGTGTAAGAAAAAATTCTACAGTCGAATTTTTTCTACTAATGCATTATAATATAAAATTTACTTTGATGGGGAAAAAGATTTTCTCATGATATAGCTCAGATGCCGTCCGCAGCTTTTATCCCTCCGATAGGAAAAGCAATGGGAACTGGTAAAGGTGCAGGTATCATCAACCAGAATGTTTTCTTCCGGGATGCCCTGCAGCCGGCACTGCCGCTTCACCGTCAGCTTATTATCGATATGGTATTTTCCCGTCTTTTCTTCGTAATATATGAATTCATCGGCGTAGCCAAGGGCCTTGAACCGTTCCTGGACATCCCGGTCCACCTCAAATTTCGCCTGGCTGATAGCCGGTCCGATGATGATATGCAGATTTGCCGGATTGCAGTTTTCCACTTGAAGGAGATGAGCAAGCAGCTTCGGGGTAATTTCCCTGACGGTACCCTGCCAGCCCGAGTGAACGGCCCCTGCAAGGCCGGTGGTCTCATCATACAGAAGCAGCGGGACGCAATCGGCTGTAAAACAGCAGAGCAGCAGGTTCGGCTCAAAGGTGTACAGAGCGTCCGTCTCCGGGATGGACGTATCCATATTCAAAGCGCCCCGCCCCCCGTCGCTCCGGGTTACTTTGCGAAAAGTTGCGCTATGGCATTGAAAAGCGCAGACAAAGTCCTCTGGGGCACAGTCCAGCAAAGCCGCCAAATTCCTGCGGTTTGTAAGGATATCCTCCCTGCTCTCACAAGCATGAAGCGCCATATTGCCTGCTTCCGGCGCGGATAAATCTTTCAGCGTCGTTCCCGCCAAAAAGCCCTCCGGGGTAGAATAAGTGCTGATGTTTGACGCTGCCATAGGCCGGTTCCCCTTCTTTCTCAGTTTCCATGTCCCTCGTCATAATCCTCAGGTGAAAACATACTGTACCAACATCATATAAATCAGTGTTCCGCCGCCGATGGAGAGAAACATATTGCTCTTCCACAGATGCAAAACCAGTATACACAGGATGGCCAAAACCTCCGGCAACCCGTAGGGCGACGCCGTTACCGTGACTCCTTTCAGACAGAATACAACCAAAAGTCCCATGACCGCGTAGGGCAAAATCCGGCCCAGATAAAGCACAAAGGGAGGAGTCTCCTTGTGGGGCGGGAAGAGCAGGAAAGGCAGGGTTCGGGTCGCCACTGTTCCCAGCACTAACGCGCCGACAGTAATCAGGGTTTCGACAGGAGTTAATATCATGACTTTGCCTCCTTATCAATCTTGCTCCGAAAAACGGTGAGCAGAAAGAGAATCAAAATCATGGCTGGAATCAGGAAATTGTCCTGGCCGAAGATGATAAGGCACAGCAGAGTAGCTCCCACGCCGGTGAGGGCAGGAATATGGTTCTTCGTTCCCCTCCATTGATCGATAAAAATGACGGTGAACAGAGCCGTCAGTACAAAGTCCAGACCTTCCGTATTAAAGCTCACCATGGCGCCTATAATGCTCCCCAGGGCCGATCCCGCTACCCAATAGCAGTGATCCAGAATGGTGACAAAAAATTGAAACCACTTTCGATTCACTCCCTCGGGCGGGTCCACAGTGCTTAAAATTGAGAAAGTCTCATCGGTGAGGCCGAAGATCAGATAGGGCTTCAGCCGCCCCGCGCCCTTGAAGGGTTCCAGCATAGAAATGCCGTAGAAAAGGTGCCTTGCATTGACCATGAGGGTAAGCAGCAGGGTATATAAGGGGTTGAAGGCAGAGGTCAGCAGAGCGATGGCCACATACTGAATGGAGCCGGCAAAGATCAGCAGGCTCATCAGAACGGTCCACCCCAGACCATACCCTATTTTGTTCATTAAAATTCCATAGCCCATTCCAAGGAACACATAGCCGGTTAACACCGGTATGGTTATTGGAAAAGCGGCTTTTAGCGCTTTTGTTTTTTCATTCATAATTCGTAATCCGTAAGAGGCTCCGCAGCTACCTGACCTGATTCTGAGAGCTCTCTTTCAATATAACGTCGTGAGCGCCGCCCTCCACAATGCTGGTTGAGGAAACGAGAGTCAGTTTTGCGTCTTTCTGAAGCTCCTGAATGGAAAGAGCCCCGCAGTTGCACATGGTGGATTTCACTTTGCTCAAAGAAAGGGTTACATTATCCTTGAGGCTGCCTGCGTAGGGAACGTAGGAATCCACCCCTTCTTCAAAGGAAAGCTTCCCGTCGCCGCCCAGATCGTAGCGCTGCCAGTTCCGGGCCCGGTTGCTTCCCTCTCCCCAATATTCCTTAACATAATTTCCATTTATGTTTAACTTGCTGGTGGGGCTTTCGTCGAATCTGGCAAAGTATCTGCCCAGCATGAGAAAATCAGCGCCCATAGCCAGAGCCAGCGTCATATGATAATCGTAGACAATTCCTCCGTCGGAGCAGAGAGGAATGTATATCCCCGTCTCCTTGAAGTATTCATTTCGAGCCTCGGCCACCTCGATGAGAGCGGTAGCCTGTCCCCTTCCGATTCCCTTCTGCTCCCGGGTGATGCAGATAGATCCGCCGCCGATACCCACTTTTATGAAGTCCGCCCCGGCCTCGGCCAGGAAGAGAAAGCTCTCCTTATCCACTACATTTCCGGCGCCGATTTTTACGCTGTCTCCATATTCCTTCCTGACGTATTGCAGGACACGCTGCTGCCACTCGGAGAAGCCCTCTGAAGAGTCGATGCATAATACGTCGGCTCCCGCGTCTAAAAGGACCGGTATTCTTTCCTCATAATCCCTGGTGTTAATTCCGGCGCCTACCATATATCTCTTATGCTCGTCCAAAAGCTCGTTGGGATGCTCTTTATGAGATTCATAGTCCTTTCGGAATACAAAATGAGTCAGTCTCCCGTTTTCATCCACAATAGGCAGAGCGTTCAGCTTGTGATCCCAAAGCATGTCGTTGGCCTCGGAAAGGCTGATTCCCTCCCGGGCATACACCAGAGATGAGAAGGGCGTCATAAAGGTCTCCACCTTCGTGTCCAGCGGCATTCTGCTGACTCGATAGTCTCTGCTGGTAACGATACCTAACACCTTTCCCTCGGAAGTCCCGTCGTCGGTTACCGCAACGGTGGAATGTCCCGTCCGTTCTTTCAAAGCCAGTATATCCGCAAGGGTCTGATCCGGTCTGATGTTGGAGTCGCTGGTAACAAAACCGGCTTTATGACTCTTAACTCTGGCCACCATAGCCGCTTCGCTTTCAATGGGCTGGGACGCGAAAATGAAGGATATTCCGCCCTCCTTTGCCAGGGCCACCGCCATGCGGTCGTCGGAAACGGACTGCATGATGGCGGAAACCAGCGGAACGTTAAGGGAAATAGAGGGCTGTTGGCCCTTCCGGTATTTGGTCACCGGGGTTTTCAGGCTGACGTTCTCAGGTCTGCATTCTACAGAGGAATAGCCAGGTACCAACAGGTACTCGCTAAAGGTTCTTGAGGGTTCTGGAAAATATATTGCCATTATGAAACTTCCTTTCTATCTACTTATGCGTTATGATACAACAAAATGTATCAGTAGGCAATAAAAACACATATAAGGATTATTCCTCTATTGTTCCGTTTTAATATCAGAGAGTTGTAATCTATCATCCGGCAGAATAAAAGCGAGAATTATTCCTGCTATTGGCAGTGTACAAATAATGTTCATGGCTACGGGCAGACCCGCATAATCAGCCACCAGTCCAAGCAGTGTAACGCCGATTGAACCCATACCTACTCCAAACCCCATTACAAGCCCTGAAGCCAACCCAATTTTATCAGGCATAAGCCGCTGTCCAAAGACTACTGTAATAGAGAATGTTGAGATTAATGCAGCGCCAACGATAAACGCAAATATGGAAGTCAAACTATCATTAATATGTAGAAACGGATAGATCGTTATCAGAGATATAATCATGGAAACCAATAAACCCTTGCGCCCACCGCAGCGATCCGCAAAAGGGCCTCCCAGGATCGTACCTACCGCTCCCGCAATTAAAAAAAGACTAACCAGATATTCCGGCTCAGCAATACCTCTGAACACTGGAAAATAAAAGGGAATAAAATAAACCAATCCAGCATGCATCCATGACCTTACCGTTACATAGGCTATCAAAACTATTAAATTCGCCTTTCCGGAGCCTCTTCCCTTTCCAATGTCGACATGTTTTACCTCCTCCTTTTTTTCTTCCAGTGTATATTCCTCCAATTTTTTCTTAAACCCTGGCATAAGAAACAGGAGAATCAAAGAAAACAACAGACCGGGAATCGCAATGCCGTAAATCGAGTCCAGGCCGGAAAAACCAAGAAAGAAGATGGTCAGTATGGGACCAAGAGCAAAACCTATATTACCGCCCACCGAAAAAATTGACATCGATGATCCGGCTTTGCCTTCTTCGCTTACCAGATGCACAAACTTTGATCCTTCAGGATGGTAACCCGCAACACCTATCCCGCTGATAAGCACACAAAACAAAAGCATTTGATAAGAGTTTATTATTCCAGTAAAAGCCAAACCTAAACCGGAGAGCAAAAGTCCCAAAGGCATCAACCAGGGCATTCTGTACTGATCACTTAAAACACCAAAGATTGGTTGGATAATAGCGGAACTAAAAGTAAAGGCTAATGCAATGGTTCCAACCTGGAAGAAACTCAGGTTTAGCTTTTCTGCAAGTAAAGGTGTTAAAATAGGAAGGACGCCCTGACCCAAATCTACAACAAGATGGCCAATACTTAAAATCCATAAATACGGGTTAAACAATTTTATGCCTCGTTTCTCTTTTTTAAAAGGCGGGGGATGAAATCAGCAAGTTTAGTCTGTTATTATCCAAATCGTCTTTATTTTTCGCTCCGTTATTTTATTATAGAATGGGCTATAAGTCAATGACTGTAACGTGTATAAGGCTATTTGACAGTTCCTGATTATCCATTGTACCAGGATATAGTTGCAGCTAATATGGGGCACTGAATCTTTAGGATAAAATATCAAATGTACGCCAAAGATTTTAAAGCGTATATAAAAAAGAAGATTGTAAAAATGGAAAAAACCGTAGACATAACCACTAGCTGTCCCGCCAGCTCGTGATCTCCGTGTGCTTCCTTCGTCATTACATAGCTGGAAACAGCTACAGGGGTTGCGTACAAAACCATCAGAGCAACCAATTGCGTATCTCTAAAGCCAAAGAAAGCCGCTGCAGCCACCATTGCAGCCGGCATGATTATCATTTTAAAGATGCACCCCGGGATTAAATATTTCATATTCCCCTGTAAACTTCGGAATCGAAAGGTGGCTCCTAAAGCCATCAAGGCTAAAGGGGTCGCAATATTTGAAATGCTTTTAACTGTAGAAAGAAGAAACTCGGGCATATCTACTGGAAGTACACTGATAAAAATAGCTGTTATTGCTGCTATAATGAGCGGGTTTTTAATTAAATCTGTCAACACTCTAATGAGCATTCGGCTATCCGTTTTTTGAGTAGTATCAAATACGGACAGGATAATTACTGTTATAAAATTATAAAAAGGAACGATAACGGCAACGAGAACAGAAATAGGACCCACTCCACCTGCCCCGTATAGATTCATGACCAGGGGTACTCCAAAAATCAGGCAATTACTTCTGAACATGCCTTGAATCATCGCTCCTATTTTTAATTTATCCTTAACCAGAAAAGGAACTGTCAATAATAAAAGCACTACTAATACTGCACTGGCGATTAAAGCAAAGACTACCGTTGGGATCTCATTCATTACATCGCTGCGATTTGTATAGATGCTGTAAAGAATCATGCAAGGCAAAAAAATCTCAAAACAGACCTTGTTGGATTTGACTGCATAATCATCTGTAAACAAATTTATACGCCGCAAAATATAGCCGACCATCATTATGGAGAACAGTGGCATAACAACTGATAATGAAAACATGAAGTTATTCATAATAATCCCTTCTCGGATATATGGAAACCCTGATTTGATTCAAAAGCGCGCAGTTGGCAAAAAGTCTCTTTGGATCATTTTATCGCGAGAATTGATATTTACATTTAAAACTACAATCTGTGCATTTCATTTTCCATGCCGGGACAACCGGTTCCCCTTTAATTGTTTTGAGTAACCTGACAGCAACTTCCTCCTGGGCCTCTGTTCCTTCAATATCCAGTACAACGGAACCTTCTGAGCCACCTATCCCTCCCGACGCAACATGAGTCGCATGCACCCCCGTAAGTAATCTGAGGGAAACGATTTCATCTATAATAATTCCATTGTTCACACTTACATAGCCGCAACCTTTGCCAAATGTGTAGGTATAGGCGTTAATACCTTTCATATGCTTCTGAGCATCAGGAATTGAAGCTATCAGTTTCTCCAATCCGGTGGGAATGATAAAATTAACTCCTTGCGTACAAACCTGATGCAATGTATGCATAATATTTCCGCCATTGGGGCGCGCCAGTAAAAATCCCGCATTTCCATGTGAATCCATTGCATTTGCGCCTTTAATATAAACATCTCTCGAGTTAAGTTGTATTACATTTTCCTGTAATTGTTCCAGCTCAGAGAGAGTTTCATCACACTCTTGTACCTCCCCGCGTTTTATAAGCATAGATGGTAATCGGTCTTCGGGAGTCTTACACAATACTCCCTTCGTGATAACGCCACATGGAAATTTATAAATATCAATCGTTGTTTGTAATAGTTCTTCAATGACATATCCTGTTGTCGATCCATTGGAGATAAAGATATTTCCATCCGACATAGCTTTATTAACCAGGGGATGCACCGCTACAGCCTTCCCTATTAACCTTTTTGATTCCGATGGTGTAAGGGCAATTAAAATGCTCATTTCTTCACCTTTCATGCTTTAAGTTGAAGCGAAAGTCTATTGATTGATTAAACTATGTTTCTTTACTAATATGCAAAGCGCAACTATTATTTATAGCAGCGCTTTGCAAATCCAATGAAGCTTTGGCCCGGTAATAATTTTAATTAGCGGTTATATACGGAGGCACTATCACTTCCTGGTCGGTAACAACCTCAACAATAGCTGGGCAGTTGGCAGCCAGTGCTTTTGAAATAGCAGGCCCGATATCCTCAGCCTTCGTGACACGTACCGAATAACATCCCAGTGCTTCCGCGGCCTGGCTAAAGTTAACATCGGTAAAGCGATAATGCCCCGCCCCCTTACCCGGACTCTCTTTATGAACCTGTTTGAGGTCCCCGGAACATTGACCCAAAGCTTGATTATTGTTTACAACTGTAACGGTGGCAATGTTATATCGCACCGCCGTCTCTATCTCACCGAGATGGTAATATAATGCTCCGTCACCGGCAAAGCAAATAACCGGCCTGTCCGGTACAGCGCATTTCACCCCAAGGCTCGCTGGAAATGCCCAGCCCAAAGATCCGGCCGCTCTCAGATAATCCTGTGTTGGCTTCATCCTTAACATGACAGCTGTCCACTCCGCAGAGAAGCCTGTATCCGCCACCACTACAGCATTATCGGGAAGCACTTTGTTAAGCTCAGAACACAGATTATCAGGGCGGACAGGTGTCGTGACAGTATTTTTCCTTCTATCGTATTCTTCTTCAGTAGCTTTCACATAACCGGAGACCTGTGCACGCCAATCAGGCCTCTTTTTTTCCGTCGCCGCTTCAAATAACTGTTTTGCTACTATCTTTGCGTCTCCCAGTAAGCCGATGGTATTCGGATAGTTCTTTCCAAGCTCGGATGCTTCAATATCTATATGAATGACCTTTGCAGATGGTTTGGGCGATTTCCAGTCACACGTAGTTTGATCGGCTGCCTGTGTCCCGATAAAAATTACAAGATCTGCATTTATCACTGCTTTATTGGCGCAATCCATACCATATAAACCAACTATGCCTGCCCAAAGAGCATCTCTTTCATCTATGAGAGTTTTGCCGTCAGGACTCGTAGCTACCGGAATATCTGTTTTTCGCGCCAATTCATAAATTTCATTTCCTGCGCCTGATATCCACGCCCCGCGCCCCGCTACAATAATCGGCTTTTCAGATTCATCGATAGCCTTAATTGCTTCCGCAATCTTCTCACTGGCCGCAGCCGGACGAAAAGCCGGATATTTTGTATATACTTCCTCAACGTACACATCTTCGTCTATTGCGGCAACTTCCAGCGTTCTCCCCATCTGGTTGTTTACATCCAAGTGCGCGGGGCGGGGCTTTCCGGTCACAACCTCGCGAAATGCCTGCCGCAGCAATAATGGTAACTGCTCCGGCTGAACAATATCCGCATTGAATTTTGTCAAAGATTCATAAAGCAATCGGTGATCCGCTTCCTGGTAACAGTTTCTATATTGGAAGGGAGGCGTTTTCTTTCCGGTAATTGCAATAACCGGCGAATGGGCAAGCCAGGCATCACAAATGCCTCCGGCTAAATTTGCAGCTCCAATAGATTGTGCCATACATACTCCGGGTCTTTTTGAAATTCTTGCGTAACCGTCAGCCATATATCCCGCGCCATTCTCGGAGTGGGCCATTATCCCTTTAACTCCCAGCTTCTCCATTTCACGCATCGCCATGCGCAAAATGGCCTCGATGTAAAATACGTGGGTTACTCCGTACCCTTTAAGGGTCTGGGCTATGTAATCGTATCCTTGCATTTTTTACTCCTTGATTATAGTTTCTTAACACACTTTCCTTCGTCAATCATTAAAAATCGCAACCGCCCTTATGGGAGAACCTGACGCTCCTTTTATTTTCAGCGGGAGCACAGAGAGAATGAATCTCTTTCCTGCAACTTTATCCAGATTAGCCATGTTTTCAATATTCAACAGATGCCTTTCCTTGCATACTGTATGACATGGATAATTTTTTCTCTTCATTTCCAAACTGCTGTCGACGCTGGGCTGATCGATGCCTACATTGATAATACCCATGTCGCACATCCACTCTGAAGCTCCTCTGTCGAGTCCCGGATAATTGAAAAGCCATTTGGAATAATCCGGATATGTTCTGTTGTAGTGACCGGTATATAACAGCAGTGTATCTCCTTTTTTAATTTCAAGTCCTGAATCCGCTAACGCTGTTTCAAGAATATCTTTGGTTATATAATTCTCTTCACCTCTCACAAAAGACACATCCAGGCAGATCGCTTCCCCATAGAACATTTCCAAAGGAAGTTCGTCTATGGCTTTTGCTTCCGGGCGGTCGTCGATGTGAAGTTCAGCATCCACATGAGTCGGACCATGGTCGCTCATCAGAAGCCCGAAGGTAATTGAAGAATAACCGGTTCCATTTACTGCTTTTGTCTCCTCATGAGTCTTCATAGGAAATACGGACGTTCTCTGATGGCCTGGATAAACCGGCATTCCATTGTAAATCTCCTGGCTTAAGTCAACTAATCTCATTTTGTTCTCCTTTCAATGTATGAATAACTTATATTGATAGCGCCTCTGACAAGGTGATATCTGTAATTTCGCTCTACGCCGGCATCCCTGAGATTTTCTTCGCTCTAAACCTCTCAAAAATATATACAGCAACTATGAGTCCTGCTCCAATAAGGTCTGTTTTTATTCCCGAGTCGATCATCAGCAGAGCTACGATAAACAAGGCGATCCTTGACGCGAAGAACGTTTTACCCTTCAGATTCCAGCCATGAACACTTACAGCAAGACATATAACGCCTATCGTACTGGTAACGATTGTCCGGAGAACATCTATGATCTCACCCTCCCAAAGTAATTCAGGACTGAAGACACACATGAAAGGTATGATAAAGGCGGCAAGACATAACCTTACTGCCTGTATGCCCGTTTTGTTCATATCCGCTCCTGCAATACCCGCAGCCGTATAAGACGATAAAGCAACGGGAGGTGTTACAGCAGATAGACATGCATAAAAGAACATAAAGAAGGATGCTGTTAACAATGGCAAGCTCAATTTAGTCAATATGGTTGTAGTAGTCGCCGCGACCAGGATGTATGCTGCGGTAACGGGCATCCCCATGCCTAAGATGATGCATACAATCATGGTCATGAGCAACGCTAAAACTAAATTTCCCTGAGATAAAGAAGAGATTACGTATGATATCTTAATCCCTAATCCTGTAAGAGAAATAATTCCCGCTATAATTCCTGCAGTTCCGCATGCTAAACAAATAGCAACAATCTCTTTCGAACCGCCTTCGAGAGCCGCGACAAATCTAAAAAGGTTCATCCTCGTGTCTTTGCTGAATAGGGATAAAATGATTGTCACTACAATCCCGTAAAATCCCGCTTTCATCGGTGAAGATCCCATAATCAGGAAAACAACAATTGTAACGATAGGGAGGAACATATATATCCTGCGCAGAAGTATGTCCATCCTGGGCAGCTGGTCTTTGGGCACACCCTGCAGGTTCTCCTTAATCGCTTCTAAATGAACCATGCAAAATACCGAAAAAAAGTATAAAAACGCCGGAATAACTGCGGCCAGAGCGATCCTTGAATAAGGAATTCCCGTCATTTCCGCCATGACAAAGGCGGTGGCTCCCATAACGGGAGGCATGATAATACCTCCTGTAGATGCTGAGGCCTCCACAGCGCCCGCAAATTCCGGCTTATACCCTAGTCTTTTCATCAAGGGAATTGTAAATGTACCGGTTGTAGCTACATTTCCCGGTCCGCTCCCATGAATCGTCCCCATCAGAGCGCTGGCAACTATAGCAACTTTCGCAGGTCCTCCTCTGAAGCCTCCTGCTGCCGCGCTGGCAAAATCAACGAAGAAATCCCCCACTTTTGTCTGTACCAAAAAGTTTCCAAATATTATAAAGATCACAATAAATACAGACGAAGCATACAGAGCGGGGCCGAATATACCATTCCCTGATAAAAACAGAGAATCGACGATACGGTTCATAGAATATCCCCCATGCCGCAGCGTACCCGGAATATATTGACCGTAAAACAGGTATACGATGAATACAGACGCGATAATCGGCAAAGGCCATCCCAGATATTTTTTACTTCCAATCAGCAGCAGCGCAACCAAACAGAAGAATGTAATCATGTCCATGAGATTTGGCATTCCGGCTCTTAATTGCAATCCTACTAAGTCATAACGAATATAAACAAAGTAAGCACAGGATACAATCAGGCAGAGGATAAACGTAACAATTTTTACATATCTAAACCTGCCGGTTTTAAATTCCCCATTTACAAATGGGAGCGTGAAAGCTACAAGCAAAACAAAGCCTAAATGCACTCCCTTTTGCTGCCAGGACTCAATAATACCGAATGCCGAGGTATATAGATGGAATATTGCCAAGCCGACTGCCGCGCAGAGATAAAACAAAAGCCAGAAGGATTTCCGCACATTTTTTTCTTTAATGCTGCTAAATAAAAACTCTAAGTTCGTCAAACTGCTTTCCTCCTTTTTAAGACTGCCGAAATCGCGCGAAATCGGCAGTCTCTGTATTAAGCGCAAATTTTAATGAAACCTTTATTTTGCAGGGCCTTCTTTCACAGCCTTCCAGACCATGGGATGTACGTCTGCCTCAGAGGAGAACTGAAGCGTATCCTCCCAGTTAAGATAACAACTGTACGTTTTGCTGCTGTATTGATTTACGATATCTTCGCTATGGTTCATAATGACTCTTGTAAACTCGTAAACCAAATCATCCGGTAAGGCCTTATTAAAGATCAGAGTTCCCACGGCCCCCAGTAATGTCACTGGCTCCGTTACCCCGCTGTAACAGCCCGCGGGCGCTTCCTCTACCGCCAGAGAAGGATACAATTTGGTTATCGCTTCGATTGCTTCCTCTTCAATCGGTATAAGCTTGAGCGGAGTAGATACATCCGCTTCCATTCCGGACGCATGGGGCAGGTCACCTGTGAAACAGGCAACATCTATATGTTTATCCTGTAAGAGCGTCGACATTTCACTGAAGTTAATATACTCTACGCTGCCGCCGTTGGCTTTGATCGAATCAAAGCTCTCTCCGTAATATCCAAGCAGATCCTGCAAGACATATGTTTGTGCCGATGTCAACTGACCCGGGGCAAATTTCTTATCGAAAATATCTGAAAAAGTATTTATGTTGTTATTGGCCACGGGAGTAACCAATTGAATATAACTCAATGTTACCGCGTTGCCTGTAGCAGTATTTTCAAAGGTTTCACCCTCTGTTGCGGTAAGAGTTCCCTCAATAGCTTTCTCCAGCATATTCAAATGAGTCAGGCCGATCTGCGCGTCAACGCCTTGGTCTACCACCCGAATATTGCCCAGGGATCCTCCATCGATTACCGTCCAGCTTACTTCGGGAATTTCCTCGGTCAAATATTCGGCAAAAGTAACCATAACAGGATACCACGGGCCTCCGACAGGTCCCGCAATCAGAGTCACTGACGCCGGCCAATCAGGATGGGCAGAGTCTCCGCCTTGAGGTCCACCCGCTCCTTCTCCACAGCCTGCCATAACGCTCATGGATAGAACTAAGAAAAGGGCTAATACAGTGGAAATAATCCTTCTTTGCATTTTTCTGTCCTCACTTTCGACTTATAGATGTTTGCTCTCGGTTACGGTCCATCTCCTCATATATAATTTTCCTCAATCACCTCCCGAACTATAATTGCTATTTAAAATCATTTTTTGCCCCTGTGAATAACAATTTGGCATCATGCCCACACAAAAAATACTGGGGTTCAAATTTAGGAACTATAGATTTGAGCTTATAATAGGAATCATAAAACGCATAATGATCGTAAACTACATTGTTCACGAACACGGGGCCGATATTCTCCGGTAAAGGCGTTATCTTTCTTATGGTCCCATCTGCCAGCATCATTCTATCCGTTTGGGGGAAAAGCATGTACGTGTAGTGGCAAAAGTCTCCAATAATAACCCGGGGGCCATGCTCAGTGGGAACATATATGCTCATACTGCCAAGGGAATGTCCCGGAGTCTTATAATACTTGAGGCCATTTGCCAGTTCCCCGTCTCCATTCACAATGCACTTGTTTTTCAAATTGCGTATACAGTCGATAACTGCCATATCATAATCCCCTCGTATCCTTTGCGAGGGCAGTGGATCCAACAGATTTCTCCACTCATCCTTCTGATAGACGGTTAGGGCATCGGGAAACAGATGACAGGCCCCTGCGTGGTCGTTATGTAAATGAGTATAGATAACGGTATCGATATCGGATGGTTTCAATCCTTCTCTATCTAATGCATCCAGAACAAATTGACTACCGCCTGCTGCGGGCTTGCCCGCCCAGGCCTTTCCGTCCACAATGGATCTTTCATTAATACCGCAATCCACGAGAACATTTTCTCCATCTTTTTGTAAAAGAAATCCTAAGTAAGGATTGTTTAAGACAAGGTCTTCATCAAGTCCGGCTGTTGCAGATGACTTCGGACTCGTAATATGCCCATAATACAAAACCGTCACTTTCCAATACATAAGAGTTGCAATCTCCTTCCCATGGACTCAGCTGCAGACTTTTCACTGCTGCTATGTATGCCCGCAAGAAGCATGCCAAAAAATATCTGTCTCTGTACGACCTTCCGGCGGTGAATGCGCATGCCAAAATAATCGTTTGAATATAACAAATATTTTCCCTTTCTCCGATTGGATATTTTCAGAACACTCCAAATAATAACCGTATCATATTGAAACAATCGTAACATTTCGAAACGCAGACACAAAGATCCAGGAGCATCAAAAATGATGCTCCTGGATCTTTGTGTCTGCCAATATTTGAAATTATAAATTCACAGACTATGACAATCAGCCACTAAAAACACGTGGATTCTCACATGTTTTTAAATAATAACAATCACTTATTTTCTGCAGAGTTGTCGTTAAGCCGTCTCCAAATAAAGCTCCTGCTGACTCCAAGATATTGCGCCGCTTGTGTCTTGTTGCCACCAAATTTTTCTATAGCTTCCCTTATTGCTTTCTCGGTGATATTATCCAACGTCCCCTCACGAGAGCTCTTCCTCAGGTCTTTACGTCGATATGCGATTTCATAAATGCCATCCAGCAGGCACCTTATATCCTCTATTCCGAGAACCTTTTTTTCATTCCCGTATATATACACCCTCTCCACGAAGTTCTGAAGTTCTCTGACATTGCCTCTCCATTGATAATCCTTCAAAAAGTTCATCGCTTGCTCGTCAAAGGTATAGGAACACCCGGCACCCAGTTCCGAGCTGTAAATCTGCATAAAATAGTTGATAAGATAAGGAATATCCTTCTTTCTTTCCCTGAGAGGAGCTATCTCGATATTCATAACGTTAATCCGGTAAAATAAATCCTCTCTGAAATTTCCATCCAGTACTTCTTCGTACAAATTTTTGTTGCTGGCGGCTATAATTCGTACATTGACAAAGATCATTTTATCGTCACCGATTCTGCGGATCTCTTTCTCTTGCAGCGCTCTCAATAATTTGCTTTGAAAGGATAAAGGCATCTCGCCTATCTCATCAAGGTAGAGAGTGCCGTTATGGGCTAATTCAAACAAACCTGGTTTTCCACCTTTCTTAGCACCCGTAAAGGCTCCCTCCGAATAGCCAAACAACTCGCTCTCCAGTAAATTTTCCGGCAATGTCGCACAGTTAATTGCATAGAAGGGCTCCAGCCTTCGTTTACTTTCATTATGAATTGACTGGGCAAAAAGCTCTTTTCCCGTTCCGGTCTCACCATATATTAGTACATTGGAATCGTATCTCCCAAACTTTTTGACTAAATTCTTGCATACGGCTATTTTTTCGCTTATTCCTATAATATCATTGATACTGTATTTTGCGACGCTTCCTTTCTTCCATAATTCCGCACGAATTTTCTTTTCCATTTGCAAAACCTGTTCAATCTCTTTAAAATTGATAACGACCCCTTCAACCTTTCCTTTTATAATTACGGGAACTTTATTGACAATGATTTGCAGATTTTCACCTGCCGGTTGAAGCTCTTCATATTGACCCGTCCCGGATTTGACAATTTCCGAAATGCCGTTATCTAAAAAAATATTTTTTATCGTCCTATCCAGCTCCTCGCCTTCCGAATAGATTCCCAGTATCTTTCTTGCTGCGGGATTAATCAACTGGACTTTTAAATCCTTATCGACATAGAATATACCCTCGTATGCATAATCCAGGATGGTTTTAATCTGGTTCCGTTGAAACAACGCCGTATCTCTTGCCTTAATTAAATTAATACACTCTTTTATCTTTATGTACAGAGTATCATAACCTGTTTCCCATAGAACGGCACGCTTGCCTAAAACCTCACAGCATTGTACTACAAAGACTCCGCCAACGAAAATATCAAAGTCGTCGGAAGTCATGTCAATTAACTGTCTGATTTCTGCGGAATTCCTATACCTGGTGATGTGCAAATGGAGGTTGAAGATTTCGCTCAAAAGAACAGGGAAATTGTCCTCGGGAAAAATCGCGTTTCCTTCAAATAAAAAGAGATTTACCTTATAGCCGTGTCCCCTTATCGGAGACAGGGCACGGATCAGATCATGGAGGGATTCCATGGCATTGACCACGGGAATCTTCACATGTTTTTTTGCTTCCTTATACGTAATTCCCCTGGCTATTATGGCATCATAGCCTTTGGCTTCAGCCTCCTTCGCAAGCTGTAGCCCCTCTTCAAAGTAGCCCAGAAATGTATCGATTTGTACATTGAGATTATCACTTATAGATACAGCATTCTTCCCAATCATAGCGGCATATTCCGCAAACCGTTCATAAGGAGAAATAATTGCGATCTTTACCATGTCAGATACCTCCCTACAAAACTAGTATGATATTCTTCCAATGGCCCATATAATTTCCTGATAAAATGAATTTCGTTTTCATTATATAGAATCGTAGTGGAAATAACAACGCAATTCTGACTATTTGCGGCGCAACTGAGGTACTCCTTATTTTGGCATATTTTTTGCTTTATAGTTATAAAATCAGCATTTATGTTCTTTGGGCACCGTGAGGAGGAGTTTCATGAAAATTATTGATATTAAAGCATTTCCTGTTTCCTTCGCCTTAGAAAAGCCTTTTTACAATTCTGTTGACAAGCACTACAGCCGGTCCGTAACCTTAATTAAAGTGATTACGGATGATGGAGCTTACGGTTGGGGTGAAGCCTATGGACCTGCCGCAAGCGGTATCGCGCGAATTGTAGAAACTTATATGAAAGAAAGGCTTATCGGCGAAGACCCTTTTCGGATCGAATATCTCTGGCAAAAAATCCAGACAAAGAAAGGATTGCCAGCCGGCATTCTGGGCGGTGTTGATATGGCTCTCTGGGATCTAAAAGGCAGAGTGTTGAATCTTCCGCTTTGTGAGCTTTTAGGAGGCGTCTTTTTTAACGAATTTCAACCTTACGGCTCGGGACTTGCTTTCAAAGAATCCCATCCCGATTCACTGGAGGAGCTGGAGCGGGAAACGGTGGAAATGATGGCCAATGGTTTTCGATCAATTAAAATGAAAATTGGCTTTGGAAAAGACAGAGATATGCGGCGAATCGAAAAAGTACGCGAAATCATCGGCAACTCCGTGAATTTGATGGTGGACGCCAATCAGGCGTACAATTTAAGCACATGCCTGGAATTGCTCCCTTTCTTAGACGATATGAATGTCAAATGGCTGGAAGAGCCCATGCCCTGGCAAAGCTACTCATCCTATAAAATGCTGCGGCTCAAATCTAAAATTGCAATTGCCGCCGGCGAATCAGAAATAAGTATGCAGGGTTTTATCAATGCCATCCAGGACCAAATATGCGATATTATACAACCGGACCTTCCGGCCGTTGGAGGCATAACGCCAATGAAGCGCATTGCGGCCATAGCCTTCGCCAATAATATTGAATTGCATCCTCATGTCTTTGGAACCGTGCTCGCTTTACCGGCCGCAATGCAGTTTATGTGTTCTCAACCAAATTATCACAGTTGGTGTACATTTAATGCTCCTGTTGAAATCGAATGGGACACGAATCCAAACAGCATGGCAAGAAAACTGCTCAAAGAGCCTCTCAAGACCGACAAGGGTATTGTGAAACTTCCGGATGGACCGGGAATCGGTGTTGAAATAAACGAAGATGCAATCGAACAATTTCTTGTGAAACAATAATCTGTTATGGCTCACATTTTAGAAAGGACTTAAAGAATGTATAAAAGTGATAACTGGTGGATCAGCCCATACAACTTCTCTCCGGAGATTACAAATAAATTACATCTTCCTTCAAGTGTCAAAATTCACGACGGCACACTGCGTGACGGTGAACAAACACCCGGCTTGGTTTTTTCCGAAGACGATAAGGTCCGTATTGCTGAAATGCTGTCGGAAATCGGCGTTGATCGGATTGAGACCGGCATGCCTGCCGTTTCAGGTGCAGACTACAATGCGATTAAACGGATTGTCAACAAAGGGCTTTCGGCAGAAATATACTCCTTTTGCCGCGCGTCTGAAGAGGATGTAGATCTTTCTGCCGATAGCGGCGTTGACGGCGTTGTAATAGAAATTCCCACCAGCAGGCCCAAGCTGCAATATCAATTTCCAAAATGGACGGAAGATGACATCATAGAAAAAAGCGGGAGAATAATCCGCTATGCCAAATCAAAAAATCTAAAGGTAGTCTATTTTGGATATGATACTACACGTGCAGAGTGGACTTTCCTGGAGAGATTATTCTCAGAGGTAAAAAAAGCGGGCCCCGACTCGGTGGGTATTGTCGACACTGTGGGATGCATTCTGCCTGACGCGCTGAAAAAACTCGTGACAGATGTAAAATCCATCGTTGAGCTTCCCGTGGAAATCCACGTGCATAACGATCTGGGCATGGCTACGGCCAATAGCTTAGCGGCGGTAGCCGCGGGAGCCGAGGTTGTCCACGTGTGCGTAAACGGACTTGGCGAAAGATCCGGAAATGCTTCTTTAGATGAAATTGCCACGGGATTGCGATTGTTCTATGATCTGGGGCATCAGATAAAGTTGGATGGTTTGACTTCTCTGAGCCGCACCGTCAGCGCAATGACAAATTTCAAGCCGGCGGTGAACAAGTCCATAGTAGGAGAAAATGCGTACTTGAGAGAATCCGGTATCGGTATTGATCTGGTCATGAGCCGTCCCCTTGCCATGTTCTCTCTGGATCCATCTTTTGTAGGAAATAAAGCCGGCGTACTTTTAGGAAAAAAGAGCGGTATGAGGTCTATTGAAGTTAAGCTGGCAGAGTTAGGAGTGGATCCCATGCCCGAAGAAAAATTAAGAAAGTTGTTAGACTTAGTTAAAACCAGTGCGATAAATACAAAAAAAGTTGTCTCTGACGTCGAGTTTCTCGATATGATTAAAACTTTGTAATCAAATTCTCCTCCTCATGTGCAATGGAGTATAGTTTCAATCTCTGATTCTATACTCTATTGCATATAACGACATCCTGCTATTTGATCCTCCATTATAAATCAAAACGATTACTCCCCAAGGTATTCCTCCAGGGTGAGTTCTTTCGCGTAAATCTCCGCCGCTACGGGCTCACCCACATAGCGGATATGCCAGGGCTCATAAAGATAGCCCGTTATATCCTCTTTGTCTTCGGGGAAACGGATAATAAAGCCGAACCGGTGGGCGTTCCGCGCCAGCCAGATTCCCTCTGCCGTTGTGCCAAAGTCTCTGGTGAGAGCGTAATTCACAGAGGGGGCGCTGACGTCTACCGCCAATCCGCTCTGATGCTCACTCTGACCGGGCTTTGCGCTGAACCTGGAAGCCGCCGCCTCACCTTCATTGGCAACATAATTGTTCCAGAGAATCTGTTGGAATCCATAGGACCTGTAAGCCGTGGTCATAACCAGCTTATGGCCCTCCTCCGCGGCAGCCTCCACCAGCCTGTGGAACTGACCCGCCGCCTCTTGTCTCATATATCTGCCCGCTTCGCTGCGGTCGGAAGCGTAATACTTGATGGGAGCCAGATCTTCCGGTTTGTAATCCTTGTCTATGGGATTCTGCTTATTGATCAGAATCAGCAAACCTTTTTCCTCGGCCTCCCGCCGCTGCTCTTCCGTGGCAGTGGGCAGCTGGCCTTCCGAATCCTCTTCACCGGGCGCCTCACCTTCGGGGTCCGTTCCTTCCGCACCGGGCTTCTCATCCTTGTTATCTCTATCGGTAAATATCGATATGAGCCAATCAATGAGACCCTTTCGCTCCGTTTCCGAGACAATAATAGAAATGGGACCATCCGCTCCGCCGATACTTCCCACCGACGGCGCCCGGTCCAGGACCGCTCCTATAAAAACGATGGATTGCAGCAATATCAGGGCACATAGAACAAAAATTTTCAAGCGTTTCGTATCGCGTAAATTTTTAATAAATTTGGGTTTCATAATGATATAGTCTATCCTATTTTTCTCGCCAATACAACTAAAAACAAATGCAAAACGGTCGCGGGATTAATCCTGCGACCGTTTTTACAGCGTATATTAAAATGGATTATAATCTGATACGGCTGTGGGCCTTACATCATGCCCATTCCGCCGCCGCCCATGGGGGGCATCGCGGGAGGAACATCTTCCTTGATGTCCACTACGCTGGCCTCAGTGGTGAGGAGCATGGCGGACACGGAAGCCGCATTCTGAAGCGCGGATCTGGTAACCTTTGCGGGGTCTACGATACCGGATTTCACCATATCTTCATATGTCTCGCTGGCAGCGTTGAAACCGATGCCAATCTTTTCCGTTTTAATCTTGGATACTACTACCGAGCCTTCCAGGCCTGCGTTCTCAGCGATCTGACGTACAGGCTCTTCCAGCGATCTCATGATGATGCTGGCGCCGGTCTTCATATCGCCGGACAGACTCTCTACATATTTGGCTACAGAAGGGATCACATTTACGAAAGCGACTCCGCCGCCGGAAACGATACCTTCTTCAACCGCTGCTCTCGTAGCGTTAAGAGCGTCCTCAATCCTGAGCTTTCTTTCCTTGAGTTCAGTTTCTGTAGCCGCGCCCACTTGAATCACAGCAACGCCGCCGGACAGCTTCGCCAGTCTCTCCTGAAGCTTTTCACGATCGAAATCGGAAGTGGTCTCTTCAATCTGTGTCTTAATTTGAGCGATTCTCGCTTTGATATCTTCCTGGCTGCCCGCGCCATCTACGATAACCGTATTTTCTTTATTAACCTTGACGGTAGCGGCTGTACCCAGCATATCCAGAGTCGTTTCTTTCAAGTCGTAACCCAGCTCATCGGAGATGACCGTACCGCCGATGAGGGTGGCGATGTCAGCCATCATGGCTTTTCTTCTGTCGCCGAAACCAGGAGCTTTAACAGCAACGCAATCGAAGGTACCTCTCAGCTTGTTAACGACGATTGTAGCCAGAGCTTCACCCTCAACGTCCTCAGCAATAATGAGCAGCTTTCTTCCCTGCTGAACAATCTGCTCCAGAATAGGCAGAAGGTCCTGAATATTGGTGATCTTTTTGTCGGTGAGCAGAATATACGGATTGGAGAGCACTGCTTCCATCTTTTCTGCGTCTGTAACCATGTAAGCGGACAGATAACCTCTGTCAAACTGCATACCCTCCACCACCTCAAGAGTGGTTCCCATGGACTTGGACTCTTCAACGGTGATTACGCCGTCTGTTCCCACTTTTTCCATAGCGTCGGCAATGAGGTTTCCGATCTCATCATCACTGGCGGAGACGGATGCAACCTGAGCAATTTCGTGCTTGCCTTTAACGGCAATGGAAATGCCCTTAATCTCTTCTACCGCTACATCAACGGCTCCCTGGATACCCTTTTTCAGCACCATGGGATTTGCCCCCGCGGCCAGGTTCTTGAATCCTTCTCTGATAATGGACTGTGCCAGCAAGGTGGCGGTAGTGGTTCCGTCCCCGGCTACGTCATTGGTTTTGGTGGCAACCTCTTTTACAAGCTGCGCGCCCATATTTTCAAAAGCATCTTCCAGCTCAATTTCTCTTGCAATAGTAACACCATCGTTGGTGATCAGAGGGCTTCCGTATTTCTTATCCAGCAATACGTTGCGGCCCTTGGGCCCAAGGGTGATTTTCACGGTGTCCGCCAGTTTGTCAACTCCGGTCAACAGTTTTTTTCTGGCTTCCTCGCCATAATTGATTTCCTTTGCCATCTTCTATCTTCCTTTCTATACCAGTTATTTTTTTGTAGGGCAAATCGACCCGTTCGATTTTAACCGCCATGATAAGTCCATGGCACTACTTAAATGACTGCAAGTATGTCACGTTGGGATACGATAGTGTATTCCTCTCCGTCGTATTTAATCTCTGTGCCTGCATATTTGGAGAAGATCACGACGTCCCCTACTTTTACTTCCATCTTGACTTCTTTCCCGTCTACAACGCCGCCGGGGCCTACTGCCATAACTTCAGCCATTTGGGGCTGCTCTTTCGCCTGTCCGGGAAGTACGATACCGCTCTTGGTCTTTTCCTCCGCTTCCAATCGCTTGATGACAACTCTGTCGCCCAATGGTTTGATGTTCATTCCCAAATCTCCTTCCATTTTGCTTATATTAATATTTTGGTTTGATGTTGTTAGCACTCTATTGGGTGGAGTGCTAACAACAATTTAATACACTCTCCAAAGATTGTCAATAGGTTTTCCAATTATTTTTTGTTTTACTCAGAATAAAAGGGACTGTTTACAGTCCCAAAACACAGCACAAAATTCAAGGCCGATTGCCGGATGCGCGGAGGCCATTCAGGTTCGTTTTCTACCTCAGTCCCCGCACATCCACGTCTACGGCTATGATGTTAAATGCCGTCATAGTCTCTACCTGTTTTGATATCTTCTCCTGCAGCTCCTTTGCCGCATCGATGATCATAGTTCCGTATTTCATGATGACCAGAACCATGATGCGAACTCCATTCTCGCCGCTCTCCGCAGTTACCCGCAATACCGAATCCACCCCCGGAACCCTTTCTCCCACATAAAAGGCGATATCGTTTATCACTTTGTCCGAAAGGTCATAATCTCCGAGATAGCTGTAGGTCGGCCGAACTACGGTTTTCTCCGCGTATGTGGTTCTGCCGCCCCGGCTGCGGAAAATGCGCAGCGGATCCAGAAAGTAACCGGAGAACTGTCTTTTGATCTGAAAGGTAGGGGCGGGAATAACGTGTTTTCCCAGCTCCTTGCGCTGGGTTCTGGCCGCCTCCCTTTGACCTTCTGTAGTAATCTCCTCGATGGATATCATTCTGGTCAGCGCGGGTAATTCCAGCCGTGCTCTGATCTTTTCCACCATTTCCCCGGAAGTCCCCAGTATCAATATACCCGGCGGGTTCGTCTCCCTGATGGCGTTCCGTACCTCCATGCAGTGATCGTCATCCGTAAAAAGAGCGGTTTTGATCGCTCTTATTTTTGTACTCTGGCGCTTAGCGGATACTCCTGCCAAAACCCGGTTGCCATAGATGAACAATCCATCGTCAATAATGGCCTCGAGATCAAGATCCTTACAGAGATTCATTGCGTTATAGCTCTTCCCTGTTCCACTTTTTCCTTGCAGTCCAAAGACCTTCATGGCGGCGTCTCCTTAATAACTTAAAAATTGTTGTGAATTAAATGCGCTTCTGCTATAATTAACGTGTTTGGTCGTAGCAACCCAACGGACAATACTTATAAGGAGGATTTAGTCATGGCTTATGTTATCAACGATTCTTGCATCGCCTGCGGAGCTTGTGCCCCGGAATGTCCCGTAGATGCAATAGCAGAAGGTGATCCCATCTATATCATCGACGCTGATAAATGCATTGATTGCGGTGCCTGCGCAGATGTATGTCCCGTAGACGCTCCCGTAGGCGAGTAGGCCTTCGTATATAAAAGAATGATAACCGTTTCTCACGAAACGGTTATTTTCTTTTGTTCTTCACTTAATGTCCTGTAAGGGTTTTCAATTGTCAGATTCTGCTCTTCCGCGCGGATCACAGGCTCTACCGCTATGAACGATCCTGATGATTGATGAAGTAAGCCAGGGTGTTAAGGCTGTCGCTCAGATGCACGTTCTCCAAAACGACCCCTTCTTCCACCTCAACATCAGCGGGAGCAAAGTTCCAGATACCTCTCACTTTTCCAGCCATTAATTTGTCTGCCACATCCTGGGCACTATTTTTCGTGGTGCAGATAATCCCGATATTCACTTCGTTTTCTTCCAGATACTTTTCGAGATGTTCATAGTCCTGCACTTCGATATCATTGATTTTAATCCCTATGAGCTTGGGGTTCACGTCAAACATGGCGACGATACGGAAGCCTCTTTTATAATAGGTCGCGTAATTGGCAATGGCCTGCCCAAGATTTCCACAACCCACAACCACCATATGGTACTCTCTGTCCAGGCCGAGAATCAACCCTATCTGGGCAAAAAGAGTCTGGACATTGTATCCGTAGCCCTGCTGGCCAAAGCCGCCAAAATTGTTCAGATCCTGGCGAATCTGAGACGCCGTGTAACCTGTCAATGCGCTCAGCTCATTTGAGGATATACGCTCAACGTCTTTGCTGATGAGATCTTCCAGCACTCTTCTGTAACGCGGAAGTCTCCTAATTACTGCATTAGAAATTTTACCGTTGTCTTTCATACTTTTTCACTCTTTTCTGGATACCCTTGACTGCCGCGCCAATAATTTTGTATTATATCTAATAGCGTTGAAAACTATGCGGCGCTGCTCCGGAGTTCGAATTCCGCAATATGCGGTTCCGGGGGTACAATATACTGTGTTCAATATACATAAAATGTATACTGAAGGTAGTATAACATTGATGAACCGGAATATCAATAAAAAAGTAGGAGTAGATTCCTGTGGTAATTGTATCCGCCTCCGGGATAAATAAATCCTTCGGCGTCAACACAATATTAAAAGACGTCTCCTTTCACATCAATGAGGGAGACCGCATCGGCATCATCGGAGATAATGGGGCGGGTAAATCTACTCTGCTGTCCATACTTACAGGTAACCTCTCCTGGGATTCCGGTGATCTTTTCATGTCTTCCCAGGCGGATCCCGGCTATTTAAAGCAGAACGACAACTTCTCTTCCGACAATACCGTATATCAGGAAATGATTTCTATATTCTCCAAGGTCATCGCCGCAGAGGAAACTCTGCATCAGCTGTCTTCCCTCATATCGGAAAAATCCGCAAAGGGAGAACAGGTCAATGAACTGCTTCTCGAATACGACGCTCTTATGGAAACCTTTGAAAGAGACGGGGGCTTCACATACCAAAGCGAAATCCGGGGAATTTTGTCCAGCATGGCTTTCCCCGAGGATTTTTACGACAAGAAGATATCCTCTCTTTCCGGCGGCGAAAGGACCAGGCTTGCCCTGGCCTCCCTGTTGCTGAAAAAACCCGGACTGCTGTTCCTGGACGAGCCTACCAACCATTTGGACATCGGTACCTTAAAGTGGCTGGAGCAATACTTGAAAAGCTACTCGGGCACTCTGGTCATCGTCTCCCACGACCGGTATTTTCTTGACCAGACCGTTAACCGAATCTTTGAAATCCAAAACACCCGCCTCGCCGCGTATGAAGGTAACTATACCGTTTATCTGGACAAAAAGCGGCAGAGAGAAGAAGACGCCCAAAGGAAGTATGAACGGCAAAAGGAGGAAATCCAGCGCCAGGAAGAAATGATCCGTCGATTCCGGCAACATGGCACGGAAAAGTTAGCCAAGCGGGCCAGGTCCAGAGAAAAACGGCTGGATCACATTGAACGGCTGGAACGTCCCAACCTTTCCAAAAGGCGTATGAAAATCAATTTCAAAGAGAGGTTCCAAAGCGGAAACGACGCGCTGGCGGGACAGGATCTCTCGATGAGCTTTGCCGATGAGGGCAGGACCAGAACTCTGTTCTCCGGCGTGAATTTCAATATAAAGCGGGGAGAGAGGGTTTGTATCGTAGGTCCCAACGGCATCGGAAAAACCACCCTATTGAAAATTATCATGGGCCAGCTTGTGCCGGATTCCGGCTTTGTTCGCCTGGGACACAATGTAATGCCTGGATATTACGATCAGGAGCAGGCCATGCTGCAAAGCAGCCGCACTGTGCTGGAGGAGCTCCACGAAAGCTACCGCCTGTACTCGGAAACCGAATTGCGGAGCATCCTGGGCAGCTTTTTATTCCGCAACGACGATGTCTTTAAGGAGGTAAGAGCCCTTTCCGGCGGGGAAAGAGCCAAGCTGTCCCTTCTAAAGCTCATGCTTTCCGGCGCAAACCTTCTTGTTATGGACGAACCGACAAACCACCTGGATATTTCCGCGAAGGAAGTTTTTGAGGACGCCCTGATGGATTTTCCGGGAGCCGTCCTTATCGTCTCCCATGACCGCTACCTGCTGAACAAGGTGCCCACCCGCATATTTGAGCTTTCCACCGATGGGATCGACAGCTATCTCGGCGGCTATGATTATTATATGGAAAAAAAGCAGTCTCTTCCCTCCGGCAAGGGCTATCTGGACAAGCTGGGCAGGATAACCTCTTCAGATAAGGGCCCGAATCAAGTTATAGAGGAATCTTCCCATCGCACATCCAAGGAGACCCGGCAGGAGGCTCGAAAAAAAGCAAAGGAAGAGGAAGCCAACAGGAGGAGACGCGAAAGGGAGTTGGCGGAGGCGGAGGCATCCATCTCCGATTTGGAAGATCAAATCCGCAGACTGGAAGCTGAGATGTGCCGGGAGGACGTCTTTTCCGACCATCAGTTGTCCGCGGCCCTTTCCCTTCAACTGAAAGAAGCAAAAGAGGACTTGAATGCGGCCTATGAACGATGGGCAGCTCTGGGAAGTTCTGAATGAAATTAATTAAAATAGATGTTGCAGTATGGATACCCTTCACTTATAATAGGGCTTGACAGTCGACCATGGTGTTGACTTTCAAGATTTGCTGCCCTGATGGAGGTAAGAAATGGTATTTGATAAAATTAAAGAGATTATTGTAGAACAGTTGGGTGTAGATGAAGCTTCGGTTACAACCAGTACACATTTGATGAAAGACCTGGAGGCGGATTCCCTGGATGCTGTGGAGATTATCATGGCCATCGAGGACGAATTCGATATTGAAGTTCCCGATGAAGACGCGGAAAAGTTCCAGGTTATCGCCGACATCGTCAAGTATGTAGAGGAGCAAACCGCTTAAGCTGTACCCGACCCACCCCGGACATAAAAAGGGACAACCTTTGCCCGTAATCCTATTTATGTAATAGCGAGGCAAAAATGTGGAGCTGCTGCATCAGCGATTGAGAAATCGCCAATGGGCAGCTCCTTTTTACATACATTTCTTCTTAAACCTTATTTAATCCTGGCAATATTTTTTGCCAGCTCCTTTTTATGCTCCAGGTTACCCAGCCTGCTGATCATAATTCTCTGGGCCTGGGGTGAGCCCGCGCCGTGCATGGACTCAGTACGGTAGCCGACAGCTCCCGTTCCCAGCGTCAGATTCTCGATCAGACGCATAATGCGGAGTCTGTGTTCCGTCGGTACGGAGTCGACGCCTTTCAGGTACTTTTCAACGTAATGACCTATAGCCTCACTGCGGAAATCCAGTTCCGACGGCTGGGTGACCATCAGACCTCCCGCGATGTCCTCCGCCAACCGGCACATCTCATATGGAAACCTGGTTACATTCTGCTTACATACGTTGGCCAACAGCAAATCGATCAGGTACGCCCCTGATGGAGTCGATGTTCCTTCGTAGGAGCAGGCCAGAGCGGATGAATAGATCGTCTCGTTCAGGTGAGTCATTTCTATAAGCTTGTCCTTGATATGAGACGCCCTGGGAACTCCGTTGTAATCCGCCGCAAGAGCCGCCGCTCCGATCAGTACGTCGCCTACGCCGACCTTACACGCATAGCTGGGCCTGTGATGCCCGGAAAACCGCTCCACCAGCATTCCGACGAATTCTGTCTCCCCATTCAGGAAGATGCGATCATTGGGAACAAATACATGGTCAAATATTATAAGGGCTTCGTGACCTCCGAATTGACTGTTTCCCACATCGATCTCCGTGCCTTCCATTTTTCTCGTATCACAGGACTGGCGACCGTATATGATGGTGATTCCTTCTGCGTCGGAAGGTACCGAGAAGGAAACAGAATAATCCTTGTCCTCCGGCTTCATGGCGATGGTAGGCATAACCAGCACTTCATGGGAGTTGACAATTCCCGTCTGATGCGCTTTGCAGCCGTTGACCACGATTCCATCTTCTCTTCTTTCCACCACTCTCAAATACAGATCAGGGTCTTTCTGGGCGCTTGGAGATAGCCCCCTGTCCCCCTTGACGTCCGTCATGGCCCCGTCAACCACCAGATCATTTTCCTGAACGTAGGCCAGGAACTTGTTAAATCTCTCCTGATAATCGGTGCCGTGTTCTTTATCGATTTCATGAGCTGTGCTGTACACGGCATTAAAGGCGTCCTGGCCGACGCAGCGCTGGAAACAACAGGCAGTCTTCTGGCCCAGCATCCTCTGCCGCTTCACCTTTTTTACCAGATCCTCCGTACTCTGAAACACATGATTAAACAAGTTGGTTTTCTCTCCTGTAATATGGGATTTCACAGTCATCAAATCCTCATACATGGGATCCAGAGCCAGGTCATAGGTCATCGCCACCGCGTTCATGGAAGGAATGATAACGGGATGATCTACAGGGGATTCTACCTTCTCGCCGAACATATAAACGTTCAAATTCAGCTTCCGAAGACTCTCAACATATTCTTTTCCGGTTTTCAGCATAGTGCAAATCTCCTTTCAGGGAACTCCATAAATAGGGCACAGTCCAGTTGATACTTTAACAATACCCATAAAATCCGATTTGTATCAGTAGGCGATGCCTGCATCGCCCTTATAGCGGCAAAGATAAACAATAATCAAGATGAAATAAAAATACCGTTAACAATTTTGCCAAAATGATAACGGTATTTGAGTTTTTTCCTTCTTAATTATTTGTTTACATTTACATGTTATGAGATATGGCCTCGCCAGGCCAGTCAAATGAAAATTTACAGTGACAGCGCCGGGTACGCGTCCAGGGTCATGTCATCCGCCAGGCCGTCCTGATATTTGTAATAGGCGGCACAGCCGATCATAGCCGCATTGTCCGTGCAGAGCAAAAGGGACGGGCTGTATAGAGTGACGCCCTCCTTTTCACAGGCCTCCGCCAACATGGTCCGAAGCAGACTGTTGGCGGCAACGCCTCCTGCCAGAACCAATTTATTATGGCCCGTTCTCCTGGCAGCTATCATAGCCTTGGCGACCAGAACCTCTACCACCGCCAGCTGAAAGGAGGCTGCCACGTCGGCGGCAGCGATCTCCTGTCCTTTTAATTTCTGCGTGTTCAAATAATTCAGCACCCCTGTTTTCAAACCACTGAAGCTGAAATCCAGGCTGTCCTTTTCCAGCATTACCCGTTTGAACTCAACGCTGCGGGGGTTTCCCTCCCTTGCGGCCTTGTCGATTTCAGGGCCGCCGGGATAACCCAGTCCGAGAACCCTGGCAACCTTATCAAAGGCCTCTCCCGCCGCGTCGTCCCTGGTCCGTCCCAGAATCTCATATTGGTTGTAACCCTTCACATTAACCAGGTGGGTATGGCCGCCGGAAACCACCAGGGCTAAAAACGGCGGTTTCAGATCTCTGTGTTCAATGTAGTTGGCGCTGATGTGCCCCTGAATGTGATGAACTCCAACCAAAGGCTTCCTGCCCGCATAGGCGTAGGCTTTCGCCGCGGCGATGCCGATAAGAAGAGCTCCCACCAGCCCGGGTCCGCAGGTCACCCCTATGAGGTCCACCTCATTCAGAGAAACCTCCGCATCCTCCATTGCTTGTTTATATACGCCGCTCATATTGTCCAGATGATGGCGGGACGCGATTTCCGGCACTACCCCGCCGAAAACCTTATGAACCTCTATCTGCGATGAGACCACATTGGAGAGAACCTCCCTGCCATCGGCCACCAGAGCCGCGGAAGTTTCGTCGCAGCTGGTCTCAATGGCTAATGTGATAAATTTCCCCTTTTTCATATTGTCCTCTTTTTTCTAAAACACACTTCAGGATGCGCCCCTGTATCCGGAAAACCAGATAGAGGGCCTGTCCCTCTGTCTGGTCTGTCTGGTCTGTCTGGTCTGTCTGGTTACTGCAGTTTGCCTGGGATCCGGATGTCCATTCCTAAAGAACAGCGATAATCCGCCGTCATATGCCGGCAATTTTCGCAGGAAAGATAATTGGTCATATTGAATGAATTCACGTCGCGTCTCCCGGAAAACCGCCTGCAATCGGTGACTACGCTCATCATATCGTCGCCGTATTCGTAATCTCTGTCGTCGTTGGAACTGTTTCTCATCTGCGTCCTCCTTTGTATATCTTCATACTATTATGCCAAAAACCTGCTTTCAGCATGACTTAGTATCCCGCAGAGAGTTTCTTTTCATTCAAGGAGACACGGGGACAGAGGGTCTGTCCCCGTGTCTGCTCAGTCCCGCCACATAATCAGCGCGTCTTCACGGTTGTCAGCGTAATATTCTTTTCTGACGCCCATGGTTTTAAAGCCGAATTTCTCATAAAGTTTTATCGCTGATTCGTTAGAAGCTCTCACCTCCAGGGTGTGCTTATCAATACCGTTCTCCTGCGATACACGAATCAATTCGGAGAGCATTACTCTTCCAAGTCCTTTTCTCCTGTGGTCCGGATGGACGGCTATATTGGTAATATGCCCTTCATCTAAGATCGCCCATAACCCCGCATAGCCGATGACCTTTCCCGAAAGAACAGCTACCAGGTAAAAAGCGGCGTCATTATCCCACAACTCCTGTTCAAAGGCCTGCAGGCTCCATGGGTCGGAAAAACACAGCTTGTCCAGCTTCGCCATTTCCTCCGCATCCTTTAAAACAGCTGCCCGGATGATTCCGTTCATTTTCCCTCTCTCCCGGCGTCCAGGCACAACAAGCCTTCCTGCAGCTTTCGCTCCGCTTCGGCCTTCCGCAGATAGACCGGCTTCAACAGCGCGAAACTCTTCGCCCCGCCCGCTTCAGCAATTTTCAGAGCCTCCTTCACCACCGAGGAAGCTCTTTGCAGCCTTTGTCCCGGTTCCGCCAAAATCCGGCTCATATCGTCATTTGACGATAGACGTTTTGTCGAAAGGGCCCACTGCCGCAAAGTATCTTCATAAACCCTGATGCCGTCGCCGAAAAACCGAATTTCCATCCCGCCTGCGGGGTCGAACTCTTCCAAAGTAGAAAGGAACTCTTTCAGGTTCCAGGCGTCATCCTGCACCACCTGACGGAGGTTGTCTCCATCCCAGTAATACGCGCCTGCGTAAACCTGCTCTCTTCTGGCATCGAAAAGAGGGCAGATCAATCCCTTAAAATCCGGAACATTCCAGGCCAGGGACCGGAGAGTGGGCACGCTGATGACAGGCAGATTCAGGGCCTGGGCAAGGGCCTTTCCCGTGGCCATGCCAATGCGGATCCCCGTAAAGGACCCGGGCCCCTCCGACACTGCAATATGTGTCACATCGTTTATTGTCGATTCGCATTTTTCGAGCAAATCATCGATCATAGGAATCAAATTTTGCAAATGCGACAGCGTTCTATCCGAAGTCTCTTCCTTCACTTCACCTTTTTCGTCAATAAGAGCGACGGAAGCTTTTGGGCCCGTAGTCTCAATGGCCAGTATTTTCATCGATTTGAAAAATCCTTTCGTTTTCTTCGGCGCTATAGGCAATGTGGATACGAATGGAGTCTTTGGGAAGAAAGTCCTCGATGCGGTCCGCCCACTCGATGACACAGACCCCTTCCCCGTAAAAGTATTCCTCATAACCCAGCTCATACAGTTCTTCCGCATCCTCCAGCCGGTATACGTCAAAATGATACAGCGGAAGCCGGCCTCCTTCGTATTCCTGAATGATGGTAAAGGTAGGGCTGGTGACCATGTCCGTTATTCCCAGGCCTCTGGCGACAGCTTTCGTAAAGGTGGTCTTCCCCGCCCCCAGATCGCCCGTCAGCGCTATCACCGCTCCCGGCGCCAGTCTGTCCGCCAGCTGCATTCCCAGCTCTTCCGCTTCTTTTTCATTTTTGATATAGAGTTCTATCATTTTCACCCCGTTATTTGTGCAGATACCTGGCAATGGGCTTATAAATCAAAAATATTACTACGCTGTTTACGGCGGCTTTTGCAAGGTTATACGGTACAAAAATGGGCAGGAGCATGGCAGCCACCGCTTCTACCGGTATCCCCATATAAAAGGGAGTAACCACCAGATTCCATCCAACCATAGCAAGAGTCATAACAAGGCTTCCCGCTGTCAGAGCCAGAATTGCCCTCTTCTTCGTCTTATGTTTTTTGTATAATAACCCTGCTACCACTGCAAAGGAGCCTGTAGCCATAACATGCATAAAAAATCCGATAACACCGTCTCCTCCCAGTGCGAAAGCCTGAATAAAGCTCACTACCACCGTTATCGTAAGCCCCGATATGGGCCCGAAGGCAAAAGCGCTGATAACGATGGGAATATCCGCCGGGTCATAGACCAGGAAAGGCGCGGGGGGAAACGGAAATCTGATCGCCAGCATAAGCGCCAGAGAGATAGCGGCCAGCATAGCCATTTTGGTCAGTCGAACAGTTCTTTCGGTACGGGTCATTTCAAATTCCTCCTTTAGGCTCGCGCGATCCGCAGCTTGCGAATCGCGGGCAAATCTGTACCGGCATTACACCGATTTTTTAGGAATCTGTCAGGAAAAAGTAAGCCCCGGGAAGTTTCCCAGGGCATAGGCACACATCAATAACTCGATTTGTGTTTCTTTCATCCGGACTTTCTCTGCATCGCTGCAGAACCGTCGGTACCGGAATCTAACCGGTTCGGCCTTACGGCTCGCGGACTCGTAGCATTTGGCTCTTTACCGCCGGTGAGGAATTTCACCTCGCCCTGAAACAGATCTTCTATTCGCAAAAAATTATACGTCGAGTTTCCTACTTTGTCAACTCATAAATGCTGTCAGCAAATATTTTCGTCGCCTTGATGAAGTTATCTATGTCAATATATTCATTCTTCTGATGGGCCAGCTCCGGTTCACCGGGGAATGTCATGCCGAAAGCAACGGCATTTTCCATGGCCCGGGCGTAGGTCCCTCCTCCGATGACAAGAGGCCGGCTCTCTTCATCCCCCGTATGCCTCCTGTATACATCCATCAGTGTCTGAATCAGCGCATCGTCCTCGGGGATGTAAATGGAAGCCTGATGATTGAGCTTCACTACTCCCAGTTCATATCTATCCATCTGTGGCATCATACCGCTGTAAACCGTCTCTTCATCCAATGTCACGGGATAACGGATGTTAACGGTCAGCTTCGCCACTTCCAGATCCAGATGTATCATGCCTGCATTGAAGATCAGTTTGCCGGAAATTTCATCGGAAAGACCGCAGCCCATGCGCTCTCCATGGAGGTCAAAACCGATGTGGGTATTATAGAAATCGATGAAGTCTGACGCTCCTTCGTTGGCGATATCAATTCTGCCCAAAAAATCCATAAGAATGGAAATAGCGTTAAGGCCATTCTCCGGTCTGGCTCCATGGGAAGAAACTCCCGCGGCGGTAATCTCCAGACTCTTTCCGATTCCCTTTACTGTCAGCTTATAGCCGGTCTCCTCCCGATACTCCCCTAAAAGCTTTTTAATATTCTCATAGGAATCCGCCCGCAGCACCGCTCTGGCGTAATCCGCCACCATGTTTGCCGCGTTACCTCCTGTGAAACTCCGCAGTTCCACCCCTTTGCGGGTGGTTTTTCCCAGTTTCTTCACAAGTTCGAAGATCAATATGCCCATTTCTCCGTGTATGGCAGGGAATTCCGCATCGGGAGTAAAGCCGAACTGAGGCTTCTTCACTTTTGCAAAATAGGCCTTCATGCCCTTCCATCCTGTTCCGGCTTCTTCGTCCAGACCCAGAATAAGCCGAACTCTCTTTCGCGGCATGAACCCTTCGTCTTTAAGGGCCTTCATGGCATAAAAAGCAGCGATTGCAGGGCCTTTGTCATCGGAGGTTCCCCGACCGTAAAGTCGGCCGTCCGCAACACGTCCTTCAAAGGGAGGGTAGTCCCAATCCTTACCCGCGGGTACTACGTCCACATGGACGAGAATCCCCATAGCCTGATCTGTTTTTCCCGCCGGATTTCCGTCTTCATCCGTCAGAACGCCACCGAATTCAATGTGTCCGCCGTAGTTATCCACGTTGACAGTGTCAAATCCGGCTTTTTCACCAAGGTCCAGCATATATTCGAAAGCCCTGTGCACGTCTGTACCAAAGGGCATGTCTCCCTCGGGATCCCCCGCTACTCCGGGAATAGCGATCAAACCCTGCAAGTCCCGGATCATATCATCGCGATAGCTGTCGATCCTCTCTAAATAACCCATTTCTCTGCTCCTGTTGCCACTCCTGCGCCCTTTACTGTCCTTGCGCCGCGAGATTCCTGATCTCTTCCTGCCCGAAGATAAGCGCCGAGCCAAAGCCTTCCGCTTCTAAAGAATTCAACTGTTTCCCCAGCTTCTTCGCCTTAACCATAACACATACATCGTAACCCTGATCGCGGAGGGAGTCTGCCTTTTCCAGAACCTCTACGAAAGAGTCCGTCTTGTCATAGAGAAGAGCCAGCTTCTTCTCGGAAAATTTGAATTTCATATCCTCGCTGTTCAGCAGGATTTCCGCGATTCTTTCAAAACCGATGGAAAACCCTACCGCCGGAATATCCTCTCCGATCATATTGCCGATCATCTTATCGTATCTGCCGCCGCCGGCGATGGAGCTGCTGAACCTGGGACTTACTACCTCGAAGATAGTCCCGGTATAGTAACCCATGCCCCGCACCAGGGATTTGTCGTACTCGATGAGGTACTTTCCTTTGCTTACCTGTTCCACGCTGTCAATGATGTATTGAAGTTGTTCAATTATCTTCCCGTCTCTGCAGTATTCCGCCATGGCGGAAACGCCCGCTTCACGGCCCGCGTTAACACCCTCAATGAAACGCTCTATGGCATCGGGGGAAAAGCCCTTTTCCGCCAGCTCCCCTTTAACGCCGTCCACCCCTATTTTATCCAGCTTATCGAAGGTGATACATACGGAGAGTACGTCTTCCGTTGGAAAGCCCGCGGATTCAATCATATCAAAAAGGATTCGCCTGTCGTTGATCCGTACCGTAAAATCGTCGAATCCCAAAGCCATCAGGGTTTTGGATGTGGTGTGAATCAGTTCGATCTCCGCTTCCGGCGATGCATCTCCGATGATGTCGATATCGCATTGATAGAACTGTCTCAGGCGGCCTTTCTGCGGTCTTTCGGCGCGAAAAACCTGGCCGATCTGAATGACTTTAAAAGGCATGCGCAGGTTGGCCCTGTTATTGGCAAAATACCTGGAGAGCGGCAGCGTCAGGTCAAAGCGGAGGCCGCTGTCTACGATATCCTTCTCCGTAAGGCCTTCTTTACTGAGATCCAGCTTCTGCCCTCTTTTTAAAATCCGGAAGATCATGTTCAGATTTTCCCCGCCGTCGCTCTTGTCAAGGCGTTCAATATCCTCGATCATGGGGGTTTGTATCTTCGAGAAACCGTTGTTCTCATAGCTCCTGAGAATGATGGACTTAATGGCGTCTCTGACCCTTACTTCCTCCGGAAGATAGTCCCTCGTCCCCCTTACGGGCTGTACCGAATTGGCCATAGTTTCCTCCCTGTTTCTTTCCTGTAACTCACTATTTCCAAATATAATCGCTGCCCAATACAGCTTCCACGTCCTCCGAGGCCTGGACTGCCCTGCGCAGATTTCCGGATGCTTTGAGCGCTTCGTTATTCTCTAAATCACTGTCCAGGGGTACGATGGCATAGACGTCTTTTCCTCCGGACCTGTACTTATCAACCCAGGTCCGCATGGCGTCCGCGCCCGTAAAGGACACTTCCCCGGTCTCGCTGTCGTATTGCAGATTTACTCTGGCGATCATGCCCTGCTCCGTATAGCGGTTGTTCAAAGTCTCCGCCCGTTGATTGGAGATAAAGTTCCCCATAGAATAAAAGACGGGGACTTCTTTTCCCGTTTCTTCGTTGGTCAGGATGTCCACCTCCTGCAAAACATGAGGATGGGAGGCAAATATAACGTCCACTCCCATAGCCACGGTCTTTGCGGCTATCTCCCTCTGCCAGCTGTTGGGACTTCTCTGGTATTCCTCACCCCAGTGATAGTAGCAGGCCACCACATCCGCCCCGTCCTCTCTGGCAGCGTTAATGGTAGCTTCCACTTTCTTCAGATCCTCATCCAGCGTCTCGTAGTTGAAGCTGTTTACCAATTCACTGGCTTCATCGGAAAGCACAATACCGTTGATGGTTTTGCGGCCTCCGTTGCGGGGAGTTTCGTAGGTATAGGCCACGACTGCCACCTTCACTCCTTTAACATCCATCATGATGTAATTCTTTTCCCCGGTCAGTCTGGTGCCTGTTGTAGCAAGCCCGGCCTCCCGAAGGATCTCCAGGGTCCGTTTCATACCGGAAAGCCCTTTATCATAAAGGTGGTTATTGCTGGTAATTCCTACGTCAAAGCCTGCGTTTGCAAGGGCGTCAGCCAAAGCGTCCGGCGCGTTGAAGGATGGATACCCCGTCGGCGTACCTCCGGCAAAGGTTGTTTCCACATTGCAAAGAGCCAGGTCCGCCGCCCCTATATACTTTTTCACATACTGGAAGTTGTTGTCGTAGTTATACGTTCCGCTGGCGCTATCGTATTGGCTCGCAATCTGCGACTTATGCACCATAACATCGCCCACGCAGACGATGGAAAGTTCCACGGGAGGAGACGGCTCCGTTCCCGGAACGCCGTCTCCCTGAGAGATTTTCCCGGGACCGTCTCCCGCTTCAAGAGCCGGAAGAACGATAAAAATTCCCAGCGCCACTATAACTGCCAGCAATAAAACGAGGAGGATGCGGTTCCGCCCTCGTGCTCGCTTAGCTGCTCCTCTTCGTTCCTGTCGTGTTTGTTTTTCAGATGTCATGATACTATCTTTGCACTTTCTATACGGCTTCTACTGCCTCAATCTCCGGATACTGCTCTTTCAGGATTCTCTCGATTCCGCCCTTGATGGTCATCTGGGAATGAGGACAGCCCTGACAGGCTCCTTTGAGTTTAACCTGCACAATTTTCTCTTCGGTGTATGCGATAAACTCTACGTCGCCTCCGTCTCTCTGCAAAAAAGGTCTGATATTTTCGATGGCTGTTTTGATGTTGTCTTCCATGTTTCTTCTCCTTCGTTTATTTAATCTTACCGACTTATTGAATTTACAAGCCGCTATGGGCGGTTTAGCCCCATTCGGGCTCAACGGTGTCCTTATATACGAATACCCCGTCCTCTACGGTTATTAACACTACGGGTTTAATGGGATCTCCGTTCTCATCGAAGGTGATACTGCCCGTTACTCCGGCATATTCTCTGGTTCCGGCAAGTACATCCCGAAGAGTAAGATTTCCTACTCCTGCCGCATCGTGGCTTGCCTGTCTCTCCATAGCGTCCAAAGCGAGCAAATAGGCGTCAAAACCTAAAGCCGTAGCGCTGTCCGGCACCTTGTCCTCTCCGTATTCTGCCCGATATGCGGAAAGAAACTCCTGAGTCTTTTCCGTTGCCGCGGACTCCGCGTCGAAATAGGTGGTAAAGATTGCCCCTTCAACGGCCCCTCCGCCTTCCTCAATGAAAACATCCTCATGCCAAAGGTCCGTACCGATGAATACGGCATCTATATTATGTACCTTGGCCTGCTTTATAATTTCGGCTCCTTCTTCAGCGGAACAGGGCAGATAGACAATTTCCGCATCCAGAGATTTAATCCGGGCTAACTCTTTTTCATAATCCGCCGTATCGCTTTTGTACTCTATGATAGCCTCTACGGGGTCCTTTTCTTCCGTCAAAGAAGAAAGCTCATCGACAAACTGCTGGGAGAGCGCGGCTCCGTAATCATCCTCCGCCTGCTTCATAATCACGGTTTTAGGCAGCCCCAATTCTTCGTCATAGACGTATTTTGCCGCCATTGTCCCCTGAAAAGAATCTACGATACTAATTCTGAAATAGTAGGAATTTCCCCTCGTCACAAGAGGGTTTGTACAGGTAATGGCGATGGCTGGTATCTCTCCCTCTTGAAACCAGGCGCTGCCCGCCATGCTCAGAGTATTTCCATAGCTGCCCAGTACGATGTCCACTTTCTTTTCGGCGAGCTGTCGGGCCGCGGATTCCGCCGACGCAATCTCGGATTTATTGTCCGCATAGATCAACTCCACCTCTTTTCCCAAAACCCTGGGATAGAGCTTGTGAGCCAGCTCAATCCCCATCAGTTCCAGACTCGAGGCCTCTTTATCACTTCCTGAAAGAGGTTGAAAAACGCCTATTCGTATCGTATCCTCAACCGTTTCCTTCCCGAGAAAGGTCTCGGAAAAATTATTAAAGGTGGCGCACCCGGTGGCTGTGACAAGACTGAATATAAGCAACACTGATAAAACTATGTTCTTTCCGCTAATCCGTCCTCTGCTTTGTCTCCTTGTTCTCATAATAATCTATAGTTCCTTTTTATGCGTTCACGCGATAATACGACAATCATCGCTGTTCTATTATACCAGCAATTTGCCAAAAGTAAAGTAACGCCCGGCGATCCGGCACCGCCCGGGGTTTACGCATGAAACCTCCCTTAAGCCCATTTTACCCCAAGGTCTTCCTTGCTGCCCTATTTGCATCTGTCAGCAACAATTACATAAAGCGCCTGCAATAACTCCCCTGGCTCAGCTTTGTATTAGTTCCTGGAAATGGACAAAAGCGGCGAAGGAGTGTTCGCCGCCTTTGGATGTGCTATGATTTTTAAAATGTTCACATTTTGTTTCATGATCCTCGCAGTGCCCACAAAGGTCGGCCCTGGATTATCTTACAGCGTAATCGTGGTTCCACTTTTGCCCTCCAACGCGTCCACTGCTTTGTACAGGGATGCGATGATAGCCTTTTTACCGGGATTGGCCTTTGCGAATTTGATGGCAGCCTGGACTTTAGGCAGCATACTGCCGGAGGCAAAATGGCCCTCCCCGATGTATTGTTCCGCTTCCGCCACGGTCATGGCGTCCAAATCCTTTTGGTCCGGCTTGTTGTAGTTTATGGCCACTTTATCGACAGCCGTCAGTATCAGCAAAGCGTCGGCTTCCACCTGCTCAGCCAGCAATTCCGCCGCAAAGTCCTTGTCGATAACCGCGGCCACTCCCTCCAGAGAGCCGTCGGGCAGCTCAATCACCGGGACGCCGCCTCCGCCGGCAGTAACCACGATAGTGGAATCCCAGAGCTTCTTCACCGTATCAATTTCAACGATCCTCTTGGGGATGGGGGAAGCCACTACACGGCGCCAGCCCCTTCCCGCGTCCTCCTTCATTACATAACCCTTTTCGGCCATCAGAGCCTTCGCCTCTTCCTCCGTATAAAAGGACCCGATAGGCTTTGTCGGGTTCTGAAAACCGGGATCGTTCCCATCTACCACCACCTGGGTCACCAGAGTAGTTACGGGGATGTCCTTTGCCTTCTTTTTCAGAGCCGTTCTCAGAGCCTGCTGAATATGGTAGCCGATGTAACCCTGGCTCATAGCGCCTACCACATCAAAGGGCATGACAGGAGTCACATCTCTGGCAGCTTCCGACGCCATCAGGATTCTGCCTACCTGAGGGCCGTTTCCGTGCACGATGGCTACCTCATAGTTCCGGTTGATTATTTCTATAATATACTCGCAGGTATTCTTCACTACTTCAAGCTGGGCCTCAGCTGTAGCCGGTCCCTTGGAATCCTGAAGAGCATTGCCCCCGAGGGCTATTACAATTTTGCCTTTACTATCACTCATATAGTTCTCCTATAGCTCTCCTTATTTTTATTGGATCTATAAAGCGTCCCTGTTAACAGGCATGCTCATACATCTTGGGCCTCCCCTTCCCCTTGAAATTTCCGAACTGGGGATGGGCAAAACCTTTACGCCGTGTTTCTCAAGAAGTTCATTTGTAACGTAATTTCTGTCATAAGTGACGACGACTCCAGGCGCTATAGCCAGCGTGTTGGATCCATCATTCCACTGCTCTCTCTGGGCGGCGATGCTGTCGGTTCCGCCGCAGCGGATCAGGTCCACCGCAGAGAGCTTAAGCTCGTTCCGCAGCAAGACCTCAAGGTCGTCGGTAATGTGTGAAATCCGCGGTGAGCCGTCTTTGCTCAAGCTGATTTCATAAAGATCCAGAGGACCTTCTATTTCAGGGTGGATCGTAAATTTATCGTAGTCCACCATGGTAAATACCGTATCCAGATGCATGAAAGCCCGTTTTGCGGGAATGCGGAAAACGATAATCTTTTTGAAACTGTTGTCCGCCTTCAATACTTTTTCCGCAAGGGAGGAAATCGCCTCCGCGCTGGTTCGGAGCGACAGCCCCACAGCCACTACTTCCGGTGACAGCACCAGAATGTCTCCCCCTTCTATGCTGTCCGGTCCCTCGTGGGTGTACCACAGGTTGGTTCCGCCGGGAAACAGGCCGCAATTGTGATCGTACATGTACTTCAGAAACAGCGATTCTCTCTTTCTGGCCTCCGTTTTCATACAGTTCACACTGACGCCGTTCCCGATACAGGCTCCCGGATCCCGCGTGAAGTAAAGATTGGGCATGGGATCGGTATAGTAAGGATAATCCAGGGCCACCATAGCCGCCAGAGAATTGGGGGCTTTGACTTCGATCTGATCCTTTCGGATGCCGGCAACACACTGGGCAACCAGGGCCTCCGGATCCATTTTCATCAGTACTTCGAAAATCGCCTCTCTGGCATAGGGGGACAGAATATTGCTCTCATGAATGAATTCCTTTATAAAGGACTCCCTCACTGTCTCCGCCGAGAGAGAAGCAGATGCCTCCTCCAGCAAATAGAGCACCTCCACACCGTTTTCCCGTAACACCTCCGCAAATTTATCGTGCTCCTTCTGAGCCGTTGCCAAATAGGGGATGTCGTCGAAAAGCAATCTTTCAAAGTTATCAGGGACAAGGCCTTCTACCTCTTTCCCCAAACGGTGAAGCAATACCTTGTTGAGTTTTCCGATTTCGGAATAAACATTAACGCCCTGTATCATCTTTTCCCTCCTTGCGGTATTCCTCTTGTAACGGTTTGACTCGCATGTCGGATAAGTAGTTAAATAAACGGCTTCGTTATATTGTAGCAACCATTACGGCTTTGATGGTATGCATGCGGTTTTCAGCCTCATCGAAAACAATTGAATGACGGCTCCGGAACACCTCGTCCGTCACCTCTCTGATATCGTAGCCCTTTTCGTTCCATTCTTTGGCCAGCTTGGTTTCAAAGTCATGGAAGGAGGGCAGGCAGTGCATAAAGAGAATATCGGGGTTTTCTGTCTTCTCAAGCATCTTCATAGTAACTCTATACGGAGTCAGCATTTCTACTCTCGCGGGAATTTTATCTTCCTCTCCCATGGAAGCCCAGATATCCGTGTAAATCACGTCGGCTCCTTTCAGGCAATCCGCCGTATGGCTGATTTCAATGGTTCCGCCGGTTTGTTCCGCCACCGCTTTCGCAGAAGCCAGAACCTGCTCGTCTGCAGCCAGCTCTTTCGGCCCGTAGCCCACAAAATGCATACCCATCTTAGCGCAGCCGTACATCCAGGCATAGCTCATATTGTTTCTAATGTCGCCGCAGAATACCATCTTAACCTTGTTCAGAGGTTTCTTGCAATGTTCTTCAATGGTCATAATATCCGCCAAAATCTGCGTGGGGTGGTCTACGTCTGTCAGTCCGTTCCAAACCGGAACTCCGGAGTATTTGGCCAGGTCTTCCACCACTTTCTGCTCAAATCCACGATATTCGATGCCGTCAAAGTATCTTCCCAATACCTTGGCGGTATCTTCCAAAGATTCCTTTTTGCCCATCTGGGAGCTTCCGGAATCCAGGAACGTCACGTGACCGCCCTCGTCAAGGCAAGCGGTTTCGAAAGCGCATCTGGTTCTGGTTGAGGTCTTCTCAAAAAGCAGGACGATATTTTTTCCCTGGAGCATGGAACCCTTGATCCCCGCCCTCTTTTTCGCCTTCAAATCGTGGGACAGATCCAGCAGATAACGGATTTCACCGGGAGTAAAATCCATCAAAGTTAAAAAACTTTTCCCTTTCAAATTTACAGCCATTTCTTCCTACCTCGCTTTCTCATACTCATAGGCGGCGAACCGTCCGCTCCACCGTCGTTTAAATCAACTGTTATGTTTGAATCGCCCTGTACACTTTGCCGATTCGGCGAATCAAAACACAACAATCCAATTATTTTGTTGTTCTTTTTAATTCAAAGAACCATTCATAATTATACATTTTCATGAATAATATTCAACCTTTTTTTGTGTTTTTTTATTTTTAATTCAATATTTCCGCCTTGTCCGGTTCGCAAATGCAGCTGCGCCTTTTGCGGTAAACACCCTCGCGCCGATTGTGGTATGAATATGATAATCTATATTAAAAGCGTAGCTTGGTCTTAATATGCGCCATTATGTATGAAGAGTAACTTACATTATGTATGAGTAAATAGTGTTATATAGCAGATCAAAGTTGTTGTTAAGAATAGTATATTACTAAATTTAAAAGACATAAAGTGCCAGCGGATTGTTTTTTCTGTGTACCAGTGCATATTTATGTCTCACATTATACTATAAATATAGGTTGTCATCCTGAACGTAGTGAAGGATCTTTAACAGGATTCTTCGCTGACGCTCAGAATGACACAAGGGTCTTGAGTCTGTGGATATTATACCATAATTGCAAAGCGATTATGGTATAATCCGCCCCATATGCGATTTCGGCATTCTGGTCCGCCGAAATAATCGCAGGGCACTAATGTATGATGTCCGCATTTACTGGTTTTGCGGACATTATACCATAATTGCAAAGCAATTTTACTATAATGAGGCGACAGCACTCCTCCTTTTCCCCCAATATCAGAGGCGGAATGTCGATATGCTGTCGGTCAAAGCCTCCGTCAGCAGGGATACTCCCTGCTGAATCTGCTCTTTTGAAGGATAGGAATAATTCAACCGTATGAGGTTATCACCTTTGTTGCCGAATGGATAAAAGATATGACCGGGAATAAAGGATACTCCCCTGCGCCCGCAACCCTGAGCAAAACTTCGGAAATGGGCGGCATCGGGGAGCCGGCACCACAGATACACGCCGCCCCGGGGTTTTTGGAACCTCATCCCCGCCTGCACAGCCTCTTCCAGAGCGCCGCACATCAAGTCACGCTTTTCGCTATAAAGTGAACAGATCCCCTTGAGGTTGCGCATATATAACCCCTCCTGAAGATACCTGTTCAAAATCTGCTGCGAAAGGCTGTCCAGACTGATAAAGCGCAGGGATACCAGGTGGCGGAGGCTTTTCATCAAAGGTTTGGGACCGGCGAGAAATGCCAGGCCGAGACCCGGCGCAAAGGTTAGCGCAAAGGAATAAATATAGATTACATTGTTTCCTTTATCCAAAGCTTTCAGCGATGGAGTGGGCCTTCCTTCAAAGAGGATTTCCGACGAATTGTCCGCTTCCACCAGAGGAATCTGATGGCGGTAAGACAGGTTCAGCAGTTCCTTCTTTCTTTCCAGGCTCATGGATATCCCGGTGGGATCGTGGAAGCTGGGATTCACATAGATAAATCTGGGAGGATGCTTTTCGATGAGCCCCTCCAATCCGCTGCATATCATGCCTTCCCCGTCCATGGGAATCGTAATCAGTTTTACTCCCGCGAGAACCAATTCGCGATGTACGTCCGGGGATACGGATTCTTCGGTAAACACAATGTCGCCGGGCTTGATCAGAAGTTCGATGAGGTAAGAGAGGGCCTGGTTGGATTCAGGAAGTATCTGGATTTCCTCAGGCCGGGCCAGGATTCCTTTTCCGTTTAAAAATGTGCATAGATTACGGCGAAGGCTATAGAGCCCCTGATAGGGCGTATACTCGTAAATCATATCGGAATCCTCATCCAGAATCTCCGATAGAATCCTTCGCAAATCCTCCTTGCCATAGGCCTCAGGAGGCGCGATCCCGCCGGCAAATGAAATTCCTCCGGAAGCATAGGACTTGGAGAACAGCCGGTCAAAGGAGGTTTCCAGGTTCATAAACTCCTCTTTGATGACGCCTTCCCACGGTATGGGAAGAGCTTCTTTACCCCCTCTGCGATCTTCGGCTTTCAAATCGAAGGCTGGCTGCCCTCCCCAATAGGAAACGCGATAGCATATACCCTGATAGGCTTCGACGAGTCCGTCGGCCCGGAGCTCATTATAGACCTTATTGACCGTATTCCGATGAACGCCGGTCTGCTTTGCCAGGGCCCTCTCCGAAGGCAATACAAATCCATCGGGAATTTCCTGCTTCAGAATCATGTCCCGAATCTGATTTTTCATCTGGATATAGATCGGGGTCTTGCCTCCCTGTCTGATGGTGATCTCCATGGGTTAATTGTATGGCCTGCCCTGAGGGGTGTCAAGGCTTACAAAAGTACCGGAAAGAAATCTAAAAAAATTTTAAGAGGAGTTGAATAATTATGCTTATATGTGTATAATTATGTGATTATAAAAGGCAGAGGAAAGAAGGAATCATAATGAAAGGCTTATTATTCTTAGAAGACGGAACCCTTTTAAAAGGTGACGGGATCGGCGCCGCGGCTACCAGAGTCGGGGAGCTGGTATTCAATACATCCATGGTGGGCTATCAGGAGATCCTGACGGACCCGTCCTACTGCGGGCAGATTATAAACTTCGCTTACCCCCTCATCGGCAATTACGGAATTTCTCCTTTTGCATACGAGTCACCCAAGGTACATGCTTTCGGCGTAATCGCGAGAAACGTTTCCAGGGCTCCCTCCCATTACACCTGCGAGGAGGATATGGCCGGCTGGCTCAAGCGGATGGGAGTCCCCGGAGTCTGCGGTTTGGATACCAGGGCCATCACCACCCGAATAAGGAAAAGCGGAACAATGAAGTGCCTCATCAGCACAGAGGGTATCACTCCCGGGGAAGCGGAGGAACTCTGCAGAAAAGAACCTCTCAGATCAAATTTTATGAAAACCTCGGGGACAACGAAACTTCTTCACATAGAAGGGAATGGGCCCAGAGTAGCCGTCCTGGATTTCGGCATAAAGCGCAGCATCATTGACAAACTTACAGCCATAGGCTGTGACATTTATGTTTTCCCTTACGCTTCGAAGGCCGGTGAAATCCTCTCCATAAAGCCTCAGGGCATCGTGCTGTCCAACGGTCCGGGAAATCCCGAAGAAGCGGTGGAAGCAATTGAAGAAGTTCGGAAGCTCATAGAGGGCGAGCAGCTCCCCACTTTTGGTATCTGCATGGGACACCAGATATTGGCGCTGGCTATGGGAGGTCAGACCTATAAACTGAAATTCGGTCACAGAGGCGGCAACCACGGCGTCTATGAAAAAGAAACCGGAAAATCCTATATTACCTCGCAAAATCACGGCTACGCGGTCAGACCGGAAAGCGTTCTCTTTAAAGGTATGGAAATTACCCATCTCAATCTGAACGACGGCTCCGTGGAAGGAATGAAACACCGCAGCCTTCCCATATTTTCCGTGCAGTATCATCCAGAAGCATCTCCGGGCCCCACGGACAGCTGTTATTTGTTCGACCATTTCCTCGACCTGATGAAAGGTGGTGCCACCCATGCCTAAGAATACGCAACTGAAAAAAGTAATGATTATCGGCTCCGGCCCCATTATCATCGGCCAGGCCGCCGAGTTTGACTATTCAGGGACACAGGCCTGCAAGGCCATCCGGGAAGAAGGTATCGAAACTGTCCTGGTAAACAGCAACCCCGCTACTATTATGACGGATCGGGAAATCGCGGACAAAGTCTATTTGGAACCTGTGACGGAAGAGTTTATCGAAAAGATCATCGAGATGGAGCGTCCCGATGGAATTTTACCGGGCTTCGGAGGCCAGACGGGCCTGAACCTCTCCATGGCTTTGGAAAGCAAAGGCGTTCTGGAAAAATACGGCGTCAAACTTCTGGGAGTCGATAAAGACAGCATAAAGAACGCTGAGGACAGGGAAGCCTTTAAGGATCTAATGCAAAAGATAGAGGAACCCGTGCCTCCCAGCATCATCGCTACGAATTATGCTCAGTGCCTGTCCTTTGTCGCTGAAAACGGCTATCCGGTCATCATCCGGCCCGCCTATACCCTCGGCGGCACCGGCGGAGGCATCGCCTCCAACGAGAAAGAATTGGGAACCCTTTGCCTGCGTGGCATGCAGAATAGCTCCATAGGGCAGATTCTGCTGGAGAAGTCCATCGCCGGCTGGAAGGAGATCGAATACGAGGTGATGCGGGATGCCCGAGACAACTGTATCATCGTCTGCAGTATGGAGAATTTCGATCCGGTAGGAGTACATACAGGAGACAGTATTGTCACCGCTCCTGCTCAGACATTGTCCAACGCTGAATACCAGATGCTCCGCGACGCGTCCAGAAAGATTATTCAAAATTTGAAAATCGAAGGCGGCTGCAATATACAATTCGCCATGAATCCCAAAAGTAATGAATATTATGTCATCGAGGTAAACCCCCGGGTCAGCCGTTCTTCCGCCCTGGCTTCCAAAGCCGCCGGCTATCCCATCGCCAAGATTTCGGCTAAGATCGCGCTGGGTTATACACTTGACGAATTGAAAAATTATGTAACTCAGACCACCAGCGCCTGTTTCGAGCCTACCCTGGATTACTGTGTCGTCAAGGTGCCCAAATTCCCCTTTGACAAGTTCATTACGGCAAAAAGAACCCTGGGGACCCAGATGAAGGCTACCGGAGAAGTGATGGGTATCAGCAACTCCTTTGAAAGCGCCCTGCTCAAGGCTCTCACCTCCCTGGAAGGAAAGTATGACGGGCTGCGGCTGGAATCTCTCAGCGGCATGACAGTCGAGGAACTTTTCGAGAAGGTGGATCTCTGCGATGACGAGCGTATTTTTGCCATCGCTCAGCTGCTAAGAATGGAAGTAGGCATCGAAGCCCTTCACCAGCGGACGGCTATCGATCCCTGGTTCCTCAACGGTCTGAAAAATATAACCGATATGGAGAAGAAACTGGCGACCCGGGACGTTGACAGCAAGCTTCTTCTGGAAGCGGAGACAATAGGCTTTACGGATCATGAAATCCTCCAGCTTTCAGGTCTTCCCAGAGAAGCCCTTCAGGACATACGCATATATAACGATATCTTCCCCGTATACAAAATGGTAGACACCTGCGCGGGAGAATTTGAGGCCAGCACACCTTACTACTATTCCTGTTTTGATCGGGAAGACGAGAGTCAAATCAGTGAAAATCCCAAAATACTTGTGGTAGGATCCGGCCCCATCCGAATCGGACAGGGAATCGAGTTTGATTACTGCTGCGTCCACGGCTCCTGGGCCATCCGGGAAGCGGGCTACGAGGCCATCATCATCAACAATAATCCGGAAACCGTCAGCACGGATTTTGACACTTCCGACAAGCTGTATTTTGAACCCCTTCATATCGACGATGTAATGAACGTGATAAAGAGGGAGAGACCCGAGGGCGTGATCCTGCAATTCGGCGGACAGACCGCTTTGAACCTGGCGGAAAATTTGAGCAGGCGGAGTATTCGACTCCTCGGCACCCCTTATAAATACATCGATTTGGCCGAAGACAGAGAGAAGTTCAGCGCTTTTCTGGAGGATCTGGAAATCCCGGTTCCTGAAGGCCGGGCAGTGGTGGATATGGAGGGGGCGGCAACCGCGGTAAAAAAACTGGGCTATCCCCTTGTAGTCAGACCCTCTTACGTCATCGGCGGCAGGGCCATGCAGGTGGTGGACAACGACGAGGAATTGGCCAGATATCTGAAGGAGGCAGTTTCCCTTTCGGCAGACCATCCTGTTTTCATCGATAAATACATTACAGGGAAAGAAGTAGAAGTGGATGCGGTGGCCGACGGAGAGCAGGTTCTGATCCCGGGCATAATGGAGCATGTGGAGCGAACAGGAATCCATTCCGGCGACAGCATCTCCATATACCCCTGCATGACGTTGCCGGAAAGCGTGAAGGACACTTTGATGGATTACACAGAGCGAATCGCAAAGGCTCTTCATGTAGTGGGGTTGATAAATATTCAGTTCGCCGTAGAAGGCGAAAAGGTGTATGTGATCGAGGTGAATCCCCGGGCGTCCCGTACCGTGCCTATTCTCAGCAAGATTACCGGCGTACCTATGGTTAAACTGGCAGTGTCCGCTATGCTGGGAGAAAAGCTTGAAGATTTAGGATATGGTGTGGGGCTCTGCCCCGACAAGGAACTGTTTGCTGTGAAGGTTCCCGTTTTCTCGGGGGAGAAGCTTCATGATATCGATGTGGCCCTGGGGCCGGAAATGCGCTCCACGGGAGAGGTTCTCGGCCTGCACCGTGATCTTGACACCTCTATCTTCAAGGGTTTTCTGGCCTCTGGCGTGACGATTCCAGCCGCTGGAAATGTTTATGTCTCTCTGCGGAACCACGAGAAGACGGAACGGTCGGCTGAAATCATCAATTGCTATAGCGATATGGGTTTTCATATCTGCGGTTCTTCGGGCACCTGCGCCTTCCTTTCGGAAGCGGGAATCCCCGCCTGCGAAATGGCAGAGGAGCAAGTGCTTGAGAGCATCCGGAAAAGGGAGATCGCCGTTGTGGTAAACGTGCCCTCTCATGTGAACCTGGCGAATAATTCGTCCTTCCACATCCGGAGACACGCAACGGATCAGAGAATCCCGGTCCTGACATGCATGGATACCGCCGAGGCCTTCCTGAAGGCTATAAAAGTGCAGCTCCAGACAAAGGGAAAAGCCCCCCTTGGCGTGGCTTCCCTGGATACCTATTAATCGATGCGACAGAATTCGAATTATGTAGGGGGCGATGCCTGCATCGCCCCCTCACCCGGATGAAGATTATCATCCTGAACGTCTATTTGATGTCATCCCGAGCTTCTGTTTGTTGTCATCCTGAGCGAAGCGAGGGATCTTTACAGAGATTCTTCGCTGACCCTCAGAATGACAAGATGCGCGCCTATTTCCGTTTTGTGTTTGGACCCAGCATCTCTTGCTTTGAGTTGGGTCCGAGGTTCTGACCCTGCAGGGTTCCGGGGACGATACCGTCCTGCATTGCCTTTTCGGACATCTCCACCAGGGTCCTCGTTATGTCACCGTTGGCTCTGGACGTCAGATTCCCCCTGTCAATGTCCTTAAAATCCGTTACGCCGTACTCCTTCGCTATTTCCGTCTTCATTTTTTTCACATTCACGCTATCAGATCGATTCTTTTTCAATTCCATTACCTCCTGTCAGAAGGAGACGGCAGGGACGCCGCTCCCTGCCTGCTTTATCTTTCTCTGTTTTTACCACCGACGTTCTTCTTCTCTGTTTTTTTTGATTCCTCGCCGATCCGCAATTCCTTTTCTGTCACTTCCATCATGCCTTCTTTAAACTCCTGGCTGCCAATGGATTCCAGATCTCTTGCATCTCCGTGGACACGATTTTTCTTCATGTACACTCACCTCCTGCCCATACTATAACCTGACTTTTATCGGTTTATACGGGCTGTCATGCAGTGTGTCCGTTGTCATCCGGAACGAGCTCGTCATTCCCACATCTATCGATTGTCATCCTGAGTGAATCGAAGAATATTACTGGAGCAAACTGTACGGCAGCACCTTGAAGCGAGGCAATCAATATGATCGCTTACGACGCTGCATAACTATCAACATTCTTCACTACATCGCCTTTCCATGTGATAATAAAGTCGGAAGAAAGTGCATGATTCGGGACTGCCAACGAAACGAACCGCTGACCGATAAATTGGAAATGTACTTCTTCGAACTGAAAAAACTTACACAGGATGAGGCCAACGATCTCTCCCGGGAGCTGCTGGACTGGCTGCAGTTTCTATCCTGCTGAGGAGGATCGCCAGTTTCTGGCCCTCAGAGAACGCAATAGCGTTATGAAAGAAGCTGTAAATCACCTTGAGGCTTACAGCAGTGAAGAGGGTTTCCGAAGGATGTTTGAGGAGGAAAAACGAGAACGGGATAGAATCTCCCGAGAGGCCTTTGTTCGCAGCGAAGCGGCAAAAGAAGCTAAAATGAAAGCTGCGAAAGCGGTTGGGGAAGCGGAAAAAGCGGTTGAGGAAGCTAAGAAAGAAGCTAAAGAAGCTAGAGAAGAAAAGCTGAAAAATGCGATGGCTTTGCTTCAAAAAGGCGTATCTGAACAGCTGGTGCAAGAATGCCTGAAACTCACTGACGAACAAATGCGAAAGATTGTAGAAAAGACAACACAATAGAAATCAGCAATAAGCAAAAGGGGCGGCAAGTTGAGGCCGCCCTTTTGAATGAAATTTATCTTTTTAATCCTGTGGAAGCAGGAATCGTGGGAATCTTAATCAGTCGGCGCTTTTGGAGGGCGCTCGCCGTAATACTGATAATAGCAGATCTCGATTCTGCCGTTATACAGCTTCCGCCTCCGGTCCGCGGGCTTGTCCCGGAAGAGCTTTTCGAATTCTTTATCGGAGGTAATCAGGTAAAGGGACCAGGTAGGATTGACCTCCATGAATTGTTTTAAATCTTCATAAATTCTGCGGATCTGTTCCTTTTCTCCGATCCTCTCTCCGTAAGGAGGGTTGCCTATGATGATGCCGTGATCCTCTTCGGCAATCAATCTCTTCACAGGCTGCACATGAAAATCGATGCAGTCCTCCACCCCCGCCTCTTCCGCGTTGACCCGGGCCGCAGTCACGGCCTTCGGATCAATATCCGCCGCAAATATCCTCACGTCTCTATCATAGTCGATTGCCTCAAAGGCAGCCTTTCTCTCCTGTTTCCAAATCTCTTTGGGAACGGCCTCCCACTCTTCAGACGCGAAGCTTCTGGAAAGGCCCGGCGCGATGTTTCTGCCTATCATGGCCGCTTCGATGGGAATGGTGCCGGAGCCGCAGAAAGGGTCCACTAACAGACGTCCCGATTTCCAGAAGGAAAGTTGAACCATAGCTGCCGCCAGAGTTTCTTTAATAGGGGCGGCCACGTCCCGAATCCGGTATCCCCGCTTGTGGAGCCCGGCTCCGCTGGTGTCCAGCGTCAACGTAACCCGATCCTTCAGCAGAGTAGCCTTCACCGTATAGTCGGCGCCCGTCTCCGGAAACCGCTCTACATCGTAAGTTTGCTTGAGTCTTTCCACAATGGCTTTTTTTACGATGGCCTGGCAGTCGGAAACACTGTAAAGTTTTGATTTCACCGACGTGCCGTTGACGGTAAACTTTCCGTCTACAGGAATCCACTCTTCCCAGGGCAGGGCTGCTGTCTGCTGAAACAGCTCTTCGAAACTCAATGCGTCAAACTCTCCCATGCAAATGAGCACCCTGTCCGCACTTCGAAGCCAAAGGTTCGACTTTGCCACCGCTCTTTCATCTCCCAGATAGGTGATCTTTCCATCCTCGCTTTTCAAAATCTTGTAGCCCAATGCCTCTATTTCCCTTTTAACCACAGCCTCCAGTCCAAAAGTAGCTGTGGCGATTAATTCTAATTTTGCCACCCTGTTCTCCCTTCGAAAAAAGCCCCTGCACGGGGCTTTTGTTCTTCTTCTCTTTTCTCTAAACTAAATTTCTCTTCTTGTTCAATTGATTGTTTTCCAATATTTCAATGGAATTGAGCGCCTTGCCGGTGCCGATGGCCACGCAGGATTTCGGGTCCTCGGCAATGATTACCGGTATCCCGGTCCGCTCCGCGATCCGCTTGTCGATACCGTGGAGCAGCGCGCCTCCTCCGGTAAGAACAATGCCGCTGTTGCTGATATCCGCCGCCAGTTCCGGCGGAGTCCGTTCCAATACTCCGTGAACAGTCTCACAGATTGTCTGCAGCGGTTCCTCCAGAGCTTCCATCATCTGTTTTGATGTGATCTCAATAGATTTGGGCAGTCCGGTGACCAGGTCTCTTCCGCGGCACTCCTGAACCACGACCTGCTCTCTCGGATAGGCGGTGCCGATGGTCATCTTCATTTCTTCGGCAGTCCGTTCACCGATGTAGAGCTTATGTTCTTTGCGCATGTATTTGATGATGGCTTCATCAAAACGGTCCCCCGCAATTTTAACGGAGTTGGAGGTTACGATACCCCCCAGCGCGATAACGGCAACATCGGTGGTTCCGCCGCCGATATCGATAATCATTACGCCGTTTGGCAATGTGATATCCAGGCCGGCTCCGATAGCAGCAGCCACAGGCTCTTCCATCAGATAGACGGATTTACCTCCCGCCTGAGTCGCCGCTTCTCTTACCGCTCTCTTTTCCACCTCGGTAACGCCGGATGGAACGCAAACCATGATACGGGGCTTGAAAAACCTTCCGCTTCCACAGGTCCTCCGGATAAAGTATTTCAACATCCGTTCCGTTACATCGTAATCCGAAATAACGCCGTCCCGCAGCGGCCGGACCGCTACGATATTGCTGGGAGTTCTTCCCAACATCTGTCTGGCCTCTTCACCTACAGCCACGATCTCATTGCTGTCCCTGTTAATAGCTACCACAGAGGGCTCTTCCAGTACAACGCCTTTTCCTTTTATATAAACCAACACATTGGCCGTGCCAAGGTCGATTCCTACTTCATCAGAAAATCCCAACGATACATACCTCCATTAATGTAGATCCTTTTGATCCGTTTAGCTTGATAGTCTGTCTTTGATATTATATCTATTTATCACTGAAAAAACAATTAAATTTTATCGGTCCCGCGGCTTACCCGTGAAACCTGAGCAAACATGAAAGCCAAACCACCAATCCCATGGGAAGTAAATTTATCAGTTCCATGAGAAGTAAAGTTATCAGTTCCTATGGAAAGCAAAGCCATCAGTTCTTTAAAAGACAAATGGCCAATTCCATGGAAAGCTTAGAGGGGCCAAAGATCCAGTTGTATCCCACAGCATCCTTTACGCTTGTCGTATTATGGTCTTAAAGCGGTATCCCTTACTTCAGTGGTATTGGTCTTAAATCGGTCTTAAAGCAGTATCTCTTACTTCAGTCGTATTGGTCTAAAGCGATGCCCATTACTTCAGTCCGGTCTTAAAGTGATACCCCTTACTTCAATGGTATTGGTCTAAAATCAGTCTTAAAGCAGCATCTCTTACTTCAGTCGTATTACGGGTCTTAAATGTGTGAAAAGTTTAGTTGTGGGTAGGTTGCGCGGAGTTTTCTGAGGCTTCTTTCTACTATCTACTGTGCAAATTTTTCGTTTGTATGCTGCTCAGATAACCCGTTTTGCCCTAATTGGGCCCCAGGTGAGCAAAAATTTCGGTTATATGCAGAAAAGTGGGGAGTCTCCCACATACAAGTGGAAAAATTGCACAGATTTAAATAAAAAACCGATGATCGGCCAAGTAGTTTACATACAAACGAAAAATTTGCACAGTAGGGGGTGCGGACAAGCCAAGTCACAGTTTATATACGAGCTGCAGATTCCTCCCCTGTCTTTTTACGCGTAAGCCATACCTTACGATTTAGGCTATTTGAGCTATTTTTGTTTCCCGGACAAATTTAAAATCAGCTTTGAACGAACCTTATACCGATTCATAAATATTATGTTAGTAAAAATAGTATTTGGAGGCGAAAACCATGAGCAGATTTGCTTCAAGAAAAGCAATTACAGCGAGAAATGCTTTGATAGAGAACATATCCGGACAAAGTGGAAGAGGCTTTGTCACTATTTCCTATAGGGAGCCGCACCGCGGCGGCAGGGAGGCGACTCAGGTCGTTGTTCTTATAGTGGACAGAGACACCAAAATGAGAGACCAGTTCGGAAACAGAGTCGGATTAAGAGGCTTGAAAAAAGGTATGGTTATCAATGCCAGATTCTCCGCCACCATGACAAGAAGCTATCCGCCCCAGTCCAGAGCCTTCGCCATTGAGATTGTGAAGGAAAACAAATCTTCTCTGATAGAGGAGGGACGGGTACTGCGCGTTGACGCTCTGAGCGGGGTTGGGTATATCTTAACCGGAGTTCCGAACAATCCCAACCGACAGATGCGTTATGTGGTCAGCGATTCAACAACGCTGATGGACAGACGGGGCAATCCCATCCGTCTGCGGTCCATACGTCCCGGCCAAACAGTAAGAATTGAACGGAGGTCATTTCAGACAGCAAGCATACCGCCCCAGACCAGCGCTATCTGGGTTCAGGTCATTTCCTGACAACCAACATATTAAAAACAAAAGCGCCGGAAAGTAAACAGCCGCCCGGAGATATCTCCTCGAGGCGGCTGTTGCGTATTTGTCAAACTTATATTACTCTTTTTTTTCGGCCTCCGAGTCGGATTTTTTCTCTTCAAATCCGGTATCCTTCAGCTTTTTCAATATATTAAGAAGAATCTTCGGCGCTTGATTTCCTGTGGCCGCCACGTAATTCTCCATTGTCGACAGCGCTTCGTTAGCGATCAGGAAGCCGATAACGGCCACCCGCAGCATACCGCCGGCTCCGGTAATGTTATCCATTATTACGGCAACGGCTACGATGGCAAAATACATGAGCTTTTTGACGATGCCCCTGAATCCGATCTTGCTTGAAAGTTCTCCTAAAATATAGGCTTTTGACAACCCCGTCACATAATCGATCACGATCAGGGCGATCAGGGCGATCAGCCACATGTCCGCGCCTCCGAAAAAGTATGAGACGGCAGCGGCAAAGAGCGCCGTAATTCCCTTAACCACGTTCTCCAATGTGTTTCTCCCCTCTTGTTACTCTGCAACAACTAAATGTTATCACAGATTATCTTTAAAGTTCTACCCCGGCGCCTTTTACCTGGTCCCAGGTGACGTCAAGTTCTTTTTTTATAGCTTCTACAAACTCCCGCAGAGGAACATAGGTTACGCCATCGATCAGCTTTGCGTCCATCTTTGTTTCGCCAACGGTAGCAGTAATTTCTCTAATATTCATTTCTTTTCTAACCTCTCCATATATTCCAATCATGTTCGGTATTCCGCTGATTGCCGACACATCCAAAAACGTGGCGTTGCTCGGCTCGCTCCGAATCTCGTAATGGAGGTGGGAGCCGGTGCTGTTTCCGGTATTTCCCTCTATGGCAATTCTCTCTCCCGCTCTCACCAACTGGCCCTCTCTTACAAATGTCTGACTGAGATGACCAAAATAGTATCGGCGGTTGGTATTTGCCTGCCGTACTCTTATATACAGCCCCATGCCTCCGGTGGGATGGGTATCGAATCTGGCCCGTTCCACCGTACCGTTTACTGTGGAGTAGATGGTCTTATCATCCAGACCTACCAGGTCAAGGCCTTTGTGAGCGGCCCCCCTGTAGATCTGAGAAACTCTGAATCTCCCTTTATAAGGGCTGATCATTCTTATCGCCCCCAGCCTTAATAATCTTTACATTTTTCATAGTTGCTCCTCTCGCTCCCCTTGGCTCAGGGAGTCTTTGTTTTTATCCCGGCTGGAGCTGTCATTGATCCGCATGGCAACTCCATCCTCGGTAAACAATCTGACCCTTGTCAGTGGATCACCTCCTCTGTCAGTTTATGACCCCGCGACCTGACCTGTTCCATCCCTCTATGCCCTCCCTCTGTATTCAACTTTCTTATGTTCGCAATCGTGTCAACATACCCGGCACCGCATAGTATGGATTAATACATTATAATTTGCAGGAGACGACCGACCTGACGTCCCGGATCACCCGAAAATTGCCCTTCGGACCGACGCGGAAGCCGCCCCCTGCATGATCATAGATCCGAAAGGAGCAGATTCAATTGCAAAACTATATGGACCGGGTCCTGACGACAATGCAGCAGGATCCGAAGACGGTCGCGGCTACAGAGAACGCCTTTGATTACACATATCTCGGGCGGCTGCCGCTGGCTATGGCATATGTGCCCTTTCAGCGCTGGGGAAACATTTACGATCCCTATCGCGCTTTGCAGCGCGGGACGATCTTTCCCGACTTAGATCTACCGTTCTGTGGAAGGGAGTTGGTCTGATATGGCTGAAAATTCAAGAGAGGCTTTAATGAGAAATCTGCAAACAATCAGTTTTGTGGTAGACGATCTCACCCTCTATTTGCAGACACATCCCACTGACCGGCAGGCTCTCCAAACCTATCAAAAGTACATGCTGCTGAAGAAAGAAGCTGAAAAGGCGTATACGGACAAATACGGTCCGCTTCGCCAGGATAACGTTTATGTAACAGATCGCTGGACCTGGGCAGATATGCCCTGGCCCTGGGAAAGGCAGGGATGATTTATGTGGACTTATGATAGAAAGCTGCAATATCCGGTAAATATCACCAAGCCGGACGCAAATGCCGCCAAAATTATTATAACGCAGTTTGGTGGCCCCGACGGGGAATTAGCCGCATCCCAGCGCTATCTTTCCCAGAGGTACAGCATGCCGTACAAACAGGTAGCAGGGCTTTTAACGGACATAGGAACAGAGGAAATGGCGCACATGGAAATCGTCTGCGCCATCGTTCACCAGCTGACAAAAGATTTGTCATTGGAAGAGATAAAAGCTGCGGGCTTTGATCCCTACTTTGTGGATCATACCGTAGGTCTTTACCCTCAGTCAGCAGGCGGATCCCCCTTTACGGCTGCTTACTTTCAATCGAAAGGCGACGCCATTACCGATCTGGTAGAGGATATGGCGGCGGAGCAAAAGGCCAGGACCACTTATGACAATCTGCTGAGGCTTATCGATAATCCGGAAGTCCGGGATCCTCTGAAATTCCTCAGAGCCAGAGAGATCGTCCACTTCCAGAGATTTGGAGAAGGGCTGCGTATCGTGCAAGACCACTTGAATTCCAGAAACTTCTATGCGATAAACCCGGAATTCGACTTGCGTAAACCCGCCAACGGGTCTTAAAGGTCGCAGTTGTAGTCGAGACAGAAGAAGGTTTTAACTTTAATATTTTTCGTCTTTCCTATTTGGCAAACCCCGTTTTGGAATTTTCCAGAGCGGGGTTTATCAATTGAGGGTCTGCGGTAGGAAAGCAAGCCTTGAAATGGAAACTTTCCTACTCAGGCGCCTAAAATGAGGACCTGAGGCACACACCCAGCTTCCGGGATAGACAAGCATTGGAGGCGATACCGGGGCTTGGCTATTTTCAAGTCCTGGCATAGGCAAATATGGAGCTCTGAGACGTAGCCTTGACTACATCCGGCCTCCTATCGCTTTTCCATGGTATAGAAGTACGCCAAGTGCGGCGCAAACTGTAACAGCGGCAGCAACAGACTGTGGCTGTCTACAATAAAATCATTATTTAATAGTTGACACCGCACAAAAAAGCGAGTAAAATTGTGCTAATATTCATATCAAAAAGGCAATGACGAGGAAGAGTAACCTGTTTTCAAGGCCCAGAGAACTGTCGTTTGGTGAGAGACAGAGCTTGATGATAGTGTGAAGGTCCCCTCCGAGCAATCGGCTGAAGGAAAATACTGAGTAAGCTTGATCGGCTGACGCCCGTTATCCCGTCCGGCATTGGAATACATATACTTTACCGATGCCAGTAAGTGGTCTCCTTTGAACAGTTTTCAAAAGAGGCAATAAGAGTGGTACCGCAAAGACATTTGGCCTTTGTCTCTTAATTGAGGCGAGGACTTTTTTTTTAACCGGCAGGATGCTACAGCCGGTAAAGCTCTAAGACAGGGGGAAGGATCATGAGGAAAAACGGTTCAGAAATCATAATGGAAGTTTTGCTTGAGCAGGGAGTCGATACCATATTCGGCTATCCCGGCGGAGCCGTGTTGAATATTTACGATGCTCTCTACAAATACGGCGACCGCATACGCCATATACTGACGGCCCATGAACAGGGAGCGTCCCACGCGGCAGACGGTTATGCCAGATCCACCGGCAAGCCGGGCGTGGTTTTAGCCACATCCGGTCCCGGCGCTACCAACCTGGTCACCGGTCTGGCTACCGCCTATATGGACTCCATTCCCGTTATCGCCATCACGGGCAATGTGGGCACGGATCTTCTGGGTAGAGACAGCTTCCAGGAGGTCTTCATTACAGGCATAACCATGCCGATTACAAAGCACAACTATGTGGTTCGGGATGTGACAAAACTGGCGGATACCCTGCGGGAAGCTTTTGAGATTGCTACCAGCGGCCGCCCGGGACCTGTATTGATAGACATTCCCAAGGATGTCTCCGCCGCCCTTTGCGAATATGAACCCAAACCGCGCGCCGAAAAGGTTACGCCTCCTTCCGTCTGCGAGGATCAGTTAAAGGATATCGCTGATCTCCTCAATCACAGCAAACGCCCCGTCATACTTTACGGCGGAGGAGTCGTGGCAGCCAATGCCTCATCCGCAGTCATGGAACTGATCAAAAAAGGCAAAATCCCCAGCTGTCACACGATTATGGGAACAGGCGTCCTTCCCTGGGGCCATCCCTATAACCTGGGTATCATCGGCATGCACGGCAGTGTCGCTTCCTCAAAAGCGGTTCACAAAGCCGATGTTCTTCTGGTGGCGGGAGCCCGCTTTTCCGATCGTGTAGCTACCAACGCGAGCAAATTCGCCAAGGACGCCAAGATCATCCACATCGATATCGACCCGGCGGAAATCAACAAAAACGTTGCCATCCACAACAGCCTGGTGGGCGACGTCCGTGAGGTTCTCAAAAAACTTCTTCCCATGATCGAAGAAAGGCACGATGAAAGCTGGATCCAGGAGATTCATGCCCTGCGTTCCGAGAAAGAATACAGACCGGAAGAAAGCTGCGACGGACTGAAGCCTCATTACATCATCCAGGACATCTACGACATCTTTGGAAAGGATATCGTGATGGCCACGGACGTAGGCCAGCATCAGATGTGGGCAGCCCAGTATTCCAGAGCGGAAGATCCCCGGGATTTCCTCACGTCAGGAGGGCTGGGAACCATGGGCTACGGATATGGAGCCTCCATCGGCGCAGCCTGCGGACGTCCGGGAACAAGAGTGGTTCACGTTACGGGAGACGGCAGCTTCCACATGAATCTCAACGAGCTTTGTACCTCCGTAAGCAACAACCTTCCCATTACCACAGTTCTGTTTAATAATAAGGTATTGGGAATGGTTTACCAGTGGCAGAATTCTTTCTACGAAGGGCGCTTCTCCTTTACAGTTCCGGGGCGCAAGACGGATTTTGTACATCTGGCGGAAGCCTTCGGCGCAAAGGGCGTACGGTGCGGGACCCGCGAAGAGCTGACCCAGGCCTTAAAAGAAGCCGCCGCCGGTGAAGGACCCACCGTAATAGAATGTCTGCTGGATTGCGAGGAACGGGTTCTTCCCATGATACCCGCCGGCCTCACGTTTGATGAAGTGATACTGGAATAAGGAGAGAGCCGATGAAAAAATATATATTATCCATTATCGTTAAAAACAACGCGGGAGTTCTGGCCAGAGTCTCCAGCCTCTTCGGACGCCGGGGCTACAATATCGACTCCCTGACCGTGTCCGAAACCAACAATCCGGGAACCTCCAACATCACCCTGACGGTGACGGGGGACGAGAACATACTGGAGCAGATCATCAAGCAGCTTAACAAGCTGATAGAAGTAATCTCGGTGAAACACCTGGGGGATAACCGGGCCCTGAGCCGGGAACTTCTGCTGATCAAAATAAAAATTGATTCGGGAACCCGGGCGGAGCTGCGGGAAATATCCGATATCTATGAGGCTTCCATCGTAGATCTTGCTCCCGGATCCATGATGATCGAACTCACGGGAACCACTCAGAAGATCGACGCCTTCCTGCTGAATCTTGAGAGCTATTCCATACTGGAAATGTGCCGTACCGGCGTGACCGCATTAGAGCGGGACAGCGCTGTTAAATAATATTTTAAATGAAGTGAAATAAACGGAGGTAAGAAATGGTAACAATGTATTATGAAAAGGATTGTAACATGGGGCTTTTGGAGAATAAGACCGTAGCCATCATCGGTTATGGCAGTCAGGGCCACGCCCATGCTCTCAATCTTAAGGAAAGCGGAATAAATGTAGTAGTGGGTCTGCGCAAGGACTCTACCAGCAAGGCAAAGGCGGAAGAGGCCGGTTTGAAGGTCCTGGAAGTAGCGGAAGCCGCCAAGGCGGCAGATCTTATTATGATCCTGGTTCCCGATGAAAAGGCGGCGGACCTGTATAAAGCTCAGATTGAACCACACCTGCAAGCCGGAAATGTGCTTATGTTCGCTCACGGCTTTAACATTCACTACAATCAGATTATCGCTCCCTCGGATTGCGACGTCATCATGGTAGCGCCGAAAGGCCCGGGACACACCGTTCGCAGCCAGTATGAAGAAGGCAAGGGAGTTCCCTCCCTCATCGCCGTACATCAGGACGCTTCCGGCAAGGCAAAGGAATACGCTCTGGCCTATGCAAACGGCATCGGAGCCGGCCGCGCCGGTATCCTTGAAACCACCTTCAAGGCCGAGACAGAAACAGACCTCTTCGGAGAGCAGGCTGTACTCTGCGGCGGCGTCACAGAGCTGATGAAAGCCGGTTTCGACACTCTGGTGGAAGCAGGTTACGAGCCGGAAATGGCTTACTTTGAGTGTGTACACGAAATGAAACTCATCATCGATATGGTCAACAACGGCGGATTATCCCTCATGAGATACTCCATTTCCGACACTGCCGAATACGGCGATTACGAGACAGGCCGCAGAATTATAACAGAAGACACCCGCAAGGAAATGAAAAAGGTTCTGAGAGAGATCCAGGACGGCACCTTCGCCGGTAAGTGGATTGCCGAGAACAACGCGGGAAGACGGGCTCACTTCCTGGCCACCCGCCGCATGGAAGCGGAACACCCTGTAGAAGTGGTGGGCGCAAGACTTCGGAAGATGATGAGCTGGCTGAAAAAATAGTTCCCACTGTACTATTTCGAGGAGAAAATTATGGATTTAAAAAGCCAACAAGTAACTCAGGGGGTCGAACGGGCCCCCCACCGATCCCTTTTCTACGCTATGGGATATACAAAAGAAGAGTTGGACAGACCTCTTATCGGCGTCGTATCCGCCCATAGTGAGATCGTCCCCGGCCACAGCCATCTGGATAAGGTAGCGGAGGCCGTAAAAGCCGGCGTGAGAATTGCCGGGGGAACCCCCATCCTCATTCCTTCCATCGGCGTCTGCGACGGCATCTCCATGGGACATGTGGGAATGAGGTATTCCCTTCCCAGCCGCGAGCTTATCGCGGACAGCGTTGAAACCATGGCCCTGGCCCACTGTCTGGACGGACTGGTTCTTGTTCCCAACTGTGACAAGATCATTCCGGGCATGATTATGGCGGCGGCCCGGCTCAACCTGCCGGCAATCGTCTGCAGCGGCGGACCCATGCTGGCCGGAACCAACGAGAATGATGAGATCAGCCTTTCCACCATGTTTGAAGCGGTGGGCGCCCGGAAAGCCGGACTCATCGACGACGAAGAGCTGGACCGCATGGAAAACCAGGCCTGTCCCGGCTGCGGGTCCTGCTCCGGCATGTTCACGGCCAATTCCATGAACTGCCTCAGCGAAGCTATCGGTATCGCCCTTCCCGGAAACGGCACCATCCCCGCCGTCCACGCGGCCAGGCTCCAGCTTGCAAAGCGGGCCGGAATGCAGATTATGGACCTGGTGGGCCGGAATATCCGTTTCCGCGACATTCTCACCGAGGCCGCGTTCCGAAACGCGCTGGCGGTGGATATGGCGCTGGGCTGCAGCACCAACAGCGTGCTCCATCTGCTGGCAATCGCCTCTGAGGCAGAGGTGGATCTGGATTTGGATTTGATCAACCAGATCAGCTCCAAAACCCCGAACTTCTGTCACCTGGCTCCCGTCGGCAACACCCACATTCAGGATCTGGACGCCGCCGGAGGCGTTCCCGCCGTTATGGCCCAGTTGGCGGAAGGCGGCTACATCGACACCTCTCTTATAACAGCTTCGGGCAAGACCGTGGGTGAAAACATAAAGGGCCGGGTCAATAAAAATACAAAGGTAATCCGTCCCCTGTCTGACCCCTACAGCGCTACCGGCGGAATCGCCGTGCTCTGGGGAAACATCGCGAAGGACGGCTGCGTTGTTAAGCGTTCCGCGGTTGCGGAGGAAATGCTGGTTCACAGCGGACCGGCCAGAGTTTTCGACAGCGAGGATGAAGCCATTGCCACCATCTTCGACGGAAAGATCGTTTCCGGTGATGTGGTAATCATCCGTTATGAAGGGCCTAAAGGCGGTCCCGGTATGCGAGAAATGCTCGGCCCCACCGCCGCGTTGGCAGGCATGAAGCTGGACAAGAGCGTAGCCCTCATCACCGACGGCCGGTTCAGCGGCGCTTCCAGAGGAGCGTCCATCGGTCACGTTTCACCGGAGGCCGCGTCGGGAGGCGAAATCGGTCTTGTTCAGGAAGGCGATATGATCGATATCGACATCCCCGCAAACCGCATCAATCTTAGAATTTCAGACGAAGAGCTGGAGCAGCGCAGGGAAAGCTGGGAGCCAAAAAAAAGCCAGCCCCTCACAGGCTGGCTCTCCCGCTACGCCAGATTAGTGTCTTCCGCCAACACGGGAGCTGTGCTGAAATAGCGGCGTATCGTAAATTGTATAAGAATAAAAAGGCTTGACATCTTTCATGGGCGGAATATGGCCCAAACCAGACAAAGAGACAGACCCCGTGTCTGGTTAGACATTTCACAGACATCTAAATAGCAAGAGGGCGGCTGCGGCCGCCCTCTATTTTTTATGCGCTGAGGTCCCCTTGTCACCGAAACCTCTACATCTCCAATTAGTTTAACGTTAAAATCATTGGAAATAGCAGCATCATATTTTGACGGCACTAATTGAGACACATCATGAGAGCCTTCGCTATTTCTATCCATCAAGATAGTCCACAGAATTAAGGCAATCACGATTGCCAAAAGAATGATGAGATAACGCTTGCCTTTCATTTTCATACACGCTCCTTAGATTCCCATTTTATTCGGCGGGGTGTATCATGCTCGTCGTATCACGCTCTACCTCTTCAAGAAAGTCTACGCAAAGGCTTGCCGTGGCATCATAATAGAAAAAGGGATCTTTTCTTATTGTTGCAGGGCTGTTTATTGACAGATTATTAATGTTTTTTCCGTCTTGATCTTTAAAGGTAAGATTAAAACCCCCTCCAGCATGCGTCACGGATATCTTCGTCTTTCTTACCGGAATACCTTTGATGTTTTCGACAATAAACTCAATATCATCCGGATCTGCAATAACAAATCCACGTCCCGTGTCTCCGCCGATCACTTCGATACTTCCGACTTCACCGGTGCTGACATTTTTCAAAAATGTAACGGGAGCAGACCACCAGGCGATGCCGGCCACAATGATTAAACCTAAAAAAGCCAGCATTATCTTTTTCTTCATGACGCGCCTCCCTATCAGGGGTTTTTACTCCATTAAAGCGAAAACCTTCAACAATCTTTTTGTTTGAAATTTACACAAATCGGCTGGTGATCGTTACGAAAAGCGTAAAGAATATCATTAAAATAATCATAATAAGGGCTAAAGTCTTCCCTATCTTTGCCCCGAAATCAGTATTGAATTTTCTGCCCATATAAAAAGCAAGAAAGTAAACGGGGAGAAAAAAATATGGGGTTAAGTGAAGACCTTTTGCACCATGGGGATTATATTGATCCGTCCATGTAGGAAGGCCAAGCCTCTGAAATAAATAATCACCAAGGCAGAGCTCATATATGCTGCTTGATAATAAAACCCCTGCGGCAACAAGAACAAGCGCGGCAGTCCCCTTGCCAACCCTTCTTTGCGGTATATCCTTATTCATATTCAAAGATGACTTTATCATAACGCCCTCCTGATTCCCTACATAAGAAAGTACAGATCAACTCCGCCACCTGTCTCTTCTAACTGTTTCCCTGAATGAGGAATACAGGAGAAAGTGCTATGATTAAATAGACAACCGCGGCTAGAAAGATATGAATCATGAAAATTTTAAGCCTCTTATCAACAGAGAAAAAATCACGCCTGGCCTTTGTAGCCCAGAAGTAACTCAAAATTAGCACGAATGCAGCATAACAAAAGGGAAGGGCGATATAAGTTCTTGAATAGAATACGCATAGGCTACCTACCATAGCGAATGAGAAGGTCATAAAAGGTCTGTTTAGGCCATATGGGACTTTAAATGGTAAAATAATATACTTCTTCACTAAACGCACTCCTGTGTAAATAGATATGGAGCAGTTTCCTATCTATTCTTATATTGCCTCTTTCAATCCCCTCTATAAATTAAAACGATTTTAGAGAGGGTTTTGTGACACTTGCTGCAGAGCTAAAACGATTTTCCGGTCAACGATGGCTGCAGCTACTGTTGTTCATTTTAAAAATAGCTTTCTCATATCTCTTCTTCCTTAGCTTGCTCTTTTTTAATACTCAGCACAACTTTTTTTAACGCTATGACCATGAAACAACAGTACACACATAAAACCCATACATTGGTGGAAAGACCCATTATGAACCCCAGAAATGAATATTGTACCCAAGGAGCAACGATAATTACGATTCCACATAGAATACAGAGAGGTGATAAGACTTTACTGAAATGCTTATTCATGTAAACTATGATTATTGACAGAAATAGCCCTATCAAAATTCCTTCAAGTACTTGAAGCGCCAAACCCATCGAGCCATCGCCTAGCATTATTAAATATCTGCCTTTAAATGTCAACGGCTTAGATGAGTATAGAGCCGGCAAGGCAATATAGCTTATGAATAGCAGCAATTTTTGTATTATTTGTATCTTAGAACTCTTCATTTTCTTATCTCCTATTGAGTGCAAACCGTAGAGTGAAAACGATTTTCCGGCCAGGAATCCCCCGTCAGAGTAGGAAGAATACAGAGTTAAAGTTAAGTAATTGTATCATTGGGATCTGAATTGTGTCAAATTTGTATGGCCCACTCTTCGTTACTCAGTTACTCAAGTTCGATTTTAGCCGGATCAGGAATGTTATATTTATTAGAATGCCTTATCCCCCACTGGTTCGGAGGATCAATAACAGTTTCTTCCTCGTAGCGCATATTTTGTGCGTCCCAACTGTAACTTAATAATTTAAAACCAACCCCATCCGTAACTGTAGCATAAATTTTCTTTCTTAAATCCCTATTTTCCGGACTATCAACATTATCTTCATTAAAGTAAGCTATCCAAAATTGCACTTCCCCATATTGAACCCAATGATCAAAGAGCGAAAAGACCTGATCACCCTTTCTCACAAGCAAAACCCATTGATGACCCGTATCCCATCCCATCTGGCCGTCCGGCGCGATTTCGGCTGAAGTGTAAAGCTCGATGCTCTCATTGTAGCCGTCTTGATCGATGTCGTCATACATTCTTTCAAGGAGCGTAAGGCCGTCGGCTGCAATGTCATCTTTGGGCCTATTCATCCCGGTATTATCTCCGGGCTCGTTCGTTGCCGTGTCTTCATTAAAATTGCATCCTGACATAATACAGGCGATAATAAGCAGCCCTAAAAGTATGTACACAGCGGAATATTTTTTTCTCATTCTGCTCACACCTCTTCACTCTCTGATTTTTATCCTCTACCTCTAATGATAAAAACCCTGGCTGTTAATTACTCGAATTTTTCTAAAATAGCTCGATCCGTTATCTCTGCCTTTACTGATTTTAATATCTCTTCTTCACTTAATTCAGGTAAATTATTTGCGATTATATATTCCACCACTTTAATGTGTGTAAGGTGAGCGGGGCTTTCTTTTCTGATTTTATAATCATTCCAGTATTCATCTTCTGTCATCCCGGCGGACTCAATTAAGGCTTTCGCAATTTCCTTGCTATCAGGCGTCGATTCTGCCAATGCTCTTTGTTCTTGGGTAAATTCGATGATTTCCTGCTCTGTCGGATATATATTGTGTTCTTCAGCAAATTGCTTTTCATAGGCCTGAATCTTCATAGAATCCCAGGCGTCCCGCAACGGATCCTCTGAACCGGCTAATTCAAAGAGCTTAGCTCGTACCTCAAGATCTTTCGCTATAATTTCTTCGCCTAAAATCGTCCCAGCAATTCGATCTGGGCTTTGGTTTTCAAGGTCATTTTCAGAACCCGCTAAAATATCCCGGATGGAAGAACCAACCCATCGCCCGATTGAAATTGGATCTGCGTCCCCCGCATTAACTGTTGTAAAGCCAACTATTAAGGCAGCGATAATAGCGATTGAAATGATAATTCCTTTCATACTTACCTCTTTTGAACCCCCTTTATAATTATAACGATTTTAAAGAGGGTTTTGTGACACTTGCTACGGATTTTATCATTTTATTATTCGGTATCATTCTCTGACCTCTTAGTATTTCCCGCAGTTTAAAATGAAGATGTCATTGGCAGGCAGAAGAACGATCATCACCCCCACAAAGGAAGCCGACGCTAAAAATTTCATGTCGAAACCGGTATAATCATAATTAAAAATCCAGGAACCCGCGAACCACAGAACGAGAAACCAGATAAGTTTACAAAGCCAAATCAAAACTAAGTATGGTTTATTTATTTTTATAGGAGCGCCGCATAGCTGGCATTGTCTCTCACGCCCATAAAAACCGCTGAGCGAATTCCCTAAGTTCCAATAAAATTTGTGTGGACATGCAGCGTTATCATTCATTTTAAGTTCCCCGTCAACTGGCTGCAGAGCTAAAACAATTTTTCCGGTCAACAATCCCCCGTTGGGATAGGAAGAATACAAAGTTAAAGTTAATTAATTGTATCATTGATATGTAAATTGTGTCAAATTTGCGCGGTTACGGTCCGGTTACGGCGTCATGTTCTATGTAAGAATGTGTGCCGCGTTCTTGTCCTTTCGAATCCTGAAAACGGCAATAATGTTGACGATAAAAAGAAAAATTTCTGAGTTTATCAGTAATCGCTGAAGCTGAATTACAGTGGGATATTGGACCTCTATATTCCGGCCCTCGGCCATTATGGTAAGACTTTTTAAATGATGAAACTGCCCAGATACCTGGTCAAATCCCGCCTCTACAGTGACTGGGTCCTGATTGGAAAGGGTGCCTTGAAAGGTAACGATGATTTCGCCGTCTCTACCTTCTTTGGGAAACAGGTTTTGCTCCAGCGCGGTTATATCGTTTTCTAAAGTACGGGGAGTGTTCAGTTTCTCGATTTCCTTATAGATCCGCTCATCCAGCTTATCAGTAAGTGTATAATTACATAGCGACAGGATTGCCCCCAGGACTACAAAAGCGAGGAAAAACAGATCAAACGCCAATAGCAATAAAAAACTCTTTTTCAATGCAACTCCTCCCCTTTTCAATCTCATTCCTTTCGCCATCCTGCATATCCTGTGGCACATATGCTCTCCTGCAATTAAAGAATATACAGCGTAGCGGCAATGGGCAAAATCCAGCGATTGTCTCCCTTGAACAGGATAGGAAGAATTCCGACCAGCAGGCTGATTATGACATAGTAAAAGCCCACGTTCAGGACATGCGGCGAGAACATATCGGAGAAGCTCCAGTTAAAATCCATGAAAATATTGCCGGCCAGACTGCTTCCTGTCAAGAAGCGGCTAAAGCCCCATGTAGCCGCCAGAAAAATCCCTCCGTAGGGAATAAACCACCTTTTTTGAGGCGATAAGTCCTGCACACGCACGGCAATAAGGGTTATGATGATAATTTCGGCTATATAGTAAATAATTTGCGCAAAACAGGATAGCAAACCCAGGTTTCCGAATTGCTCCATATGGGATTTAAACAAATATTCTAATTTAAAGGCGTCGAAAATAAATCGATATGCCAACGCGGACAGGACAATTATTCCTGCGGCTGCAATTAACTTTTGTGTTTCGGGTTTAAAGAACTTTTCCGGAGGACCGAAGATTACAAAATTATAATCGCTTTTTTGTGTGAAAGCCTTTAGATGTAACAGCCAGAAACATGCTACGATGCCCCAAAGTAACAGACAGGTGTAAAAGGTATTAAAATCGGGATACATTTTAGCTAAAAGCAATATAAACAGACGGCCCACAAAATTCTCACTCAAGAAATATCCAATGAATTTCCGATCCACACAATTGATTTCCATAAGGCTCTACAATCCGCTGTCTGAAAACAAGACAATGCAGGATTATATTCCCTCCTCAATATTATAAAGTAGTAGTGTTTAGAGTCCCTCTCCAAGGACTTAATGCTATACTTCTTACACACGCTGTGGATTAGTGTATCCCTTTCTATACGTCACAGAGGACTTTACTTGTGTGAACATCAAGTGGTTCAGGTTGGCCTCTCATCTTTATCCACGCACACTTAATATTATAGTACAATAGTATACTTCAATAGCTATACGTACATGGAGTAAAAATCTCTAAAAAATAGGTACGAGCCATCGTAGTCATCGTAATAATCTACTACATGTCGATATCTCGTTTGAAAATCTCCTGGGATATTATATATCACTTCATAACATTTTCCTGTTTTGGAATATGGGCTTGACATAGCTTTGGCCTGTGTAGCCATCCAATCAATACCTGCGGCGGCTATTGAAGCGGCTAAGGAGGGCCCTCCTAAAGCCAAAGCAATGATGTCCGCTATAACTGCAACACCCAATGTTTTAATTAAAGATCCATACTGGACATTTTTATATCCAGATGCCACATTCCTGTAATAGTCGGATGCTATCGTATTCGGCCAGGGAGTTTTCCTGTAGACCCACACTGGTATAGCCGCCGGAGTAATCTCTGAAAAGTGATGTTTAGTTTGTATTTGATCGGAGATATCGACTACATTACCGTCTACTGTTTTTAAACCATTTTCTTTGTCATATATTACTTCATTGACAAGGTCTCCTTCAACATAAGTTTTTTTAAGCCGCCCATCATCAAGTATCTCTTCTGTTATAAAGCAGATGACACCTATTCGCGTCCAATTCATCTTATAAGTAACGATATTATCACTTACGATTTGAATATCTTCATATACTGCCATGCCGCTTTTCTCATAAAAGTCTTTTGCATAGGTTATATCAAACTTATCTGACAACTTAGAAATTTCCCCTTTTGACATTATATCGCTCCCATCGGCAACTGTAGCGAATGATGAGACAGAGAGGCTTAATATCATACATACTACCAAAATACACGACAATATTTTTTTCATTTTTATTTCATCCGTTTCTACCAGAATTGTTTCCTAAAGATATAACTTATCTTACCTGTAATTTGCCCATCGGCTCCACCTTCCTTCGTATCACCTGCTTAACAACTGAAATATTTGATTCAACGGATACCATGTGTAATGATGCGCCTTTCGGGAATGTCGTCTTTTACATGGAAAGTTTCCCTGGCGCACACCCTGTCTTTAATAAGTCTTATATATCGTTTCACCGCTTGCCGTATCTATCATAACCCCATTTTTATAGCACTTTACCGTGTAAACGAATTTGTAATTCCCCCGATTTTGAAGCGTGTAGCTCTGGTCAAATATGAAATATCCATCGGCATTTATTGTGGATTTTATGTTTGTCCAGGTTTTTACCGCTGTTCCACTTTCGCTGACTACGCTGGCTGTCGTTAAGATATGGTCCAGAGAACTTGAGTTTTTGGGAAATACATTTACCATTCCCCGGGCGGTTCCCGAAGTCGAAATGGAGAAGCTTGCCGTTATGCGGTTAACTCCTACAAAAAACGGTGAGATCTCAACACTGCTCTCCTGTACTGCCGGAGTTCCATCCAAATAGCCACCGGCATGGGCAGGAAGAGCGGGAATCCATAAAAACGTTACAATAACAACCATCGATACAATTTTCTTATAACGCCTAAGTAGAAAAATTTCGGATATAGAAATTTTTCTTGCCTCTGTGCGTTTCAACGAGGCAGGCATATTTTGAGACTCGTTATACATAATAAAATCCTCCTTTGTAATCGTTCTATATATAGAACGTTTTGAGGAGGACCTTTTGTGACACTCTTTACTAAATTTTTTTAATTATTTTTCTTTTTTCAGATACGCTATATTTTCAGCGATGATTATCATGTCTTCTTTCGACAACCCAGAGCTAAGGAGAAAGAAGGCTTCTCCTCTGTTCCACATCAGTAGGTTGCTGCCCTCTATTGAGGTCCAAAAAGCTGTTCCAGAGTTGATTTCTATTTCTTCCGGATTTTGATCTTCATTATCGACTAATAAATGCATTTCTTCCGTTGGAACCTGACTGAAAAAGACCAACTCATTCTTTTTATTCTTGAATATCAGATCAATGGCCTGATCATTCCTTGTAAAGTTAGCCAGAATAAATCCATCCGGAAGCTGATTGGGATACCAAAAGCCGTCCCAATCCGCAGGAATGACAGCATTGCTGTCGTAAGGTATTTCGATCTGTTTAAAGTCAATATAATCGGTTTTTTCCTCGTAGAATATCTCATAGACCTTTTCGCGAAAAGCCTCTACGTTCCAGATAAGCGCCGAACCCACAAGAAGGACAGCCAGAAGGCACGCGCAAATCCTGCCGCGTCTGAGGAGCTTCTTTTTTCTTTGCGCCTTTTTCCACTTTCTTTCTTCTTCTTCCAGCATAGCGGCAAACTTGGCATCCAGACTTTTGGGAACTTCTACATCCTCTGTTCCCTCAGCGATACGATCAAACCTGTCCGCCAGGTGGCCTTCCAGTACCTTCCCGATGAACCTTAGGTTGGCTTCACTTTTTTCTTTTATCAGTTGACGGTACAATTCTTTATTCTGATCCATTTGTACCTCACTTCCTTTCTTTGGATCCAAACAGGTTCTTGAGTCTGGATCTTGCTCTTGACAGCCGTTTTCTGACCGCGTCCGCAGTATTCATCCCCAAAACACGCGCAATTTCATCATCACTCTTTTCAGCCCCATACCGTAAATACAGGATGAGTTGGTCCTCATCTTTAAGCTTTTCAATCAATTCACCGATATACCCACCGAAAGAAATTGCATCGATTTCTTTGTCTATATCAAAATCCGGGTCGCCAAAACCATCTTCTATATATAGAACGTTATTTTCGAGGGAATCTGTGACATCTTCCCATTTTTTATTTTTGCGCAGGTTATCCATTGTGCAGGTTCTGGTGACGACAAACAGATAAGCTCTGAGTTTCTTTTCGTCTTCTGATTCGATAAAATCTATGTACTCTAACATCTTACAAAATGCGTCCTGTATAATATCTTCAGCCATAGAGAAGTCTCTGATAATCGATAGAGCGTACCGGTACATTTGTTTCTTATGTAAGGAATACAATTTTTCGACAGTCTCTTTTTTCTTGTAAAACGTTTCCATGGTCTCGCCCCCGGCCACCTTACGGATAACGGCTTTTTATCGAACCAGATTTGCTATTTCCTTCTCTAATTCTGCCATAGACCCAAGGTTTCGTCAATTTCCTCCAACGGATAGGACGAATGTAGCAATACCTCTGTCACCTTGGCTCCACAGAAATTATCTATAGAAAATCCTATCCATCAGTTTATAATAATTCAGATACATCTTTTCGGAATTAAAGCCCTCGGGCTGGCAGGATTCCTGAATCTCCTCTAATTTCTCATAAATCTGTCGGATCAAAGCAATAGAGTCCCTGCGCAGTTCATCACGCTCGGAGTCTGTAATCTCCTCTACGCTGATTATAGTCTCCAGCGCCATGAACAAATCCATATAGAGCACATTCCATTCCAGTTTCCTCACTCCGGTTTCGAAAAAGTTATATGCCAGAATACTTTCAAGTTGATGCATTTGCTGTGGAAGACGATCATCGTTACTGTTCTCCAAACTATGCTGCAGTGCCGACAAGGGAGGCCTCTGCCGCTCAAGCGCATAGGCAAGCATCCGCCCGATGGTTAGCTTGTCATCTCGATGGGAAACATAGCTCTCAATTAAGAGACCGCCAAGCAGGGCAATGATTAGGATGCAACATAAAACGAAAATCTTATGCTTGTTCATTGTAGGACCTCTTTCAATCCCCTCTATAATTATAACGATTTTAGAGAGGGATTTGTGACACTTGCCGCGGAGATAAAACGATTTTTCCGATCAACAATCCCCCGTCGGGATAGGAAGAATACAAAGTTAAGTTTAAGTAATTGTATCGTTGGGATCTGAATTGTGTCAAATTTATCTACCCCTTTGACGGTGTTTTGGCCGTTTTCAGAACAGCTCGCTTTGGGTTTGCATGGGAAGCGGTTCATTTGCCACATTCTGATACAACTTCTCCGTTTCAGGTGTCAACAGAACCGCCTCCGCATCATATTTTACCTATTAAAAAACTGCCGCCAGATAGCTTACTACCGCATACCATATATCTCATTGCTGCATTTTTCTTCTACGCGTCCAAATGTAGTATCCTACAATAGCCAAAGAAGCAATAAGAAAGATAGCAATCCATAAAAAGATGTTATAGCCCTCCTCTCCAGGGCTAATTCCTCCGCCTCCATCACCCGAGGATATCTCTTCGAAAAACTCACTGAAATTAGTTTTCAACAGATCAAAGTATTCTGCTGGTGTATAAAGCTGATTAGGCTCAATCGGCGGCGGGGAAACGATAGGATACAGAAATTCCTTTTCACCATCATACAAGAAAATGGCTCTTGTATTTGGAATCATATTATCGTATATAAATTTTGCCTGCAAAGTCAACGGGTTCATGACCTTTAGTTCCTCTGAATCCAAATACGAAAGAGCATCCAAAGTACTTAGATTTTCGGAAGAGACATAGCAGTAAGCAGCTACCCACTCACCATCCTGCTGCCGTATTACTACGGTACTGATGATTTCTTCCCTTTGATTTAAAACCGGGATGATATATTCATCGAAAGGAACTATATGATTTTGCAGTCTTCCATCAAAGTCGCGAATTGTATCGAGAGAATCGATATTATACACCATAGTCATCCGTGCATAATCGATTATGGTCCGTTCCTTATTATATCCTGGTATTACTTTGTAATCTATATCCGGTATATTTGTTTGCCGGCCATTTTCCTGTTCAAAGGGGTTTATATAATAACTTTCTCCAATATCCGCAATTTCATCTGTGCTGAGAGCGCTGACATAAGATGTCCCTAGCAGCATCAAAATTGCAAAAAATAAACAGGTTGTTTTTTTCATTGATTCCATCTCCTTTACATAACAACGGTGATTTTATGCTCATATTGCTGCACATCTTGATTCAACGATTCCTGCTCTGCTTTGCCAGGATTAATTTAGGTGAAATTCAATTGTTCGAATATACACGGGTCACCCATATCAACTATCTTATCATAAAACCAAAGTAATAATCAGGATGTAACATTGAAATTCAGACTATGTAAATAGAATTAGCTATTATGATTCGGCATATTTCCCTTCATAATAGTAAAAGTTCTCTCTAATATTCTCCGTACGATAATAATCAGTGGTTTTTGTTGAAATAGACCACCCGCCGTCACCCTCCACAAGCTTGCTGTCTTCAGAATAGCCGACAATCTTAGGGTCCCCATCTATGGAATAATAAAGCCCCCAAAACCCCTTTTTAACGGGGCTATACTGCTGGTCTCCATGGTATTGAATTAAATTATCCTTTATTGTGATTTCTGTTAATAATTCTTTATGAAATATCTTTCTCAGAGAAGAATGATACGCAACTTCTGGCGGGATTAGGTTTGCTTCAAAGGGGTCATTACAATAGAGAAAGTAAAAATCCCCTATCATGATTCGTTTACCGTTTCGATATATCAACTTTGCTATAGCCTCATGATGACTTGCCCTTTTTACAGTTGCTTCCGAACTATGCTGTACAAGTGCCTCTGTAGAAACTCTAAAATCATCCCAATTGTCATCAATAATCTGGCTAACTTGGTCAACAGACATGTGAATATCCACAGATTCAGGCACCCCGAAGACCGCAAGAATCATGATTAACTCAATAATGGCTCAGGCAATAATAATATGACCTACATTTACTTTACCCATAGTATAAGCCGTGCCTTTCTCATTGCATATAATTAGAGGCTACTGAAGAAGTAGCCCTTTGTTCATTTTTTTCTTCGGGGTTGGACAGTCGTCAGATTCTGCCGAACCGCTACCGTCCATGTCATCACCGCCGCCTTTTTCTCATTTCTTTTCGCCTGAAATGGGCTGGATTATTGAAGATCGTCACCTGCTTATTCTCGATATACATGGTTAGGCTCCTTGTCCGATAAAGTGCCGCTTTTTCCTTGTGTTAGCTGGTTTCCCTTGCGCTTATTTTACCACAAAAATCCTTCAATTTCAACACTTTCAACGAGTTGAGGCTTTTTCAGCAGTCCCTGATTATAAACAAACATCACCGATGCGGTTTCAATATTAATCCTGCAGCAACATACGACAATATATACCTTATGCTGCTACAGGTTATCATTATGTTAGTCAAACAAACATTATAATGAGACCAACTCCAAGAGCATAAAAGCCAGATAATATTAAAAAACCCAAGATCCCCTTTTGGATTACATATTTTAAATATAACGGCTTGATATCCTCTGGTATAATCGATTTTATTTTTATGTCATGCAGTACTTGGGCAATGGAGCATAAGATTATACCGAAAAGCAGGATAATTACGGTGCCGGTAAATATAAAATATAATCCTGATTTATCGGGTAAATGCCAAATTTGCATAGAAAATATCGCAATGGTGCAAGCGGGCACCAATAAGAGCCGATTGAACAATTTCTGACCGGCAGCAATTTGAGTCCCATAGGTTTTTTTAAAGTTTTCTCTGCTCATTTATTCACCCAATTGTTAGATATCCAGTGACAAGGGGACGGCAGCAGGATAGACTTCACTCAAAATTTTAAGGGATACTCTCTGTTCTGCTAAAGTTCCTTTTTCAAGGAGATTTGCTAATTGCTCATAATCAATAATAGACATGTCTTGTATTGATGTCAGAGCGACAATAGAAAGCTCGCTGTTGGGAAGTATAAAGTCTTTTAATTTTTCATCGACCAAAGAAAAGTTTTTGGTATTACGAGTTTCATCGGAAGTTGCGGCATAGGAATACATATCTATGATTATAAACTTAAATGCATTGGTATAGTCTTCGTTGGAAAGAATAGAAATGTAGTCGTCTGCCGTAAGATTAGGCATTATTTCTTTTAGCATCATATCAGAAACAGAAATAAGAACGCCCAAATCGTTATGTTCTTCGGCAAAACTGCTAAGTACGCCAAGTTGAAGTAACGGTTGATTTGCAATATCAGAGTTATTGGATAAAGCATATTCTAATGCACTTTCTACAGTTGCTCTGGACGATGTTATTTTTTTGTAGTTCTCCTCTATTTCGTTCGGAGTAGGAATATAAAGTTTTGCCTCATTGTCATTTGCAGGAGACTTAGACGAGAGTGAGAACATCACAGCAAGAGCAAGAATAGCAAGAATAACAAATAAAAACTTTTTGATGATAAAAACCTCCTTTTAATTTGTGGCGGGTGAGTGATTGCTGCAAACGAACCGATCCTTTGGAAACACCCCTTTCAAAAAAAGAGACATTATTTAGATACTGTCATTTTAATCGAAAAGGAAAATCAAAACAAGAGTAATTCCGGAAAAACGGATAATAATAAGCATTTATACATAATAATTCCACCTTAAATTTCTGGTCAAAACAGCATTTTTATACTATAATCGTGAGTCAAACGGGGGGACAGGCACCGTGCTCGCTCACAAAGGTCAAACATGGTACCTGTCCCTCCATTTGTTATAAGAGAGTCTATTATATACGTGACAGGGGTACGTGACAGGGGGACGGGGGTATTGTCACATCAGATTCTCTGTACGTGACAGGGGTACGGGGGTATTGTCACATCAGATTCTCTGTATAATCCCTCGTCCAACACCTGTCAATCTTGCAATCTGCCTAATAGAAAGACCGTGCTTTTCTTTGAGCTCCTTTATGTAAAAGTTTCTTCTACCAGCGTCAAGTCTATGCAAATCTTTAGCATGCTTAATCCCACAGTGCGTTACCATTATTTTCAAGGCATCTTCGTCGGTTATCTGTATTTTTTCCTTCATATCCAGACACTTGTCATCATTAACCCGATTAACATACTCCACAAACAGATTCAGAGCCTTTTCCGGATCTTTATGAAAAATTCCCAGAGCCAATCCTATATCGGCACCGCTTCTTTTTTCAACATAGTCTCTGTAATTGCTCCATCGATAATCTTTTGTTTTGGTTACTATCCCTGCCTCTACGGGATTTTGAAAAATATAGCGCAAAGCACTCAAGAAGTAGGCGTCATCCTCTATCGGTTCGCTTTGAAAGCGATCCTGAAACAAATAGCCTATTCGATCATATTTTTTATTGTACCATAATACATAACTGCTACATATTCGACGCATGATTGTTTCCAGTGGTTCTTTTCCCTCTTTCAGCAGTAAATGTAAATGGTTACTCATCAGACAATATGCATACAGTTCATATTGGCAACGCTCTCTATATTTTTGTATGGTTTGAATGAACTTAATACTGTCTTCTTCCTCTTCAAACAGGATTTGCCGGTTAATTCCTCTTATAATAATATGATAAATTCCTGTTTTGCTTTTTACTCTGGCTGTCCTTGACATTTGAAATATCACCCCGATTAACATTATATGGCGAATTTTAAATAATGTCAATTATGTTATTTATTTCTACTGCCGTGTCAAGTCCCCCGTCCCCTCGTCACTCCTCTGTATGATTCCCCGCTAATTCCCGTCAATCTCTTGATCGGCCTGATCGAGAGGCCATACTTTTCTTTGAATTCTTTTATGTGTGAATTTCTCCTGCCGGTATCAAGGCTTTGTAAGTCTTGCCCATGCTCAATCTTACAATGTCTCTCATTATTTTCATGGTATCTTTATCGGTTATCTGTGATTTCTTTTTTATATCCGAGCACTGGTTGTGTCAGCAACCTCGTCCCCTTGTCATGCCCTTGTCATGTTGTGTCAGCAACCCCGTCCCTTTGTCATGTGTCATGCTACATTTCCAATAAGAGGAAAAGACCTGTACTGATCTTTTCCCCTTATTGGTTTCTTTAATATCTTACGGTAGTTTTTAGAATCTACCCAACAGTTGTAATAATTTTACCAATATTTATAATCCTTAAACCCAGAGAGAGTGAAATTGCATAGAACTGTGTATGGTCCCAATTCCTCACCTGTATCCTTATCAATAAAGGTTCCACCCATTCCAACTATGACGGGTATTGAATCGTTAACAGGGATAATCTTTAAAAATGTAGTATCCGTCCATGCGCTTGAGTTCTCTTTGAATTTAAAGCTAAAATTGTTATCTATCGATAACATATCAATATCAGTAATGTCCATAAGTGAAAAATAGTCTTTGGATCTCCATACAAGTGCCTTTATCTTTATCCGATACGGTATCTTTCTTTCTTCTGTATACCAGTATCTTCCTACCTCAACATCCCATATTTCAAATAAGGAGTTTTCAATAATATCCAAGGCAGCGGATTCGGGCTTGTAGATATCTGACATCAGATTATTTCTTAATGTTTCCATTGTACTTTCGTCAGGTGCATCTGCGCTTTCTTCCAAAGAAATTATATTTTGATACGGATTAAATTCTTCAATCTGATCCGCACATCCCGTTTGTAAAAAGCAACATAGCATAATTAAAGCAAATATTTTCATGGGATTTTTCATAATTTAATGAATCCTGTATGTCCATACCATCTGCAATGGATAGGAATGATAATGGCCAGTATAGTTGGGAGAACTTCCTGTAACGTAATCATAGATAAACCCTTCATACCCCGAATTAGGAGAACCTACCGGTTTCTCTAAGTTAAAATAGCCCGAACTACCCAAATCGCATTTTGACGGCGTGACATTATCATACCATGCACTCGTTTGATTCCACCACCAAACATACTCTCCTCTATCACCATCGGACCATACAGCATTCACTCCTGCAATAGAGTACATTGAACCGAAGCCAGCTAATTTTATTGTAGCATAACACGAGGCTGTGAAAATAGGCCTTTGCGAATAAACAAATCTCTTTGATACGCCCCAATAAGTATAATCTACTGTTGGCTCAACTTGTGATTCAGTAATTCCATTAGCTTTCATAAAAGCTAAATTCTCAGCATTATCTAATTCAATAGCTTCATCAATTTCTATATTATTAATTTCCGCGATTTTAGCTATATACTCTTCATACGTTAGCTGAATTCTCGTTTCTTCTCCCGGTATCATTTCACCAGGCGAGTTAGCATAAACAAATGAGCCCATTGATATGCATAATAATAGGAATAATAATACGACAAATGTTCTTCTCATTTTCCCTACTCCTCTCTTTCATCAAAAATAGCTTACCATAGTTTTAACATTAGCCACTTAATATATCATCGGCTCCACCTTCCTTCGTACTCACTGAACAAAGCAGTAAAAGCGTCTATTCCCTAACCCCTTCACTTATATATGTGTCGAGGAGACCAAAAAGGGACAAGTAATTTTAAAAAGCACTAAATTTTTTTGAAGATCTGTGAAAGGGAAGTTAATAATACTACAAGATGTGAGAGAAAAAGAAGAAATCAAATCTAAATATGATGATAGGAGGGACTGTTTGGGATGTTGAGATTTGAAAACCGGCGCACCGCCCTCATAACAGAACAGCACGCCGATCAGTTCAAACTACCAGGCCGTGACTTCGGATGTTGTGTAGGACTTTGTATCTCCACCGCCGCCTTTTGCAGCTCGGAATGTGACGACTGCGTAATAGGATTTGCCGGATTGGCCGGAATAGGAGACTTTGCTGTTATAAAGTGTTCTGTTATAGGAAAGCATATTGGAGTATTGAGAGTTTGTGTATAGGAATGTTTTGACGACTTTCCATGAATTCCCGTCTTTTTCTCTAAGGACAATCATGGTGGCTCCGAGTTCATCCATGGTGCTGGTTCCCCTGACGGTAAATGAGATATCTAAAGCACCGTTGTTCCCGGGAGTAATATGAGCACTGTAAGATTGAAGGTAATCGCTGGCCCGCAAATTATTGTCTGGCACACCAGCCGTTGCCGTTATAGAGCTGAGAGATAACACCAATGATAATATGATACATATTGTAATCTTTCTTTTCATCCTATCCTACCTTTCATAAATCGAATCGATGATTCGTTTAAGTTCTTCTTCGGATACCGTTCCGTAAATCGTACATTCATAGCTTCCTGACAGCCAAACAGCACTGTATTGTGCACTATTCGACATGATATAATGGGTGATTCCGTTGCGTTTATACAAGATGACCTCGGTTTCGTCTTTCTCGTAATGGGTGCTCCCGGTGCCGGCAGTGCTTGCCAGAGAAATGATTAGAACCTCATCCCCATTTGTGTAGATCGCTGCAATCATGGTGCTATAAGGGGTATAGATCGCTTCAATTGTAGGCGTTTCAAACTGATCCGGAATCCAGGACGGCACAATTTCCATATCCTCTAATCCAAAGGCAGACAAGGCTTTATCCAAGGTATCATAGTGCGAGTCCGGAGATTCAGGAGTCTCCCTTATCTCTTGGGGAGGATCTGTTTCAGGCGCAAACTGGAATATATCCCGGGTCCACTGCGCGACCGCTCCCAAAACATTATATCCCAGTGCCTGGGCCGTCAGGGTACCGGTCAGGAGGAGAATTGCCACAAGTGCCGCGGCGTATGCTGCACGCAAAGGAAGCCTTCTTTTATGTTTTCGAGACAGGTTTACAGTTTGCCTCGTATCGTCTGTCGGCATTTCTATTTTATTAATAAAGTCATCTGCCCCTTCGTCAGAATAAAGAGTTTCTCCCTTTTCTGCCAGGGGGCGATAGTTCTTCTGAAAAGAGTCCCATGCCTTTGCTGTATCCAGCAAAGTACTTCCGCCGGGATTTTCTTTTTGCCTTTGTTCTATCACCTCCAATATACGCAGAATATAATCCGTATCTACAGCATCGGCATCGGAGGAGAAATCCGCCATTTCAAGCAAATTTTCCAGTTCCTCCAGGCTTAGATGATTCAATCCGTTATATTCGTTTCTATTCTTATTCGTTTCAGACCGATCAGACATTGTGAATCCTCCTCATATATATATGTGACGAACAGTCCAAAAAGGGACATACAATCGTCAGTCTTGAAAATATTCTTTTTGGAACTTCGCTTTTGCTCGCTGCACTCGCTTTTTACAGGCCTCCAGAGTTATCCCCAGTTCCTCTGCTACTTCCAACATGGAACGATTGTCTATGGCCACTCGTTTGAGCAGAAAAAACTCTTCCTGACTCACCATACCTTCGTACAGAAATTCAGGATCCAGATTATTCTCCTGCCCTTGTGCCATCAGAAAGTTAATGTGCTCCTCGGACATGAGTTGCATACTGAGATAGCTCCTATCTCGTTTTATATTACAGATAACATTCTTCAGAGTGTTCATCAGCCAACCTTCGGGATTCGGGCTGCACATTAGGGCATCTACCTTTACCCAGGCTATGCTAAAGGTTTCCTGTACGGCTTCCTCACTGATGGAGGGGTCCTCCAGTTTTTTCATAGCATAGTGATAAAGTTTGTTAAATATTTTGTGATAAAGCTCTTCGGTGAAGTCACCCTGGTGTTTTTCCAGTCCCATTACGATTTCTCCTTTTCTCCGGAACTCAAGTGCCAACTGTCCTTCCGCCGGTTTGGGGAGCAACAATGATTCAATTCAACTAAGACGATGGATTATAACTTTTCTTTCTCTAATTCTGCCATAGACCCAAGGTTTCGTCAATTTTATCCAACACCAAGAAATCGTCCAAATCAGTTTAAAATACCAATTTTAGCCTAAGAGCTTCTGAAAAAAGCCTCCGCAAACTATGAAGGGAGCTGCATATCGACTAAAGATATTAAATCTATTTAATGTGGACGATGAAACGGCTCTTACATCGTCTATAAAAGTTTTGTCGTAGCGCTTTAGTCGATATCAGGCAATATTATTCATTCAAATCGGTGATATGTGACGAGCGTTAGGCTAAAACAAATGACTTCACCTGGTTTTAGCCGACCTCTTCACCCTTGCGATGTAAAAAAGCAGAGGAGTCAATCGAAACCGAACATTACCATTCAAAATACCCGATATCGTTTCACACAATCCGAACATTAAAAATAATTTACAAGCTTTTATTGCAGTTTTTACTCTGTATTTCTTGTTTTCTGTCGTCCCTCTTTTATAATTAAACTATGTTGAAGGATTCGTAGAGTAACAGGCAGGAGGATCCATTTCATATTCCCCACCTGTCTGATCCGGGCTGGCGCCCTTTATTTTATTTGGAGGAATACTATGAAACAGAAAAAAATAGCAATCATCATGGGAAGCGACAGCGATTATCCCGTTGTAAAAGGAGCCGAGGCGGTTTTGAATGATTTGGACATCCCCTTTGTTATCAGAGTCATGTCCGCCCACCGGACGCCGGATCTGGTCAGCGCCTTCGCGTCCGGAGCTAAAGAGGAAGGCTTCGGCGTTATCATCGCCGCCGCGGGCAAAGCGGCCCATCTGGCCGGCGTCATCGCGGCCCACACCACCCTTCCCGTAATCGGCATTCCCATTAAATCATCCGCCTTCGGAGGCTTGGACGCCCTGCTTTCCACCGTTCAGATGCCCAAAGGCATCCCCGTTGCCACGGTAGCTGTAGACGGCGCGGACAACGCAGCCCTTCTGGCGGCACAGATCCTGGCATTGCAGGATTCCGGTTTAGACGAGAAATTAGACGCCTTCCGCCAGAAGATAAAAGAAGAGGTCATAGCGAAAGACAAGCAGCTCCAAAACGAAGTGAACAGCAGCAAGTAGAACACTTTTACATCCCACAGAAAGGAAGTCATACATATGAAAAAGCTGGAACAGATTTACGAGGGCAAAGCAAAGAAGGTGTTTCGGACCGAGGACGACAACCTCTGCATCGTTTCCTACAAAGACGACGCCACCGCCTTCAACGGACAGAAAAAAGGAACCATCCTCGGCAAAGGAGCCATCAACAACCAGGTGACCAACCACCTGATGAAACTTCTTGAGCAGAAGGGCATACCCACTCATTTTGTAGAGGAAATCTCCGAGACTGAGACCATCGTAAAAAGGGTGAGCATCATACCCCTGGAAGTCATTGTGAGGAACATCGCCGCCGGCTCCCTTTCAAAGAGACTGGGACTTCCGGAGGGAACCAGACTGAAACGCACCGTTCTCGAACATTCCTATAAAAACGACGATCTGGGAGATCCCATGGTCAACGAATATCATATTTTTGCCATGGAATTCGCCACAAAGGAAGAGCTGGACCTCCTGGCGGATTACGCTCTGCGGATCAACGATATTCTTACCGCTTACCTGAAGGATCTCAACATCGAGCTCATCGACTTCAAGCTGGAGTTTGGAAAGACAGCGGATGGCGCCATCGTTCTGGCGGACGAGATCTCACCTGATACCTGCCGGTTCTGGGACAGCGTCTCCGGCGAAAAGCTGGACAAGGACCGCTTCCGCAGAGATATGGGCAATGTAGAGGACGCTTATCAGGAAATCATGAAACGGCTTATGGGAAAGTAGGGAAATCGAAATGCATTACATAGATGATAAGCTCCACGAGGAATGCGGCGTATTCGGCGTTCGCAGCAACAGCGGCGAAGATGTGGTAAACAGTGTTTATCACGGGCTCTACGCCCTGCAGCACAGGGGGCAGGAAAGCTGCGGCATAGCCATTAACGACGATGGAATCATCACCGGTCATAAAGATATCGGACTGGTCAGCGAGGTTTTTTCCAGAGAAGTTCTCGAAAAGCTCCCCCGGGGAAACATGGCTATCGGCCACTGCCGCTACGGCACCACCGGAGGGCTTTCCGTCACCAATGCCCAGCCCCTGGTCATACGCCACATCAAGGGAACCATGGCCATCGCCCACAACGGTAATCTCACCAATTCCTCACAGCTCAGAGAAGATCTGGAGCTGACCGGCGCTATCTTTCATACCACAAGCGATACGGAAGTAATCGCCCATACCATCATCAGGGAACGCCTGGACTCACCCTCCATCGAGGAAGCCATAAACCGCGCCATGACAAAGATAGCAGGCGCCTATTCCCTGGTGATTATGTCGCCGAAAAAACTCATTGCCGTACGGGATCCTCTGGGCTTCCGCCCTCTCTGTATCGGAAAAATCGGCGAAGATTACATCATCGCTTCGGAAAGCTGCGCTTTGGACAGTGTAGGAGCCGCCTTTGTCCGGGACGTGAAGCCCGGCGAGATCGTCATCATCGATGAAGAAGGCATGCGCAGCATCGAAGATAATTGCACCCCCGGAAAGAAGTCCGCCTGTGTTTTTGAATTTATTTATTTTGCCCGTCCCGATTCCATCATTGACGGAAGCTGTATTCATACAGCCCGTCAGCGGGCCGGCGCTTTTCTCTCCCTGGAACATCCTGTACAGGCCGACGTGGTCATCGGCGTTCCCGACTCGGGCATCGACGCGGCTCTGGGCTATTCCAGACAATCCGGCATACCCTACGACGTGGGATTCATTAAAAACAAGTACATCGGCAGAACCTTTATCGCTCCCACCCAGATCCAGCGGGAAAACACCCTTCGGATCAAGCTGAACCCCATATCCTCCACAGTCAGAGGAAAGAGGGTCATACTCATCGACGACTCCATCGTCAGGGGAACTACCAGCAGACGTATCGTTCGCTTGCTGCGGGAAGCGGGAGCAAAAGAAGTCCACATGCGGGTTTCCTCTCCGCCTTTCCTCCACCCCTGCTATTTCGGTACCGATATCGATTCCCGGGAGAACCTCATCGCCGCCAATCACAGCGTAGAGGAAATCACCAAAATCATCGGCGTTGACTCGCTGGGGTACCTGGGAGTAGATAACGTGACCAAGCTGGCGGATAACCCGGCTCTGGAGTTCTGCACCTCCTGTTTTACAGGCCATTACCCCATTCCTGTCCCGGAAAACGCCTCAAAGGAGAGGTTCCAGCAGAAAATCGGCGGGAACGCGGAGGCGTCCGGAGATTCCGCAGGGAAGGAGAACAAATAATGAAAAGCTACAGCGAGTTTTATAAGGATTCCGGCGTGGATATCACCGCGGGCTATGAAGCGGTTTCCCTGATGAAAACCCATATCGGCAGGACTCTTACAAAGGGTGTTTTAGGCGGTATCGGCGGCTTCGGAGGCCTCTTTCAGCCCGACCTTTCCAATATAAAAGAACCTGTGCTGGTGTCCGGCACCGACGGGGTGGGCACCAAGCTTAAAATCGCCTTTCTCATGGACAAACACGACACCATCGGCATCGATTGTGTAGCCATGTGCGTAAACGATATCATCTGCAGCGGAGCCAGTCCTCTGATCTTCCTGGATTATCTGGCGGTAGGGGTAAACCGGCCGGAAAAGGTGGCCGCTATCGTTTCCGGCGTGGCGGAGGGCTGCCTTCAGGCAGGCTGCGCTCTGGTAGGCGGTGAGACGGCGGAAATGCCGGGCTTTTACAGCGATGAAGAATACGACCTGGCAGGCTTCGCGGTGGGCATAGTGGATAAGAGCAGGATCATCGATCCCCAGCGGGTAAGCCCCGGAGATGTGATTATCAGCCTTCCTTCCTCCGGGATTCACTCCAACGGCTTCTCCCTGGTCCGGAAGATTTTCAATGTTGAAAACCAGCCTCTGTCCCGCTATGTAGAGGAGCTTTCCTCCACTATAGGAGAGGCCCTTCTCGCACCCACCCAAATCTATGTAAAACCGGTTCTTTCCCTTCTGGAGCAAACGGAGGTAAAGGGCATTTGCCATATCACCGGCGGAGGCTTTTACGAAAACATTCCCAGAGCTCTTCCGTCAAATTGTTCGGCTAAAATAGATGAAAACTCCCTGGTCATACCTCCTGTTTTCAGCCTGCTGCAAAAGGAAGGCAAGGTACCTCCCCGCGAAATGTTCAACGTCTTCAATATGGGCACCGGCATGTGCCTCATCCTGTCGCCGGAAGACGCCGACAACGCGGTGCGCAGTCTCAACGCAGGCTCCTCCCTTCCCGGTACGGCGGCAGTAATCGGAGAGATCGTGCCGGGTGAAAAAGAGGTGATTGTGTGCTGAACATCGCCGTTTTGATTTCCGGAAGCGGAACGAATCTTCAGGCATTGATTGAGGCGGAAAAAGAAGGTAAACTGAGGTCAGGAGCCATCCGTCTGGTGATTTCCGACCGCCCGGAAGCCTACGGTCTCATTCGGGCCGCGGAAAACGGCATTCCTGCCGCAACGGTGGATCGCAAAGCTTTCAGCGACCCGGAAGAATTCGACCTGGCTCTCGAAGAGCAGCTGCGCAATCATCATATCGATCTGGTAGTGCTGGCAGGCTTTCTGTCCATTCTGGGGAAAGAGCTTGTAAGGGGGTACGACGGCAGGATGATTAACATCCACCCCTCCCTCATTCCCGCTTTTTGCGGCGAAGGCTACTACGGGCTGAAGGTTCACCGGGCCGCCCTGGAAAAAGGCGTCAAGGTCACGGGAGCCACCGTCCACTATGTGAACGAGATCGCCGACGACGGCCGGATCATCATGCAGAAGCCTGTGGAAGTCAGAGAAGACGATACCCCGGAAAGTCTGCAGCGCAGGGTGATGAAGGAGGCGGAATGGATCCTGCTTCCAAAGGCTGTGGAAGAGGTTTGCATGACCTTGATGAACCGCGGAACAGGCCCGAATCCGGAGAAAAAAGGAGGAGTATAAAATGAAAGTCTATGATCTTTATGAGTATTTAAACAATAAAAGCTATCCCGGCAGAGGTATCCTCATAGGTACGGATGAAGAAGGGAAACGCGGAGTAGTCGCCTATTTTATCATGGGACGAAGCGAAAACAGCCGCAACCGCATTCTGACGGAGGACGGCGACGGTCTCCGCACGGAGGTACACGACCCTACAAAGGTGACGGATCCTTCCCTGATTATTTATTCCCCGGTTAGGGTCTTCTCCCGGAGCACCATAGTGACAAACGGCGACCAGACAGATACCATATACGACGCGCTGGACCGGTTTGAGGCCAATAAAAACGACTATAAGGGCGCTCTTCTGACGGATCGTCTGGAGAGTACCCTGGCCTTCCGCGCCTTTGACGAGGCTTTGGACTCCAGAACCTTCGAGCCGGATGGTCCCCATTATACGCCCCGCATCTCCGGGCTGCTGTTTTCCAACGGGGATTTTTCCTCTTACCGTCTGTCTATACTGAAATCCTCCGAGGGCAATCCCGCCGCCTGTCAGAGGTTCTACTATTCCTACGAAAGCAAGCTTCCCGGTGTGGGTCACCTGATCCATACCTATCAGGTCAACGAGGATCCGCTTCCCTCCTTCGAAGGGGATCCTCGCCCCGTGACCATTCGCGGAAACATAGATACCTTTACCGCCAATTTATGGAGAAGCCTGAACGCGGAAAATCGTGTTGCCCTCTTTGTCCGCTTCATCGATTTCAGCACTCTGAAAAGTGAAACCCGTATTATCAATGAAGTTGAACAGAAGGCGCAAAGCCAGCTGTAATAGAAAGGAGCCTCTTATGCCACAGTTAATTGATCTGAAATACGGCTGCAATCCCGACCAAAAACCTGCCCGGGTCTTTATCGAAAACAGAGACCTCCCTTTCCAGGTGCTCAACGGTAAACCCGGATACATCAACCTTCTGGATGCCTTCAACGGCTGGCAGTTGGTAAGTGAATTGAAAGCCGCCGCCAGCCTGCCCGCAGCCGCGTCCTTCAAGCATGTCAGCCCCGCGGGAGTTGCACTCGGGCTGCCCCTGGATGATACCCTGAGACAGATGTACTTCGCGGAAGAAGAACTTTCACCTTTAGCCTGCGCCTATGCCAGGGCCAGAGGCAGCGACCGCATGTCCTCCTTCGGCGATTTTATCGCCCTTTCCGACACCTGTGATATGGCCACGGCCCGTCTGGTGGCGAAAGAGGTTTCCGACGGCATTATCGCCCCCGCCTATGAGCCCAGCGCCCTGGAATTGCTGAAGACGAAACGAAAAGGCAATTATACTATATTGCAGATAGACAAGTCCTACGTGCCCCATCACATTGAAACCAAGCAGGTCTTCGGCATCAGCTTCCAGCAGGGAAGGAACAGAACTCCCATTGAAAGCTCTCTGTTGCATAACATCGTGACAAAAAAGAAGGACCTTCCCGAAAGCGTGGTACAGGATCTTCTTCTGGCCCTGATAACATTGAAATACACCCAGTCCAACTCCGTCTGCTATGTCTATGGAGGACAGACCATCGGAGTAGGCGCCGGACAGCAGTCCAGAATCCACTGCACCAGGATGGCGGGAAACAAGGCTGACCTCTGGCATCTCCGTCGCCATCCCAGGGTCCTGGATCTGCAATTTGCCGAATCCCTGGGCCGGGCTGACAGAGATAATGTCATCGACCTTTATTTAGGCGAGGATTTCGAAGACGTCACCGGAGAGGATGTATGGCGGAACTATTTCGCCGTAAAGCCGGAGCCCCTGACTTCTCAGGAAAAGAAGGACTGGCTTGACGAACTGTCCGGCGTTTCCCTGGGCAGCGACGGCTTCTTTCCATTTGACGACAACATCCGCAGAGCAAGCCGCAGCGGCGTCAGCTACATCGTGCAGCCGGGAGGTTCCATAAGAGACCAGTCCGTCATCGACACCTGCGACACTCTGGGAATTACCATGGTCTTTACGGACCTTCGTCTTTTCCACCATTAGTGTCAGCCAAGTCATTTACCGAAATGTGACCGGTACAATACACCAGGAGGTACGGCTATGAAAGTATTGGTTTTAGGCGGCGGCGGCCGCGAACACGCCATTATAAAGAAGCTGAAAGAGAGCCCCAGGGTAAATTCCATTTTTGCTCTGCCGGGAAACGGAGGAATCTCCTACGACGCCCGCTGTGAGAGCATCAACGCTATGGATCTTGACAGGGTGGTGGAGTTTGCGGTTCAAAATCAGATCGATTTTGCCGTTGTGGGGCCTGACGATCCTCTGGCGAAAGGGGCCGTTGACAGACTCCTGGAAGCGGGAATTCCCGCTTTCGGCCCTGATTCCGTGGCGGCAGCCATTGAAAGCAGCAAGGTTTTCGCGAAAGAACTCATGAAGAAATATAACATTCCCACCGCTGCTTACGAGGTCTTTGATTCCGCCGATGCTGCCATCGCTTATATCGAATCCCTGGACCGCTTCCCCGTCGTCATCAAAGCCGACGGCCTGGCTCTGGGAAAAGGCGTTATCATTGCTGAGGATTTCAAGGAAGCCTGGAACGGCGTCCATAATATCATGACGGACCGGATTTTCGGAGACAGCGGAAATCGGGTGGTAATTGAAGAACATCTGACGGGCCCTGAGGTTTCCGTATTGGCCTTCACCGATTCGAAGACGTTGATTCCCATGACCTCTTCCATGGATCATAAACGGGCCTTTGACGACGATCTGGGGCCCAACACAGGAGGAATGGGCACTGTAGCGCCAAACCCCTTCTATACGGAGGAGGTAGCCCGCCGGTGCATGGAGGAAATCTTCCTGCCCACCATAGAGGCTATGAACTCGGAAGGCCGTCCCTTCAAGGGCTGCCTGTACTTCGGACTGATGCTTACGGAGGCAGGTCCCAAAGTCATCGAATACAACTGCCGTTTCGGCGATCCTGAGGCTCAGGTGGTTCTCCCCCTTTTAAAAACAGACCTTCTCACCATCATGGAAGCTGTGACTCAGGAGCGGTTATCCGATATCTCCGTTGAGTTTGAAGATGGAGCCGCCTGCTGCGTTATCGCCGCCTCACAAGGATATCCGGGCAGCTATGAGGTAGACATTCCTATTTCCGGCCTCGAGAAGGGACAGCTGAATGGCCTTTCCGTCTTCCACGCCGGGACAAAACGTGACGGCGAAGGGCTGGTCACAGCAGGGGGGCGCGTGCTGGGAGTTACCGGCGTGGGAGATACCTTAAAAGACGCAATGGACCGGGCCTATTCCGGACTGGAAAACATCCGCTTCGAGGGAATGCACTACCGCAAGGATATCGGCAGAAGAGCGCTGCGCGCATTGGGTACAACGGACCTGAAAGGATAAAAAAATGGCTGTATTTCGCATTTATGTAGAAAAGAAAAAAGAATATGCTGTGGAGGCGCAAAAGCTGGCCGCGGATATTCGTGATTTTCTTAGAATTTCAACCCTTACGGATCTGCGCCTTTTAAACTTGTACGATGTTGAGGGCCTGGATAAAGAGCTCTTTGACAGATGCAGATATACCATCTTTTCCGAGCCTCAGGTGGACGATACCTACGAGGGACTCCCGGAGGCACAGCATATCCTGGCTGTGGAATATCTGCCGGGACAATACGATCAGCGGGCGGATTCCTGCGCTCAGTGTATTCAACTAATGTCCCAACAGCAGCGTCCCAGGGTTCGTACGGCTCGGGTTTATCTGCTGTCCGGCGATCTTTCCCGGGAGGATATTGAAGCTATAAGGAGCTACCTTATAAACCCCATCGAAAGCCGGGAAGCTTCTCTCGAACCTCTTGAATCATTGACGGAGAATTTTGAGATTCCTGCCGACGTGCCGGTCCTCGAAGGCTTTTGGGACATGGATGAAGAATCTCTGGATGCCTTCCTTTCCCAATACGGCCTGGCCATGGATCGGGCAGACCTGGCCTTTTGCCGGGACTATTTCCGTTCCCAGGGGAGAGACCCTTCTTTGACGGAAATCCGCATGATCGACACCTACTGGTCCGATCATTGCCGCCATACAACCTTCCACACCCGGATCGATTCCCTGACTATCCGGGACTCCCGGATTGAAGAAGCCTACCGGTCCTATATGGACATGCGCCGGGCTCTGGGTCGTCAGGATAAGCCTGTCACCCTGATGGACATGGCCACTGTCGGCGCGAAATATCTGAAGCACACCGGCGCGCTGGCCACCCTGGACGAATCAGAAGAGGTGAATGCCTGCTCTGTAAAGGTCGTCGCGGAGGTAGACGGAGAAACGGAACCCTGGCTTCTCATGTTCAAGAACGAAACCCACAACCATCCTACGGAAATCGAACCCTTCGGCGGCGCGGCGACCTGTATCGGCGGCGCTATCCGGGATCCTCTCTCCGGCAGGGCTTACGTTTATCAGGCTATGCGTGTCACCGGCGCGGCAGACCCCCTGACCCCTGTAGGTCAGACCATTCCGGGAAAATTGCCCCAGAGGAAGATCGTAACGGGGGCAGCGGCTGGTTATAGCTCCTACGGCAATCAAATCGGTCTTGCTACCGGTCTTGTGAATGAAATCTATCATCCCGGCTATGCGGCGAAACGCCTGGAAATGGGGGCGGTTATAGCAGCGGCCCCGGCAAGCCATGTAGTACGCGAGACTCCCGCCCCCGGCGATGGCATAATCCTGCTGGGCGGAAAGACGGGAAGGGACGGCTGCGGCGGCGCTACGGGGTCCTCCAAATCCCACAATCTTTCTTCAATCGAGGAGTGCGGCTCCGAAGTACAGAAGGGAAACGCCCCGGAGGAACGCAAAATTCAGCGTCTGTTCCGGGAGGAGAAGCTGGCCCGCCTTATCAAACGCTGCAACGACTTCGGCGCCGGCGGGGTTTCCGTCGCCATCGGCGAACTGGCGGACAGCCTTGAAATCGACCTGGACGCCCTTCCGAAAAAATATGAAGGCCTGGACGGCACAGAGCTGGCTATCAGCGAATCCCAGGAGAGGATGGCCGTGGTGGTGGCAGCGGAAAACATCGATCTTTTTATCCGATACGCTCAAAAAGAAAACCTTGAAGCCACCTTAGTGGCGAAGGTTACCGACACGGGCCGTCTCATCATGCGGTGGAGAGACAAAAAGATTGTGGATCTCTCCCGGGAATTTCTGAACTCCAACGGCGCTCCCAAGCAAGCCCAGGCGGAAATCCCCGCTTTTGAAAAGACTGCCGCGAATCCGGCTCTTTCCTCCCCCTCTGCTCACTCCGATGCTTTGACCGAGGGAGAGACCTCTCTCCCGGATCTTCGCCCGGCTTTGGAAAAGTTGGTGACGGATTTAAACTTCTGCTCCCAAAAGGGATTGGTTGACCGCTTTGATTCAACTATCGGAGCCGGCTCCGTGCTCACGCCCTTCGGCGGAATCTATCAGGAGACTCCCTCCCAGGCCATGGTCGCCAAACTGCCCGTGCTGAAGGGGGATACTTCCACCTGCTCCGCCATGAGCTGGGGCTTTAATCCCTATTTGACCCAGGCCGATCCCTATCTGGGAGCTTATCTGGCCGTGGTAGAATCTGTGGCAAAGCTGGTGGCCTGCGGCGGAGATATAAAGAATTGCTGGCTCTCCTTCCAGGAGTTTTTTGAAAAACTAAAGGATGATCCTCTGCGGTGGGGGAAACCGCTGGCCGCCCTGCTGGGAGCCCTGTCCGCTCAAAAGGACCTGCGGATCGCCGCTATCGGCGGCAAGGACTCCATGTCCGGCAGCTTCGAGGATCTTGACGTACCCCCCACTCTGATTTCAGTAGCCGTCTCCCTCTGTAACGCGGAAGACGTCATCTCTCCGGAATTTAAAAAGAGCGGGAATCCGGTTTTGCTCCTGACTCCCGAATACGGAAAAGGCGGACTTCCTCATAAAGAGAGCCTGCTGAACTGTTTCCGCACCCTGCGTCAACTTATAAAAGAGAAAAGGATCCTCAGCGCCTGCGCTCTCACTGCGGGGGGTTGCGCCGAAGCCATTTTCAAAATGTCTCTGGGAAACCGTATCGGGCTGAGCTTTTCTCCCGATTTCGACCTTTCGGGACTCTTTGACGCAAACTATGGAGGATTCCTGCTGGAATGGGATAATGAGGCCGGTCCTCTTCCCGAAGATCTGCCCGCGGTTCAGGCAGGCGTCACCATTGAAGATTTCTGCCTGTCGAAAGACGGAGAAGCGGTGGACCTCACCCAACTTCGGACATTGTACAATAACAAGTTGGAGCCGGTCTTTCCTATTGGGGTTTCCCAGACTTCTGAAACCCTTCCTGCTGTGACTTCTGAGGTTTCCGAGGCTGTCCCTGCTGTCTCTTTCGAAGGCGGCGGGAAAAAGCCTGCCAGGAAAATAGAGTCAGCTCCGGCCCTGTTATCAGGCAAACCCAAAGTATTGATTCCTGTTTTCCCCGGCACCAACTGCGAATACGATACGGCCAGAGCGCTGGAGCGGGCGGGCGGCGCCCCGGAGATAATGGTCATCCGCAACCTCTCCCCTTCGGATGTGACGGACTCCATCAAAGAGGTGGCCCGACAGATAAGAGACTGCCAAATCATCGTCCTTCCGGGAGGCTTTTCCGGCGGCGATGAACCGGATGGATCCGGGAAGTTTATCACTTCCTTTTTCCGGAATCCGGCCATTGCGGAAGAGGTGCAGGGCCTTATGGAACTTCGGGACGGTCTCATGCTTGGTATCTGCAACGGTTTCCAGGCATTGATTAAACTGGGTCTGGTGCCTTTCGGCCGTATTACGGAGGCGGACCCCGACTCCCCTACCCTGACCTTTAACCCTATCGGGCGGCACCAATCGATGCTGGTGCGCACCCGCATTGCTTCGAACAAATCTCCCTGGCTTATGGACGAGGAAGTTGGAACCATCCACACCATTCCCGTATCCCATGGAGAAGGTCGGTTTGTCGCGGATGAAGCGCTGCTTAAGCAGCTGGCAAACAACGGGCAGATCGCCGCTCAGTACGCGGATCTCACCGGAGCTCCCACCATGGACCTGCGCTTTAATCCCAACGGATCCGCCATGGCGGTGGAAGCCATCACCTCCCCCGACGGCAGAATCCTCGGAAAGATGGCTCATTCCGAACGCTCCGGCAGCTGGCTCTACAAAAACGTTCCCGGAAACAAAGAACAAAAGCTCTTCGAAAACGCCATGTGCTACTACCGGTTTTAGTTGTTACTTTTACCGAGGCCGGCACACAGACCGGCCCCAGACCAGACAGAGGGGCAGACACGAGGTCTGCCCCTCTGTCTGGTCTTCCTATTTGCAATAAAATCCTAAAAGCAACTTTAAATCTACAATTGGGTCAAATGAAAGTTGCCTATTTTCGCAAGAAGCAACTTTACACCCCACGAAAGGAGCGATTGCAGTTGCTTTTCTAAATAAAAGACATGTTTTTATATCCATATTCAATATAATTTCCCATATTGTTGCATAAAAGCAACTTTGACCATTGGTATTCTTCTAATGAAAGTTGCCTCCTCTCAAAAAAGGCAACTTTTTTACTGCAAAGCGCAAATTTAAAGCTGCTTTCCGTGAACGTTACTTATCGCCGTCCCCGTTCCCCTGGGTTGCTACTCTTTATTGCTGCATTTTTAAATTGATTAAAATATTCTACCTTTGTTAAATTATTGTTTTTATAATTTTCTGATTTTTCCATTGACAAATTATGAATACTGTTGTATTATAATATTACTCAACGAAAGGAAACTTAAAAAGTACCCGAAAACCTCATTGAAAGGGAAACCCCCAAGTATTTGAGTAGACCGGAGAAAGAAGGTCCAAGTAAGTGGGTACCCCCCGATGGAAAGGCAAATGCCGGAATATCGGGACAGCTCCTAACAAACGGTCCCCTTGAAAAGGATGACCTGCTGAAGCAAAAAATTTGAAGTATGGGGAAACCTAAGCGAAGAAAATTGAGATAAGCAGGCATTTCGGAGAACAAGGAAGAGACCGGGTCAGTTCCGGAGCAAAGGAAGGAGGATGTACTCTATTGAGCTACACTCCGCAGAAAGGGTAGACCTAATCCGAATAGGAAATAAGGCCTACCCTTTCTCGTTACCTGATCAAATAGCAAATCCGGGCATTTTTTGCGGAATAACTTCATCCATTCACAACTATCCTCCGCCAAAATCTATAGCGCGCTTTTTCCTGAGAGAAATTTTTCCAAAGCCTGCATATTACCTTCCCCGTCCATCCATACTAAGGGTCGGAGGTGATTCACATGACAGTTCAATTAACAACAAAAGAAAAAATGCTGCTGCAAGATCAAAAGTCCCACGAGGAGCTGTGCGTCCAGAAGTACCAGAGCTATTCCGGATTGGCTCAGGACCCTCAGCTAAAACAATTATTCAGTTCTTTAGCGCAAAAGGAACAGGAACATCTGAATTCCATAAACCAGATCCTGTCCGGGCAGATCCCCAGCATGGGCGCCCAGGCCGGCGGGCAATCCCAGCAAAATACCATGCAGCCCGGCATGCAATCCCAGTCGCAGGCCAGCGGAGGCGGCGGGCAACAGGCCTCTTCCAGTTCTTCCGGCCAATCGGCTCAGGGATCCGGCGGAACTCAGAGCGGGATGTTCAACGATAAGGATTTATGCTCCGATATGCTCTCCACGGAAAAATACGTATCGGGAACCTATGACACAGCTATCTTCGAATGCACCAACCCTGCTATCCGCCAGGTCTTAAACCACATTCAAAAGGAAGAACAACAGCACGGCGAGCAGCTTTTCAATTATATGCAAAGCCACGGCATGTACAGCGTACAGTAACCCCATACATTGTAAGGGAAGACACGGGGACAGACCCTCTGTCCGGAAAAGCAGACAGAGGGTCTGTCCCCGTGTCTGCTTTTTAGTGTTTGATATCGTGACCCGTGGGCCTTTGGAAAACCCGCAGATCAAACTCCGGGACGATTGCAAAGATATGGTCGAAAATATCCGCTTGTATATTCTCATAATCGTCCCATTTCGTCGTATTGGTAAATACGTAAATCTCTATAGGTAACCCGTACTCACCAGGTTCCATCTGACGCACAAGTCTGGTCATGCCCTGATGTATCCCGGGGTGGTTCTCTAAATAAGCGTTCATGTATGCGCGGAACGTACCGATATTGGTCAGATGTCTTCCGTTAACAATGCTGGATCTGTCGATATTGTTCTTTTCATTATATTTGAGAATGTCTTCCGTTTTACTCTCAACGTATTCCTGGATATACTGTATTTTTTTATATCGTTCCAGCATCTCCTCATCGCAGAATTTAATGCTGGTAATATCGATATATACCGACCTTTTGATGCGCCGTCCGCCGACCTCCTTCATATTTCTCCAGTTCTTGAAGGATTCGGACACCATCGAATAGGTGGGAATTGTTGAAATGGTCGCGTCCCAGTTTTCCACTTTTACCGTATGGAGAGTGATCTCTTTCACGTCACCGTCCGCTCCGTACTTCGGCATTTCGATCCAGTCTCCCAGCCTTACCATATCGTTTTCCGTCAGTTGGATACTCGCTACAAAGCCAAGAATCGTATTTTGGAAAACCAGCATCAGTACCGCTGTCGCGGCGCCGATTCCGCCCAGTAAAATCAGAGGAGAGCGGTCCAGCAAAATGCTGATGACTACAATTAATCCAACGATATAAGCGGCTATTTTGACAATCTGCAAATAGCCTTTAATAGGCTTTGTTTTTGATATCTCCGTTCTTCTGTAAATATCATTCACGGCATTCAAAAACTTATCCAGAGTTCGAACGCAGGCAAATACGATCAGGCAAAAAGCAATACGCCGCAGCCATCCCTGGCCGCCCAGAGACTGGGGAGTTGAAGCATAGACCACAAGGGCGGGAATAATAAGAATGGCGGATTCAAACACTTTATGCTGGAAGAGTACGTCGTCCCACTTCCTCTTACTCTTTGACGCCACTGCTTTTAAAAACGTAAGCAAGATCTTTTTCACCACGAGATATGACAAAACTCCGACCAGTACGATCATAACAATCATGGCCGCGTTAGCGATACCCGAGGCCATCGTCTCACTTAATCCCTGTTCCAGCAGTAAATTGGAAGTCCATTGAGCCATTAATCCTTTTCCTCCGGTGCCTTTCGTTATCTATGCTTTACAATTCTTTATATATACTCCGCAATTCTTTACTTATGCTCCGCAAACTGGATGGTTACGCCGTTGGGATCCTTGACAAAAAAGAAACCGGAACCCGGCATGGGATAAAAAGGCCCGGCGATAATTTCAATGCCCTTTTCCTTCATCTCCGCCATTTTCCCATCCAGCGACTTGGTTTCAAAGCCCAGGGAGATCCCTTCTTTGCTGCTCTTCCACTTATCCGATCCATCGCTGACCAGCTCTACCTTTGTTTCTCCTTGGCCCAAAAAAGCGATCTCTCCCTGGACAATGGGAAATCTATTTTCAATTTTAATCCCTGCGACATCCTCGTAAAACCGGATTGATTCCTCCAGATCCTTAACATGGATCGTACACCATAAAAATTTCATTGCTTTACCTCCTGATATTTTCTCGTCACTTATTTACAATTACAAGGGGTGTATCTGTTCTGCCCCGCGCAAACTCTTTGTATACAGATTTGATTATGCTACCACATGAGCCTTGATCAGGTTTGTGGTTCCGCCCACACCCACGGGAACCCCCGCAGTAACGACTACCAGGTCCCCCCGCTGAACGCGTCCATGTTCCAGCGCTTTTGAAACCGTCTTGTTTATCAGGTCGTCGGTGGACTGTACAGAGGGGAGCAAGATGCAGTAGACTCCCCAGGTCAGGCACAGCCGCCGCTGTACCCTCACATCGGTCGTGGTGGCGACGATGGGTTGCTTGGGACGGAATTTAGATACCATCCTGGCCGTGTATCCGGAAGACGTCCCCGTAAGAATGGCTGACGCGCCCAGGCTCATGGCGATATTGCATGTAGCATGACTGATGGCGTCAGTGACGGCGGCGTCTCTCTCTGTTTTGCGGTCCGTAAGAAGCTTAAAATAATCCATAGCTTCTTCTGTTCTCCTGGCAATTTGAGACATGGTAACCACAGTCTCCACAGGGTATTTTCCTGCCGCCGTTTCACCGGAAAGCATAATGGCGTCGGTGCCGTCAAGGATGGCGTTGGCCACATCGGTAACTTCGGCACGGGTAGGCCTGGGATTGCGAATCATGGAGTCCAGCATCTGAGTGGCCGTAATAACGGGCTTGCCTACTTCATTGCATTTGCGAATGATTTTCTTTTGCAGCAGAGGCAGATCCTCCGCAGGAACCTCCACCCCCAGATCTCCTCTGGCAACCATAATTCCATCGGAGACCTCGATAATACCGTCAATATTATCAATGCCTTCACTGTTTTCTATCTTGGATATGATCTGTATATGCTCCGCCCTGTTTTCCTTGAGAATTTCCCGGATAGCGAGAACATCCTCCGGTCTGCGGACAAAGGAGGCGGCAACAAAATCGATATCGTTTTGAATACCAAACTCGATATCCGCCCTGTCTTTTTCTGTTATGGGGGGCATGTTGATGTGTACACCCGGTACATTGATCCCTTTATGTTTTTTCACCACGCCGCTGTTTTGTATAGTACAGAGAATATCCTCTCCTCTCTCTACCCCGCGGACTTTAAGCGCGACGAGACCATCGTCAATCAGAATGAGGTCTCCGGGTTTTACATCGCCGGGCAGGTCTTTGTAGCTGATGCTGCAGATAGAGTTATCACCTAAAACATCCCGGGATGTAAGGATGAACTCTCCTCCTTCCGTCAGAAAAACCTCCTCCTCTCCGAACGCTCCGGTCCGAATCTCCGGCCCTTTCGTGTCGAGAAGAATCGCCACGGGTGAACCCGATGCTTCTCTCACTTTTTTGATCGTCTCTATTCTCGCTCCCTGTTCCTTATAGTCCCCATGGGAGAAGTTCAAACGGGCTACATTCATACCCGCGGATACCATCTTTTCCAGAGTATCCTCCCTTTCGCAGGCGGGTCCCACTGTGCATACGATTTTGGTTTTCTTCATATTGGCAGTACTCCTGTTTGTTCCGAAATAACGGATCGGCTCGTTGGAACAACCGACATTTCTTCGTTTTGTGTTATATAAATCAGGTTACCATATTCACCGACTCCTGACAAGCAAGGGGACATCGGCACGTGTAAAATCTAAGTAAAACAAAGATGTAGACACGGGGACAGACCTCCTGTCTGCTTCGTGTCTGATTTTAAATAAAAGACAGGTACCGTATTGGGGTTATGTTGAAAGCAAACACGGTACCTGTCCCTTTGTTTGTTGTTTTTGTTGGAGCCGGCTTACTGTCGTACGTATTCGATCTTTCCGTCTATCATAGTCATGTCCACTTTGACATCATTCAATTCCATCGAATCGATGGACAGAATGTCTTCGGAAAGAACGATTAAGTCAGCCAGTTTGCCCGGCTCGATGCTGCCCTTGATATCCTCTTCATAGGTAGCGTAGGCTCCGTTCAGAGTGGCGCACCTGACAGCTTCAAGCACTGACACCGCCTGAGTTCTGTCACATTGCACACTGACTGAGCGGTCGTAACGATTCACCGCCGCGTCAATCAGTGCCATACCCGCGGCATAGGACGGCGTATCGCTGTGAAGAGAACACTTCACGCCCGCGTCAAGCATGCTTCTGATGGCACAGATGTAACGATTTCTCTCCTCGCCATAGAACCGGATGAACTTGCTTCCCAGCTTTTGGATCGAAGATACATTCACACTGGGACAGATGTTCATTTTCGCCATACGATCCACCAGGTCCTGATCCACTATAGTGCAGTGCTCAATTCTATGCCGGAGGTCAGGCCTTGGATTCTTCTCAAAGGCCTTTTCATACCCTTCCACCATGTACTCGATAGCAAGGTCTCCGATGGCGTGAGCCGTAGCCTGGCATTCGGCGTCATTAATCATCTCGATATATTCGGCAACTTCTTCGCGCTCCCAGCCCTTTTCACGGGGCAGTGTCGGGTCGTGGGAATAGGGTTCCCTCGTGGCGCAGGACGGTCCGCCGGAGCCGCCGTCAATCATGAACTTACAGGAACCGATCCGGAAGTGTTCGTCCCCCAGTCCGCTCATCAACCCCAAAGAAAGCCAGTGCTCGTTATCCTCTTTGGAAAAGGGTTTTCCGAAAATACTGTGAAGCAGCATATAGGATCGTACCTTGAACGTACCCTGTCGGCAGAGCTTTTGCATGATATGATATGAGGACGCTCCACACTCCCCGGGATCGCTGATGGATGTGATACCGTTTTCCAACAGGTGCTTATGGGCTTTCATTGCCGCGCCAGCCTGATGTTCCTCGGTATAATCCACCTCTTTCCAGAGCCGGAAATGGGTGTGCCCTCTCACCATGCCGGTGAGCTTTCCATCCGCAACCTCCACCTCGTCCTCAGGATACTTCTCCGCGTCTTTCGGTTCAAACACCCCGAGATACTCCAGCGCTTTGGTATTATACATGCAAATATGGCCTCCGCCGTGCATGCAGTGGACAGGGTTGTCCGGCGCGATGGCGTCGAGCTCTTCTATGGTCGGATGGCGCTGTTCCGGCAGCAGCGAGGGTTCATACCCCATCATGGAAATCCACTGGCCGGGCTTTTTCAGCGCAACCGCCTTCCTTATAAGCTCAAACAACTCTTCCAGGGATTTGCAGTTACCGTAGTAGGTATCGATCATTGCAGCCGATGGCTCCGGTCCCAGCAGTCCCGACAGTATGGGATGATAATGAGTGTCATTTATCCCCGGCATCAGTGTTCGGCCGGCGAGATCGATTACCTCGGTCTCATCGCCTATAAACGCTTCCAGGCCGCTGTTCGCTCCCGCAAAAACAATCTTGTTTCCCTTCACTGCCACCGCTTCCGCTATGCCGTCATTTTCATCTACGAGGATCACTTTACCGTTCTTAAACGCAACGTCCGCGCAGATACAATCAAAATTCATTCCAGATCCTTTCTTTTCCAATCTTTTTAAATAAAACTTTTTCTATTATGTATCACGTGAAGAATAACTCTAATGTCTCGTCATCCGGCTTTTTGCCGATCAGGCTTCCAATTATGAAGGTAATGATCGCGATCAAAATGGAAGGTACGATGGCAGTGGTTCCAAAGAAACTGTATCCCGTTGTACTTATAATCAGGAACGCGGCCACGCCGATCACGGTGGAGATAATGGCTCCGGTAGCGTTGGCTTTCTTCCAGTACAGCCCGAAGAGGATCGGGCAGAGGAAGGCGCACTGCAATCCGCCCATGGCAAACAGGTTGATCCATACGATGAGATCCGGCGGATAGATGGTGAAGATAAAGACAATGGCGCCTACGATGAATGTTGTAGCCGTGCTCATTGTGGCGATCTTTTTGTTGAATACCGTGTCCTTTTTATCATAATTCTTATCTTTGACAATATAGTTCAGATAAAGATCCTTCACGATGGCCGCGGAAGCCAGAATCAAGAGTGAGGATACGGTAGACATAACCGCGGACAGAGGCGCCGCGATAAACAGGCCCGCTACTACAGGATTCATGTACTTCAATACGATGGTCGGAATTACATAATCCGACGAAGCTACTTCGGCAGGGTCAAGGATAGCGGGGCCAAGAGCACCGGAAAGATGCATGACCAGCATCAAAAATCCAACGACAACGGTTCCATAAATGATGGCGCTGTGCAGGGATTTTGTATCCTTGAATCCCATTCCTCTTACCGCGGTCTGAGGAAGACCGAGTACACCGACGCCGACCAATACCCAGAAGGACATCAGATAGGGCTTCGCGATGGTTCCTCCCGATGTGATATCGTTCCAGACCGGGTTAACGGTATTCAATTTATCGACAATCGCCTCGAAGCCGCCACCAACGGAAATGATAGTTCCAAGAATAATGAATCCGCCCACAACCATGATCAGCCCTTGAATGGTGTCCGTGATGGCTACTGCTTTGAATCCGCCAATAGCTGTATAAACGATAACCACAATGCCAAACAGCGCCAATCCAACAACGTACGACATTCCCGTAATCGTCTCAAACAGGATAGCGCCTCCAATAAACTGCGACATCATCTGCGCCATGAAAAACAGTACCAGAGCAATGGATGAGATGATGACTACCGCGGGGGATTTATATCTGGCTCTGAGGTAATCCGTTACCGTAACAGCGTCTGTTTTTCTGGCAATAACGGCGAACTTCTTACCGAGTATACCTAAAATGATAAATGCGGTTGGAATTTGAATGATGGACAGGTAAACCCATGAAAGGCCTCTGGAAAAAGCAACTCCGGGACCTCCGATAAAGCTGCTGGCGCTTGTAAAGGTAGCGATGAGGGTCATGGCGAGAACCAGACCTCCCATAGATCTTCCACCTATAAAATAGCTGTTGAGAAATCCTTTTCCTTCTTGCGCGTCCAGCCTGGCCTGTTTTTTGCTGATATAAATACCAATGGTCAGGTTTGCGGCTAAGTAGATAACCAAAACGGTTATTAAAATTGCTGAATATGACATATCTCACGGCCTCCTTTCTTTTACGCTTCCTCTGTTTCTTCCAGGTCGAAGTCCTTGAAAAACATCTTAACTACGATGATTGACGCGACCGAGAACAGCACATATCCGACAATACAACTCAAGAAGAACCACAGCGGCAGACCCATGACATATGTGTAGTCAGCCGGATCCCCTCCTGCCAGGCCGTAGCCTGTGACATACCACCAAATGAAAAAAGCTACATACAAAATCATTGAAATAATAGCTTCTTTTCTGATTTGCCGGTTCCGTTCCTTTTCGGTTAACTTAGGTACCATTTTCTTTCCTCCTTTGACTGTAAATTGGTTTTAGCATAGCTAATTATAATAAGTAATAAGGTCCTGAACGATTATTGGCGCATCTGCAACTCTCAGGATAAAAAAGATAGTTACGGAATAATGTCTCTGTGGTTTTTACAAATACTTTTGCGTTATTATTATGTTGATCAATATTACAGGTTACGGGATACTATATATCAATATCCCGCAGAAATTTCGACAACGTTTTTTATGGTTTTAACGATTTTATATGTACGTTATTATATCCAACGGAGAAGTCAATGTCAATTAAAGGAGCCCACATTTTACCTGCATTTCACCTACCGAAACAGAGTGCTAAAGCGCGTTGAATTTCGGCCCTTTTTTATCTTTTATTTTGCTCCGAAAAGGGTATTCTAAAAATATATACATTTAGTATTTATGTTGCATCCGCAACGGAAATATAATCCGCTTATGTTATTATTTAATTAAGTAAATGAATGAACATTTGTCAGGGCCGGTCTCAGTGTCATTCTGAGCGCTAGCGAAGAATCTTTAACTAAGATCCTTGACTTCGTTCAGGATGACAAGGGCGTTTTATGAGACGAGACATATACCGCCCCAAAAAACCAGGTTGAATTTTAACAGATAGGATTATGGGGGTTGTGACGCAACAACTGTAAGCAAGTGCCAACCAGCACCCCATTCATTAAAAGGAGGTTTCCAAAATGTCCGACAAGTATATTAAAAACATTGATTTTTCAACCGTTCTTCCTTTGGCTGATCAGGTGAGTTATCAACCCGGACAGATCGTCAGCAGAACGCTGGCGCAAAACAAAGCTGTGAGTCTTACCCTTTTCGCCTTTGACAAGGGAGAGGAGATCAGCACTCACGAGTCCGACGGCGACGCTATGGTAATCGTGCTGGACGGCACAGGGCAGATCACAATCGATGGTGAAAACTATATCCTGGGCGCGGGAGAAACCATCGTTATGCCTTCAAACAAACCCCATGCTGTTTTCGCGCCGGAGCAGTTCAAAATGTTCCTGATCGTGGTATTCCCGCAGCAGAAATAGTCCGGCATAAATCTCATTTGAAATTTCAATTCATTGCGTATCAATAATTGAAGAGCAACCTGGCCTGTCTGGCGGTCGGGTTGCTCTTTTGTACATTTGTTTTGTCTGCGCATCATTTGAGGACAGACACTCTTTCAAGCAGAATTTCCGAGTAACTTTCGTGCGGAAAAGAGCTTCAGAGTTATTGGGAATCCTGCCTTAATTGCTTTTGGGGAATTCACCTATTTGCGCTTCCGATCCGCCCTCTTATATGGCGTGGGCCATTCCACATCCGCTCCCAGCGTACGGGCCGCGTGAAGGGGCCAATAGGGGTTTCTCAGCAGCTCTCTGCCGAGATATACCTGATCCGCTTTCTCCTCTTCAATCAGAGCATTGACCTCCGCGGGATCCGACAAAAGGCCGCCGGTGGCGGCGGGCAGCCCGGTAAGCCTTCTTATAATTTCCGCATGAGGCGTCTGGTAGCCGGGGAAAGCTTTCGGAACCACAGAAACAACTCCGCCGGTGCTCACATTGACAGAGTCTATGCCTCTGTCCTTGATGATGTTCAGCATGGAGGCAAGGTCTTCAGGCAGGTTTCCTCCTTCACCATAATCCTCCGCGGATACGCGAACCTCAATGGGCTTTTCCTCCGGCCATACGGCTCTCACCGCATCCAGCACTTCTCCCAGAAAACGAACTCGGTTTTCGTGGCTTCCACCGTATTCGTCCTGTCTTTTGTTGGTCAGGGGAGAAAGGAACTCGCTGAGCAGGTAGCCATGAGCCGCGTGAATTTCAATCAGATCAAAGCCTGCTTTGTCCGCTCTGATGGCGGCATTTTTAAATTCCTCTACCGTTTGGGCAATGTCCTCTTTTGTCATTTCCCGGGGAATTTTGGAGTTTTCGTCGTAGGGGATCGGAGAAGGCGCTTCGATGTCCATTCCTTCCGCTTCGCATTTTCTCCCTCCATGATTTATCTGAATGCCGATCCCGGCGCCGTTTTCATGAACCGCCTTTACGATAGACGCAAGCCCCGGTATATGAGCATCTTCCCAGATCCCCAGATCGCTGGAAGTAAGACGCCCTTCCGGCGCGACTCCCGTGGCCTCTACAATGATGAGCCCCGTGCCGCCGACGGCTCTCGTGGCGTAGTGTATTACATGCCAATCCGTAACCATCCCCGTCTCCGGCGCAACGTACATACACATGGGCGGCATGACGATGCGGTTTTTTAACCTTAGGTTTTTGATCCTGTACTCACTGAAAATATTTGGCATAATCCTCCTCCTTTCGCAAAGCGCGGTCTCCGCGCCGCTTCTCGTGTCAGACATACATGGCGCTATGCGCCCTCCCGATGTCAGATCCGTAACAGCGTTCTCTGCACTCTCCCGGTATCAGCTTCTATGGATTTGTGAAAAATTGAATCGCCGTCTCCATGATCAGTTTCATCTGATCCGATTCCATTAAACGGTGAGATCCATCCTTTACAATTGTAAGGGTTGCGTGGAATTGAGCGGCAAATCGCCGGGCGTCTTCAACAGACGCCGTTTCATCCGCGTCTCCGTGAATCATGGCGATATCGTTCATGCCGGGGGTGGACAGAGCGAACACGTCATGAGTCTCCAGGTCCTGGCAAAACTCTTGTGTAACTTTCAGAGAGCGGCCATAATCCATATCGATGGTAAAAAAGCCTTGCGTCTCTAATTGCCTGGCAAATTCCGACGTTTCCCGGCCTTTGAAAATTTCCGGCATGTTCACCGCCGCCGCGCGCAGGAAGGCTCTCTGGCCCAGATGCGGCCGTTTGGCCAGATAGATAAGGTTGATATAGGCGCCGAAGCTGGAGGAAAAGTATACAATCTCTGCTTGCGGCGCAAGCTTGCGCCCATAGGTCTCCGCGACAGCCAGGTCATCCAGGCAATTTTCGATGCGGAGCATTTCACCGCCCACGGGGCTTTCTCCATGCCCGGGGAAGTCATATGCCAAAACACCGATTCCGTGGGCAGGCAACGCTTTCATCAGGTTCAGCACAGTAGGGCTTTCCTTGCTGCTGCCAAAACCATGGCTGGCAACGACGACAATCTTTTCATTTCCGGTGATATTATGCAGACAGGAAATATTATAGTTGTTTCTGCCCGGTATAGTCTCTTTTGTCATTTATAATAATGCCTTTCTTTATCCTTTGCAGAAGAGATAGTAAACGCCGGAGCGGACGAAATTTAACTGCTGCCTTCGTTCTTATCGCTGCGTTACCCAATCCCAAAAGGCAGCAGCGTTTTCAGCGGGAGCCGATCCAGGACCGCTAAATCAGCTCTACCTCTATATCCCGAGCCCCTTCCCAGAGCACTTTTTTGCCGAATTCGGGAAGCTTGTCGATTCCCTCGGTTATGGTAAGGAAGTGATTTCCCGCCAACTGCCCGTATTGGCTGGCAAAGCAGCATCTTCCATAGGACAGTATAATCTCCATTTCACTGATCCCTCCGGGATAAAGCAGCATCTCGCCTACAACCGGATGTGAGATATGATTCTCGTAATCAAGCCCCGTCCGGAAGTCTCCGTAGGGAATCCAAACACCCTCTCCGCTCCATCTCACGTGAATGAACCGGCTTTTGAGGGGCAGCATGCTCTTAAATACCTCGCAGGTCCGTGGTGCTTTCTCCTCGAGAAGTTCTCCTATAAACTCGTACCCCATGGATTTGATTCTTACCTTTTGCATGATAGGCCTCCTCTTGTTTCATTTGTTTTTTGCGCTTCGCCGGCGCCGGCCGGCATCAGGGAGCAGATTCTGAGCGCCTCTTCTCCCATAGGCGCATAGCGCTTTCCGTTTATTTACCCATTATATCTGAAAAAACGCGGTTTGAGTATGATCCGCTTATATTTTCGGGCTTGGGCTGTTTGGCTGTTTGAGTTATGCGGCGGCATAGCGTCGTTCAGGCTCCGGGTCCGGTTCAGCACGCTCCTCCCCGTGTGATATAGTGAAAAGAGCAACCGTAACCACTTATATCAGCTATAATATTTGTTGATTTTGATCGAAAAAATAACAAATAATCTCAAAATTAAGGAGCCTGTTTGTTGCTTTATATGCCTATCTAAATTCTAATCGTTATAGTCGGCAGGTATCATAGCCGTGAAATTCCGATATCGATGCAGATGGCCTCTCCTAATAGTTCTTCGGCCTCTTTTATGATGTGGACTGGCTTGAATCTGTGGAAAGCGACAGTGTAGCTCGCCCGCACCGTATCCGGGTCCGCCATGCCCGTATCACCATTTAAGCCGCTGGGAATGTCCAGAGCGAAGACCGGCGCATCAACACTGTTGATCCAACTGGCAGCCTTGCGGGCCTCATCACGAAAACTGCCATGAAAACCCGTACCGTAAATGGCATCTACAATAATACAGGCTTCCGGCAGCGTCTGAAGGCCGGGCAGCTCTTCAACGGTCATGCGGGGAATGGCCAAGGCCTGGCACAGCCGGCTGTTCGTAATGGCGTCTTTCGTTTTTGGTTCACCTTCCACTAATATGAGCTTTACAGTTGCTCCATTCTCATGAAGCAGCCGGGCCACAACAAAACCGTCCCCTCCGTTGTTCCCCTTCCCGCAAAAGACAAAAACCTCCCTGCCCTTCACCGGGCTCCGGTCCATTATAAATCCCGCCGCCCCGCTGCCGGCGTTTTCCATCATCTGATAATAGGACAACCCGCCTTCAGCGGCTTTTCTCTCGATTTCTTTCATTTCGGCACAGGTGACAGTCTCGATGATGTTTGGCATTTGTCGGCCTCCTTGTGAGGTTGATAGCTCTCAAATTGTATGATATATAAGGATGGCAGCGAGGGTAAATACAACTGTTGTTAAAGTTCAAAAAACCGTTGTGAACAATGTGGTATTCCCAGCAATATTTAAATACAATTCTTGTTAAGGTTCAAGGATTGCCTGTTGCCTTGCTGCCTCAGTAACATTTACATATATACTTATCATAATGCCTCTGCTTCGCCGTTCACAAGTCTTTTTTAAAAACACACCCCGCCATCCTACACAAAACAAAACCATCATAACATTCAAATTCCAGTGATCCCTCAGTGAAACTTTGTATATTATTTTCCAAGCCTCATTGACATATACACATCCATTGTGTATATTTATATCAAGAGGTGAGGGTATGAAGCGAAAAGATTTGATTAAACTTTTAGAGCGAAATGGTTGGTGGCTAAAACGTGAAGGACATGATCACACTATCTACACCAACGGAGAGGCTAACGAACCCATATCCCGACAAACTGAAATCAATGACATACTGGCAAAAAAAATCATCAAGCGACGCGAGCTAAAATAACCCTCACTTTGCCGCAACGAAAGGAGCGTTTACTATGACTAAAGTATACCCGATTGTTCTTACTCCCACTGAAACTGGATATGTTGTGACCGTACCCGACCTTGATATTAATACACAGGGCAAAGACCTGCCCGAAGCAATCTATATGGCCCGTGATGCTATCGGCCTTTGGGGAATCTGTGAGCAAGATGATGGGCGCCCAATCCCGGAGCCTTCCACTGTCGAACCAGCGCATGAGCCTCAAGAGCTCGTTTCGTGGGTAGATATTGATTTTGCTAAATATCGCAAAGCAAATGATATGACCACTATGCGAATCAATGTCTCTGTTCCGAAGTATTTAAAAGTTCTCGGCGAAGAGGCCGGAATTAATTTCTCCCAGGAGCTGCAAGAACGATTAAAAGAAAAACTTCATGTTCAATGAGAAAAGCCTGGGACATCCTTGGCTTTTCTTATACGTACAGCTTCTGTTAAGGTTCAAGGATAATTCCAAGGGTGGATGAGGAGAGAGGAAGGTAAATTTAAATACAACTCTTGTTAAGGTTCAAGAGTCAGCGTAATGGTGGCGACGCTGGCGGTCGTTATATTTAAATACAACTTTTGTTAAGGTTCAAGTTTATATCCGATGCCAATGTTCTCTATTCTGTCTCGGCCAAGGTTTAACAGCTCCGCAGCAAGGATAATTTCACAAGACATCTTCTATCAATATTCCCCTCACTGCATCCTCCTCATCCCCTTGCCATCCCCCTCCTCATGAATCCCTCCCTGAATGGGCTTACAATCGGAGTTGGCGAAGACGCCGCGCATGATGGATTCTTCGCCGTAGCGCTCCCGGATCTTGTCCACGGCCTCGTCCAGCTTTTGGTTTTTCTCCGTACTGCCGCTGTCAAAGAGGGAAAGCTGAACGCAGTCCCCGGAACCGCACAGCCCGGAAACAGATACTCCCAAAAGGCGCAGGGGCTCTCCTTTCCAGCCTTCGTCAAAGAGCCGGCGGACGTGGTCGTAAATCTCGCTGGTGCTGTCGACAGGATCCTGCAACTGAACCTGGTGGCTGTATTGAATGAACTTATTTGTCTTTAGGGAAATTGATATGAGAGAGGTCATACAACCCGACTTGCGAAGCCGCATAGCCACTTTTTCCGTCAGCGCCAAAAGCACTTTGCAGGCTTCCTTTTTATCCGTCACGTCATATTTTGTAGTGGTGCTGTTGCTGATTCCCTTTTGGGGAATCTCGCTGTTTGGAATCACTTCGGAATCGTCGACGCCGTTGGCGTAGTTCCATATTAAAAGGCCCTGGCTTTTCAGCACGGCTTGCAGATGGCGCGGGTCGGAACGGGCAAGCTCGCCGATGGTATTGATGTTGATCCTCTTCAGTTTCTCAACAGTGGCACGGCCTACCATGAAGAGCTCACCCACGGGCAGGGGCCACATCTTCTGCGCCATCTCCTCCGGATAAAGCGTATGGATCATATCCGGCTTTTTTAGCTCGGACCCCATTTTAGCCAGAAGCTTGTTGCATGACAGGCCGATGTTTACGGTAAAGCCCAGCTCCTTTTTCATCCGTTCCTTCATTTCATGGGCGATCTCTAAAGCAGGGCCGATTTTTTTCTCCGACAGGGTGTAGTCGACAAAGCATTCGTCCACGCTGTACCGTTGAATCTGAGGCGAATACTGATAAAGCAGCTCGTACATAGCGTCGCTGCATCTCATGTAAAGGCCGTGATCCGGCGGAAACACCTGAATGTCAGGACACTTCTTTCTCGCCTCGAAGAGACTCTCTCCTGTGCGGATTCCAAAGGCCTTAGCGGGAACCGATTTCGCCAGCACAACCCCGTGACGGCTTTGCGGATCCCCCGCAATAATCGCGGGAATTTCGCGGATGTCCGTCGGATAGCCCGCCTCCAGCATGGATATGGCGGTCCAACTCAAATAAGCGCTATTTACATCCACATGAAAAATGCTCCTCATAGCTTTATGACCTCTCGAGCTCCCTTCGTTTCTTCGTCTTCTTTTGTACGTACATCATATCAGAACGCATGTTCTCTTTCAAGAAAAAAAGCAGAATCTCCGATCCAAGAGCGTTGTCTATTTTCAACCCCCGGTGTAGACAGGAATTTCTGATCTGAGCCAGGCCTTGTCTATTTTCGATCTCTGGTGTAGACAAGATTCTATGATCCGAGCCGAGCCTTGTCTATTCTCAACCCCTGATGTAGACAAAATCCTCTGCTCCAAGCTGGGCTTTGTCTATTTTCAACTCCTGATGTAGACAGGAATTCCTAATCTAGGCCGGACGTTGTCTATTCCCAACTCCTGATATAGACAAGATCCCTAACCCAAGCTGAGCCTTGTTTACCTTCAACTTTTTATGGCCGAAAAAGCGCACTGTGAACTGCAGCGTTTAGACCCGCCGCAGTATGGTTATCAAATAACCATACAAAGGGCTAAATAAATAGAAGGTAGAGGTGACAGACCATGGCTGACAAAATGCCGGCGTTGTTCGTGGGGCACGGCTCTCCGATGAATGCCATAGAAGAGAATGCTTACACAAGGACCTGGGAAAGAATTGCAGGCGATTTTCCAAAGCCTAAAGCCATTCTTGCGGTTTCCGCCCACTGGTACACCCATGGATCCAGAATCATGGACGAATCCCAGCCTCAAATGGTTTACGATATGTACGGATTCCCTCATGAGCTGTACCAGGTCCGGTACAATGCTCCAGGCGCTCCCGTACTGTCCCGGAAAACACGGGACCTGATCAGCAGGGATGTGGCGGTTGATAACAGCTGGGGCTTTGACCACGGCGCCTGGTCCGTGCTCTGCAAAATGTATCCTCAGGCAGATATCCCACTCTATCAGCTCAGCGTGGACGCCTATGCGCCGCCGGAAGAGCATTTCCGGATGGGACAGGAAATCGGAATTCTCCGAAACGAGGGGGTGCTGATCCTCGGCAGCGGCAATATCGTACACAATCTTTTGAGGCTTGATTGGAACCGGGAAGAAGGCTTTGACTGGGCCGATGAATTTGATTTGTATGTAAAGAACAGTATCTTATCCAGACAATTTCAAAATGTAGCAGAGTATAAAGCCGCCGGAAATTCTGCAAGGGCCGCCGTCCCCACGCCGGATCACTTCTATCCCCTTCTCTACGTGCTGGGAGCGGCAAGACCGGATGACAAAGTGTATGTATTCAACGAATCCCGGATAATGGGCTCCGTCTCCATGACCGGCTATTTGTTTAAATAGAAAAGGAATGAGGATATCATGCCGCTCTTTATAAATTAGGAAAGGCGCTGTCATATTAGTCAGCAGCGCCCTCCTTGCTCTCATAACCTGAGAATAACCTGTCTTTTCTATTGCCTGTCTTTATTTCTCTCGTAAAGAATCTGAAGACCCCAGAGCATCAAATCCTTGTCAAAGATGAGCTTCCGTTTGCAATGAGGGACAATCTGGCCGATGAGGCCCCCCGTGGCTATGACGGTAGGCGTCTTTCCGAGCTCTTCCTCCACCCTGTCGATCAGGCCATCCAACATTCCCGCATTCCCATAGATAGCTCCGGATTTTAAACAGTCGATGGTGTTCCTTCCGATCAGCCGGTCCGGGGCGTCCAGGCTGATCCTCGGCAGCTGAGATGTTCGGGCTGCCAGAGCATCGACCCCAAGACGCAGTCCGGGCATGATCATGCCTCCGATGTAAGTACCCTGTTCATCGACAACAGAAAGCGTCGTCGCGGTACCCATATCGAAAATCACGATAGGCTTCGGGTATCTTGCCACTGCCGCCACCGCGTCCACCACCAAATCGGCTCCCAGGCTTCCGGGCGTATCCACATCTATTTCCATCCCTATATCGAGGTCCAGGGAAACGATCAGACAGGTCTTACCCGTAACCATTTTAACAGCCAGTTGAAGCACCTGCTTTAAGTCCGGCACTACAGAAGATATGATTCCACCTTCAACGGATTCCGGGGCAATCCCATGAATCTGAAACAGGTTCATGAGCATGATGGCATATTCATCCTCTGTCTTTGCCCGATCCGTGCTGAAACGGGCAGTAAATAGAATTTCGTCTTCTTTCAGACATCCGATAACGATATTTGTATTTCCCACATCTATTGCGATAATCATAACCTTCCTCCTCTTTCTTCCTCCCTGACTTTATGGACTTCTCCATCGCCGTGCAGCCGGACAGGGCCGACCAATGATCAGCCTTATACCGTGTATTTTAGCTGATTACGCTAAGTTTCATTCCGATTTTAAATGAATCTGTAATTAATAGTTCCCGACAAGCTTTCATTTCTATTCTTTAGCAGTTGTCTTAGTTACCCTCAGTTGACAAAGTAATAAACGCCTGAGAGTTTTCAGAGGATAAATTTGGTCAATAACGCGACGGACGCTTCAACCATAGTGGTTCCTATGGCGATTAGCGGCCAATAAAGTTAGTGGGCAAATTTACCTCTGAAAACCGTTTATTACTTTGTCAACTGAGGGTATCCATTATTATAAAAAAACCGGCGCCAGATTGCAATGATTATATGCGGGTCGAACAGACATATAAACCCAGGCGAATACAGGCACATCGAAGGATACAAAATTAAAGGGGCCTTTGACGGGCACACAGGGCTTAAGTGTGAAAACATGACGCCAAATTGTAAATTTCCAACAAGATCCCGAACGTGCAAAAAATTCGGTTGTATCTGGTATTGGGGCTGAGTCCGCCTGTAAATCGGTGCCAAGTGAGCAGAAATTGCGTTTATATGCCGATTTACCCCCTTACATCCGCACACAAACGAAAATTCTGCTCAGTTAGAGGTTGAAAACCGGTGATTGAACTAACGAGGCTACGGATAAACGAAAATTTTGCTCAAATTCCCCTCTGAATCCGAGTCCCTGGCCCAATATAGTAATCTACACAAGGCTCACAATGTTTCACAGCAGAGGAGAGCCAACAAATTCCGTCACAGCTTATATGCAAACTGCGGCACATGGTCTTTATTTTTGCATGCGTAAGTCTTGGGGCGTTGTATAAGAATTTTTTCTACACTCGAAAAATTTCTACTTATGCGTTATAATGGGCATACAAATAACAGGGCTTTCAGCCCCGACTCGCTTCGCTCCCTGTTGTATAAAAAGGAAGAGTGTAAAATGTTAAAAGGAAAAACCATATTATTAGGCGTTACCGGAAGTATCGCCGCATATAAAGCCGCTGCTTTGGCGTCCTTGCTGGTAAAGCAGGACTGCGACGTCCACGTGCTTATGACGGCCAACGCCACGGAGTTCATATCCCCCCTTACCTTTGAAACTCTCACCAACAATAAAGTCCCTGTAGATACCTTCGACCGGAATTTTCAATACAGCACGGAACACGTTGCGCTGGCGAAGCGCGCGGATCTTGTCATTGTAGCTCCCGCCACAGCCAATGCTGCCGCCAAGCTGTCCAACGGGATTGCCGACGATATGCTCACCACCACAATCCTGGCCTGCAGGTGCAAAAAGTTCATTGCCCCCGCGATGAACACGGCCATGTATGAAAATCCCGCGACCCAGCAAAATTTCAGCAAACTCAAAGATTTCGGCTGGGAAGTCATATCCCCCGCTTCCGGGCGGCTTGCCTGCGGCGATGTCGGTACGGGTAAAATGGCTGAACCGGAGCAGCTTCTGGAAATCATCCTCATGGAGTTGGCCCATAAAAAGGACATGGACGGCCTGAAAGTCCTGGTTACGGCGGGACCAACCATAGAAGCCATTGACCCTGTTCGATACATTACGAATCACTCTTCAGGAAAGATGGGATACGCCGTCGCCCGAGCGGCGGCCCAGAGGGGAGCTCAGGTCACTCTGGTCACAGGAAAGACCGCCCTCAACCCGCCGCCCGTCGATGTGATTCATGTTCTCTCCGCCCAGGATATGTTTGAAGCCGTCGTATCCAGGAGTACCGGCCAGGATATCATCATAAAAGCCGCAGCCGTGGCTGACTATCGCCCTGCTGAAGTTCACACAGAAAAGGTGAAGAAAAAGGACGAAAGCCCCTCTATTCCATTAGAGAGGACCCGGGATATCCTTCGGTATCTGGGCGAACAGCGCAAAGAGGGGCAATTCCTCTGCGGCTTTTCCATGGAAACCGAGAATTTGATAGAAAACTCCCGAAAAAAACTCACCGGGAAAAATCTGGACATGATCGCCTGCAACAATCTGAAGGAAGAGGGCGCGGGCTTCGCGACGGATACCAACCTGCTGACCCTGATTACCCCTGACAGAGAAATCCCCCTCCCCCTTCTTACGAAAGAAGAAACGGCTAACAGGCTCCTCGACGCTATTATGGAGCAGAGAAGAAAATAAGCGGAAGCAAAATCCTGTTTTTAACGGAGGCAGTTCATGGAAGAGAATCTTCGCATAACGGATTTTTTACTGGGGCACGCGGAGAGCGCTCCGGTATCTTTCCATACGCCGGGGCACAAAGGCTCGGATCTGTATAAACGGTTTGGCTATGGTGAATTTCTCGATAAGATCATGGATTGCGACCTTACGGAGATTCCCGGAGCCGACAGCCTTTTCCAGGCCGAGAGCGCTATAAAAGGTGTCCAGGACCAATACAGGGATCTGTACGGCGTTTCTCATTCCTATCTGCTTGTAAACGGCTCCAGCGGGGGTATTATCGCCTCTGTTCTGACCGCAGTGCCTGCCGGCGGCAAGTTGATTATGGCGCGCAACTGCCACAAGTCCGTATTCAACGCCCTGATTTTAGGAGATATCCGGCCTGTCTACGCCTACCCCGAACTCGTTGCCGAATGGGGAATTTCAGGTGAGATCAGCAGCGGGGAAATCGAAAGATGTATTATGGAAAACCCGGACGCCTCAGCTGTTATCCTCCCCAGTCCCAACTATTACGGCGTATGCAGCGATATTTCGGCCATTGCGGAAACGGTCCACAAATACGGAAAAACCCTTATTGTCGACCAGGCCCACGGCGCCCACCTGAAGTTTTTTGAGAAAGGTATTCCCCCCGCCGCGGAGGACTCCGGCGCGGACATCGTAATCAACAGCATACATAAGACCCTTGCCTCTTTTACCCAAAGCGCCTTGCTGAATCTCAATTCCGACAGAGTAGACCGGTATCGGTTGGAGGATAAGCTGCAGTGCGTCCAGAGCACAAGCCCTTCCTACCTTCTGATGGCGTCACTGGATATCAACGCAACCATCCTGAAGTCACACGGAAAAAGCCTCATAAGAGAATGGGCCGACAACCTTGACTATTTTTATCGTGAAGCATCCACTATCACATCCTCCTGTGAATCTCCGGAACGACCGCAGAGCATTTTAAGGCTTCTGTCCAATCTGAAAAATCTCGACCGAAGCAAGATCAACATTGATTCCCAAAGTCTTGGGATGACCGGAGTGGAATTGGAAAAACAGCTCATGGAACACGGCATTTTTCCCGAACTCAATTCAGGCAATATTGTGTTGCTGATGACGGGAATCGGTAATAAAAGAGAGGATTATGAGAAGCTCATTTCCGCCCTTAAGGAAATCTCCCATCGACAGATCGTCCGTGGCAACCGGGCAGTCAACCCGGGAAGGACTTTTTCCCCACAGAAACAAGGCTCTTCCTCCGGTCAACTCCACATGCCGAAAAGAGAGCGGATTTTTGAAATGCCAAAGAAGCTGAAACGCGTACCCCTTGCAGAAGCGGAGGGGCTTATCTGCGCCTCCTCCATCACCCCTTATCCGCCGGGAATTCCTCTCGTATGCCCCGGGGAGAGGTTGGAGGCGGATACCATCGCCTATATCAAAGCTCTGAAGGACGCCGGGGAAAAAGTCATAGGCGTCAACGAAGAAGGGGAAGTCGCAGTGGGCGCTCATAAATAGGTCTGCCCCTGTATACTATCATTCCGCCTTTTATTGCTGACATTCAGGGCTGTTAATCCTTTTTTCCTTTGGAATAAGTAGTGAGAAAAATGCGCCTGCTCCCCCCACCACGGCCAGAGCGACCATTACCATTACAAGACCGTTCCGGTCACCGATCCATCCCAAAACAGGCGAAGCAATCCCGCCGAAGCTGACAGCCAGCCCAAGAGTAATTCCAGAAGCCAATCCCACATGGTTGGGCAGGTAACTCTGTCCCAGCGCAACGGAAGGGCTGTGAGTCACATTGACAGTCAAACCTAAAAGCACTACAGCAATGGCAGCCAGAGCCACATTGGTGGAAAACCCCGCAAACAAGATCATGGGAGCGTATAATAAGGTTCCCAAAATGATTATTCTGCGGAAACCAAACCGGTCCGCCATTCTTCCGCCCATGTAGGTGGAAATGGCCCCCAGAGCGGTCATAACGGCCAGCATAAAGCTGCTTATTCCCTCGCTTTGCCCAAGAACACTGATCCAGAATAAAGGAATAAAGGTTACCAGGCCATAGTCTACAACAGAAGAAGAAAGAATGACTGCCGACAGAATAGAAAACCCTTTCCAGTTGTCCCGCCGGCCGCCGGCCGTATCACAGTTTCGTTCTTCATATTCCCTGTCGGAAAAGGCTTTCAGATCCTTTTTATAATACTGGAGAAGCAAAACCATGATGATGGGTAGCACCAGAAAAAGCAGCAGACCGCGAAGTCCCAGCAAAGGTACTATTAAAACCACAAGCAAAGGCCCTGCGGTAAACCCGATACTCCCGCCCAGAGAGAATGTCCCCATAGCCTCACCTTTTCCTGTTTTAGTGATACAATTCACCATCCTGCCGCCTTCCGGATGGAAAAGCGCAATGCCGATTCCGCTGACCAGGACGCAGAAAAACATGATCGGGTAGGACGAAGCCAGTCCAAGGGCGGCAAATCCGCTGCCTGCGATCAGCACGCCTAAGCTCATGACCTGAGGGTTGCCCAGTTTATCTGAAAAATGTCCCAGAAACGGCTGAATAATGGAGGATACACTGGTAAGCGCCAGCATAAGGCCGCCGGCGGCGGTGAAAGATAAGTCGTGCTGTGATACCAGAAAAGGCAGCACAGCGGGCAGCGCGCCCTGATTGATATCCGTGATAATGTGTCCTGACATAAGCAAATAAATATATTTTTTCACTTTCGGCTGCAATTTCTTTTCCGGCATTTATTTTTCTCTTTCTCTTTGTTCATTAAGCAGATATTTTATCGATTATCCTTAAAGCATCACGATCATTAGCCTTACAAATCCCCATGAATAAAAAATATTTTATTGAGAGTTTTCAAGCGATTCCCGCTCTTCATCTTTGGACGCGGGCATAGACATATAGGGTTCTGTATACCTGCCCAAAATCTTTCCGAGAGCAGCGCTTTCAAGCTCCATTTTGTGCAGCTCTTTCATGTCTTTCCGATAGGCGATAAACGAGTATTTAAAGGTCCTGTCTTCCTTCTTTTGCAGCAGGTTGCTCACAAGCAGATAGAGTCCGTCTATTCGTTTCACAAGGAGCAGCTGGAACTTAAAGAGGGCCTTCAGCAGTTCATCTTCCGAAGAATCACTGTTCCCCTGCCGGGACAGGCCGTGACACAGGTCAGTTTCCTGCTCTATCCTTCCTTTTAAATCCTCAAGGGTGTCCAGCATACCTGAGTAATCCGGTAACTGTCTCTGCCGATAAAAAATTTTTCCGAACTCGCCGCAATGAGCTCCATGAATTCTGTTGGTGTTAAAAAGCGTGCTCCGGATTGCTTCCTCTCTCGTTCGGTGCTTTTTCCCTTCCATTTTCTGCTCCTGTCTCCGGCCTCTCCCGCATCCTCCGCCGGCTTCGCTGTTCCTTTTAAAAATAAGAGGCTGTGATACAAAAATAATACAACACTCCTACCGAAATAAACAAGAAAAAATATTAAAATAAACTATCTTTAATTGTTTTCCATTAATTGTAATATCTTCATCCTTTAAAGCTCCGTCAGTGCGATCCGAAGCTTAATAATAAACAATAACCCCCCTGAGATGATTTGTTGTTTGTTTTGTGAGAAAACCGCCCCTCAAATGTCCTTTATATCCTGTATTATTTACTTAAATTGCAGTGAAACAAACACCTTTTGTGATCATTCCAATCTTATTGTTTATTTATCCGCAAGCCGCTTAATTTGATTCTGAACTCCTCAACCCCGTAACCCGTAAAGAGTAAAAGTTTCTACCGTAAAAATTCCCGGAGTCTTTTTCCTCAGACCAATTGACGAGATTTCGAGATATTTTAATGTTTTAAAGAGCTTTCCTGCCACTGATGCGGCTTGCCGGGTATATCCCCGGCTCTGGCGTCATATACATAATTTGACTGGATGATTCTACCGCCAAAGAATATGACAATGATATAAGGGGGGCAATGCAAATTGAAGGATTACATAGAAGAACGTGTCATTGAATTGGCGCGCTATATCTTAGAGACCGACGCGACCGTTCGAGCTACCGCCAAAAAATTTCGGGTGAGTAAGTCTACCGTACACAAGGACGTTACTGAGCGCCTCTTGGAAATCAACCCCGCCATGGCATCGGAAGTAAAGTCCGTCCTTGACAACAATAAAGCGGAACGCCACATTCGCGGCGGGCTTGCCACACAACAAAAATACAAAAGTTTGCAGGAATAGACAGGATGCCGTACACAGCAATATTCTTCGCCCTCAACCTATCAGAGCGATGAAATCGCCCGAGGCAAACAGCCCCGGGCGATCATTTTCATTCCTGGATATCGAGCCTTACTACTACATGTCAAGAAATTTAACCGGGTCAATGGGAATTCCGTCCTGCAGAACCTCAAAGTGCAGGTGGGGAGGATCGTCGCTTTCAAACAGCGAGGTTATTCCCACGCCGCTGATCACATCTCCTGTTTCCACCACATCACCTTCTTCGACCATCCGGTCAGTGGACAAGTTGCCGTATCGGGTCACATAACCGCTTCCATGGCTGATTTCGATGGTAATTCCAAGCTTATCATCGTTATAAACCTTTGTAACGGTACCGCCCCTGGCCGCAGTGACCGGCGTTTCGGCGGGAGCCTCGATATCAATACCTAAATGTACCACATACTGATCCAGAGTTGCATTGTACACCAATTGATCTCCGGAATATCCTTTGGTGATTACGCCACCCTTAACAGGATTGGTCATTTTTCCCGCAGACCCCTGATCCTTCTGCGGATCGGGAGCTGGAGCCGGCGCATCTTTACTGTCCACTGTAGGCACAGGCTGCACTACATCCAGCCCGCCTTCTCCGATGAGATAGTCCCTGCGATCCTCGTCCATATCTGTAACGCCCTTGTTCTCATCTGCCACCAATCTACGATCGGGATCCCAGACTATCATAGTTGCCGCAACGATAAGTAAAATGGCTATAACGGTTACCATGGTGTATCGGTAGTTCCACCTGCCTCTGTCATCTTCGTTTCTATCGTATGCGTCGTTTGTGTCGTTGCCGTCAATTCGCATTATTTCGTACCTCCATCAAAAAGAATTGTGCTTTTTGTAGTATCTCCCTTTCTTCTGCATATCATACTGTCACAAAACACTTACTTAAAAAATTCTTGCGGCGGTATTCGTTACGACCGTGTAAAATAGATGAGGAGTTTTTGGAAGGAAAAAAGAGGAAAGAAACAGAGATCAACGCTCCTGTGTTAAACTAGTTTCACCACAAAACACAAACAAGGAGGGACGATCTCTGTGGAATCCATTGTACAACAAATC